>Ga0181529_10000538_pt1 | contig 54701 bp, 41 predicted proteins | sample PEATcosm2014_Bin_36_FD_119763 | JGI IMG/M metagenome (GOLD analysis project Ga0181529, IMG submission 119763) | Peatland microbial communities from MTU Mesocosm Facility, Houghton, MI, USA - PEATcosm2014_Bin10_30_metaG | ecosystem: Environmental > Terrestrial > Soil > Wetlands > Peat | place...
CGCCATAATTGGTTGAGCGGTTAATCCCTGCAATAGTTCCTGCAAAAACATTCGTACCAATAACAGCAACTGAATTTACTTTACCGCCGGCCGGGCCAAGATTAACCTGCTGCCATTGTGCTTTAAGATCAATTACGGATGCCGGCAGTATTATTGCGAGAAAAAATATTATTAATAATCTTTTCATTGCAAATTTCCCTTCATTTCAAAAGAAAAATCTTTTATACCCGGATTAAGCTTATAGCGCTAACTAAGTAAAAAAAAATACCTTATACATATTCTTTTATATAAATAATGCAAAAATGCTGCTGAATTTATTTTTTTTTGCCGGTGTTTGAATTTTACATTCGCTGCGGAAGTAATAATGTATAGCAGGAAAACAAGATAAACCCTTAACCCTGAAAGATTCTTCATTCCCGGCCTCCCATATTTTGACCGTTTAAATCGAAGGCTTTTCAGCCTTTAACTGAAAATAATTACCCAAACTTATAATTATAAAAATTTATCGTGGATTTTTATTAAGATAAATGCTCCACTGATTTGGTATTAACCTAATTCAGAAAAAAACAAAAGTCAAGAAAATAATTCGACAAGCTTTTAATCTTGAGAGGGGCATGTTCCGATTCCCTAAAGTTAGGTTATGCTTGCACAACAGATTTTTGGTGAGCAATTTAAGGCAAATACGCTTGTCTAAAAAGTTATCAATGATCCTTTGCATTCTGAATTTCTAAATGGTGAGGAATTATTTAATCAAAAGCAAACACATTTTACCACTGAGACACTAAGAACACTTAGATTCACTAAGAGGAATTAAAAATATTATGTATTTTGTAATTTTAAGTCCCTCCTGATCGAATCGGGACTACCGCCGTTGGCGGGGCACACAGGCTGTAAATGCCGGGGCTACTTTAAATATTATTTGCGAAACTTTGGTTAATAAATAATTTTCTGAAGTAGCCGATTATTGGAGTATACCCGTGAGATAGACTTTAGCGGGAGGAACGGTTGAGCCAGCGGGAGCTTCTTCTGTAACAATAAATCTAATTGCACCCTTATAATTCCGGGCCGGGATGGATACCGGGAAATAGTTTAAAGTATCAACAGGCCTGAATGCGCCAAGAGTTATATTTTTTCCATCGTTAACCATCCATAACTGAAACGCTTTTGGATTTTCCAACGGCGTCAGATTAGAAACCTGCAAAAATCCGCTGTTGTTTTCAAAACTAAATATTACTTTACCAAAACCTTCTTTGTTTATTGAGGTACCATATAAATTAATAATATGTGCATCCTTCTGTTGTAATATTTTTTGGATTTCTTTATTTATTGAAACCTGTTCCGTCAGGTTAGTTACCTTTTTATTTAAACTTTCAATTCCGGCTTTATATGTATCAACGCGGGAAGAAAAACTACGATAAAGATATAAAAGACCCAGAACGGCTATTATAAAAAGGATAATTATAAGTATAACTCCGCCTTTACTTTTCTTTTCCGTACCTGTTTCAGGGATTCCGTGCAAATGATAAGGTTTACTTTCAGAAGTAACAGTTTTTTCGCTTTGTTTAACGGGCGCATCCATGATGCCGGTACCTATTGTATCAATTTCATCCTCTTTGGTAAAATTACTATGGCCTGCACCAATACCACCGGATGTTTCCTGAATAATTGATTCTTCCGGGGCATTTCCTATCTTTGAAAATGTATCCGCCTGCAATCCCGGATTAGCCTCCCGGCTTTCATCAGCATTTTGATTTTCATTTGAATTTAATGACCTTGAATGTTCAAGGAATTCAGAAAGTTCAGCTTTACCCGGGGCAGGAATATTATGTTTAATTTCACCTGCGTCTTTATTCTTTGAAATAACCCCGGGACTTTTTTTCGGAAATTTTTCATTTTTTATTCTATAAAGTTTTCGTGCAACTTTATCTTTAATTTCAGGTCCAGGCGTTTCCATATTAAGTATAGCCGGCAGCAGAGCCGTTAAGTTTTGATATTCACCCAACTCCTGCCAGGGGAAATCATTTCCCGTTTGAAAAAATTCATTCAGCTCCAATAAATCCTGTTTATCAAGACAGCCGACCGAATAGGCATACAAGAGATCAGAATATTCATTTTGACCGGGAATATTATTCACTTCAGGCATTATGAATCCCCCTTTATCAAATTTTCCCTAAAATTACTGAGGGCAATTTTAATTTTTGACTTTACCGTTGGAAGAGGGATATTCAATTTACCGGCAATTTCTTTCTGTGTAAGGCCTTCATAATAAGCAAGATAAATAACATATTGCTGGGCATCAGTTAACTTATTCAATGCTGATTCGACATCATCCCTGATACTAAAGGCTGTTCTTATATCAAGAGGGTCTATATAATTAGATAGGTGCGGAATAATATATTTATTTTCATACGCATCGTTATAAATTTCGATATCCTGATTCCCATCTGACTGCCATGCAGGCAGATTATTTTCGGGAATACGCGATCGTTTTAAGGTATCGACAGCTTTATTTCTTGCAAGAGTAACAATCCACGTATAAACGTTTCCGCTGTTAAAATCGAATTGTCCGGCTTTACGCCATATAATTACAAATATATCGCTAAGAACATCTTCTGCAGTCTTTTCTTCCCTGACAATTTTTTTTATTAAAGTATACAGCAATGAACAATAACGATTGTACAGGACTTCGAGAGCCTTGGAATCATTAGAAGAAACCCGCTGCATCAACTCGATGTCGGTAGAAACGTTTAGAGCCAATGTGACCTGCCGGATATTGTAACTTTGAATCTTTATACAAAACTAAAGCTAAGAAGGCTAAAAATCAATTGCAAACATTCCATTTGGTGTATATCTGTTTACCGGGTTAGTGCGAACGCCTTTGCCGGGGGCTACTTTAAATATCATTTACGTAACTTCAGTTAATTAGTTACTATTTATATTTAAGCTTAGCGATGAATTTACTATTTTTACAATCAAAATATATTATACTACGGGGCTTAGCAGACAACCATAAAAACTCCCGGAACTAAGCCCCGCCCATACTGAAAGGATAAAATGACTTCGAGCGAAATCAGACAGCAATTTTTAGATTTTTTTAAAAGTAAAGAACATCGAATTGTTCCGAGTTCCCCGGTTGTACCATTTGATGATCCGACACTTCTTTTCACAAATGCCGGGATGAACCAATTTAAGGATGTCTTTCTTGGTTCAGGCACAAGAGAATATAAGCGCGCTTCGGATACCCAAAAGTGCATCAGGGTAAGCGGCAAACATAATGATCTTGAAGAGGTAGGATATGATACATACCATCATACATTTTTTGAAATGCTCGGCAACTGGTCATTTGGAGATTATTATAAACCTGAAGCAATAGAATGGGCATGGGAGCTATTAACAGATGTGTGGAAACTTCCGAAGGAACGATTATGGGCAACAGTTTACAGAACTGATAGTGAAGCTTTAGAACTTTGGAAAACCAAGACCGATATAAATCCAAAACACATTTTGCTGTTTGATGAAAAAGATAATTTTTGGGAAATGGGCGAAACCGGTCCCTGCGGCCCATGTTCTGAAATTCATATTAATCTCAGCGATGACTACGATAATCCTAAATATGTAAATGCAGGCGTACCCGAATGTATTGAGATATGGAACCTGGTATTTATTCAATATAACCGTGATAGTGAAGGAAAGCTGCATGATTTGCCTGCAAGGCATGTAGATACAGGTATGGGATTTGAACGTGTTTGTGCTGTAATGCAGAAGAAAAACTCCAATTATGATACCGATGTATTCACGCCTTTGATTAATGCCGTATCGGAAATGTCAGGGATCAAATATGAAAAAGAAAATGAAAAAATCCCTATGCGTGTAATATCGGATCATATAAGAACTTTAACATTTGCAATAGCGGACGGAGCAGTACCGGGTAATGACGGGCGCGGATATGTACTCAGGAGAATTCTGAGGAGAGCTGCCCGTTATGGAAGGAAATTAAATTTAAATAAACCGTTTCTTTTTGAACTTGTAAAAATACTTGTTGATACTATGGGTAGTGTATTCCCCGAGATAATTGAGAAACGGGGCTACATTGAAAAAGTAATAAAATCAGAAGAAGAAAGTTTTAATGCAACTTTAGACCGCGGCATTGAACTGTTTGAAGAATTAATTAAAGGTTTAAAAGATTCCGACAATAAAATTATACCGGGCAAAGATGTCTTTACGCTGTACGATACGTTCGGCTTCCCGGTAGACCTTACTAATATAATGGCAAAGGAGCACGGGCTTACAATTGATGAAGACGGCTTCAATAAAATGATGGACTCACAGAAACAAAGGACGCGCCATTCATCAAAAGATAAATTTGCCTCCGTAAATATTTCTACATCCGATTTAAGTTCATTTGATGCAATTGATTCCAAAACTTTCTCTCTTCAAACAGTTAAATCTGAGTTTACAGGCTATGATGAATTAAATTCCAAAGCAACTATTACAGGTTATAAGAAAGATGACAAAAATGACCTGGTTATCCTGGATAAAACACCATTTTATGTTGAAGCAGGAGGACAGATAGATGATCTTGGTACTATCTCAGCCGGTAAAAAAACTTTAACCGTGGTTGACCTGACGAAGATAGATAATAAAGTTGTTCATGTATTGGAAAATGATGATGAAAACCGGCTTACCCCTGGAATGGAAGTTATTGCCCATGTTGATGAAAGCCGCAGGTGGGATATAATGCGGAATCATTCGGCTACACATTTTCTTGATGCCGCATTGAGAAAAATTATTGGAACTCATGTGCACCAGGCAGGCTCGTATGTGGGGCCGGACAGGCTGCGCTTTGACTTTACTCATTTTGCAAAATTGAGTGAAAGCGAACTACATGATATAGAAGTTATGGTTAATGAACAATTAAGATTAAATATACCTCTTCAGCATCACCGGAATATCCCGTTTGATGAAGCAAAAGAAATGGGTGCTCTTATGTTCTTTGGCGACAAGTACGGCGACTTTGTTAATGTGGTCCAATTTGGCAATTTCAGCATGGAATTTTGCGGCGGGACCCATGTAAAAAATTCTTCACAAATCGGTTTATTTAAAATAACCGGCGAAGCATCAGTTGCAAGCGGGGTAAGAAGAATTGAAGCAGTTACCGGTGCAGGTGTGGAAAATTTTATTGCCTCACAAATTAAAAATATCAAACAGTCGGAAGAAAAAATTGCAGAATTAATTGAAGAAAAGAAGAAACTTGAGAAAGAATTATCGGAATTTAAATTAAAGGGAAAACTGGGGCAGATTGATAATGTAACGGCAAAGCCGGTAGAAGTGAATAATATAAAGATATACAAGGCAATAGTGGACGCGGAGAATATGGATGAGCTTAAGTCATTCGGGGATGAGTTAAGAAATAAAATAAAAAACGGTATCGGTGTATTGTTTACAGAGACGGAGGGGAAAGTCGGGATAGTATGTGTAGTTTCCGACGACCTGATAAAAGAAAAAAAACTTAGCGCAGGGAAAATAGTCGGGGAATTGGCAAAGCTGGTTGGAGGAGGCGGAGGAGGCAGGCCGCATCTTGCAACTGCCGGCGGTAAAGAAGTTAGTAAGATTCCATTTGCATTAAACGAGGTTGAAAAAGTTATAGCTAAATTTATTAATTAGACTAATGTTAAAATTTCTTAGTGAATCTTAGTGCTCTAAGTGTCTTAGTGGTGAAAGGGTTTATTTTCTGATCATCTCTAAAAAATATATCAATCAAATTGCATACTGCATAGTTGGCTGCGCAATTGAAGTCCATAAGCAGCTTGGCCCCGGCTTGTTAGAATCTGTGTATGAAACGTGCCTTATTGAAGAATTAACTAATGCAGGGATGAAATACGATAAGCATTTAACTGTTCCTATCCTTTACAAGGGAAAAGAACTGGGGTGTAATTTGGTTTTGGACCTGTTGGTTGAAGATTTAGTTATTGTTGAATTGAAGTCTGTCGAGGCTATGATACCTGTTTATAGGGCCCAGTTATTGTCATATTTAAAGTTAACCGGGAAACCGAAAGGACAACTTATTAATTTTAATTGCTTAAATATTAAGGATCAACTTGTGTCTTTAGTAACCGACCAATTTGCTATTTTACCAAAAGAATGAAGGATAAACTGACAAGATTAAATATTTGCGGTACTTAGCAATTTATTGTGTTACTTACATGTGGAAGGATAAACTAAGCGCATTTTACCACTAAGACACTTAGAGCACTAAGATTCACTAAGAAGAAATAAAAAGATTAACAATTTGTTAAATTAGCCGTTGATCAATTTAATTTTAAACACTAAGAAGATATGGCAAAATCAAAAATTAAATATGTTTGTTCAAGCTGCGGATATGAATCTTTACGCTGGATCGGCAAATGCCCCGAATGCGATAATTGGAATACTTTTGTTGAGGAAATAATTGAAGCGCAAAAGCATCCCAAAACTCAGTATGACGGGAAAGTAGCTTTATATAAGATTAATGATATTAATGCCGTTGAAGAAGACAGAATAAAAACAGGCATAAATGAATTTGACCGTGTTTTAGGAGGAGGACTAATGCCGGGTTCCGTTGTACTTCTGGGCGGCGACCCGGGAATCGGCAAATCTACACTTGCAATGCAGGCTGCGTCTTCTATTAAAGATAAAGTATTATATGTAACAGGCGAAGAATCCGAACGGCAGGTTAAAATACGTGCATCTAGATTAAAGGTAAAATCCGACAATTTTTATATTTTGCCCGAAACAGATTTAAACCCGGTTATAGCTGCAATAAACAGCCTGAAACCCGTGCTGGTAATTATTGATTCAATTCAAACGATGTACAGGAGTGAATTTGAAAATTCACCGGGAACAGTAACACAAATCAGGGAATGCACTGCCCTGCTTATGGAAGAAGCCAAAAAAAAGCATTATTCAGTTCTTATAATTGGGCATGTAACAAAAGAAGGAATTATTGCGGGACCAAAACTTCTTGAACATATTGTTGATACCGTTATTCAATTTGAAGGCGAGACTCACCATACGTACCGGATTCTGCGTTCACAGAAAAACCGTTTCGGCAGCACAAATGAAATCGGCGTTTTTGAAATGCACGAAGACGGATTAACAGAAGTTAAAAATCCAAGCGAACTTTTTCTAAGTGAAAGAGATAAAGAAACTTCCGGTTCGGTAGTAACTGCAAGCCTGGAAGGAACACGCCCGATTTTAATAGAAGTGCAGGCATTGGTTACGCCGTCTAACTACGGCAATCCGCAAAGAGTAGCAACAGGTTTTGATCAAAGAAGATTATCAATTCTTTTAGCAGTCCTGGAAAAAAGAGGCGGATACAGGCTCTCTGCCAACAATGTTTTTCTGAATATGGCGGGCGGAGTAAAAATAGATGAGCCGGCCGTGGACCTTGCAGTCTGCTGCAGTATAGCGTCAAGCCTGTTGGATAAAACTTGCGACAATAGCAGTGTAATTATTGGTGAAGTCGGGCTGGGCGGAGAGATCAGGACAGTGAGCCAGGTGGAAAAAAGGATCCAGGAAGCTGAGAGACTTGGTTTTAAGAAAATAATTATTCCACTGAACAATTTAAAAGAATTAAAGCGAAGCGAAAAGATAAAAATTATACCGGTTGGCAACCTGACTGAAGCGATTAAGGAAGTTATTAACCCGGCCGTCTGAGAAAGAAGGTTAAAACTATTATAATCAGACTATAAACTCTTTTTTTAAGAGCTTTAATATAAAGGGCGGGGAGCCATAAAATGTAAAATCTTATCAAAAAACTATTTTGTTTTATTAAGTAATAATGCTATTTTAAAAAGCGGTTAAAATCCGCCTAGTTATTTTCAATTATTTCTTAGAGGTAAGTTAGTGAGTACTAAACTTTTTGTGGGATCTCTCCCATGGGCAGTAAATGATGACGCTTTGAAATCAGCTTTTGAAGCACACGGCAAAGTTGTTTCTGCCAAAGTGATTACCGATCGTCAGACCGGGAGATCTAGAGGATTTGGATTCGTAGAAATGGAAAACGAATCTGATGCTACAAGTGCTATTCAGGCTCTCAATGGTTCGGAACTAAAAGGCCGTAACATTATAGTCAGTGAAGCAAAGCCGAAAGGCTAATGCATCTTTTTATACCTTTAGTTCATTGAGCGCTCTTTTGAGCGCTTTTATTTTTTTAAATGAACTGAATTATAAGATAAGGTTTATTGTATAAGACAAAAAGTTTTGCAGTTGTTTATATAACATTAATAACCGGGATAGTTTTATTTTGTATTGTTTCTGCTACGGTTATTACCGGAAAAATAATTAGTATAGATAATTCCATATTACTTTTACTACGGAATACTGAAAATACTTCAATACCGGTTGGACCGGGATGGCTATTGAATTTTATGAAGTATATTACAGCCCTGGGAAGCATACCGGTAGTTATACTAATAACAATATTTACTTCAGGACTTTTAATTCTTAAAAAAGAATACCGTTCTCTGAAACTAATTTTGTTTGCCGCAACAGGCGGCGGTGTAATTGAATTACTTATGAAAGAAATTTTTTCAAGGCCGCGGCCGCAAATTGTCCCTCATCTTGTTAGTGTAGATTCATTAAGCTACCCGAGCGGCCATTCTGCAATAACGTCAATTATTTTATTATCCCTGGTATTAATAATTTACAATTCTGAAATAAAAGAAAGCATTAAATTATACTTTTTATATTCAGGAATATTGTTAATATTTATTATAGGAATAAGCAGGATATATCTTGGAGTCCACTATCCCAGCGATGTTTTAGGCGGATGGTCACTTGGATTAATATGGAGTTCCATCAGTGCAATACTTGCATATAAAGTTAAGAAAGCTTAAAAAATCAATACAGGCTGATAATGGACGAAAAAGAGAAATTGCGTTCTAGTATTATTCTACCCGGAAGTTTTATATTATTACTATGGGTTATCAGAACCGGGGAAACGGTTTTTTCTATTAATCTTACCCATTTCGGGCTTCTGCCGAATAAATTACACGGCCTTATCGGAATAATAACCGCACCATTGCTACATTCGGGATACAACCATCTTGCTTCGAATACACTTCCGCTTCTTTTCCTGGGAGTAGGTATTTTATATTTTTTTCCGAATTCAGCATATAAAGTTTTCGCCTGCATTTATATTATCCCGGGAATTTTTGTATGGTTCTTCGGCCGGCCGGCTTATCATATAGGCGCCAGCGGTATGATTTACGGTTTTGTTTCCTTCTTATTCTTTAGTGGTCTTATCAGGCGGGATACACGTTCAATCGCACTTGCTCTATTAGTAACATTTCTGTATGGCAGTATGATCTGGGGAATATTTCCGCAGAATAACGGGATTTCATGGGAATACCATTTATTCGGATCATTAACGGGAATTGCCTGTGCAATAATTTTCCGCAAATCGGATCCTTATAAAAGATACGAGTGGGAGGATGAAGAGGATGATGAAGACGGAGGAAATTTGGAAATTTCCCACGACAGGGGTGAGGAGAATTAAAGATTAAATAATCCCAAAGTATAAATATTAACAAAAACAAAAAAAACGAGGCAGTTTAAGAAGTTCTTAATAACTATGTGAGAATCCTTAGTGTCCTGGTGATGATGGTTTTAATTAATCAAAAACAAAAACCATTTTACCACTAAGACACTAAGAACACTTAGAAACACTAAGAAAAATTAACTTCACAGGTACTATTTTAAAAGGAGCATCTTTTTAGTCTGGGTGAAGTTGCCTGTTTCAATCCTGTAATAATAAACACCACTGGCAAGTGAAGAAGCGTTAAAATTGACAGAATAATTACCCGCCGGATATTCCCGGTTTGCAATAACAGCTACCTGCTGTCCCAACTGATTATAAACAACTATTTTCACTCTTCCGGCAGCAGGGACTCCAAAATTAATCATAGTAGAAGGGTTAAAAGGGTTAGGATAATTCTGCGACAAAGAAAAATTCTTCGGAGTCAATTCAATTTCCTGTTTTACCCCGTCAATTGTTAAATTAACGTAAGCCCGGATTAAATAAATTGCGATTGTGGTTGTACTTGTGGTTAAATAATACCACCCTGGTGTACTAACTCCATCACCTGTTTGTAAATAAGTATAACTATGATAATCATCCTGTCCTGGATAGTTGGTTACCAGCGGAGTAACAGAATCAGCTTTTACAACAAAACCAACTGCAAACGGATTGTTTGTTGAAATATTATCAGAACTTAAATTAACAGTGCTCCAATTACTAAAAGGCTTTGCATAAGGATATTCAGAAGATTCGTCTACTACTGTAGCATTAGTTGAAATTGAAGCCGTTATCGGAACAGCTAAAGCCTTTCCAAGAGGCGATGTAACTGATGTAGATGTAGACGTATAACCGGTATACGTCCAGACACCTCCTGTAAATGAACTTGCATTGGCAAGCCCGACCCTGATTGAGTCGAGTTTTCCTCCGGCAACGGCGTTGAATGTAACACAAATAGTATCTTTAGGACTCAAAGGAAAATATCCAATTGGTTCCGTATTGTCCCACTGCAGTATTGTTTCCGAGGAAGGAGCCGTACCAGTTGCAGAATATGAATATACCTGAGGAGTAGCATCAGTTGTATTAGTATCTATGATAACAAAATTTATTGAAGTATAAGTGCTTCCATACAAAGGTTCCGAAAAAGCGGTATTTAAAGGAACGTTTTTAACGTTGTTTGAATTAGCTCCTTCTTCTATTGCTTCAATCACTAAACTACTTGAGGAAGGAGCCGTAAAAGTTATACCAAGATTGCTGCCGCTTGTAAAAGTTATATATTCGGCTGCCAATTGCTGTACCGTATCTGTTACACTAACATTAGGATTATAATAAGTATTTTTACTTACAGCTTCGGCAAGACCGGTATGTATGGGATATCCATAATAATTACTTTGATTTGTATTTTCAAGCTTATTTGCAATAAGCCAGTAAGTAAACAATTTTGTAAATGATATTGACTGCCCGTCGGTTGCAAGGGCATTTTCAAGTCCCGCTAATCCAACCTGGTTGTCCTGAACAACATGCTTAAAGATGCCTATACCAAACTGATCAAGCCAGTATATAAAGAATCGTTGAGCGCGTGAATAATCAATTAAAGCCAAAGTAGGATCGGTGTCCCAGCCCAAAAGATAAGAATTTGTATTATTGGCATACAGTCCCGGATAAAATGGCGAGTACCCGCAATTTATTTCCGCGAGCATAGAGAGGCCTTCATTTACAAAAGTTAATTCGGTTGTTGTTTGATGATAGTTCCAATTGATCATATGCTGAAATTCGTGGGCACAGGTTTCTTCTGCAACCTGCAACCCGTCGGATGTTGAAAGATCTGTGTTATAGCAATCCATATAATATATTTCGGCTTTATTACCCGAAGAGCCGGTTTCATTATCCGAATCGAAATAGCCGGCTACATAGCCGCTGGAAGCATTATCACTATCCAGAATCTTCATAATAAGGATAATAATTTTAGGATCGCTGTCAACATCAGGTGGATTGCCGAACGCAGCCGTGTCTGTAGCAAAAATACCTTCATTGGCATTTGCGGGAGTAACATTATCGAACGCATTTTCAACCGAATCAACTTCAGACTGGTTTACCGTAACATTCCATTGATCATCGGCCACAAAAATATAGCAATTTTTACCTACGAGTCGGCAGTGTGAAGGGACTAAATAGAAAGTATTGCTTGTAAAATTATCTGCATACCAGGAGTGTGAAGAACCTGCAGTAAAACCCCATGATGCTGTTTTTGCAAGAACCTGTTTATTATAATCAGGATGCTCTTTGATAAATTGAGCAGTTTCCTCATAATGTTTTGACAGAAGGGGCGTACCGTCAATAGGATATTTTTTATGAATGGTTGTTCCCTTTTGAGGAACTTTAAGTATTTTTTTCTGAGACAATGCAGAATAAGAAAAGATGAGTGTGAAAAATGTTAAATAACAAATAAAACGCATACTTACCTCAATAATTACTCATTAATTAATAAAACGACTTCAAAGGTCGAGATGTATAAACCAACTATCAAGTCAAAATATTCTCTTTATTAATAGATTAAACAGTACTTGAAAAGGATTGTGACTTATTATTGGATCTCCTTAGATATTAATTCATATTTTTTAACATAGACAACATTAGGGGCTTTATCATCGTCTCTTTTTTCATAAAAAATCTTTACATTCCTGCCCTGATTATTAAGAAGAAAATCTTTAGTTTCTTTGTCGCAGTCAAGTAAAATTATACCTGACGGTCCGGTTTGCAATGCTAATTTAGTAAAAGGTTCATTACCAACCACAACAATATTACCGGCAACAAACTTTTCCGGTAAGATACTATTTGATCCGGCACATCCGGATATAAAAAGAACTGAAGCCAGGATTATTGCCTGTATTAATTGTTTATTTTCAATCATTTAAAATTCCGGATATCAGAAGTCCCGCTTTTTCATTAGTAATAATACTTTCCGTGGTAAAACGAAACTAATAGTTTCTAAGTAAATGATAATTATTGAAAAACGCAAATGCTTTGGAACAATAAAACGTGACCTTGATGGTGAAAATAGTAAATTCTATGGTTAAATTACTCTTACAACGCTGATGAACCATTGTTTTTTCTTTACTATATATGACAATAAGATTAATCGAAATGTTTAAAGTATTATGTTGCAATGATAACCGGAAACACAATGAATTATTTAAGTTTACACAGATATTAAAGATTTTATTAAGCAGGAGTCTGTCTGAAAGTTATTAGTATGACTAAGCGTTCTGAAGTTTTAAGCGTTAAGTTTTCTTTTAGGAAAGACATTTTACCACTAAGACACTAAGACCACTAAGAAGAATTACTTATTATATTGCTTATAAAACCCGGGGCTACTAAATAATATTTTTCATTTTGCAACAGCCTGTGGAGGCGGATGAACCTATGGTTCAAGCCACAAGATTCAAATCATTTGGGCTTGAGCCGAAGGCTCATCCGCCTCTGGCGGAAAAGCCGGCACTGATTTGTAATTTCAAGTCCACGGCATAAATCCCGGGGTTACTTTAAATATCATTTATGTAATTTCAGCAAATTATTAAACTTTCCTTCTGAATTAAGTTAAATTCGGACCTATTGTATTTACAATTCTTTTACAAATCCTTAACGGGATTATTTGCAAATTACAGATCATAAAAAAAAAGACCAATCTTATTGACATAAAGCTTACTGAATAATTTCCTAATCAGATCCAGGTATCAAATAAACTAACGGCGTAATATAAACATGATTTATGACATCCTTTATAAGAGATTAAAAGATGCTTTTGATAATATTGTTACAACAACAGAGTTAAAAGATCTTTCAGTAAGTATACAAAAAAGACACTTTACTTCAGGCGGAACAAATTTATTTAGAACTAGTGCAAGTATTCCTGCCGGTGATAATAATTTTACCGGTCAGCCCGATCCCCAATTCCTGACAGGTATAAATGATTATAACATTTCAAGTAACAATATATTTGAATATTACTCCATACAGAATACCGGATGTTCACAATCCGAGGGGATAATATTTTTATTTCACGGATTAAATGAAAAGAAGTGGGATAAATATTACCCTTGGGCCTATGAACTGGCAAGGCAGACGGGTAAAACAATTATACTCTTCCCGATAGCGTTTCACATGAACAGGGCGCCATACGCGTGGTCGGATTCACGGCTAATGAATAAAATAGCTATACAAAGAGCCAACAAATCATCGAATGCCAAATCATCCTTTATAAATGCAGCGATAAGTGAAAGACTTGAAAACAGCCCGCAAAGATTCTTTTTATCAGGCTTGCAGACCTATAAGGATTTCTGCGCTTTATTAAAATCAATAAGGATGGGTTTTGAAAAAAATATATCGCCGGGGGCCAGTATTGATTTTTTCGGTTATTCAATCGGTGCATTTTTCTCATTACTGCTTTTGATGGACAATCCCAACAAGGAGTTGGACAATTCACGGCTTGTTATATTCTGCGGCGGAGCAACATTTGATAAAATGATGCCTGTTTCCCGTTACATAATAGATTTGAGGGCATCCACAACCGTAGAAAATTTTTTCGAGCAGCAGTTGGATAACAAGCCATTACTGGAAAGAAGGCTTGAACATTATTTCAGGGGCATGTCTATTGACCGGAGTTATTTTGCTTCTTTAATCAGCCAAAAACATTACAAAGACCTGCGGGAGAAACGCCTTCACCAGATACATGAAAGAATAAGCGCCACAGCCTTAGTAAAGGATGAGGTTGTACCCCCATCCGGAGTTTCAAATACCCTTACAGGAGGACCCGGAAATATAAATACACGCCTGGACGTTTTAGACTTTGAATATCCTTACAATCACGTTACGCCCTTTCCTATAAATGAAAAATATAAAGTTCAGGTAGATAAATCCTTTAAGCTTGTAATGCAAAATACTTCGGCATTTTTAGCATAGGAGGATAGAAGACATATAATTTTGTGCTTGCATTTACATTTGAAATGTTTTTATTATTTTATATTTAAATATGAATAATATGAGCATAGAAATAAAACATAACATAGAAGACAATAAATTTTATACGGTTGTAAACGGCAGCGAAGCATACCTGAGATATTTAATTGTTGATAATAATGTAATGAATATGTTTAAAACATATGTACCCGATGAATTAAGGAGTCAGGGTATTGCCGGAGTGATTGTTCTTAAAGGGTTGAAGTTTGCAGAAGAGAACGGTTTTAAAATCATTCCGACTTGTTCTTATGTGGCAACATATATAAAGCGTCATAAAGAGTTTGAACACCTTTTAGCCGGATAGACGCCCCGGGATATAAAAAAACGGATGCCGGGTAAGGGCATCCGTTTTTTTTATTTTTATGTTCTTTTTATTTTAAACTTGCAGTTAGCACAAATTCAACACCTGCCAGCGCTTTTGATACCGGGCAGCCTTTTTTTGCATCCTCGGCAAATTTTTTAAATGCAGGCTCATCTATATTTTCTATACTTGCTTCACAATTAATTTCTATCTTTGTAATAGAAAATCCATCGCCGACTTTATCAATGTGAACTTTATCTTCTGTTCTTACAAAATTTACTTTAAATCCTTCACCTGAGAGCATATTTGAAAGAGCCATTGAATAACAAGCAGAATGAGCCGCACCAATTAATTCTTCCGGGTTTGTTTCATTGCCTTTATCAAACCTTGAAATAAAATTATACGCTACATTTTTTAAAATTCCGGATTCCGTACTAATATTTCCGCTACCGCTTTTTAAATCTCCGCGCCATTCCGAATTAGCTTTTCTAACCGGCATATTTTTCTCCTTTATTGAATAAAATTATTTTAATTTGCATGAAATTATAATACTTTTGGCCTTACTTGTCAAAACAGTTATATCCTGCATCACACAAGTAGACTCATTTATTAAATTTTCCTGGTTATAAATATATAAAATGATTTCCCGTCAATCATATTTTTCTTGCCTGTTAACGGACATTTTTATTATAATTACGTAATATTTATAAACTCAAACGGAGTTTTGCATGTTTAACAAATTAAACCTTATTTTATTTCTTTTAACGGTTTTTATTATGACAAGTTACCCCCAGGCACTGAAGTACCCTAAAACTTACAAAGACAACACTAAAGACAATTATTTCGGCACAGTTGTGAATGATCCTTACCGGTGGCTGGAGGATGATACGGCAAAAGCCGTAAGCGAATGGGTGAAAAAAGAGAACGAAGTTACTTACGGATACCTGAATAAAATCACTTACAGGGATAAAATTAAGGAACGCCTTGAAAAACTCTGGAACTACCCAAAATATTCCGTCCCATTTAAGGGAGGTTCCAATTACTTCTTTTTTAAAAACGACGGGCTTCAAAACCAAAGTGTATTGTATATTCAGAGCGACCTAAGTGCTAAGCCTGAACTTTTTTTAGACCCGAATAAACTGTCGTCAGACGGCACTGTTTCATTAACTACCTATGCTGTTTCAAAAGACGGTAAGTATTTTGCTTACGGCACCGCATCGGGAGGCTCAGACTGGAATGAATTTTTCGTTATGGATGTTGCTACAAAACAAAAGTTAAATGATAATTTAAAATGGATAAAATTCTCCGGCATTTCATGGTATAAAGACGGATTTTTTTACAGCCGCTACCCGGAACCGGAACAAGGGAAAGAACTGGTTTCAAGCAATGAATACCATAAGATATACTATCATAAAATAGGTAATGATCAAAAACTTGATAGTTTAATTTTTGCGGACAGCACTGCCCCTAAATTAATAGTTAACGCACAGACAACCGATGATGAAAGATTTTTACTTTTTTATTTGTCAACCGGGACAAGCAATAATGAACTTTATGCAAAAGACCTTCAGGATCCCAATTCAGGTATTGTGAAAATAATTGAAAATTTTGACAACAATTATAATGTAGTTGATAATATAGGCAGTAAACTTCTTGTTTTGACCAATAAAAATGCCCCGAAGTACCGTCTTGTATTAATTGATTCCCAAAATCCCGGCGAAAAAAACTGGGAAACAATACTGCCGGAAAAGGAATCGGTATTGCAGTCCGCTTCAATTATCGGCGGTAAATTATTTGTTGAATATACAAAAGATGCTTACAGCCAGGATTATATATATGATTTAGACGGGAAATCAGAAGAAGTAATTAAACTGCCGGCGATTGGAACCGTAGGCGGATTCAGCGGAAAACCTGAAGATAAAACCGCTTTTTATGCTTTTACATCGTTCACTTTTCCAACAACTATTTATAAGTTTGATGTTGATACGAAATCTTCATCGGTTCTGCACAAACCTGAAATTGATTTTGACTTCAGCAATTATACAACAGAACAAATATTTTATAAGAGCAAAGACGGCACAAAAGTGCCTATGTTTATTGTTCACAAAAAAGATTTAAAATTAAACGGCAATAACCCGGCTTTACTATACGGATACGGCGGTTTTGATATAAGTATAAATCCTGCATTCAGCATTTCCAGGTTAATTCTTCTTGAAAACGGCGGAGTGCTTGCAATAGCCAACATACGCGGGGGAAGTGAATATGGAGAAGATTGGCACACTGCAGGCATGCTTGATAAAAAGCAAAATGTGTTTGATGATTTTATAGCCGCGGCGGAGTACCTGATAAAAAACAAATATACATCTCCTCAAAAGCTTGCAATTAACGGAGCCTCGAATGGCGGACTTTTAATCGGTGCAGTTGTAAATCAGCGGCCTGATTTATTCAGAGTTGCAATCCCCCAGGTTGGTGTTATGGATATGCTGCGTTACCAGAAATTTACAATCGGCTGGGCGTGGGTAAATGAATACGGTGCTAGCAGCGACTCAGCTCAGTTTAAAAATTTGTACAAATATTCGCCTATTCACAATATTAAACCGGGAATAAAATACCCTGCTATTCTTGTTACAACAGCAGACCATGACGACAGAGTAGTTCCGGCACATTCATTTAAGTATATAGCCACACTTCAGGCAAAATATAAAGGCAAAAACCCAATACTTATAAGAATTGAAACACGCGCAGGGCACGGCGCCGGAAAGCCGACAGATAAAATTATAGAAGAACAGACCGATATATGGTCATTTATTTTTAAGAATCTGGGTGTAAAAACAATTTATTAACTGAAGTTACGCAGGTACTAAAAATTTTTCTTCAGTAGCCCCGGGTTTTTGGCATAGCCATCACTATGTGAAACTCGGGTAATAATGGAACCCGGACTTCATAGGCTTTTCCACCGGAGGCGGATTAGCCTATGGTTCAAGCCAAAATTTTCATATCATTTTGGCTAAAGCCGAACATATTTTGTAATTTAGCGATCCCCGACATAAATGTCGGGGCTACTTTAAACAATATTTGTGTAACTTCAGTTACCAATTCATCTCACATAGTGACGCGGCCTACAAAATTTTTGCACGCACAGATTGTTAATCTGTGCTACGAAATTTCGCCCCTGCCTCCAAAGAAGTCACAACAAAAAATCGTTTGTAAAGCTATATTTATAAAAATAAATTTTTAATTTTATAAAAAGGGACAAGATGAAACATTTAATATCAATAAAATTTGCATGCCTGATTTTACTATCTTTAATTATGAATTCTAAAATAATAAGCCAGGAACTGAACTCTGAGAAAAGTGAACCGGTAACGGTGAATTCTGTTGATTTGCAAAAGTATACCGGGCTCTGGTATGAGATTGCAAAGATACCAAACAGTTTTCAACGAAGCTGTGCGTGCAATACTACTGCAACTTATAAGATCAGAGAAGACGGGCGTATTGATGTAATAAACCGTTGTACCGAAAAAGACGGAAGTGTTAATGAGGCCAAAGGAATTGCCAAGATTGCCGATACAAAGACAAATTCCAAATTAAAAGTCAGTTTTGTAAGAATATTCGGATTTTCATTATTCTGGGGCGATTACTGGATAATAGGCCTGGATAAAGATTACAGGTATGCACTTGTAGGCAGCCCGGACAGGAAATACGGCTGGATATTAAGCCGTACTTCAAAATTATCGCAGGATGATTTAAATGATATATTCGGGATACTCCGTAATCAGGGTTATAACCCGAAGGATTTTGAAATGACCGATCAGAAATATTAAGAAGCTTCACTCCACTTTTAAAAGAGAGTATGTTAAACCATACTCTCTTTTAAAAAAATTATTACGGATAAAATCTTATACCCAAAGAAGCATCAACGGCGGAGCCAAAGTCCGGTACCAAACCGACAAGCAATCCCACCTCACAAAAAATATCCAGAGGAGTATTTAATGGAATTACAGAAAGGCCGAATACACCCCTTACACCCAGGCCGGTATTATCTTCTCTTACTAACGATCCGTTATCATTATAATAAAAACTATGCCCGTTCCCGAAACCCAGCGCGGCACCAGGCCCGGCATAAAGTTTTGCCACTTCTGAATGAAATGCATCAAAGTGCCACAGATAATCGACATCAAAGCGCGGACTGCCGAAATAAGAAGAGGCTAAATCAAACACGTAAGCATTTTCATTATTTATCCAATATTTTACAGTAAAACCAACCGGGTCGCCAACCATAATACCAAACCCTAATGGTTTACCCTGAGGCGACTGTGCAAATAAATTTTGAGAATTTAATAGAATAAAAATATAAACGACTAAAACAAACTGCTTTTTCATCAGATCTCCTGAAATAATAATAAAACATTAAATTTATTTCCCCTTAATTTATTTAAATATGTGAAAATAATACCGCCTTCTTTATAATTCCGGTCACATAAAATTTATACTTTATACAAACAATAAGAGAATTAATTTGTGAAGGTTAATTTGATTAATACCCGCAGATAAAATTATTAGTGAGCCTTAGTATCCCGGCTTCCTAAATGGTCAGGGGGTATTTAATCGAATACAAAAACATTTTACCACTAAGACACTAAGACCACAAAGAATCACTAAGAAGAATTACTTTTTAGAAAATCTCTGAAATCCGGGGCTACTTTAAATATCTTTTGAGTAGCTTCAGTTACTCAATATAACTTATGGCCTGGGGGGCATTTTCATAAGCTCCCATTCCTCACGGCTGGGGCCGTAAATGCCCGGGACTTTTAATCCGGCCTGCCTCATAAGTATTGTCATTTGAGCGCGGTGATGAATCTGATGCCTTATTAATACGGTAAGCACTTGTCCCTTTTTCCACTTATCCCGGAACATAGTAATCTCATCTTCAAGAGATGCATCTGACCAACTTTTTGTAACAAGCTCAGTAACTTCTTTTGCAGAATTTTCATAATCATCTGCAATTTTTTTTGCAGTAGCCGGCAAATCAGCTTCGTCTAAGGTTAAACTTGGGGAAAAGCCGGCCTGAGTTAAGGACTTACCGGGAGCGCATACCAAATGCCAGGCCAGCCGGCCAAGAGTTCTTCCTTCTTCGTTAACTTTTTGATTGAGGGATTCATCCGTAAGAACTCTAAGGAGTTTTAGAGTTGCTTTCGATTCAATTTCCCAATCTTTTTGAAAATCAGATATTTTATAGAACATAAATTGCCTCCTCGATTTATTAATAACCGCTGAAGTTACGCAAATGATATTTAAAGTAGCGGGTAGTCTAAGTGGTCTGTGATTATTTAATTAAAAACAAGAACATTTTACCACTAAGACACTAAGACCACAAAGAAACACTAAGAAGAATTAAATTTTAGACAACCTCTTCGCTAAATTACAAAACATGTTCGGCTTCACTATTTAATAAAATTTTTAATATCTGCCTAACTTCAGTTCATAATTCAAAGTTCAACTTAAGGCTGAAAGAATTTCATTCAACTTTTCAAGATTTGATATCCAATCAGCCTGTTTAGTACGTTCACGTTCAACTACATCAGGGGCCGCATTGGCGACAAATTTTTCATTAGAAAGTTTTTTATTTATTCCCGAAAGAGCGCCTTCAAGGCGTAATATTTCTTTTTGTAACCTGTTCCGTTCAACGTCAAGGTCGATCAGTCCCGTAAGCGGGACATAAATTTCACAATTTTTCAATACGGTAGAAGCGCTCGCTTTAGGTTTTTCAATATGTTCATCGACTATAATTTCATCTACGTGTGCAAGTTTTTTAATATATTCGATTTGATGTTCTTTTGTTTGCCAAGATTTAATATGGGCTTTTATAAATTTTGAGGGAGGAATATTCATTTCACCGCGTATATTTCTTATTGCGGTAATTATTTCCTGAACAAACTCCATTTCATTTTCTGCTTCGGCATTTATGAGATTCTTATCCGGCACGGGATAAGCAGAAACGGAAATGCTTTCTCCGGCTTTTCTTTCATCAATTAATTGCCAGAGTTCTTCAGTTAAAAAGGGCATAAACGGATGAACAATTTTTAATAAATCTTCAAATATTTCAAGCGCTCTTGTAAGGACGGCTGATTTAACTTCATCGCTGCCGGTATATAACCTGTTCTTGGCCATTTCGATAAACCAATCGCAGAAATCATTCCAGACAAAAGAATAAATAATTTTTACAGCATTATTGATATCGAATTTTTCCATAGCATTATTTAACCCGGCAAGAGTATGATGCAGGCGGGAGTAAATCCATTTATCCGAAAAATCGATATAACTGTTTTTAAGTTCATTAACTACAGGAATATTTTCAGCATTCATGAGCAAAAAACGGCCGGCATTCCAGATTTTATTAGCAAAGTTCCTGCCTAATTCACATTTATCAGAGCTAAAAAGGACATCCTGCCCGAGTGGCGCTAAATAAATAACAGTAAACCTGAGAGCATCTGCGCCATACTCCGAAATTACATCAAGCGGGTCGGGAGAATTTCCAAGCGACTTGCTCATTTTTCTACCCTGCATATCCCTTATAATACTGGTAAAGTATACATGCCTGAACGGAATATCTTTTTTGAAATGGAGACCGGCAATAATCATTCTTGCTACCCAGAAGAAAATAATATCGGGTGCGGTTACGAGAGTATCGGTGGGATAATAGTAATCCTGTTCTTCATCTTTTCTAAACACATCATAAGCCCAAAGCCAGCTTGATGCCCAGGTATCCAGAACGTCTTCATCCTGGATCCAATTTTCGGGATCTGCGGGAGGAATAATATCACAGTAAATATCCTTAGATAACTTATTATACCAAACAGGAATACGGTGGCCCCACCAGAGCTGCCGGGAGATACACCAGTCCTTAATATTACCCATCCAATGCTCATAAGTTTTAATCCAGTGATCCGGGTAGAATTTAATCTTACCGCTTTTAACGGCATCCAGTGCCGGAACGGCAAGTTCGTCCATTTTCATAAACCATTGTTCGGAAAGATAGGGTTCTATAGGCACTCCACCGCGTTCCGAGTAACCGATTTTAGTCTGATAATCTTCAATTTTTACAAGCAGGCCGAGCTCCTCAAATCTTTCCACAACTTTTTTACGGGCAAGGTACCTGTCAAGCCCTCTGAATTCCTCAGGAACGTTATGATTGGTAGAAGCATTATCGTTAAAAATATTAATAAACTCCAGATCATGGCGTTTGCCCATTTCATAATCATTAAGATCGTGGGCAGGAGTTACTTTTACGGCCCCGGTACCGAATTCCATATCAACATATTCATCGGCAAACACAGGTATCTCCCGCTGGGTAATCGGAAGCAATACAGACTTCCCTATAAATTCTTTAAATCTATCATCGTTAGGATTTACGGCTATACCGGTATCGCCCAACATTGTTTCAGGACGTGTAGTGGCAACAGTAATAAATTTATCGGTATTAAGAACAGGATATTTCAGGTACCACAATTTACCGTTAACCGTTTTATAAATTACCTCTTCATCTGAAATTGCAGATTTGGAAGCAGGGCACCAATTTACCATTCTATACCCGCGGTAAATTTTGCCTTCCCGGTACAAGCTAACAAACGTTTCTATTACTTTTTTATAATAATCATCATCCATTGTAAAGCGTTCCCGGTGCCAATCACAGCTAACGCCAAGTTTTTTCAACTGCTGTATTATGATACCGCCGTACTTCTCTTTCCATTCACGGCAATGTTCTAAAAATTCCTCACGGCCGATCTCGAATTTATCAATCCCTTTTTCTTTAAGGTAGCTTACGACTTTAGTTTCAGTAGCTATTGAGGCATGATCCATACCCGGCACCCAGCATGCATTATAATTCTGCATCCTTTTTGTGCGGATCATAATATCCTGGATTGTATTGTTCAGAATATGACCCATAGTAAGCATACCTGTAACATTTGGCGGAGGGATTACAATTGTGTACGGTTTTTTAGTCGTATCTATTTCAGAATGAAAATAGTCATTATCAAGCCAGTATTTATACCATTTGTCTTCAACAACTGAAGGATCATAGGCTTTCGGGATTTGTGAAAAGCTTTTTCCGGTCATTTATTTCTCAATTTTTTCTAATTTTAATAATTAAATATAAGAAAAATCTGACCGAGGTGTTAAGAGGAATTCATTACTGCCAACTGCGGAAATAACAACTTTCAAATGTATATTTATCAAATAAAAATAATTTTGATTTTGTTATGAGATTTAATAAAATAAAATCTATTTATTTAGTGTGTTCAGGATATTTTTTCTGGATATTAATTGATACAATTTTCTGGATACATTTTGAGCCCCAAAGGCAGCTTTTTATTATAGAGTTCAATTCGTCTATGCTATTAGCCGGGTGCTTAGTATGCACGATGCTTGTCCTTCTCCAATTGCAAATAATCAATACATTTTCATCCAAACAAATATTTTCAATAGCTGCATTTTTCTTATTAACATTGTTTTTTTCAATACTGCTGGCATGTTTTAACGGCCTTATTTCCAGTTACCTGGTGAAGGGAAAAATTCATTTAGAGACTAACAGCATTTTAATGTCAACCTTTTCATCTTTTACTTTATTAATTGCAATTATGGGATTGTTTTATTTTTACTATTACTACAATCTTTCATTACAGCAAAAAGAACAAATTAAAAAGACAAAAGCGCTTGCAGACGAAGCTCAGTTGATAATGCTGCGTTACCAGATAAATCCGCATTTCCTTTTTAATTCATTAAACGCAATACAATCGATGGTTGAAAAGGACAAATTCCGGGCAAAGGAAATGATTGCCGATTTATCAGATTTCTTCCGTTATACTCTTTCCAAAAACAATCAAATGCTTGTTCCCTTAAAAGAGGAAATAGAGGCAATTAAAAAATATTTAGCGATTCAGGAAGCAAGATTTGCCGGCAGGATCAAAATAAGTTATGAGATAGAAGAGGCATCATTAAATATAATGCTTCCGTTTTTTCTTATTCATCCGCTGGTGGAAAATGCTATTAAATACGGATTTGCATCCGGCGTTGATATGTTGTGCTTATTTATAAAAGTTACATGGACGGATGAAACATTAAGCATTCTTATTCAGAACACCGGCACGCTCTCCGGATCCGAAAACTTCACCGGCAAAGAACCTGTAAGCACAAAAACCGGGATTGAGAACATACGAAAACGGTTATCATTGTTTTATCCCGACCGTTCAGTATTAGAATTATTCGAGAAAGATAACTGTGTAAATGCACTTATTACGATTAAAAACCCGGGTACATCTATATGAGAGCACTCATTATAGAAGATGAACCATTAGCAGTAGACAATCTTACCTTTTATTTAAAAGGATACCCCATAGAAATTATAGGAGCGGCATATAAAATTAAAGAAGCGGTTAAACTTATCAAGAAAGAAAAACCGGACGTTATTTTTCTTGATATTAACTTATCCGGGGAAAATGGTTTTGATTTGCTTGATAAAATCGACATTAATTTTAAAATTATCTTTGTTACAGCATATGATGAATATGCAGTAAGAGCATTTGAAGTAAATGCCCTGGACTACATCCTGAAACCGCTAAAAGAGGAGAGAATAGCTAAAGCTGTTGAACGGTTATTGTGCAAAACCCACGCTGAAATGAGTGAGCAAAAATATTCTATTGATGATATAATATTTTTACCTACGGGAACCAGAGCATGTTTTTTGAAACTTAAAGAGATCCGTTATATAGAGGCAAACAGTTGCTATTCGAATATTGTTATATCAAGACAAGTTTCAAAATGTTCAACTAAAACATTAAAGAAATGGGGAGAGCTATTACCAACACACGACTTTGTAAGAGTCCACCGTTCCTATATAGTTAACATTAATCATATAGACAAAGTAATAAAAAAAGCCAACGGCAATTACGTAATACTCCTGAAAGACATCACCGCTTCCATTGAAATAAGCAGGAGGTGCGCTTCCGATTTAAGAAAAAAATTAAATTTATAATTTTTACTCAGCTCCCAACTTCTTACAATTCATACCGCTCGCTTAAATAAATGACCGTTTACTTAAAGATTATTGTAAACATGATGCCTGCCGCATAAATTACACCAAAATAAAACTGAAAAAATTATGTGAATTACTCAAATTGACAGCTTATTCATATTTTATCAGAAAAACCGTTCCTCCAGAGCAAGCTGTTGCATAACGAAAATATTTTTTTAAGTGGCCCCGACTTTTAAGTAGGGGATGGGTAAATTCAATAAAACCTTAGGACTTTAGTCCATTGTTGCGTTCTTTTTTGTTTGCTTGAGCCAAAGGCTCATCTGCCTCTGGCGGAAAAGCCTAATCCTGGTGCAATAAATTTTCCCCGTCATAAATGCCGGGGCTACTTTAAATATCGTTTGGGTAACTTCAGTTATTAACTTAAAAGGAGAGTCAATTGAAAACAATTATATGCAGCTTAATTGTCATTTTTGTATCACTTGCAGCTATGCAAATAAAAGCCCAGGAAAATTCATCTTCATCTTCTAAAATAACCGTTCAGGCAGCTCAGCAAGAATCAAACATCTGGGATGTTTTTAAAACACGCAGGTCGGTCCGTGCATTCAAACCGGATTCCATACCGGAAGCCGACATTAAAAAGATAATAGATGCAGCACGAATGGCGCCAACTTCCGGGAACCAACAACCGTGGAAATTTCTTGTTATCCGCGACAAAATTAAGATTAACCGGATGGAGAAGAGTTGTATAGAAACGCAATTACAGAGATATGAGCCGGCCAACCCGCAAAAAATCACAAAAGGACAGTATGAAAAAATGCTAAAGGCCAGAATGGATAATTATTTCTCAGCCCCGGTTTATATCGTTGTACTAACTGATAATAAATCCATATACCCGGATTATAACCATTGGGACGGGCCGTTAGCAGGAGGATATCTGATGCTTGCAGCAAGGGCATTGGGATACGGAACAGTATTTATCACCGATGCAATTCCTGAAAGTGTAACGAAAGAAGTATTACAAATACCGGATCAATATACAAGAGTTTGTATTACTCCCGTTGGCGTACCTGTTGAGTGGCCGGAAATGCCGCCCAAGAAGAACCTGGAAGATTTTATTGTTTATGAAAAATTTTAATTTTTCGAGAAAAATTTCCTGCAAATATAAATCTTATTTAATGGAGGTTAAAATGAAACGATTAGTATTTTTTCTAAGCTTGATATTCCTAACCGGCTGTTCTTTTTTTCAGCAGACTACAGAAAATAATTTTGCACCACAACTGTTAATGCAGTACCCTCTTCCCGTGATAACAAGTTCTGTATACAAGTTAAATTTTAAAATCGAAATGGATTTGTATATAAAGGAAGACGGGACGGTAGGAAAGGTTAAATTTGTAAAAAGCAGCGGGGATAAGGAATGGGATTCGCTTGCAGCAGAATCAATTTTAAAATGGAAGTATTCACCGGCCCGTGTTGATAATCATTCTATTAATATATGGTTTCACCAGTCGGCAGTTGTGGAGTACCAGGATCCTAAATATTTATTTCTTTCAGAAATTATTTGCCCGTCGCTTGAGGAAGCCGACACAATTTACACAGCTTTGGAGAACGGGAGAAATTTTGATGAACTCGCTGCATTACAGACACTTTTGTATGATCATGACAGAGCCGGAGATTTAGGAAAGATAGATATTTGTTTATACCCTAAGAATATCCGAACCGAACTTTCGTACCTGGAAAAGGATCAATATACAAAGCCTCTTAAATACGGCGACAATTATGTAATATTCAAGAGAAAATGAGGTTTAATAATAAAGAATCGTTTTGAATTTTAAAACTATTGAAAAGACATAATCAACACCCGGACGGCCTTTTGGCGGCCGGGTTGTAATCAATTGGTTGTAAATAAATTATAGCACAAAACGTTCACAAGATTGTAGTATTTAAAGCTATAACCTGGCTGGGTTAATCCCGGTGATAAGACATTGTTTTTTATACGTTTTACAAAGCGACTTTTGAAAATAAATATTTCCAATGAATCTTTTGGGATTAACAAAACCTCAAGAAAAGTATAATATAACAACATAAGAGGCCCATTTGAAAAATAAATTAAATTTCTCTATCGCTTTTATATTTTTTTTAACAACATATTCATTAATATATTCACAATCTATTCCGGAGGATAGTTTATACCTGGGCCAAATTCCACCCGGTAATGAACCAAAGGCATTTCGACTTCCCGTTGACAGCGGATTATTTGCGGCAGAAAGAATTGCCGTTTCGAATGACGGAAAGGAAATATATTACGGTGAAACGGACAATTATCCGCCTAAAATAACAAAAATTAAATACTTCAAATATTTTAACGACAAGTGGAATGGCCCCATTACATTATTTAATAACTTTGGTGCACCGGCGTTATCTGTAGATAACCGAAAATTATATTTTGAGACTGAATCTTATTGTGTAAAAAATGATACCGGCTGGAGCGCTCCTTTAAAATTCCGGTCCATTTCAAAAAGGATACATTATCTGCAAGAAACCAACAGCGGCAGTTATTATTTATCATCAATACCGGATAAAGGGGGAACCGGCGGGATGGATTGGTCAAAATTAATTATTAGCACTACCGATACAACAGTTCAAAGTTTGGGGCTTCCTTTAAATACTGTTAATGACGACCTGGATTTTTTTATTGCAAGAGATGAATCCTTTATTATCCTGGTATCAGGATCAAAAAGCAGGAAGTGTTTTGGTTACTCGGATTTATTTATAAGTATCAAAAGAGACGATAATACCTGGACAAATCCCAAAAACTTAGGCCCGGAAATAAATATCAATGACCCTTCAGACGGCAGGTGGGGGCCTTATGTTTCTGTTGATAACAAATACCTGTTTTATTCTCACGGCAAAGATCCATCAACTGCGGGAATTAATTGGGTAAGCACAAAAGTTATAGAAAATATTAAAAAAGAAGTGTTAAATTTAAATATTACGAAATAATGAAGATATATATAAAAAAATAAACAAAGAAGAGTCAATTAATGAACTGAGTTCAATAAAAGCCATCTGAACATTAGAAAAATTAAACACATTTTACCACTTAGACACTAAGAACACTTAGATTCACTAAGGAGGAATTGGCAGGATTAATTACAATTTATGTTAGCCATTTATCAATAAGTGTTCTACTAATTTATGGAATTATAAGCAACCTTTCGAGCAAAAATTATCCATTTTTTAAGAACATAATTTGCCTACCATATAGAAGACTACTTCTTTATATTTAGACCTTGATTTTTTACAACTTGATAGAGATTAGATGAGAGAAATTATCGGCGTTTGCCTGGGAGCTTCCTCCATTTCTTTTGTTAAGATAAAGGATGAAAACGGGCTTAAAAATGTAGAAGACGTGCTTACAGTACTCCATAACGGTGATCCGAAAAGAATATTTAAGGAAAAACTAACTCATTTTACCGGAATCGATAACAGGATCGTTCCAATAGTCGTAACGGGCAGAAAATTCAGAAAACTTGTAAAGTTTACAAATATTTCAGAATCCGAAGCAGTAGAATATGCTTTTACACATCTAAATAAAAATAATGAACCCTTCTCTGCTATTGCTTCATTAGGCGGTGAAACCTTCATGGTTTACACAATTGATGATGAAGGAAAAATTTCGAATGTAATAACGGGAAATCAATGCGCTTCCGGTACCGGGGAATTTTTCCTTCAGCAGATCAAAAGAATGAATTTGGGGATTGAAGAAGTTGTAAAAATTGCAAAAGATGCCGAGCCGTACAAAGTAACCGGGAGATGTTCAGTTTTCTGCAAGTCGGACTGTACACACGCTTTGAACAAAGGAATTAAGCAGTCGGAAGTTGCAGCAGGCTTATCATACATGATGGCGGAAAAGGTTGAGAACCTTCTTAAAAAAGTTAAGCCGGGCAAAGTAATGGTTGTGGGCGGTGTAACTAAAAATACTGTTGTAATCAATTTTCTAAGGGAGCATGTTCCGGGCATTATGATACCCGCTGAAGCTGCATACTTTGAAGCCCTGGGCGCCGCTTTGTACGGGCTTGAACATGAAGTTAATATATTAGATAACCTGACGGATATTTTTTTAGACAGGAAAAGCTCATTTGTTTTCCACCAGCCGCTTAATCAATTCAGGGACAGAGTTGTTTTCAAAACAATGGAGAGAGGTAAAGCTAAAGACGGCGAAGCATGCATCCTTGGGCTTGACGTGGGATCTACAACCACGAAGGCCGTGATTTTACGAAAGTCCGATAACAGGATATTAGGTTCAGTTTATTTATATACACACGGCAACCCGGTTGAGGCATCTAAAAAATGTTATGCAGAATTATTAAAGCAAATACCCGAAAGAATAAATATTATTGGTTTAGGAACTACAGGTTCCGGCAGGCAGATAGCAGGGCTGCACGCTTTAACCGAAGGGATAGTAAATGAAATTGTTGCGCATGCAGCGGCAGCAGTTTATTTTGATCCCGATGTGGATACAATCTTTGAGATTGGCGGACAGGATGCAAAGTTTACATATATAGTTAATAAAGTTCCGGCCGATTATGCAATGAATGAAGCCTGTTCGGCCGGTACGGGTTCATTTATAGAAGAATCCGCTTATGAATCCCTCGGTATAAAAGTGACGGATATTGAGCCGATCGCGATGAAAGGAGATATGCCGCCGAATTTCAGCGATCAATGCGCCGCGTTTATCAGTTCCGATATTAAAACAGCACAGCAGGAAAATATAAGCAAAGAAAATATTGTTGCCGGGCTGGTTTATTCAATTTGCATGAACTATGTAAACAGGGTTAAAGGCAACAGAACCATAGGGAAAAAAATATTCATGCAGGGCGGAGTATGTTATAATAAAGCGATACCCATAGCAATGGCTGCTTTAACGGGAAAGGAAATTATAGTCCCTCCCGATCCCGGTTTGATGGGCGCTTTCGGAGTTGCTTTAGAAATAAAGGATAAAATTGATTTAGGATTGATGACGCCGGGCAAATTTTTTCTTAGCGATCTTGCAGGGAGAGATGTTAATTATAAAAAACCTTTTATATGCATAGGGGGTAAAGAAAAATGCGACCTTGGATGTACAATAAATTTAATTGAAGTTAAAGGTAAAACTTATCCTTTCGGCGGCTCATGCAACAAATACTATAATATAATTAACAAAACAAAAGTGGATACCGATAAATATGATTATGTTAAAAAAAGGCAGTACCTAACATTTGAAAAATATGCACCTAAAGCTGATCTTCCTGCGGATGCAAAAACCGTAGGCATAAATCAATCATTCCATACACATACAATATACCCTTTATATTATAATTTTTTTACCAGCCTCGGCTTCAGAGTAGTTCTTTCAGATAAAATAAATGAGCAGGGATTAGAGAGAGAGCATACATCCTTTTGTTACCCGGTGCAGGTAGCATTGGGCTTATTTGCAGATTTGATAGAGAAAAATCCCGATTATTATTTTATCCCGGAAATTCTTGAAATGTACGTTGAAGATGCAGATCATCACAGGCTGGACTTTAATTGTACATGTGTATTTGTAAGCGGCGAACCGTTTTATCTTAAGCAGGCATTCAAAGACTTAGTCCGCGAAGACAGGTTAATCACTCCCCTATTTAATTTTGCAAACGGTTTTGATAATGAAGAAAATAAATTTATCGAAACTGCCGGGCGGATGGGGATTGAGGATGAGGCAAGAGCGAAAGAAGCGTATCATCAAGCCTTGAAAATGCAGGAAGAATATCAAAATGAATTATTCAGTATGGGCCGGGAATTCACTGAATATATGAAGCTGCATCCTGAAGAAACAGCAATTGTTCTTGTAGGCCGGCCTTATAATTCTTTTACCGAACTTGCGAACAAAGGAATACCGAAAAAATTTGCATCCCGGGGCGTTTATGCGGTGCCATACGATATGTTTGATTACCGGGGGCAGGTTATAGACGACAATCAATATTGGGAGGGCGGGAAAAAAATATTAAAAGCAGCTCGCATCATAAAAAATAATCCGCAATTTTATGCTACTTATATATCTAATTTTTCATGCGGGCCGGATTCAATGCTTTTAACAACATTCCGTTCGTTGATGGGAACGAAACCATCACTTACTCTTGAGCTTGACGGGCATACAGCCGATGCAGGAATAAATACACGTATAGATGCAGCGCTGGATATTATTAAAAACTACAGGAGAGTTCAGTATAAAATCAGCGATCCGGATTTTAGCGATTTTATTCCCGCAAGGATAGAATTTGGTTCAGAGAACGGATATTTTATTTCATCAGGCGGAGAAAAAGTACCGTTATCCGATCCCCGTGTTGATATACTAATACCTTCTATGGGGGACCTTGCAGCGCAAATGTTTGCTGCAGGCTTAAGAAGTCAGGGATTTAATGCTATTGCAATGCCCGAAGGAAGCGCCGAGATATTAAAGTACGGAAGGTCTGTAGCAAGCGGAAAAGAATGTTTGCCGCTGCTCTTATGCGTCGGTTCTTTATTAGATTATTTAGAGAATAAATGGGACGGGAAACAGTATGTAGCTTTCTTTATTGTGCAGGGAGCGGGTAATTGCAGGCTTGGCCAGTACCCTGTTTTTATTCGTGAAATAATAAAAAGAAAGAGGCTGAAGAATGTTGCGCCCATGATCTTAATGAATGAAGACGGCTTTGCCGGTCTGGGGCCGAATTTTGCGACAAGGGGAATTCAAACTTTAATAGTAAGCGATGTACTGGACGATATCCGTTCAGCGATAATGGCTCACGCCGTAAACCCGGAGGATGGGTTAAAAATATTTTATGAAGAATTTGATAAATTAAACAAAGTGTTTGAAAACAGGCCGGACAAAATATACAGGGCGTTAAAAAGCTTTGCGCATACAATAAAAACCAAAGTACCCGCAAGGCTCCCTATAAGTCAGGCTAAATATATTGCGTTATGCGGCGAGATATATGTAAGGCGGGATCATTTCTCACATAAATGGCTGAATAAACATTTTGCACAAAAAGGATTTATTCTTAAGGATTCTTACATAACAGAATGGGTTTATTATATAGATTATCTTTTAAAACAAGAACTATTGGAGCCCGAGACTTCATACAGGCAAAAGCTTGAATGGATAATCCGGGTTATTTATATGAGGATAGCCGAATACAGGATTAAAAAGTTTTTGAAAGGAACCGGCTATTATAAATTTTCCTTAACTAATGTGGAATCGCTGCTAAAGAGGAGCAGGCATATTATTCCTTTGGAATACAAAGGAGAACCGGGGCTTACGTTGGGAATAGCCCTGCATGAATCAATCGATAAATATTGCGGAGTAATAAACCTGGGTCCGTTCGGGTGTATGCCGACCAGGTTTACAGAATCACTTGCCGCTACGGAAATGAAAATTGAAAATAAATTATATGCCGAAAGAATTATAAATAAGAATTATAAATTACCCGAAGTTTTTAACGGCAAAATGAATATTCCATTTTTAACAATTGAAACGGACGGAAATGTGTACCCGCAGGTAATTGAGGCCCGGCTTGAAACTTTTGCACTGCATGCAGACCGAACAGCCGAATTAATGAAAGAAGCAAAACTAAACGGGTATAAAAAAATATAGGGATTGGAGTTAAGTCAGGATGAGAATATGGCAAAATCTAATGATCTCACTGGCACGGAGTGCGGGCATTAAAAATTTTATGCAAAAACAGAAATCAATGTCCAAACTTGCGACAAGATTTGTCGGCGGCAGTATTGCAGATGAAGTAATTGAGAAAGGCAAAATATTTAAATCCGGAAACATTCGAGCCTCACTTTACTACCTGGGAGAATACGTTGATGACGAAGTAAAAATTAATCAGACTGTTTCGGCCCTTAAAGAAATAATAAAACGACTGGCGGAATCAAATTTAGATATTCACGTATCGGTAGATCCGACACAAATCGGATACCTGATAGATAAAGACAAGTGTGCCGGTAATATACTTGAAATTGCAAACCTGTTAAGGGATTACGCTTCAAGAGCAAATAAAGAGCAGAAAAATTTACTCATGCTTGATATGGAAGACTCATCAAATATCGATTTTACTTTAGAACTGTACAAAAAATTCAGAAACCAATCTATCCCTGCTGCGGTAACACTGCAGGCATACCTGCATAGAACCTGGAAGGATTTGGAGATGATATTAGAGAATGGAGGTGCAGTCCGTTTAGTAAAAGGTGCATTTACGGAAAGTAAGAAGACTGCTTTTGCTTCCAGATCGGTGATAGATGATAATTATTTAAAGCTGGCTGAGATGATGCTTTCGGATAAAGCAAGGGAAAAAGGATTTTACCCAATATTCGGCACACACGACGATAAAATAATTACGCGGATTATTGAAACAGCAAATAAAAGGGGCTGGGAAAAAGGAAGTTACGAATTTGAACTGCTATACGGCGTTCGCATCGAATTGCAAAATGAACTTATTAAAAACGGGGAACGATTACGCTTATATTTACCGTTCGGGGTTGACTGGTGGCCGTACGCAATTCGGCGCATAGGAGAGAGCACCAAGAATGGGATGTTTCTTTTTAAGACAATATTGAATAATTGAATGACTAAATTAGGATACAAAGAAATAATTAATATTCAGCAAGGATAAAATAATGTCTAAAACAATTACACTTCGCCTTAGCGAAGAAAACTATAAGGTATAAAAAAACTTGCGGAAAGGGATAACCGGCCTATTTCTAATTTTATTCAAACTGCTGTAAAAAAATTTGTCGAAGACACTATATTTGCAGATGAATTCGAAATGGAGGAAATACAAAATAATACAGAGCTAAATCAAAGCCTTAAGCGTGGTTTGTCCGATATGAGATCAAAAAAGGGGCAGTTAGTTTAATAATTATAAAATATTTTAGACAAATGAGTTTCAAAAAAAATTGATAAAATATCCAACCCGTAAAAAACCTTTATAAATAAAAAAATCAGACAATTTATTTACTTTCAATTAAGAGAAGAGCCGCATTATGGAAACAATATAAAAAAGTTGTTTGGTTATAAACCGGAAATCTGGCAATATAGAGTTGGAAGATATAGACTCTTTTATACAATCGATGAGAATGAGAAAACAGTTTACATCTTATCAATGGATTTGAGAAAAGACGCACATTGACTCATTAGATACGCAATAAATTATTTAACTATGTATGTATAGTTTGGTATTTTCACCTGTATGCCATGGTCAGGGCCTTCAAGGTCGGAATACTGATCCCCTATATCGCCGACTATATTATAACCCCTATTAGTAAGTTCAACTCTTTTTTTTGATTTATAATCAAGCGCCGAAAGATTTTTTTCAGAAGCATTTCTTACAATGAGCGTATCGAATTTTGCGTAGCCGGCAAACAAAAGATTTTTATATGTGGGTATATAATTATGTTCGGTTCTCCCTGTAATAAATGCGACTTTAAAACCTCTTTTGATAAGAAAATCATAAAGCCTCTTTACGCCGTCAACCGCAGGAGCTTTTGCACTGTCAACCCATTTTTCCCATAAGGCAGGAACAAAACCGAAGTCAATACTTTCATCAAAGGAGTAATTGAAAAGCGTTGTTTCATCGATATCAAATACTACGATACTGTTTTCAGACACCTGGACTTTGTCGAATTCAGGAATTGCGTTGTCTATTACACTATTAAGTTCCGCTTCGTATTTTCCAGAGTGATAATAATTAATCACTTCTTCCTTAACCGTACTTAAATTAGGGAGGGCTGATGAACATGATACTAAAGCCAATGAGGTTAAAATTATTATGGCGGTTGTGATCTTTTGTATAATATTCATATGGCACCTAAACATAGTTAGATAAAATTAACATTATTCAGAATAAAAAAGCAAAACTTAACACCGGCTTATCAGCCGGGGCGTAAACCTGACCTGCTTAATACGGAATATTTTATCTGGCAAAAAAATCAGTGTTTTCTAAATATTTATTTAATTAATTTTGCACTCATAAATGACAGGGATTCTTCGGTATAACCCCAATATTGTTTTTAGAATGTTTTTTAAATCATTATTATAAAATAAATTGTTTCATTGACATTTTGTTTGACGTGTTGAAATATACACGGGATTTTATTTTGTGAGGTTCACCTTAAAGGTGAGCCTCACATTTTGGTTGTGAGACGGGGCATCACCCCGTCTCTGCTTGAAGTCCCGGCAGGGACGAAATGTTTGTAGCACCGGGTATAAACCCGGGGTTAGACGAATTTCCCAAGCCTTTTCCCCTCTCTTGAAAGAGAGAGCCCGTCCCGATTCGATCTGGAGGCCAGGGGTGAGTTCTTCTGAGATACTCCCGAACAAATTCGAGTGATGAATTCTTTTGAACTTTATTATCGGAAGCATAGCCTTCCCTCTTCTAATTATTGCCGTTGCATATAAGTGCAAAAAAAGAATTAACTTATCCAAAAGGTTAACTCCCTTGTTTTCAATAATTTAACAAACAGCTTTTTTTGTTAAAATTTTAGATTAAATACTTTATTATCAATAACTTACGCAAAAAATTGTGCACATTTTAAGCCCCATTTATGTTAACAGTCCGGGCGTTTCATGTCAATTTTGTGCAAATTTTTATTATCTGAGTAAGTCTATATATTATATAGAGTAAGGGTAGGTCGTGCGACCTGTTTTTACTCCCTTACCTGCCGGCAGATTTGTAAATCGGGTCTGAAAATTATTTTAAATGAATAAATATACAATGATGATATTATTTAGATTTCTATAAAAAGTAGGATAAAGCATAACCGCAAGCCGCTTTTAAGGGACAAATCACCGCCGCTGACGGGACAGGCCACCGCCGTTGGCGGGGCAGGTTGGACTTCTAAAACTATGGCTGTTTTGGGGTAAGTTTTTTTAGGTTTGTTATTCCCATCGGAATGAAATATCTGCAGCCCGGCCATGTTAGGAACTTTGTGTCATCCCTGGCGGGATTTTAGCACACACAGATTGTTAATCTATGCTACGAAATTTCATGCCGTCGGCATGTCGTGAAAATTAAGTTAGAGGTGCTCAATTATTTTGCAAATATATATCCAAAATGTGAGGCTCACCTGCAAGGTGAACCTCACGTAACAGGATAGGCAGATTTCGTTTAACAAATTGGCATAACGTGAAAGCCGTCTCATTATTTTAATTATATCGTGATATTTTTGTGACAATAAATCTATATAATTGAATAAACAATAATTACCGGGCGCTATGAAAACTGTTTTGATTATTGAAGACGATAAAGAGATTTCAAATCTTATTGAAATTCACTTAAAAGACCTTGAGTGCAGCGTTACAAAAGTTTATGACGGAGTAAACGGATTAAAAGCTGCAGAAGACACTGCTTTTAATTTGATTATCCTTGATATAATGCTGCCGGGGCTGAACGGATTTGAAATATGCAAACAGTTGCGCAAGGCTGAAATTGAAACGCCTATATTAATGCTTACTGCGAAATCGGAAGAAACAGATAAAATTTTAGGATTGGAATTCGGCGCCGACGATTACCTGACCAAGCCATTCAGTATAAGAGAATTTATCGCAAGAGTTAAAGCAATATTCCGCAGGGTTGATATTTTAACACGCGGAAATGATAAAGTAAAAAATATTCAATACGGCAGCCTGGCAATTGATGTTATAAACAGGAAGGTACTGCTTAATAATAAACGCATGGAATTAACGCCGAAAGAATTTGACCTGCTATATCTTCTGGCATCGCACCCGGGACGAACGTATACCAGGGAGGATCTCTTAAATATAATATGGGGCACTCAATACAGCGGTTATGAACATACGGTAAACTCCCATATCAACAGGCTGAGAAGCAAAATTGAAAAAGATTTGTCAAACCCTCAGTTTATACTAACAAGCTGGGGCGTGGGTTACAGGTTTAATGATCAAAATATTTCAATCTGATATTAAATAAAAATGAAAAATTTCTTTAATTCACTATATTGGAAAATTTCAGCGGTATTCCTGCTTATACTGATGATAATTTCCGCGGTTTATATTTATATCTCTGTTATTACTGCCGAAATGTATTTTCAGGAAACAAGGCAGAAGCTTGACCTGAACGTTGCTTCACACATAGCATCGGACAACGATTTTTTCTCTGGGGATTCAATTAACATAAATGTACTTAAAAATGTTTTTCATAACGTGATGGTAATAAATCCCAGTATAGAAGTTTACCTGCTTGATACATCAGGGACGATACTTGCATATTATGCTCCGCAGCAGACAGTAAAGTTAAAAGAAGTGCCGCTGGATCCCGTGAAAAAATTTATCTCAGCGCAACCGGAAACTTTCCTAATGGGTGTTGATCCCAAGAGTCCCGAAAAACAAAAAGCATTTTCGGCGGCAAAAGTAACGGATAAAGGTAAATTCAGAGGGTATATTTATGTTATTCTCGGCGGGAGAGAGTATGATAATGCCTCACAGGTATTGTTCGGAAGTTATATACTGCGACTTGGCGTCCGCTCAATGATAATTGCGCTTATTACAGCCGCTGTGATAGGATTTTTTGCTATTGGTTTTATTGTAAGAAACATAAGAAAAATAGTTATAGTTATCAGGGATTTTCAAAAAGGAAATCTTTCTGCAAGGATAAAATTAAAAAGCAAAGGCGAGTTCCGGGAATTTTCAAATTCGTTTAATGATATGGCTGATACTATTGTAAATAATATTCAGCAGATAAAAAAAATGGATAACCTGAGGCGTGAGTTAGTTGCAAATGTTTCTCACGATTTACGCACTCCACTTTCCATAATCAGGGGTTATGTGGAGACTGTTCTTATAAAAGATAACGAACTTTCAGTTGAAGACCGCAGAAAATATCTTGAAACAATTTTAAATAGCACAGAGAGACTGCTTTATTTAGTAGAAGAATTGTTTGAACTTTCCAAGCTTGAAGCCCGGGAAACTATGCCTCAAAAAGAATTTTTTTCACTAGCGGAACTTATGCAGGATATACACCAGAAAAATTTAATAATCAGCGGTTCAAAAAACATAAAGCTAAGCCTGAATATTTCCGAAAATCTTCCTTTGATTTTTGCCGATATAGCCATGATGGAAAAAGTTTTTCAAAATCTTCTTGATAATGCATATAAGTTTACCCCACCTGACGGGGAAATAAGTTTAACGCTTAAAATGGAAAATGAACGCCAGATCACTGCCGTGATTGCCGATACCGGATTTGGGATTGAAAAAGATGAAATCTCTCTTATTTTTGAAAGATACTATCAAATCAAACGGATTTCACCGGATAAACAAACCGGCACAGGATTAGGATTAACTATCGTAAAAAAGATTCTGGATTTACACCAGATAAGCATCAGAGTTGAAAGTGAACCCTCAAAAGGCACTTCATTTATATTGTCTATCCCTATCCCCAGCCCGGTTTTAAGTTAGTAAACTCTTTTTATCATTTCGTGATTTTTTCGTGAAGTATGAATTATAGATTAGGACAGTTAATTAATTATAATTTTAAGATTTTGAAAGTGACTAAAATGAAATTTAATTTTTTGATTTTTTTGATAACTGCGTTACTGACGTTCGGATGTTCAAATCCCGGCACTAAAGAAAAGCAGCCGGCGGCTGTTAATTTAGATAATGCAATTTATGACACCGCAACATTTGCCGGGGGATGCTACTGGTGTATGGATGCACCTTTTGAGAAATTAAGCGGTATAAAAGAGGTTATTTCGGGTTATTCAGGCGGATTTGTTAATAACCCGACTTTTGACCAGATACATTCCGGAAATACCGGATATGCAGAATCGATACAGGTTATTTATGACCCAAGAATAATTAGTTATTCCGAACTGGTTGATGTTTACTGGAAACAGTTTAACCCGACTGATGAGGACGGTTCTTTTTATGACCGCGGGTCCGAATATAAATCATATATATTTTATAGAAACGATAGTCAAAAGGAAATTGCCGAAGCATCCAAAGCGAGGCTTGATAAATCAGGGATATTTAAGAATCCCATCGTAACGGAAATTAAAAAGTTTACAATATTCATCTCTGCAGGACCCGATCAGCAGCATTTTTACAAACAAAACCCTTCGAGATATTACAGCTACCGTGCAGGATCCGGTAGGGATAACTTTATTATGGCAATTTGGGGAGACGAAGGTGTAAATAAGTACATAAAGAAAGCGGATGATAAATTGAAAATGCAGCTAACGCCGCTTCAATATGATGTAACACAGAAGAACGGGACAGAAAGGGCTTTTAATAATGAATACTGGGATAATCACCGTGAAGGAATTTATGTTGATATAGTTTCCGGTGAACCGCTGTACAGTTCCACAGATAAATTTGACTCGGGAACAGGCTGGCCGAGCTTTACAAAGCCCATAGATACAAGGTATATAGTAAAAAATATTGATAGTTCTTACGGCATGATCAGGATACAGGTAAGCAGTAAAATTGCCGATTCACATTTGGGCCATGTTTTTGATGACGGGCCTGCACCAACACATTTAAGATACTGCATGAATTCAGCAGCGCTTAAGTTTATTCCAAAAGAAGATATGGCCAAAGAAGGATATAGTGAATTTTTATATCTCTTTAACTAAAAGAAATATAACAATGAAAAAAATAATTAAAATATTAATACCGGCAACGGTCTTATTATTAGGTTGTATAAATTCAAGGATAACTGAAAATATTTATATGTCATCTGTTTTAGGCTATACTGATTATGATACTGCAACATTTGCCGGAGGGTGTTTCTGGTGCATTGATGCTCCATTTGAAAAAATCAGGGGCACAATACAAGTTATATCCGGATATGCAGGCGGCTATGTTAATAGCCCTAATTATGCACAGGTATCTTCCGGCAGTACAGGTCATGCAGAATCAGTACAAGTTATTTATGACCCGAGGATAGTAAGTTATTCAGAACTTGTTGATTTATTCTGGAAACAATTTGACCCTACCGACACCGGCGGATCATTCTATGACCGGGGCTCGCAATATAAATCTTATATTTTTTACAGGGACGACACCCAGAAAGAAATTGCGGAAGCATCAAAAGCAAGGCTTGACAGATCGGGAATATTTAACAAACCCATAGTAACTGAAATAAAAAAATTCACCTCGTTCTTCCCTGCTGAAGAGTATCATCAGCATTTTTACAAGAAAGATCCTTCAAGATATTACAGTTACCGTGAAGGATCAGGGAGGGATAATTTTATTATGAGTATCTGGGGAGATGAAAATGTTAATAAGTATATTAAGCAATCGGAGGATAAAATGAAAAAGGAATTAACCCCTTTACAGTACGAGGTAACACAAAAGAACGGTACGGAGAGAGCATTCGATAATGAATACTGGAACAATCACCGTGCAGGTATTTATGTAGATATAGTATCCGGTGAACCATTGTTCAGTTCAACAGACAAATTTGATTCAGGGACCGGGTGGCCAAGCTTTACAAAGCCCATCGATACAAGATACATAGAGAAGAAAACGGATAATGCATTCGGCATGGTCAGGGTAGAAGTCAGAAGCAAGATAGCCGATTCCCACCTGGGCCACGTATTTGATGACGGTCCCGATCCGACTCACCTGAGGTACTGCTTAAATTCAGCAGCGCTCCGGTTCATTCCGAAGGAGGACCTGGAGAAAGAAGGGTATGGAGAATTCATATATCTCTTTAAATAAAATATTTTTATTGAAGAAGGAAAAAGGATTATTAGGAGGGAATAGCTTTATGAAGTTCTAAGTGGTTAAGTTTTTTTAGGAAAGACATTTTACCACTAAGACACTAAGACCACAAAGAATCACTAAGAAAAATTATTTCAAAGACAAGTTTCGGAGATGTCTGTTACTTTAATCCCAGCTTCTGCCCTTTTTCTAAAAGAGATATAGATTCTTTGATGCGCTTTTCCTTTGTAGCCGGCTGTTTAGCCGCTGAAATCCAGAGTATATATTGTTTTTTGAAAGAAGGGGCTAATTTATTAAAAAAATCTGCGGCTGATTTATTTTTTTGTAATGCCGAATCAAATTCATCTTTATGTTCATAACTTATTTCGGGCCTGTCTAACTCAAACCATTTGCCGTTTTGTTTGGCAATATCAATTTTGCGCATGCCAAATTTTGTCATCCTTTTTTCTTTTATAAGGACTTCAATCCGCTTCTTGTTTATTTCCGACCATTTGCTGTTATCATTTCTTTTTGTAAACTTTCTTACATATTTACTTTCATCGACTTTTTTAATGATACTGTCAATCCATCCAAAGCAAAGCGCTTCATCCAGAGCATCATAATAAGAGATCGTTGGCTTTCCTGATTCTTTTTTATAGAAGACCAGCCATACGCCATCTATTAATTCATGGTTTATTTTCAGCCACTCCCGCCATTCCTTAGCGGTTTTAACGTAAAGTTGTTCCATATATTATTGATTGTTCGTGAAATAAAATTTAATTAATTTAGATGAAATTTAGTAATTAAGTTATATTGGACAAAATAAATGGACTAAAGTAGCGGAAATAGGTTGGCCTTAATATCCACCGGCCAAAGAGACTGTGTGAAAATTAATTTTACATGAATAAATATACTAAAAGTATATTGTGTGTATTCTTATAAAGCGGGTGGTAAACTGTTGAAACAGTTAAGAACAAGTTTATTAATTTCATTAACACTGCGATTAATCGCGGTGTTAATGATGCAATACTTAAAAATTTCGAACCGTTTTAACGGTTTACCCTCAGCTATTGGGAAAATAGGAAAATAATATTATTAATATTTATGAATATGGCTCTTAAAAGCCAAGGCTACTGAATATAATATTTAACTGTGCAACACTCAAGCAAGCCACCGCCTTCTGCGGGTTGGATAGGTTTCATAATAAAATTTATAAATAATACCAGTAATAAATAGAAAGGACAATTAATGAACGGAAAGACGGCGGGATATGTATTCATGGTAATAAGTATTGCATTAGCAGTCCTTCTTTTAACAAAGATTATCAGCTTTATTGTATGCGAGAGTATTTTTGCAGGCGCTCTGGTAATCCTTGGTGTTTTATCGAAGGGATTTAAAAGAAAAAACTCATAGGACCGAAATAGTATATATCTATTGAAGTTATAAGACCTTCCTTTGCATTAGTACTTTTAAGAAAATATAGAATTTAGAATGGTTGGAATTGTGGGACCAATTATATCAACGAACTATGGTTTCTTTAAGTGCAATATTTTAGTTTAACATCTTCTTTTTTACTTGACAAAGAGTTCCCCATTTAGAATATTATCGACAGGTATATTTATAATTATTCTACATCAGGTATTTATATTACTTAAGAACAGTTGAAGACGTTTTTAATTAGCTGAATTTTCACGGCTACCGGATAATATGAAAAGGGCGAGGTAAGATGATCAACGATAATTTTTCCCGGCGGGTATTTTTTAAGAAGGCTGCGTATTGCGGTTTGCTGTTAGGGGGTTCGGGTTTTGCACTCTCAAATCTATTTTTAACTAAATCCATTGCCGCTGATAAAACAAAATTATTCTTAGACTCAATAGTTGAGGGCGCTATTATTCAAAATGCTCCTTTAGCCAGATACTGGGTATCAACGTCGGCAAAAAATGTTGACTGTACTAACTGCCATTCGGCACAGGAAACAGATATTACCAGGCCCCATATCCACAATGAAGCAACAATCAGATGTTTACTATGCGCTCAAAGCTGCTTTATAAAAAGCGGTGAGCGCGGAAAATGCAGGGCAAGAATGAATATTAATGGGGAGCTTAGAAGCCTTGTATACGGACATCCTGCTGCAATACATACAGATCCGATTGAGAAAAAGCCGTTTTACCATTTCCTGCCGGGATCAGAAGCATACTCATTAGCAACGGCAGGCTGCCCGTTATCCTGCAAGTTTTGTCAAAACTGGCAAATATCACAGTCTAAACCGGAGGATTTTTCGACCGGTTATACAACCCCGGCAAGTATAGTTGAGTCAGCAGTTACGCAGAATACACCTGTTATTGCTTTTACGTATAATGAACCCACAGTTTTTACAGAATATTTTTTAGACATAGCCGGATATGCAGCGGAGAAAAAGATAAGGTGCGTGCTTGTAAGCTGTGGATTTATGAACAGGGCGCCGCTTACTGATATGTGTAATATTTTAAGTGCGATTAAAATTGACCTGAAAGGATTTAGCCAGGATTTTTACAGGAATGTTTGCAATGCAGACCTGGCGCCTGTGTTAAACAGTATTAAACAAATTTCAAAAAGCAAAGTTCACCTGGAGATAGTAAACCTGGTGGTACCGACTTTAAATGATTCGGAAAAAATGCTTAACAATTTAACCGATTGGATAGCCGGTGAAATCGGGCCGGATGTACCCATACACTTTACCAGGTTTCATCCTGATTACAAGCTTTTCAATCTGCCTTCCACACCTGTTTCAACTCTTGAGCAAGCGAGAGAGACGGCAATGAAGAAAGGCATTCATTATGTTTATATAGGTAATGTACCGGGACATCCGGGAAATAATACTTACTGCCCCAATTGCGGGAAGGAAATAATTACAAGATCTAATTTTTTTGTTCTTGATAAGAAAATGACAGGGGGAAGATGTAATTACTGCAACCATTTAATAGCAGGTGTATGGCAGTAAATTGATAATATAATTTAAAGTATAAGCCTTATTTTATTATGTTTAATAAAAATTATTATTTGGTATTAATTATGACAGTTTTAAGTACAACCGGAAATATACAATGCAACTCAAAAGATTCCGACGGAAAGATCCGTAAAGCAGCATTCGCAGGACAATTTTACCCTGCAGATTCATCAAAGCTATTAAAATCAATCAAATACTTTTTAAATGACGCCGTTTCAAAAAATACAGGGAAACCAATTGCTTTAATAGCGCCGCATGCAGGATATATTTACGCAGGGCAGATTATTGCAGACTCATACAACCAGGCAAGGAATTATAAGTATGACCTCGTAGTTATACTCGGAACAAATCACACGACGGCGGGCTTTGATAAAGTATCTATTTACCCGGGTACAGGATTTGAAACTCCGCTTGGAATTTCAAAAATTGATACTGCGACTGCCGAAGAATTAATGAAGCTGGATGATGACTGTGTTTTTTATGAACCGGTGCATAAGCAGGAACATTCGGTTGAGGTACAGGTACCGTTTATTCAATATTTGTTCCCGGATATAAAAATACTACCAATAGTAATTGGGGATCCCGATTACGGAATGTGTGTAAAATTAGGCAAAGTGCTGGCAAAGCTGGTTAAAGATAAGAATGCGCTTATTGTTGCGAGTTCCGATCTTTCCCATTATCCCTCATACGATGATGCCAACAATGTAGATAAAAATACACTTGAAGCTGCAGCAACGCTTGATTTTAAAAAATTTGAATTGGTTGCAGAAAAGCAGCCTACAACAGGGATTAACAATCTTGTTACAAGCGCGTGTGGTGAAGGCCCCATCATAGCTGCAATGGCAGCCGCAAAAGAAGCCGGCGCCAACTGCGGTACAATTGTAAGTTATGCAAATTCAGGGAATTGTATTGTAGGCAACCGTCAAAAAGTTGTGGGATATGGTTCGGTTATTTATTCGATAAACGACCAGCCTGAAAAGCAGGATATATTTTCATCTCCGCCGGAAGAGGATAAAAGTTTTGAATTAAACGACCATGATAAAAAATTGCTGCTTGCGTATGCAAGAAGAACAATTCAACAATACCTGGAATCGGAAACCGTTCCCCTGGCCCGCGGATTTTCCCAAAACGCAGAAAAGAATATCGGCGCTTTTGTAACATTAAGAGAGAGCAAAGACCTGCGCGGATGCATCGGTTATATGAGGGAAGACTTGCCGTTGTGTGAAGTTGTCGGTTCCATGGCCCTTCAATCGGCTTTTAACGATCAGAGGTTTAACCCGCTTTCAGAAAATGAACTGTCGAAAGTTGAAATAGAAATTTCAGCTTTAACACCATACAAGCTTATTAAGAGTGAGGGTGAAATAATTTTAGGAAGGGACGGGGTGGTTTTAAAGAAATCCGGGAAGCAGGCAGTATTTCTACCACAAGTAGCAACGGAGATGGGCTGGAATAAACAAGAACTGCTTGATAATCTCTGTAAAAAAGCAGGGCTTCAAGCCGGCGATTGGAAGGAAGAGGCACAGCTTTATACTTTTCAGGCTGAAGTGTTTGATGAATCAGAGTTTAAATGAAGAATAAAGGATTACCGGTTTATCTTTTAATAACCGGTTTTATTTCAATACTCGGACAGGTAATAATTCTTCGTGAACTTAATGCAGCTTTTTATGGAATTGATTTAATTTATATTATAGCTCTTGGCATCTGGCTGGTTGGAACTGCAGCAGGAACAATAACGGGGAAATATTTTTTTTTCAAATCTCCGCAGTCTTTAAAAATTTTATTCCTGATATGGGGTATTTTATTACCATTCGACATCCTGTTCATACGCTCATCCAGGATAATATTTGGGGGTGTCCCGGGGGCTTACCTGCAATTTTTTTCGCAAATTACAGTTATGTGTATTGCCGTCCTGCCGATAAGCATATTACCGGGCATTATGTTTCAGCACGCTGCCGGAAATTATATAAAGGGGAAAAATTCCTTAGCTAAAGCTTATGCGATGGAAAGCGCCGGCGGAATTGCCGGTGGATTTGCTTCAACAATACTTGTAATGCTGAGTACACAAAATTTAAATTCGGCTTTTATATGCAGCCTTGTTTCATTTATTCCCGTTTTGTACTTCTCGCTCAGTATTAAGGAAAAATACTTTTCTTTTATAACAGCTTTTCTAATATTACTTTTTATACCGCTTTTTTATTTTTCTTTATCACTTGATTATTTCATGACAAGCATGAACCACCCATATTTAGCCGAAACAGTCGATACACCTTATAGCAGGGTTTCAGTTACATCTTACCAGGGGCAAATATCGGTATTTGAAAACGATGCTCTTTCCTTTGAAACTGAAAGCACCGCTGCAGAAGAATTCGTACACATGGTTTTAACGCAGCATCCTGATCCCAAGCGGGTGCTTTTGATCGGCGGCGGAATAGAAGGAACTATCTACGAATTATTAAAATATGATTCCCTTAAAGTTGATTATGTAGAGCTAAATGAAAAACTAATCAGTACCGTACGTAAATTCCTGCCGGAAGAAATGAACAAATCGTTCGAATCAAAAGACTTAAATATTATTATAGCCGATCCGAGAAATTATTTAAAATCATGCGGGAAATATGATGTAATTTTGGTTGGTATGCCTGAGCCATCATCCGGGCAGACAAACAGGTTCTATACCAAAGAATTTTTTGAACTTTGCAATAAACATTTGAACGATGGTGGAATTACCGCTGTAAGGTTAAAATCCGCTGAAAATTTATGGACCCCACAATTAATTAACAGGAACGCGAGTATTTATAACGCCCTTAAATCAGTTTTCGAAGATGTTATAGCGCTTCCCGGCTCGACTTGTATTTTTACCGCATCCAACTCTGTTCTTGAAAAAAATCCCGATGTTCTTGCAAGGAGATTCAGCGACAGAAAAATTTCAACAAAATATGTAATTCCCGAGTACATTAAGTACATATATACAAACGACAGATTTTTTCAAACAGCAAATATTCTATCCGGAAACAATTCCCAAATAAATTCCGATATTAAGCCGGTTTGTTACCAATATACAACGGCAATATGGCTTGCAAAATTTTTTCCCGATTTAAATTGGTTTAACACCAGCCCTGTTTATGAAAAGATAAAAAGCAGCAGATCATACATAATTATTATAATCGCTTTATATATATTCTTTCTGGTATTTATAAAATACCGGACTTCTTTCAGCGGAACATTGCTAGTATTAATAGCAGGCTTTACGGGGATGGTTCTGGAGACGATGTCTATTCTTTATTATCAATCGGTAAGCGGAGTACTTTTTCAAAACATAGGATTATTACTTACGGCGTTTATGGCAGGGTTATCTTTAGGAGCGACTTTTATAAATAAATTATATCACAGGCAGATCAGCAAAACTATATTTCGAATTACAGGCTTGGGATTTATCCTGCTTTTAGGATTACAGTATTTTTCTTTCCAATTTGCAGTAAACGAAAATTTGCTGGCCGGATTAGCCGGAACTTCAGTAATGCTGTTTTGTACAGGGTTCCTGGTCTCGGGTATATTTGCTTTTGCAAGTTTCTTTAATGTAAAGGCTCAGCAGGATACCATTTCATCTCTTTACTCTGCGGATTTAATCGGGGGCTGTGTAGGATCTCTGTCAGCCAGCCTTATACTTATACCCATACTTGGCATGTTTACTACCGGATACTTAATTGGAATAATATCTGCATTATCTTTATTTCTTATCTAAAATGATTGATATAATTTCTATTTTCTAAGAAAATTAAAAGTCGATAAATTCAAATGAATAAATTATTTAAATTGATCGGGAGAATATTCTTATTTTATATTTTTTTAAGCATTACATATATGCAAATTTCGAATATCCCGGCCGGGCAGAGAAATATTTTTTCAGATAAAGTATATGCTCAAAGTTCAGACAAAGAAAACCAGTCCGGAAAGGAAGTCGCCATAACTATAGACGACCTGCCATTTGTTGCAATGAAGGATTATGAACTAAGCGGTTTGAAATATTTTACATCCAAACTCCTGAATTCACTTAAGGAGAATTGCGTTCCCGCAATTGGATTTGTTATAGAGAAGCAGTTTTATAAATATCCTATACTGGACGGGGAGGAATAACATGGATTCACCGGTGGGCAATTACTGCGGGCAGGGAAAAGGAGTTCTTTACGGGAGAGCCCTTAACGCCCGACTATATAATGAAACTAGCAGGGGTTACCGAAGAATAACTGCATAATTTTAGTTCATTTTTATTTAAAATTAAACTACAGGGCACTAAATTACACATGGAAATATTGTAAATTTACCGTTAGAGATGTATTAATTGAAATAATTTTAATGGTTAAAAAAGTTGAAACCGGAAATTAATTACTGAGCTGATTACCAGGTTAAACCTATATGGCTGAAAAGAGAAAAATAAAATTTAAAAACAGTTTAAGGGTAAAGCTTTTAATCGGTTTAAGTACAATAATAGCTATAGCCCTGATGTTCCCGAGAGGCCAATCGATTGAGTCGGAAGTATCTGTGGGTTCCATCTGGATTCATGACGATCTTATTTCGCCATTTAGTTTTCCCGTATTAAAAGATCCCGATGCATACAACTATCAATTAATTTCCGCCGCTGAAAGTGTTTACCCCGTATTTATATTAAAAAGCAACGGCCCCGGGGCAGCATTAGATTCGCTGAATTCCTACAATAAATATATAGTATCAATAGTTGACAGCGTTTTAAACAATGACTCTTTGCAGGATTTCAACCCTACATTTCTCAGCTCCGCTTCTTTTAATGTTTTAAAAAACCTGAGAAAACAGGAAAAAGTTAACCAACCGGCAAAGGCAACAAGCCTGAATAAATTTTTTAATATAGTAAACGAAGAATTAAAAAATTTATATCATAACGGTATTATCAATAAAGATTCTTCCCAAATAGTGAGGGACAGTGTTGCGGTCCGCAGCGGCAACATAGATAAAATACAAAGCTTAAAAAACCTTCTTAACCTTAACTCTGCAAAGTTAATAGTAGCGGGAGATATTAATAAAATAAACCTTTCTAAGGATATTTTACAAACACTTACTGAATATTCTTTACATTTTATTTTCCCCAATATAGTATATGACCGGACGCTTACGCAGGAAGAAATTGACCAGGCAAAAAATAATGTTTCGAGATATAACGGGATAGTAAATGAAAATGAAAGAATAATAGCCAAACATGACCGAATAACCGGCGACGCTAAGTTAAAAATAGACTCATTCAGGATGGCAAAAGGAGAGGAGGTAGGTATAGGGGGAAAACTTCTTCAGTTATTTGGAAATATTCTTCATATTGGTTCATTACTTACCTTATTTACTATTTACCTGTTCCTTTTCAGAAAAAAAATCTTCTACGACAATCAGAAAATACTTCTTATTTCAATCAACTTTTTATTTATAGCTTTTATTACCTATTTTATTAATAGAATACCGGCCGATGAGCCATTACAATTCCTGATCGTAATCCCGGTTGCTTCAATGCTGATAACAATAATATTCGATTCAAGAGTCGGGTTTTACAGTACTGTTATTATGGTTTTAATTTCAGGCGCCTTAAGAGGGAATGATTATACATTTGCAGTAATGAATTTATTTGCATGCGCCCTTTCCGTATATACAGTACGTGATATTAAAAACCGGTCGCAAATATTCAGGTCATTCTTATTTATTTTTATCGGGTACGTAGTTTCCATTTTCGCTTTCGGATTTGAAAGATATGCATCGGTAGAATCGCTTCTTAACGAAGCGGCATTTGCCGGGACAAACGCTTTAATCAGCCCGGTTTTAACTTACGGACTTTTAATCTTTTTTGAGAGGTTATTTAAAATAACTACCGATCTGACATTATTGGAACTTTCAAATTTTGACAGGCCATTGCTTAAAGAACTTGCCAGACGCGCGCCCGGTACATTTAATCATTCAATGACGATGGGAACCTTAGCAGAAACAGCCGCAGAAGTTGTAGGAGCCAACCCGCTGCTTGCAAGAGTCGGGGCTTACTACCATGATATAGGGAAAACAATAACACCTCAAAATTTTGTTGAGAACCAGATAACTAATCAAAATATTCATGAGAAACTTTCACCCGAGGAAAGCGTAGAATTGATTGCCAAGCATGTTCGTGAAGGAATTGCATTAGCAAAAGACCATTATCTACCGCAGGAAATAATTGATTTTATTCCAATGCATCACGGCACCATGTTAATGACGTACTTTTATGAAAAGGCAAAGAAACTATACGGTGATGAAAAAGTAAATATTGAGGAATACAGGTATCCCGGGCCAAAGCCCAACACCAAAGAGACGGTAATAGTAATGCTTGCCGACGGATGTGAATCGGCAGTAAGATCAATACAAGAACCGGATACTTTAAAAATAAGAAATTTAATTGAAGGCATATTGCAAAACCGTGTTGAAAGCGATCAGCTTGATGAATCACCAATTACATTCAGCGATCTTCACAAAATTGAAAAAGCATTTCTTAACATTTTAATCGGGCAGTATCATAAGAGAATTCGTTATCCGAAGCAGGATGAGATGGAAAAAGGAACCGACAATAGTTTAGATGAATAATGAATACCTTCCTTAAAGAATACTTATCCGTGTTAAAACTTGAAAAGAATCTTTCAGAAAATACGATAGAATCATACCGAAATGACATTTCATCGTTATTGAAATTTTTGGAAACACGCAAAATAGATGATCCCTCCGGTATTGGATATGAGGAATTAATTAATTTTTTTAAAGCCCTTAATAATGCAGGATTAAACAGCAGGTCGGCGGCAAGGTATTTCTCATCACTGAAAGGATTTTTTAATTACCTTGCAGCAAATAAATATATAGTTGTAAATCCAATTGATAAAGTTCCGACCCCTAAACTTGCAAAAAACCTGCCTTCCGTATTATCTATAAACGAAGTTGATGCAATATTATCCAAACCGGATACGGAAAATCAACTGGGGCTTCGAGACAGAGCAGTACTTGAAACATTTTACGCATGCGGCGTTCGAGTTTCCGAACTGATTAATTTGAAGTTATCCGATATATTTTTTGAAGAAGAGGTTATACGTGTTTTGGGGAAAGGTTCTAAAGAAAGGATTATACCAATCGGGAGCAGTGCAATAGACTGGATAAATAAATATCTTTTACAAAGCCGTCCTTTTCTTGAAAAAAAAGCCAAGAGCGGAAATTACCTTTTCTTAAATAACCATGGAACCCGGCTATCACGAATGGGCATCTGGAAAATTGTAAGCAGGTACGTAACCGAAGCGGGCATACAAAAAGAAGTTCATCCGCATACATTCAGGCATTCATTTGCCACTCATTTACTGGAAGGCGGGGCAGATTTAAGAGCCGTACAGGAAATGCTGGGCCATGCAGATATATCTACCACGCAAATATATACTCATATAGACAGAGAATATATAAAACAAGTCCACAAAGATTTTCACCCCAGAGGATAATTTAATGCCTAATATTCAAATAAATGAAAAGTTAATTTCTTTTATTACTTTTCTTCCAATTTTTTTAATTTCATTAAGTATTCACGAATTTGCCCATGCATTTTCAGCCTCAAAATTCGGCGATGATACTGCAAAAAACCTCGGACGGTTAACTTTAAATCCATTTAAACATGCTGATCTTATAGGCACTTATTTAATGCCTTTAGTTTCGCTCACAACAGGAATCGCGCTTATCGGCTGGGCTAAACCGGTTCCCGTAAACAGGTCTAATTTTAAAAATATTTTGAGAGATGATGCAATAGTATCTTTTGCAGGGCCCTTTTCAAATTTTATCCTATCGATAATATTTTTCATATTGTTATTATTCTTCGCTCATTTTGGTTCAGGCGATAAGCATTTTATATTAAATTTTTTCTGGTATGGAGTTTTCCTTAACATCTTTTTATTTTTTTTCAACCTGCTTCCAATTCCACCTCTAGACGGTTCACACATCATTTTTGACCTTTTCCCAAATAATTTTACTGCCAGGCTCATGAAATTAGGAATATACGGGTCTATTCTCCTGATGTTATTCATTTACAGCCCATTATGGTCATTTTTTATGAAATTCATCAACTTAATACTAAGTTTGTTTATAAAAACCGCTAATTTTTTTAATGTATAGAATATTTTTTATCTTTTTAACAGCCGCAATTATTTTCATTGCCGGATGTTCCACCAATAATAGCAATAGAAAATCCGGACAAAATGACACCACAGGCAATCCGGCTTCAAAGATGTTATTAAATTTAAACGAATTCTATTTTGTTGGAATGTATGGTAAAGATCCCGCAATTTATAAATTTATTTCAAAGAGCCGTCAGAATGGAACAAGGGAGAAAAATTTTTCAAAATTCTGGTCAAAAAAAGATGAAAAAGTAGTAAAACTTTCATATTCACCGGACAAAAAATCAATATTTTTTCTAACTGCCGATGATTTCGGCAAGAAAGATGTATTACCTTTTATAAACGGTATAAAACTTTACAGCATAAACCCTGATTCGTCTAAAGTTAAATTTATAAAAAAAATAGGGAGCGGGCTGCAGGTATTTACAATATGGGGACAGGACAATACATTCAGGATTATTCTAAACTCATTTGACAGAAATTCAGCAGATTTTGTAAATCAGCAAACATTTATCATTAATGAAACAGGTAAACTTGTTAATACCTATTCAAAGAAATTTAATATATTAAAAGAAGGCTACCCTCAGATAGTAGAAAAAAGCAGTATTACATCCTCTCCGGGCAGTAAATATTCAATATTTGCAGTAGATTCAACACAAACTTACATTTATTTTCAATCCAATTCAGATGGAAAGGAAGAGCTAATTACATCAACAAACCAAAGACTAGCCCAGGCGGACTGGTCTCCAGATGAGAAATATCTCATATTTTCAACGATAAATACTTCGAAAAAAAGTAAATATTTAAATGACGGGATTTTAAATAAATCAAAAATATTTATTTATTCTACCAATAAAAAAGAACTCATTAATACTTTCGAGCTGGGAGGAATTAAGAGTTTCTTCATAACAGGAGACTTGTTTATCTTCGATAATGGAATTCAAAAAAATTCTTTTATAGAAATAATTAATTATAAAACTCTTGAGCGGTTTTATTCAATACATTTAAAGGACGGATGCGGATTGAAAAGCATTCTATAAGTAAATTTTGGGATTAAATTAAATAACAGCATTTTTAACACAATGGAAAAAATATCCGTAATAATAATAACCAAGGATGAAGAGTCGCAGATTGAGGATTGTCTTAAAAGTGTTTCCTGGGCAGATGAAATAATTGTTGTTGATTCTGAAAGTGCAGACAGAACTGTTGACATATCAAAAAAGTACACTAATAAAGTTTATATAAGAAAATGGCAGGGTTATGCGCCTCAAAAAAGCTATGCGCTAAGCCTTGCGGGCAATGATTGGGTATTAAGCCTTGATGCAGATGAACGAATTACCGATGAATTAAAAAATGAGATTATGCAAAACGATTTTAGCCGTTTTGACGGGTACAGGATCCCGCGCGAAAATTATTTTTTACACAAACATATTACATCATGCGGTTGGGGAACAGATTCACAATTAAGATTATTTAAAAGCGACAAAACAACCATGACGGACCGGCTGGTACATGAAGGCTTTGAGGTTAGCGGAAATATCGGCCAATTAAAACACCCGATGACCCATTTTACATACAATTCAATGGAGAAGGCTATTACAAAAATTAACCATTATTCCTCGCTACAAGCGATTGAAATGTGTGAGAAAAAGGGCAAGATCACGGGTATTAAAATTATGGCCCACGGCATTGCAGCTTTTTACAAATCATTTTTAGCATTAAAAGGATATAAAGACGGAGTTCACGGATTTTGTATTGCATTTATAGATTCTCTCACTAATTTCCTTACTTATATAAAGATATGGGAAATACAGAACAAGGCATGAAAAAAGCATTAAATTTTATAAACCGGATTTAAATGAAAACTTATTTACGCATATTACAATTTGTTAAACCTTATTGGAAACATCTTTCAATATCTATAGTATGTACTATACTGTTCGCCGTATTTAACGGGCTTTCCATTTACCTGACCATACCGCTTCTTGATACATTATTTCAAGGCAGCCAGGGGCAATCAAGCGTACAAATAAGTTCGTCAACACCCATAGGGAACACTACAAGCATGCTGCCTGGATGGGTTAATAAACTCGGTCACAATATTTCCGACACTTTTAACAATTTTGTACTGCAGGGAGACAAGATTGATTCATTATTAAAGATCTGTTTACTTGTAGTAATTGCTTTTTTCTTAAAAAATATTTTCGGATACCTGCAGGCATACTTCCTTTCCTATGTTGAAGAGGGCTCCATGAAGGACATGCGTAATGCTGCTTACGAACACCTACATCAGCTTCCCATGAGTTACTTTAAAAGGGAGCGGGTTGGAAACCTGATTTCACGTATTACAAATGATGTAAATGTTGTACAAAGCAGTATATCAGCAGGTTTTTTAAACCTGATCAGAGAGCCTTTGACAATAGTTGTGTTTATAGGAATTGCCTTAAGCATTAGCTGGAAGCTTACGCTGCTTTCATTTGTGGTTCTGCCATTCTCCATGCTGATTATAGCAGGTATAGGATTTAAATTAAGAAAATACAGCACGGCGATACAGGCTAAGATGGCCGATATAACCAGCATACTGCAGGAGACAATATCGGGCGTTAAAATAGTAAAAGCCTTCGGAATGGAAGGATATGAAAATAATAAATTTAAAAAAGAAACCTACCGTTATTTCAGAATGATGCTGAAAATAGTAAGAATTAGAAATTCCTCATCACCGATAACCGAATTTTTGAGTGTTATTGTAGGCGCTGTTATTATTTATTATGGCGGTGTGTTAGTACTTCAGTCCCATACTCTTAAAGCTGCGGAATTTATGGGATTTCTCCTGGCGATTTTTCAAACAATGCCGCCGATTAAAGAACTGAGTACAGTTAATAACCGTATTCAGGAATCCAGCGCCGCGGGC
>Ga0181529_10000539_pt1 | contig 54611 bp, 56 predicted proteins | sample PEATcosm2014_Bin_36_FD_119763 | JGI IMG/M metagenome (GOLD analysis project Ga0181529, IMG submission 119763) | Peatland microbial communities from MTU Mesocosm Facility, Houghton, MI, USA - PEATcosm2014_Bin10_30_metaG | ecosystem: Environmental > Terrestrial > Soil > Wetlands > Peat | place...
CAATCCCCGGGGTTTGTTCCCCGTCACGGAGTGTCGTATCAAAAACGGTCACGTTGTTCTTCGCACGGCTATCGGTGAAGAAAACGATCCCCCGCAAAATCCTTGCGAGCCATACTTAATCATGGCCCCCGGATTATTTAAAGAAACCCTGCCCCGCCCGGTTTTCGCCGTTTTTACCCCATAAATTCCGGCGATCTTACGATATGTTTAATAGGAAACTATCCCTACATTATTAGGCAGAGTGCCCCGCCTTAACTCAGCCTGGTAGAGTGCGCGGCTGTAGTATGGTTTGCCTGATAGAGGCAACTGCGCGGCTACCGCGATGTCCCCGGTCCGAATCCGGGAGGCGGGATATACTGTAAAAGTGCCCAGGTAGTGTAGCGGCCTATCATGATTGCCTGTCACGCAATCGACTCGGATTCGAATTCCGACCTGGGCGTCGATCAGGTTTTTAAGATTTTTCCTTAAAGCACCTGTTACCCGCCCGGTAATTCAGATTCATCCATATTCTCTTCTCAAGAAAATGTCCATTCCTGTGATAGGACTGGCATTTGTGCTACCCGAAGACCCTTGGAAGGATATTCAAATAGCTGCGCCTGATGTCAAGCATTCTTTCCGATTACATTTATTGCATACAATAAAAAACTAAATACATTGTCATTCCATCGCAGAATCCACGAAGCTTCATCACCGGCGATCGGCATAATCCTGATGCTCGCGGTTACCTTTATTCTTGCAGTGCTTGTCCTGCTCATGATGGTTCAGCTGCCCAATATGTATGACCCATCTGTTCCCGCGATTTTCAAGATCACGAAGATCCGACATGACGATGGTAACAATAATCTTAACTACGATAGCCGGATGATGGTCATGAATACGGGAACTTCCGGGTATATGAACAAGAACCTCTATGCAAAAACCTACCGGAATGGTATTGAACTGAACTGTAAGATCCCGACATTAAACGGAAATGCCTTCATTCCTACACATCACTATATGGTCCAGACTCTCGGGGGTCTTGGATCGCAAGGTATCACATGGGGTCCGGGCGAGTCCATCTTTATCGATTTTACCGATAAAACATTTCACCCGGGCGACGTTGTGACATTCGAGGTTTACGATGCCGTGACCCAGCAGATCATCTCACGCCATACGTATACGGCGTAATCCGGGAAAAGAAAAAGTAAAATGAGCCGGCCCGAACGTTTTATTCATCAAGTCTTTTGAACACGCCTTTCTTGCATTTAAGAACCTTGCATTCCGGGCAGCGCCACGTGTCCGGCAGATCCTCAAACGGGACTCCCGGGGGAACCCCCTGCGTTTTATCTCCTTTTGCCGGATCGTAGATATAGTGGCATTCAAGACATACCCATCGGGCGAGTTTTACCGTCTGTTGTGTCATCTGGCGACCTCGTCAGTTCTTTTTTATCCATCTACCTTGTCAGATATGAAATCTCCGGTGGGGGCAGTCTGTGTGGTCTTTCCTGCCCTGGCGTATTTTTAATCATGGTTCCAGAAAGAACCCTGGGCGGCGCGGGCGGCAAGCCGTGCGACCCGGAGGGGTTCTGGGATCTTTCCCTCACAGGTAAACGCTGTGCAGATCTGGCCTGCATCAGCAGGATCGAGACCCCAGCTGTGGAGGTACATAATCTGGCCGTCCGGCAGGGTATGGGGTGTCCGGTCACCAAGGCGATTATATGCGTCCAGCCGTGCAGTGTCCCCGGGAAAGTGATGCAGGATATCTCCCTCAAGCCCAAAGGACGCCTCGTAGGTCACGCAGATGACCGGAAGCCCGGTCCGGTCATGTACCTCTGCGGGATCGATGATATTGAAAAAGGCGATCACGCAGCCTGAAAGCAGGATCACGTTGATATCCCGGCGTTTGAGGGTATCTACGATCGCGAGAACCCCGTCGGTCGCATCCATGCCGCCGATTTTCACGCGCGAGAATGCAAATCCGTCGATTTTCAGGTCTTTGCGCATCACTATGCCGGCAAGGGTCGAATACACCCTGCCTGAAAAACTCTCCGCGATGCCGAGCGCCCGCAGCCCTTTTTTCGGGAGGTGCATAGAAGCACTTATGATAACGGATTAAAAATACTATACCAATGAAATTCAATAAAGATGAGGTCTGTATCCTTATCCCCACGTTAAACGAGAGTCTGACGATCGGCCCGGTGGTAAAAGAGTTCAGCGATCTCGGGTATACCCATATTCTGGTCATCGATGGCAAGAGTACGGATAACACCGTAAAAAATGCCCGGGCAGCTGGTGCCCAGGTCAGGACGCAGTCAGGCAAAGGGAAGGGAAATGCAATCATCGAAGCATTCGAGATAATCGAGCAGCCGCATATTCTCATGCTTGACGGCGATGGCACGTACTCGGCAAAGGATGCGGAGAAGATGCTCACTCCGCTCTTCCTGGGCTTCGATCAGGTGATCGGTGACCGGCTCATCAATGCTGAAGAAGGCTCGTTCTCCCGGCTCAACCTCTTTGGCAACCATATGCTCAATCTCTTTTTCAAACTCGCCCACAGCCGGGACCTCCATGATATTCTCTCCGGTTACCGGGCGTTCACAAAACTCGCCATCCAGCAGATGAACCTCAAGGAGACCGGTTTTGAGATCGAGACCGAGATGTCGGTTGAAGCGGTTAGAAACGGCCAGAGGATCATGGTGGTACCCATACGGTATTCGCGCCGGCCGGGAACCCCGACAAAACTCTCCCCCTTCCACGACGGGATCCGTATCGTCACCACAATTTATCGTCTCGCCCGGGTCAACAACCCGCTCTTCTACTTCGGTATCATGGGCCTGTTTACGACCCTCCTTGGGGTTCTCACGGGGGTATATGTCCTGCTGGAATGGCTGCACCACATCGATCACATCCCGCTGACGATCCTGACCGTGCTTCTTGTCGTCGTGGGTATCGAGATCTTCATGTTCGGCATGATCTCCGATATGCTGCTCGTTTTCCACCGGGAAATCATCCGCGAGATCCAGATGAACCAGCCGCCCCGGCAGCTGAAATAAGGCCCCGCAAAAAAGAAGACTACGAATATATTTTTGATGTCTCTGGATACTATTATCAGAACATCTTTTTTAATGCGATAACCCTGCAGGCATGTTCTGCAAGGGACGTAAGAAGGAATGCCTCGTCAAGCGTTGCACCGGCGGCAAACGTGCCGTGCCCCCGTGCAATGACCAGTTTGTTGGTCCGCATCGCTTCAGCGACTGCATCTGCAAGTCCCTGTGTCCCGGGTGCCCCCAGGGTTACCGGTATTGTGGGACAGAACATCTCCCCTTCGCTGTCCAGCGGACGGATCTTGTCTGCAACGAGGGATGCGGCAACAGCATATGGAGGGTGTGCGTGAACGATCGCCCGGTACTGTGTCGAGCGGTATACCTCGAGATGGACACGGTACTCACTTGATGCATCTTTCGGGACCTCTCCTTCAAAAGGCACAAAGACTGGTTCCCCCGGAGCATCGAGATAAGCTCCGGTCTTTTTTATAAAAAAACCGGCATCCCCGTCCCGCACGCTCAGGTTCCCGAAGTTTCCACCTACCAGGTGTTCGGCAAACAGCCGTTTTCCTATCCGTTCAAAGCCATAATCCGGCATCCATCGCACCTCTTTTTTGTACACCCTCCTTTGGCGTATTCCACTATATGGGCATGGGTCTGGTGGTACACGTGGGGGTCTTTTGCAAGAACACTCTCAAAAAGGGTTTTTAGCGCCGATCGTGGAGCGGTGATACCGGCACACCGTGCGATACGTTCTGTATACGCATCGATGACAAAACTGGGCCGGGAAAAACCGTAGCAGAGGATACTGTCTGCCGTCTCTTCACCAATCCCGTTTACCAGAAGAAGCCCGGCCCGGAGCTTTGGCGTCGGAACTGTTGCCATTCTCACTGTCCCTCCGCAGGTTTCAACCACGAAAACGGCAAGGGATTTGAGCCGGCGTGCCTTTATCCGGTAAAACCCTGTACATCTCACCGCGTCCTCGATCACCCTCGGATCTGCGGAGTACAGCGCCTGCATCGAACAGAGTCCCTGATCCTTAAGGATCGCAAGTGCCCGTACGACATTCTCCCACCGGGTCTGCTGGGTCAGGATCGCCCCGATCATGACCTCATCAGTATCCCCCGGCCACCATGGGATCTCCCCGAAGCGGGCCGTGAGGATGCCGACAAGCTTTTTGGCCTTTGTGGCGTTGTTACCTGAACTGGATGCCAACATCGTGCATCTTGTTGTACCGGGCGATATTGAGCACCAGCGGCGTGAGCGATTCTATCATTGGTGAGACGGCAAGCGGGCCGGCATTGAATGCCTGGAGTTTTGAGACCCGGTTCACGAGCTCCATCACCTGGTGCTTTGCATCCTCGTCGTCACTGCAGACCGGTACCGAGTAGGCCAGTTCCTCGTCCAGCGCCTTCCACCGGTTTGCGGCGATGGTGTTGAACGCACAGCAGAGCCGCGCATCCTTTGGCAGAAGTTTTTTAATCAGGAGCGCTGCCGATCCTTCCGGCGGGGGGACAAAGACAAAATGATCCTGCTTTTCCATCGGGTTGACCGGGCTTATCACGATTTTGTCCTCAAACCCGTGCAGGGTCGAGAGCGTCGGCACCACGTGTTTGAACGGGATTGCAAGGATCACGATATCAGCCTCATCGACAGCCCCTTGGTTTGAGACCCCGTGAAGGGTGCAGTCCTGCCCCCGGTTTTTGAGAGTGTCCCGGGCGGCCGTGCAGCTTACCTCAGCCTTTTCCTGCTCCCGTGAACCGACAACCACGTTAAAGACCGGTGAGAGGCGCATTGTCATGCCTTCGCCGATGTCCCCGGTCCCGCCGACAATGCCGATCTTCACTTATCCCACCAGCGGCTGGAGCAGTTTTTCGAGTGTGGCGGCGTCGGTGACACCTTCCATCCTCTGGATAACTTTCCCGTCCTTCTCGATTATCAGGGTTGGCACCACGCGGATCCCGTATTTTTCCGCAAGATCCATATGCTCATCGACGTCTACTTTTTGGATCTCGACAGCGTCGCCCAGTTTCTTTGCCAGTTCCTCAATAATCGGTGTCTGCATCCGGCAGGGACCACACCACGTGGCAAAAAAGTCGTACAGTACAGGTTTTGTCATGTAATCATACCCGGATAGAGTAGTCGATAAAAAAAAAGATAAATCTATGGTATTGTTATTCGGAGAGGATCTCCATGATGATCTTTCCATAGGCAGGTCTTGTCACGAGCACACCAACGACCACACCCAGCATGGTGATGATGGCAAATCCCTTGAGCGTGGAAAGATCCATGAGTGCAAGCGGCAGCATCGCAATCAGCACGGTTGCCGCGGCAATCACGATGATGGTAAGCGCCCGTGAAAGCCTCTTTAAGTAGACATTTGGTGACGGGACTATCCCTTCATGCAGGATTTCATCGGTAATGACGACCAGCTGGTCGATACCGGTACCGACAACGGCTATAAGGCCGGCTATTGTCGGCAGGTCCATCTGGAACTTGATTGCGCTGATGAAACCGAGCAGGATCACAATCTCAGAGGCGTTGATAAGGACCATGGGAAGGACGATCCGCGGCTCGCGGTACCGGTAAAAGATCACGAACCCGACCATGATGAGTGCCAGGATAAAAGCGATCATACACATCGTCATGTAGTGTGACCCAAGCGATGCGGAGGTCGAACCGGATCCTGCTACAGATACATCGACCGGTAATGCACCGGCACGGAGCTGGATCTCAAGATTCGTTGCCTGCTGCTGACCGTAAGTTCCCGTACCGGTTGATGCGACCATGTTGCGGGTGGTTGCAGTCTGAAGCGACGAGGCGAGGTTCGATGAGAGTGGTGCAGAATAGACTGTCTTGTTATCAAGGAGCATTGCCAGCTGGTGGTGCGCGGGATCCGTAGTCGCACCGTACTGGATGGCTGCATCCCTGAAGGTCTCCGCTCCTGCATCGCTCAGGGTAAACCCGACGCCCCAGTTACCCGAGGTGTCCTTCGTCGGGATCGCGACACTGGTGATGGTATCGCCGTAGAGGACGTGTTCGGTTTCGTTACCGGTCGTCTGGATGCGGATCTCAAATTTACCCTGTTTACCAACAATCTGCTGGGCTTCGTTCATATCGACGCCAGCCATCTCTACGCGGACATAGCGTGCGACATTGTTCATGCCGGTAAGGGTGTTGACCTTTGCATCCTTGGTACCCATCGCGTTAATCTTGTCTTCAAGGATCTGCTTTACCAGGTCCGCTGTGTCCTTTGATATGCCGGGCTGGTAAGAAACCAACGTCCCCCCTTCGGATTCGAAGTAGGGCTCAAGTTCTGCCTGGGTATAGGATTTACGAATTTCAAGATGGGTGGCATCGACCTGTACAACATCGGTATTGAGGTCTTTTGAGAGGTTGGCGACAAAGGTGTCAACCGGCTGTGTTGTCGTGTAACCTACTACTTCGGCCTTAAATTCAAGCTGGAGCCAGGCTCCCTGCTGGAGATCGAGACCATACTGGAGATTTGTCGTCAGGTTGCCATTGCTGTCGAAATGCGGATAGATAGCAACGACCGAGAGAGCTAAAAGGATAATCAGTGTGAGGACACGCCAGTCCTTGAAGAGGTCCTTTATCCGTTCCTGCTTCATTTCCCGCCTCCCTTAAGGACATACCATTTCAGTATGCCGACGTTTGTGAGCCAGGTGTTGAGGATATCGAAGATAAGCCCCATCAGAAGGACCGCTGAGATCTCTTCAACTACCTCCACCTGCCCGATCCAGGACACAATAAGCAGCACCGTGACCGCCGCGAGGGTTGTGGAGGTCATGATGATACCGGTATGGAATGCCCCGGCCAGTTTGTCGTTAAGTTTTCCCTGCCGTTTGAGCACCCTCGTGGTAAGTAGGATATCGCTGTCCACGGAATAACCGATCAGCATGAGCAGTGCCGCGGTAGTCCCGAGCGAGAGCTGGATGCCGACGATGTTCATCATGGCGGCGGTCATGACAATGTCGGCAAATGCCGAGAGGACGACTGCACAGGATGGGACAAATGTCCTGAATGAGACAAAGACGACAATTGCCATGCCGATAAAGGCAAGGATCATGGCGATCAATGCCTGGTCCTGCAGGGTCTTGCCAAAGGATTCGCCGATCTGGTTAACCTGTGCATCAGGATATTTGCTCGCGATTAATGCAGTCAGGCTCTGATACTGCGCATCGCTCATCGTCCCGAATGTGATGAACTTCCCGTTGTTCAACCCTTCGCTGACACTCACGAGCGGATAACCGGCAAACTCATTCTGGATCTGAGCAGAGGTATCCGGTGTGATCACTGTTACGGCAGTCCCGCCGGAAAAATCTATTCCCGGCTTGACCGGCATCCCGATTGATATCGTAACAAATGCGAGCACTACCAGTGATATGGCAAGCAGCACTGTCGGGATTATCACCAGTTGTTTTGGTGAATATTTCTCGATGTTATAACTGAATAATCCCATATCATATTCATCTGTTCATGAACGATTAAATAATTACCAGATGGCAGGTGATGCCAATAGTATCATCCGGTTCTGGTTTGAATCCGGTTCCCAGTAATAATTTCGCAGAATATCTGCCATTCCTGCCAGAATGGCGGGATTTCCGAACGGGGTTTTTAAAACAGGGAAAAACAAAAAATATATATGGTGCTGACCGCGACAATAACGCATGAGATCTCAGTTCGAGATCGAAAGGATGATTGAGGGGCGGCTGAGGTCGTATCTCTCCCGGGATAAAACCGGCATCCGTCGTGAAGTGCTTCGCCTCCTCCTCAGGATCCGGCAGACCACGATTGCAGACATTCTTGATGAACTCAAAGGGAGGTTCTCAGTTTCATTCCACACGATCGCCTCGATGGTGGGTATCATTGCCTCCCGTATCGGGATCCTGAAGGTCAACCGGAACATTGGAGGCATCAGTACCTATGAGCTCAAGGAGAAGTATGCAGCGATGGTTGTCCGGCTCGTGAGTGCATGATCCCCGGCTCCTCACCGTAACCATAACCGTTTTTTAATCTTGCCTTACAATAGTACTCGCATAATGCCTGCGTATTCATCTGATCCTTCCGGCGCTTCCCATATTGTTATCGCACCCGATGTCATGGATTACATTGAGAAGCGGGACTGTGATTTCCGCGTCTGTACTTCCTGCGGAGGCCCGATCCTTCTCCCGGTACGCATAAAACCCCCGAAAAAAAGTGATGTCCTTCTCCAGGCTGCCCGCCACACCATCTACATTTCCATCCACCAGGCACGTTTTCTTGATGAAATCCGGTCCGATATGATCCCATTCTATGATGATGAGCAGGCAGGGTACGGGCTGAGATGAGTTACGAAGAACTGTCTCATACCGCCGATGTGAAGATCCGGGCCTGTGCCCCCACACTTGATGCCCTGTTTGGCGAGGCCTGTATGGCGCTGATGCAGGTGATATACGGGAGAGACCGGCGCGGCGGGACTAGGAGTGTGATTGACCTCAGTGCGCCGGACCAGGAATCGCTTCTGTGTGATTTCCTTTCGGAAGTGCTGTATGTCACTGAAGTGGAGGGGCTGGTCTTCCGGTATGCTGAAGTACACATCGAAGGCCTGCACCTCCACGCAGTTCTTGATGGCGAAGCGTTCGATCCGGTACGGCATAATAAGGGAACTGAAGTCAAGGGCATCTCATACTCGGGCATGTCCATTAAAAAAGACGCCAAAGGATATATGCTGGATATCTTATTTGATGTATAGAATGGGGTGAGGGGATGCTTGACGGTGTAATAAGAACCGGTACTGACGAATGGGAGATCCCGGTCGGCTTTGTGCCCGGCATGAGGGTCCCCGGGCGATTTTTCCTTTCAGACGCGCTTATGGCGATCCTCGAACCGGGCGCTGCGCAGCAGCTGGCAAACGTAGCCACCCTCCCCGGCATTATCCGGTCTTCGCTTGGCATGCCGGACATCCACTGGGGCTACGGGTTTCCCATTGGCGGCGTTGCTGCGTTTTCCCTTGACGAGGGCGTTATCTCCCCCGGGGGGGTAGGTTTTGATATTAACTGCGGGGTGCGCCTCTTTACAACGCCACTCAATCAGGGAGATATCAAAAAACCCCGGGAGTTCATAGAGTCCCTGTACCAGGCCGTGCCGACCGGTGTCGGCGCAAAGAGTTCCGTGAAAGTTTCCCCGGCTGCGCTTACTGCCATGATGGAAAAGGGTGCACGCTGGGCGGTGGATTCAGGGTACGGGGTCGAACGTGATCTTAACCGGTGTGAGGATGGGGGCTGCATGAAGCAGGCCGACATCCGTGCAGTATCGGCCAAGGCCCGCGCCCGTGGAATTCCGCAGGGGGGGACGCTCGGCTCGGGCAACCATTTCCTTGAGATCCAGGTGGTAAGCGAGATCTACGATGAGACTGCAGCGGCGGCATTTGGTCTTCAGAAAGGCCAGATCTGCTGCATGATCCACTGCGGTTCCCGGGGACTCGGCCACCAGGTCTGCACCGACCATCTCAAGACTCTTGAAGAAGCGACAAAAAAATATCATATCACGCTCCCGGATCGCCAGCTTGCCTGTGCCCCCATCCAGTCTCCTGAAGGAAAGGCATATTTCGGTGCGATGGCAGCATCGGCTAATTATGCGTGGGCCAACCGCCAGTTGATCATGCATGCGGCCCGCCTGCAGTTTGAGCGGATGTTTGGCATCGGGTACGAGAGCATGCCGCTTGTCTACGATGTTACCCATAACGTGGCAAAGATCGAGGAGCATACCGTTGACGGGCACACCCGGAAAGTCTGCGTGCACCGCAAGGGTGCCACGCGTTCGTTCGGCCCGGGATGTGCGGACCTTCCTGGAGATCTTGCACAGATCGGGCAGCCGGTGATTATTCCGGGCAGCATGGGCACACCTTCGTTTGTGCTCAAAGGGACTGCAACGGCGATGGAACGTACCTTTGGCAGTACCTGCCACGGTTCGGGCCGGGTCATGAGCCGTTCACAGGCAAAGAAGAGAATGACCGGAAAAGAGGTGGCAGATCATCTGCTTGCACAGGGCATTATTGTCAGGGCCCCGAACGAAGCAGCGATAGTTGATGAAGCGCCTGAAGTCTACAAGCCCAGCAGCGAGGTAGTCCAGGTTGTCCACGATGTCGGGCTCTCAGCCCTTGTTGCCCGCCTGTCTCCGCTCGGAGTGATCAAGGGGTGAGCTGCCGGGCGGGCTTTGTCTGGGAGACACCCCAGCATTTTATCAGGTATATCGAGGACTGCGGTGTCCCGTGCGAACTGGTCACCCCGTATATGCTGGCCGCCCCGTTTTTCCGTGGCTCGTTTACCTGCCTTATCATTCCCACCGGTTTTGCAAACCCGGCCTTTTGCCGGCTGCTCCCGGCGCTCCGGGCGTCGTCAGAGCGCATAGAAAAATTTGTCGAAAATGGCGGAAACCTTCTTGTCTTCGGGGCTGCGATCGACCGTGCGGACGCGTATGACTGGCTGCCGTTCCCGGTTACGTACCAGCATGTGGTTTTTCCCCGACAGATTGTGTGCGGATCGTCTGAACTTGGAACGGCGCTTGTGGAGGATTACGATCCCTCCTGCATCGAATGCGACGGTATATTCCCTGTGCACGGGGGAAGTGCGGCAGGGGAATCCGGCGGATCAACAGTAATTCTTGAAAAAATGGTGGGGAAGGGAACCGTGGTCGTAACGAGCGTTCATGAATACCCGTCCCGTTCATTTGTAAAAAAATTCTGCGCTTCCGGGACGCAAACCTTATTCTAGCAGGAAAAAGACCAGAATGATATGAGGAATATCCGTGCACCGCTATACTTTTTGTGAAACTGCGGAGGCAGCAGATCTTGAACCGGTTGTCCTTGCCATCCATGAGATCATCCACCGGCTCCCGGTAACGGCGAAATCGCTACGGAAACCCGGCATCCGGATCGAGGATGGCCGGGTGATCGACCGTAATTATACCGGCCCGGTGCTCGAACAGGCCATCGCATCGAACACGGTGATAAAAACAACACCGGAGAACGGTGCTTACAAAGGGGTACCGGTGACGGTTTCCCCCATACGGGATCATGAGGGGAATGTGATCGGTGCACTCGGGGTTGTTGATGTCACCGGGATCTTCGATCTTGCAACGCTCATGGAGCACCAGTCTGCCATCTTAAAGCAGGTCTGTGGCAAGGATCCCTGCCCGCTGCCGGAAGAAGCCAGCAATTCGAAGAGGTGATCACCACGCCGGACTCCGCATTCAGGGTAATGGAAATACTTGAGAGATCTGACGCGCCGGTCTCTGGAGAGACCATCAGCAACGAGCTGGGCATTACCCGCTCTGCAGTCTGGAAACATATCAACGAGCTCCGCATGATGGGGTACGACATCTCGTCCTCGCAGAAAGAGGGGTACCGGCTCACGCGCATGAGCAACAAGCTCCTCCCGTACGAGATCCACAAGAAACTCCATACCACGTTTATCGGGAAGAAGATGAGGTACCTGGAGAACACACCCTCGACCATCTGGGTGGGAAAACAGCTCTGCGCTGACGGCGATGTGGAAAAAATGCATGGCATGGTGATCATCGCCGAGGAGCAGACCGGTGGTGTCGGCCGGATGGGGCGGGCGTGGGTCTCGCCGAGCGGCGGGATCTGGATCACGATTGTCTTAAAGCCCAGTATCCCGATTGATCGTATCTTTATGATTACCATGGCAGGATCCGTCGCGCTGGCACGGGCGATCCGTAAGGAGTTTGATCTGGGTGCCCTGATCAAGTGGCCGAACGACATTTTCATCGGGAACAAGAAGGTGGCAGGACTGTTGCTCGAACTTGCGGCGGAAGCCGATACCGTGCATTACTGCCTTCTCGGGATGGGTATCGATGCAAATGTTCCTATCAGCCAGTTCTCACCGGCGCTCCAGAATAATATCACCTCGATCTCCGCTGAACTTGGCCACGAGGTGGATCGTGCCTCGTTTCTGGCCCGGGTCTTAAAAGAGTTCGAGAGCCAGTATCTCCTCATCGAAAGCGGGGAATACGATACCATCATCCGGGAGTGGAAAAGCCTCTCCTGCACGCTCGAACACCGGGTGGATATACGGACGCTCAAGAACAGTTTCTCGGGAGAAGCGGTCGATATCGATGAGTACGGCGCGCTCATCATACGAAAGGATAACGGCAAGCTCGAGCGCGTGATTGCCGGCGACTGTTTCCACCAGTAGACCGGTACTTTTTTCTCGTCAACCCCCAATTTTTTAATGGTTGACGATGTTTGGCGATCTCCGGCGCTCACGCCGTATTGCATACACTGCCGCATTTATCGGTCTTGTTGCGCTTGGCGGCTGGATCTCCGTTCCTTTTGTCCCAACGCCTTTTACCCTCCAGACGTTTTTTGTCCTGCTCGCGGGAGCGGTAATGAAGCGCGACGCTGTCATCCCGGTGGCATTGTACGTGGCCCTTGGAGCACTGGGGCTGCCGGTTTTCCATAATGGTGTTGCCGGGATTGGTGTGCTGCTTGGTCCCACCGGGGGATACCTGATCGGGTTTATACCGGCGGCCCTGATCGTCGGTTTTGCATATGAATCAGCCTCGCCTGCGTACCGTATTGCGGGGCTCGCTTCTGCCTCGCTCCTTATCCTCCTGTGCGGCGTGGCATGGTTGATCGGCTCCACGGGAATGGTCCCGGCCGCCGCGTTCTTACTGGGTATGGCAATCTTCCTCCCCGGGGAAGCGGTGAAGGCCGGGGCCGCGTACCTGATCGCACGACGGTTACCATGATCACGTTTGAAAATGTCCGGTACCGGCGTCTTGCCCTTGATTCTCTTGCAATAGCCCCTGGCGTCACTTCGGTAATTGGTCCAAACGGTAGCGGTAAGACTACCTTCCTGAAAATCTGCGCCGGTATTGCAGAACCTGACAGCGGCTGCGTACTCGTGGATGGTATATCCCCGAGGGAGACCGGGATCGGGTACGTGAATGAATTCCCGGACAGGAACCTTCTCTTTCCGACAGTAAAAGACGAATTGGCGTCACCGTTGCGTTTCAGTCATACCCCTTGTCAAGAGATCGGACCGGCAGTCAGCATTTGTGCAGAGACTCTGGGAATAACCCGGCTGCTCAACCGGCATATACGGGACCTGAGCGGGGGGGAGAAGATTCTCGTCGCGATCGCGACTGCATGCATCAACCGTCCGCATGTCCTTATTCTTGATGAATACGATTCGCACCTTGACGCTGACCGGTGTGCATGGCTGGATGCCGTGCTCAAGGCATCGGGCGCGAAATACATTATCCGCGTTACGCAGCAGATGGAATCTGCAGCACAAGGTGATCATCTCATCTTTTTTGAGAAGAGCCGGGTGGTTCATGCCGGGACTCCGGCCGCTGTTTTCTCACTGCTTGCCCGTACCCCGTTTTACCCGCTTTCATGGGGGTGTCCCGTATGAAGGTTGTCCTCGATCACCTGGCCGCGAGGCATCCATTCTGGTCGCTTACGGCCAATGGGGTTTTTCCCCCGGGTATCCATCTCGTCAGCGGGGATGTGGGCAGCGGAAAGTCGACGCTGGCCCTCATGATGGCCGGGCTGCGTGCACCGGACAACGGTGCCGTAATCCGCGAGGGTGTAAACCGGATTATGCTCTCATTCCAGTTTCCCGAATTCCATGTGACCGGTCTCTCCGTCGCTGAGGAATGTGCGTCGTGGAACCTTGAGCCTGATGCAGTTATCAGGTCGGCGGATATCGACAGCGACGAAGAAAGACCGGTGCTCTCGCTTTCGCGGGGAGAACTCAAGCGCCTGCACCTCGCCTGCGTTCTCTCTCTCGACTATGATCTCCTGCTGCTGGATGAGCCGTTTTCATCGCTTGACTGCCCGGGAAAAGAGCAGGTGTGCCGGCAGATTAGCAAACGATCCGGTGGCATCACCGTTATCTTCACCCACGAGCAGAGCATCTTCCCTCAGATCGATCATATCTGGGAACTAATCGGGGGAGGGCTTGTCGACTGCGGCGATATGCCCGGGGCAGTCATGAGCTGGCAGCATGCACCGCCTCTGGTAAAAAAACTCATATGTGCCGGGAGAATTCCCCGGTCGCTCACGAATGACGACATCAGGGAGGCAGCATGCAGGACCCGCGGCTGAGACTCCTCTGTGTGTTCATGCTCTCACTTGCGGCATTCGCAAGTGTTACCGGTGCCGTTGCGGTTATTGTCTGGTGGATGATATTTACACCCCGGTGGCACAGCATCCGGCACCGGCATGCCCTCCTTGCAACGCTCGTTCTGTTTGGTATCGTCGCGGGGGTCATGACCCTCACCGGGAGTGACGGGCTTTCGTATCTCGTACGGATGATCGCGATACTGCTGGTCGGCACCTGGGTGTACGCCGAATCCGCTGCCAATGATTTCCTTGCCGTGGGTACCTGGTGCCTGGGTACGAGGATAGGGTTCGAGGTGGGAATGATCGCCGGGATGGCCATGCAGATGGCTGCCGGGCTCTCTGATGATTTTCGCCGGATTCGTATTGCGATCCAGCAGAAAGGGCAGCCATGGGGTATCCGTAGTATCGTGCCAGCGGGACGTGTCCTGATCCACGATGCGCTCCGGCGTGCAGATGAGACTGCGGAAGTACTTGCCATGAGGGGATACCGGAACGGAGGAACGATGTGTCCGCACTTTCATACTCCTGTACGTGATATTGTGGCCGGTACCTGTGCCGCCGTCGCACTCGTTCTTGCGTATATCCCCGTAAGTGAATTTTTTATACATTACCGATGAAGTATTGAGAGGCTAATTGTAATACCGGAGCCCCTGAGGTTTCCCATGTGTGCTGCCGTTTCTGGAAAAGTTCTTATCACCGATACAACACTTCGTGATGCCCACCAGTCTCTCATAGCAACCCGGCTACGCACCGAGGATATGATCCCGCTCGCACGCGAGATTGATGTGTGCGGTTTTTTTTCAGCTGAAGCATGGGGCGGGGCGACGTTTGATACCTGCATACGATTCCTGAACGATGATCCGTGGGACCGGCTCCGCGCCCTCAAGGCGGAACTGAAACACACGCCGATCCAGATGCTGCTCCGCGGCCAGAACCTTGTCGGGTACCGCCACTATTCGGACGATGTGGTCGACCGATTCGTCGCAGCATCCTACAAGAACGGTGTGGACATTTTCCGGGTCTTTGATGCGCTTAACGATATCCGGAATATGAAGCGCTCGATGGACCGGGTAAAAAAGGCCGGGGCCCACCTCCAGGGCACGATCTCCTATACGACGAGCCCGGTTCACAGCACCAGAATGTTTATCGAGATGGCAAAGGAACTTGCCGCGCTTGACTGCGATTCCATCTGTATCAAGGATATGGCAGGGCTCATCATGCCCGAGGCGGCGCGTGAGCTCATCAGCGGGATAAAAAAAGCCGTTGATATCAAAGTCTGCCTTCACAGTCACTCCACAAGCGGGATCGCTCCCATGAGTTACCAGGCGGCCATCGAAGCCGGTGTGGACATTCTCGATACGGCCATGTCACCGTTCTCGATGGGTACCTCGCAGCCCCCGACAGAGAGTGTCGTGGCGACACTTGTTGGAACACCCCGGGATACCGGTATTGATCTCCTGAAACTCCGGACTGTCAGGAATACCTGCATGCAGATCCGCGAGAAATATGCCGGGCTCTTAAACCCGATCTCCGAACGGGTGGACAGCAACGTCCTTATCTACCAGCTGCCGGGTGGCATGATCTCGAACCTTGTCTCGCAGCTGATGGAGCAGGACGCGCTTAACCGTCTCGATGACGTGTTTGCCGAGATCCCGCGCGTGAGAAAGGATCTCGGCTACCCCCCGCTCGTGACGCCGACGAGCCAGATCGTAGGTACGCAGGCGGTCTTAAACGTGCTTGTCAACGGTCAGCGGTATGCGAACGTGACAAAGGAGGTCAAGGACTACGTGCGGGGCCTGTACGGCCGCTCTCCGGCGCCGGTCAGCGAAGAGATCCGGAAACTGATCATCGGCGATGAGAAGCCGATCGATTGCCGCCCGGCCGATATGCTTGAACCCTCCTACGAGCGGATGAAGGCAGAAGCGGAAAAAGCCGGACTCGTCAAAAAAGAGGAAGATGTCCTTACCTACATCATGTACCCTGCCATCGCCCCATCGTTCCTGAAAGGCGAGCGACAGCTTGAAGCGATTCCCCAGAAGCAGTCGGCTGCCCAGCATGCCGCCGCTTCCGGAGGCATCCCCGACCAGATGGAAGTTGAAGTGGACGGGGAAGTTTTCTCCGTCAGGATCGTGTCAGTCGGCGGAAACCAGGTGCAGGTCGCAAATGTTGCACCCCAGAAAGCACCGCGCGGGGATATCGCGGGTGGGATCCGGAGCAATATGCAGGGGATGGTGCTCCAGGTGATGGTCAACCGGGGCGCGATGGTCAAAAAAGGCGATACCCTTATTGTGCTTGAAGCGATGAAGATGGAAAATCCCATCCACAGCCCGGTGGACGGCAAGGTCACCGAGATTTTTGTTGACGCCGGCGATGTCGTCCAGACTGGCGATGTCCTGCTGGTGGTGCAATGAAATTTTTTGAGAAGATCCTGATCGCGAACCGCGGCGAGATCGCAATCCGGGTCATGCGTGCGTGCCGGGAACTCGATATCGACACGGTCGCGATCTATTCCTCGGTCGACAAGAATGCCCTCCATGTCAAATATGCAGACGAGGCGTTTCCGGTCGGAGAGGCACATCCGTCCAAGAGCTACCTCAACATGGAACGGATCGTCGACATCGCCAAAAAGAGCGGTGCAGAAGCGATCCACCCGGGATACGGTTTCCTTGCAGAGAACTACCGGTTCGCGAAGCTCTGCGCCGATGAAGGGGTGACCTTCATCGGTCCCAAATCAAAGACCATCCAGGCCATGGGCTCCAAGATCGGGAGCAAGCAGATGATAAAAAAAGCCGGGGTGCCGGTGCTCCCGGGAACCGATGACGGTATCCGCGATATCGACATCGCCAAAAAGGTGGCCGCTGATATCGGCTACCCGGTGATCGTCAAAGCAAGCGCGGGCGGCGGCGGCATCGGGATGCAGATCGTCAATGACGAGACAGCGCTTGAAGAGGCGATAACGGGAAGTATGCGGATCGCCCAGTCGGCATTTGGCGATCCGACGGTCTTTATAGAGAAATACCTCATCAAGCCCCGGCATATCGAGTTCCAGGTTCTTGCCGACGAACACGGGCATGCGGTTCATCTTTTCGAGCGCGAGTGCTCCATCCAGCGACGGCACCAGAAACTGATTGAAGAGGCCCCGTCCGCGATCATGACTCCCGAGCTGCGTGCGCGCATGTCCGCCTCTGCGCTCAAAGTGGTCGAGGCGTCCGATTATACGAACGCCGGCTCAGTCGAGTTCCTGTACAGCAACGGGAATTATTACTTCATGGAGATGAATACCCGGCTGCAGGTCGAACATACCATCACCGAATTTATCACCGGCATTGATCTGGTCCGGCAGCAGATTGCGATTGCCGCCGGGGAATCATTGCCCTTCGATCAGGAGGATGTCTCGATCCGTGGCCATGCGATCGAATGCCGGATCAATGCGGAAGATCCGCTCAACAACTTTGCAGCGGACCCGGGCAAGATCCTCCGGTACCGCTCACCGGGAGGCCCCGGTATCCGCGTCGATAGCGGCATCCACATGGGGTACATGATCCCACCCAACTACGACTCAATGATCGCGAAGCTGTGTGCCTGGGACAGCACCCGTCCCGAAGTCATCAGGAGGATGCGCCGCGCAATCTTGGAGTATATTATCCTCGGGATAAAGACTACGCTCCCGCTCCACTATGCGATCATGAACAACCAGCAGTTCATCGATGGCAACACGCATACTCACTTCCTGCAGGAAGAGCATATCATAAAAACGCTCGAACGTTACAAAAATGATGAGGAAGCCCGGATGCAGACACTGGCCGGCTCATTCTCCCAAGGGAACAAGGTCGCCGCGATCACAGCTGCGGTGAACGTGTATCTCCAGCAGAAAAAGGATTGATACGTGAGAATCTTTCGTATCAGAACCTTTAAGAGTTTTTACAGTGTTGTAATTATGCACTTTTGTGCTGCGGTGGCCTAGCTGGTTAGGGCGCCAGACTCATAGGGTTTGATTCAGCGCAAGTATCCTTTGCGTGTGAGAACTTTGGGACATCTGGAGATCGTGGGATCGTAACCCACCCGCAGCATTTTTTTTATTTTTTAAAAAAGCTTCCGGATTTTTCCTGTGTCCGGGCCGCGGTTAAATGAGTCTGTTTGCCCGGAAAACCGTTTTGTCGTGAATTTTTGGGATTTTGACCAGATCCCGGGGATATATTTATGTTCCACGTCCTCCCACAGAATACTAAAAAAGAGGTATGATAATGATTCTTGTAAATGCAGCTGTTGGAATTATCCAGTTGATTATTGCCGTCATTCTTGCGGTGGTAGCACTGTATATCGGCTTCTCCATCTTTGGCAGGATCACCAAGGATGTCGATGAGCAGAAGGAACTTGCGAAGGGCAATGTTGCATTCGGTATTGTTGTTGCGGCAATCTTTGTCGCAATTGCCGTTGTCGTCCAGTCCGGTGTCGCCGGTATCTCGGTTGGTATCAGCAAGGCCTCGGCACTCGGGTTCACATCCGTTGACGGCATGATTGCGATCTGCGTTGCAATCATCCAGCTTATCCTTGGTGTCCTCCTTGCTATTGGCGCCATCTACCTTGCCTTGAACGTCTTTGACAAGTTCACCAAGGAAGTTGAGGAATTTGAGGAACTTAAAAAAGGCAATGTCGCTGTCGCGCTCGAAATGGCCGGCGTCATCATCGCGGTTGCCCTGATCATCCAGTCCGGTATTGTCGGTATCACGGCAGCACTGGCATAAAAAAAATCTCATACGTTTTCATTTTTTTAATTTCCCGTTCGATTGTCAGAAGCGGGTCTCCTGCGGTCCTTCGGGTCTTGGTACTTCTTTGATCTCTCATACGTGAGAGAGATATGAGTTTCTTCCAGGGTAAACCGGGATGGCCATATCAGGTTTATTAAGGGTAACCAAAAAAAGAGCAAGAGAAAATTTTTACGCGGGCTCCACGGAAAAACAGGCTTATTTCCCGTACAGGTTGATCTGTTGGATAAGGCCTGAAAATCCCTCAAGTTCCAGCGCAAGCACATCGTTACGGGTCATGCCCATGCTCGTTTCGGCATCAGCCGTGAGCTGGTCCGGCCCCCGGATCACTTCGCGTGGCGTCCCGTCACGGCTCAGCACGTCCCGGGCTTCTGCATCGTGGACAAAAGCGCGGCCCGGGATGATGACCGTCGGTTCGAGAATTGAGGGGTCCAGTGCTTTGAGATCGTCTATCGTGATCAGGCAGGCGATCTCTTTTTTTACCGGTATGACCGGGGACACAGCCCCGCGTGAAGACAAGATCTCGCTTATGTATGGTGCTGCTACGGAACCGGTGATGACCGATGCGTGGTGCTGAACACGCGGGAGTTTTTTAAGGAGTGCCGGTTCGTGCAGGATCGCAAACGGCGAACCGATTGCCGGATCCCAGAGCGGCGTGCCTGAGATTTTCATTTTAAAGCGGCTGGCAAGATCGGCAACCGTGTCCCGGAATGATTCAACCGATTGCACCGTCTGCCCCGTGAGAATTGGAGCATTTTCGAGAATGAGCCCCTGTTCAGTTGCATTCGCAAACCTCATGAGGATCAGCCCTTTTGCGCCGCGCTCTTCGAGCCATTCACAGGTATGCTCAAGGGCCGGGCCATCGTTTACCCCGGGCAGTACGACAGCGGCGGCGTAAACGTCTGCTGCCCCGCAGAGCCGCTCAAGGATCGCAAGCGAGGCATCCGGTGTCGGGTCATGCATCCAGCGCTTCCGTAAGGCCGGGTCTGCCGCAAAGACCGTAAACGAGCACTCGGCCAGCCCGTTGTCAATAAGGAGGTCGGCAACGTCCGGGTCATCCCAGCCTTTCCCGCTGGTGTACCCGATGTGAAGCGGTGCTTCTGTTGCGCCCAGGAGTTCGATGAGATCCTTAAATTCCGGGTAACAACTGGGATCGCCGCCGCCGCTGATGGTGATGCGGTCGAGTGTCCCGGATTTTGTCTGGAGGGCGGCAAGTGTCTCGTCCGCGATAGTCCTGAGATCCTTGAACCCGGAATACTCCTCCCTGACGCCCCGCGTGCAGTAGTCACAGCCTTTTTTGAACGGCAGGCAGTAGCGGCAGCCGAAGGCCCGGGTTGTTTTCACTTTCCTGAAGTAGCAGTACTCGCAGAATCCCCGGCAGTCAACGCCCGCCCGTCCCCCGATATCCACGGTCAGCTGAGCCATTCGTTGTTAGATTACTCCGTTCCGGTACGTATAATGTATTTGGAATTGAATGTGCCGGGATTTGGGAAAATCATGGGTATTTGTTGTGAGAGATGGCTCCGGGACGGCGCTTATTTTTGCACACATTCAGGTTATCCTGTGCGTGCTCTTTTACCGAAAGATCTCCCGGAATAACGCCACATTTTTTACCAGTAACTTCCTATTGTATATGGCGCCTCAGTGGCTTAGTTGGCAGAGCGGCTGACTTGTAATCAGCAGGTCCCGTGTTCAAATCACGGCTGAGGCTTAACACTTTTTGTTCATAACCTGCCGACAAGTCTTTGAACACTTTTTTACAATCCTAACTCACGGGATTCCACAGTTGGGACAACCTGAAATACGGCGATGCGTCTATAAACAAGACTCTCGTGTCAGGACAGATCACCCGAGATGACGGTCGACTTGATCCGGGCGTATGCGTCCCAGTATCAGGCCGAGCGGTACGTCTCTACCTTGCGTGTCATCAAAAGCATCTTTGAACTGGTTGTCTGGCGCCGGTTCATCAAATCTCAGTACCGTGAAGCAAGATAAGAAAAGATTGATGCGAAGAAATTATTACCAACTATAAATAAAACCATGCATTTTGTAAACTATAAATAACATTAAGTCACACATAATTGTCAATGACGGATGAGATCAAATAGTTACTTTTACCTCCCTTTGTTATCGTCGGTGTGAAACTATGGATATTGGTTCAAAAAAATTCTGGAAACTCGTATTTTCACTAGTTTATGTTAAGAACCGGATGTGGAATAATTTTCAGCATTGGCTTTATACAATAATTCATCATGAGGATCCAATTATTGATATCCATAACTACACTATGAAATTAGATCTGACTGATCAGGGAATCTCGAAAGATCTGCTTTTCATAAGAAATCGGGAATTTTTTTCAATTCAGTATGTGAAATCAACAGTGAAAGAAGAAGATGTGGTTATTGACATCGGTGCCAACATCGGGTACTATGCATTAATCGAAGCGCCGCAATGTAAAATTGTGTATGCAATTGAACCGGTTTCAGTCAATTACCAACGATTAAAAACAAATATTTCGCTAAATAATATGAAGATCGAAACGATCCAATGTGCAGTCGGGAGTTTCAATGGACATGATGACATATTCATCAACAAGGGATGTAACTGGTCATCGTTTACAACATGTGACAATGTTGATACTATCGGCCATGAACAAGTTGAAATTCACACTCTTGATACGCTCATCCGAGACTTCGAAATACCGCAACCAACTTTCGTGCGGATGGACGTTGAGGGGTATGAATCCGAAATTATCAAAGGCGCATCTAACACTTTGAAACTCCCGAATCTCAAACTCTTTATCGAGTTTCATCCTGAATTCCTCATGCCAATAAATGACCGTGATGAAATGATAAATACTTTAAAGGCAAACGGATTTGTTATTAAAAAAATATTTTTCGAACCGGAATCATGGAATTATAAATCTATGCAGTTTCTCAACTGGGTCGGGAAAAAGTTGGGGTATATTGAATATGGTGAACACAACCCAACCTACGATGAACTGATAAGAATACTGGATGCTGGTGGAAACTCAGAGGTCTTTCTGGAGAAACAATTGTAACTCCTCGCCCCGGTCAGGACTTTGATTGAACAAGCATTGAAATACTTGCGCGCGTATACCAAATTAACCAATTTTCACGTCGTAGGATTTGAAGGAAAAGGGCCAACAACTGTTGAGGCTTTCTTTTATTCATCCCCTTGATTTGTTTTAATTTTTGGTCATTACCCCGCACGCATATCCAATACTTTGAAATTTCCGTGGATTTCATATGTAGTTACGCTTGATGCATCATGACAAAAAAAGCCTTCATTACGGGAATCACCGGGCAGGACGGGTCGTATCTTGCCGAACTGCTGCTCAGTAAAGGGTACGAAGTTCACGGGTTGGTGCGGCGGTCATCCACCTTTAACACAAGCCGGATCGATTCCATCTATATCGATCCGCACGAACCAAATGCTCGTCTTTTCCTGCATTACGGTGATCTCTCTGATTCCGAACAGATCGCAAACGTGATGTACAATATCCGGCCGGATGAAGTCTATCACCTGGGTGCACAGAGCCATGTCCGGGTCAGTTTCGATACCCCCGAGTATACCGGTAATGTTACGGCCCTTGGGACGACCCGGCTTCTTGAAGCAATCCGCCGGAGCAACAACCCCGTGAAGTTTTATCAGGCTTCATCGAGCGAGATGTTCGGTGCGGCATCCCCTCCACAGAGTGAGACCACCGTTTTCCACCCGCGCAGCCCGTATGCCTGCGCGAAGGTGTACTCCTACTGGATGACCCGGAACTACCGGGAAGGGTACAATCTCTTTGCATCGAACGGCATCCTTTTCAACCACGAGTCCCCCCGCAGGGGCGAGACGTTTGTCACCCGAAAGATCACCCGGGCGATTGCCCGTATCCTCGCAGGGAAGGAGAACTATCTCTACCTCGGAAATCTCGATGCAAAGCGGGACTGGGGATTTGCCCCGGAGTATGTCGAATGCATGTGGCGGATCCTCCAGCAGGAAAAAGCGGATGATTTTGTTATCGGGACCGGGGAGACACATTCTGTCCGCGAGTTCTTACATGAATCGTTTGAATACGCGGGACTCGACGTTGAAGAACACGTGCGGATCGATCCGAAATATTTCCGGCCGACAGAAGTTGAAGTGCTTGTTGCAGATGCAAAGAAGTCTGCGAAGGTTCTCGGCTGGAAACCGACCATAAAATTCGCAGATCTCGTCAAGATCATGGTAGACGCGGATATGAAATCTGCAGGTCTGGAGCCTATCGGCAAAGGAGACGGGATTGTAAGGAAAAAGCTCCCGCACCGGTGGTGGAAGTGCGACTGAACGGGAACATTTTAAAAAAGCTGTGGTCATTAAGTGGATTGAAAAACCTAGTTTTACCAGTCCTCGTTATGCACAGGTTTAGCCGGGTCTCCTCTCGACACAGGCTTTCCTGCGGGTGCTTGCAATGACATTCTGGTCTGATAAAAAAATTCTCATTACCGGCGGGGCAGGGTTCTTTGGTTCGCAGGTGGTCAAGGATCTCTTACAAAAAGGAGTGAAAAAAGAAGATATTAACATCCCCCGGAGCCGCGCGATTGATCTGCGGGTCTGGGAAAACTGTGTGGATGTGGTAAAGGATTCGGATATTGTTATCCACCTTGCTGCACGGGTGGGTGGGATCGGGTACAACCAGGAGTACCCGGCCCAGCTCTTCTACGATAACGCTATCATGGGTATCCAGATGATCGAGGCCGCCCGGCAGGAGCATGTGAAGAAGTGCGTGATCGTCGGGACAATCTGCGCGTACCCCAAGTTTACCCCCGTCCCATTTAAGGAAGACAATCTCTGGAACGGGTATCCGGAAGAGACCAACGCCCCGTATGGGCTTGCAAAAAAAATGCTGCTCGTTCAGTCGCAAGCTTACCGGCAGCAGTATGGGTTCAATTCCATCTATCTTCTACCGGTCAACCTGTACGGGCCCGGGGACAATTTTGATCCGGCAAGTTCACATGTGATTCCGGCGCTCATAAAAAAGTTTATCGACGCAAAATACAACAACGAGCAATCGGTTGAGGTCTGGGGCACGGGTGCTGCATCACGGGAATTCTTGTATGTGGATGATGCCGCTCATGGCCTTGTCCTTGCAGCAGAGCGGTATAACAAATCAGAGCCGGTGAACCTTGGATCCGGGATGGAGATTACTATCCGGGATCTGGTCTCCCTTATTCAGGAGTTAACCGGGTTCTCCGGTGAGATCCGGTGGGACACCTCAAAACCCGATGGCCAGCCCAAACGGTGTCTGGATGTGAGCCGGGCGCGGGAGGAGTTCGGGTTTGAGGCACAGATGCAGTTTAAGGAAGGCCTGAAGCGGACGATCGCGTGGTACGAAGCACATCGCGCAGAAGTCAGCCGGCCTCATGGTGTCGGAGATCATTGCTGAGAAATTGCCGGTATGAAGGGACCAACCGGTCAAACGTTTGATGATAATGAATCTGTTTTTTGTGCGATGACTGATGTTTTCTCTACGAATACTTTTTATGCAGGATTTTTGCTGGCGAATCTGGTGAACCCGGATTAGTGGGATATTTTGGGCCTTTATCCGTACAGACTCGAACTTAAAATTTACATTCATCCCATGAAATCCGGCAAAACCTGTGGTGGGTTCCTCCCCTTCAGGTTCACTACAGGAAGGTGGTTTTGTGGGATGTATTAACTCTCTAAATATAATCCCCGCCACTGTGCTCATCGCAATTGAATGCTTGCGGATTCTGCGGCGCTCTCCAAATCACCACACTATAAGTAATGTAAAAACAAAATTCATGGTAACTTCCTATGACCGAGACCCCGCCAGTTCAGGACTCCACCGTGCCCACACTCATCATCCGCCCGCCCCGAAAATGGGTGCCGGTAGACCTGCATGAGCTCTGGGCATACCGGGAACTGGTCACATCGTTTACTCTCCGCGACATCAAACTCCGGTACAAACAGACCGGCCTTGGGATTGCCTGGGCGGTTCTCCAGCCGCTCTTAACGATGGTCATCTTCACGGTCTTTTTCGGGGGCCTTGCAAAGATCCCGTCCGATGGGGTGCCTTATCCGCTCTTTGTGCTGGCGGCGCTGCTTCCCTGGACGCTCTTTGCTGAAGGGCTGACCCGGTCCACGACGACTATGGTTACCAATTCCAACATCATGACCAAGGTGTATTTCCCGCGCCTGATCATGCCGCTGTCGAGTATTCTATCGCCGCTCGTGGATTTCGCGGTCTCCTTTATCATCCTTCTTGCGATGATGGTCTACTATGGGTATGCACCGACGCTCAACATTATCTTCCTGCCGCTCTTCCTCCTGCTCGCGCTGGCGACATCACTTGGGGTCGGGCTCTGGCTCTCGGCACTCAATGTCAAGTACCGGGATTTCCAGTACACGGTCCCCTTCCTCATTCAGATCTGGATGTTTGCGTCGCCGGTTGTGTATGCATCAAGCCTTGTGCCGGAATCGCTGCGGGTCTGGTACGGCCTCAACCCGATGGCGGGCGTGATCGAAGGGTTCCGCTGGGCGCTCCTTGGCAGCGGTGCGCCCAGTGCGATGGTGCTCGTCTCCGTGGGCATGGTCATCGTGCTGCTGGTCTCCGGGATGTTTTACTTCCGGCGGATGGAGCAGTACTACGCGGATATCGTGTGATGTCGAAAGGCCGGGAAGTCCAGCTCTCCCTCCCTCTTGTTGCCCGGTGATTGGCATGGATGCGGTATCCCCGTTTGATCCTGCAGTCTACGGTTCATTCTTCCCTTCAGTTTCCCTGTTCTCTTCATCTCTGGTCATGAGCTCCTCGACCGATTCCGGCAGGACAAGGTACCGGTGCCATGCACGGCCCGGCCCCTTTACCCAGAGCTCGCGATAGATCCCTTCCGGCACCGGCAGCATTCGAAGCTCTTGTATCTCCTGTGCACAAACTCTCTCTATGTCCGCGGTCCTGAACTGAGGGGACTTGATCCTCCTGATCCGTACAAGGCTGGTGCAGCCCCGGTCATCGATCACGAAATCGAACGGGATTTTTTTCTGCGTTTCCACTGTGATCAGATCAAATCCCCATAATGTGGCTTTTTGTTTTGCCTCACCGATGGCCACCAGCGGTCGGTATCCCCGGGTCATCCGGCATCACCCGGTGCAGGTCTGGCTGGCACTGTATCAGGCCGGCTCGTTGTCGATCCGTGTTCATGGTCTCCTTTTAAAATTACAGCATACCGGATTTTCTCTGTACTTACTATCCTCCGGTGTTTTGTCAAACCGGGTGTGTGAATAGGTTTCGATGTCAACTGCTGTCCTGTCCATCTGTTGAATTCCAGATTGATCATTGTCTTTATTTCTGTTGTCATGGTGTCCTCCTGCCATGGGACGGTCATTTCTCCGGGCGAACGAGAGCATCCGCTATCCGCTGGTACGATCAGAGAATAGTTTTTGCGCCGGTCCATCCCCGGGAAGTTCCCGGTCGTATGGCACTTAACGTGTGGATCCTTTTGATATATCTGCGTGACTGAACCATGGACAATTTCTCAAAGAGTTGCCCGTAATTGCAGATTCAGTAAAACATACCGGCAAATTTTTGAAATTTGGGAAGAACAAAAATGTTCCTTATCCTTGACTGGCCAGATCGAGTTTTCGTTTAGATCAACTACCGGGTCTTCGCGGATACCACTTCATTTAGATCAGCATTTTTCAAAAACGTATTATTCCTGACATCCCCATGAAAGGGAGATCTTTTCTGTATCTGCGTGTCTGGATTTTCACTGTTAATGGCAGAGGTACCTGCACCCACCGTTATTCATCAGATTTTTGGGAAAAGGTCCGTAAACAAACCCTCACAAAGCCCTCCTGTGGCCCGATCCCGTGCCGCAGATAGGTGAGAACTGTTGCCCGGACAGAACACCGTTAAAGAGAAAATATTTTCCCTTTAATTTTGCCTCATTTTACAATCCGGCCTCAACATCTTGATTTTTTTCCTGCGGCGGACACAAGGTGTTCTTTTTACTGTCCACCGCGGTTTTTTGGGTAAAACGGGGCCAAATTAGGGCTTCTTTTTGCGGTATACTATGCCTTGTGACATCCCTGGTGCCGGGGGTCCGGGATATACGGGTCTGTAGTCACCAATTTGAATCCTACGCCCCTGCAATTAATTTCCATGTCCTTTATGTGATGAAACTTTAATTCATCATCACTGCATACCATTATAGAATCACAGGAACTCTCATCCTCATGTCTTCCAACCATCCCGCCATCCGCGTCAGCCACTTAAGCAAGCAATACAAACTCGGCGGACCGCAGGAACCGTATCATACGCTCCGCGATGCGATTGTCAATTCCCTTAAGGCACCGATAAAAATCTTCCACAAGGCCCCGCCCGTGGAAGGGTTCTGGGCTTTGAAGGATGTATCGTTTGAAGTGGAGCCGGGTGAGGTTGTCGGGATCATCGGGAGAAACGGGGCCGGGAAATCGACGTTACTGAAGATTTTATCCAGAATTACTTCTCCCACGGAAGGGACTGTTGAACTGCATGGCCGGGTTGGTTCTTTACTGGAAGTGGGGACCGGGTTTCATCCAGAGCTGACCGGGCGCGAAAATATTTATTTATCTGGTTCGATCCTAGGGATGAAACGGCGGGAAATTGATGCTAGACTGGATGACATTGTAAAGTTTTCCGAGATTGAACAATTTCTTGACACTCCTGTGAAACGGTATTCGAGCGGAATGTATGTCCGGCTCGCGTTTGCCGTGGCGGCGCACATGGATACTGAGATCATGCTCGTGGATGAAGTGCTCGCGGTTGGGGATGCACAATTCCAGAAAAAGTGCATGGGGAAAATGGAGGATGTCAGTAAAGGAGAGGGTAAGACTGTTCTTTTTGTAAGCCATAATAGTAATGCAATAACCAGTTTATGTAATCGGGCTTTATGGGTAAATGAAGGCAAAATTACTGAAGACGGAGAGGCAAAAAAAGTTGTAGGCGATTATCTCGGCCAGATACAAAAAGGTTTTGAATTTGGACAAGTCTCGGGTAAGGAAAAAATCATTATTAAGAAAATTTTATTGAAAAATCAAAAAGGCGAAAAAACAAATAACTTTTTATTTGGAGAGGATTTGATACTGGAATTGTTTTTTTATGCGCCTGAAAAAATTATTAAACCAAAATTTTGGATTGCGGTCGGCAGTCAATTTGGATCGTTATTCGGCGCTAATATGCTCCTTGATGATTGTTCTCCAGAGTATATTGAAAAAGAAGGCAGAATAATCTGCATTTTTCATAAGTTGCCATTACTCGCACAACAATATACTATATCATTAGGAATTCGTGATGAATATGGGAGAGATAACTTGATTAAAACAAGAGAAGCAGGTTTTTTTAATGTTATTGGGTCCATGAAAGATATCGGATTTCATGGTCATCTTGCGGATGCATTATGCGGAAGTTCCACTCCGGTTGTTCTTTCATATGAATGGCAATTCCCGAAAAATGAAATGATTGTGGAAAAACCCAACGAAAAACATAATACTGGAGATTGATTGAGATGAAATGGGATAACAGCGTTGTACTTGTAACCGGTGGAACGGGTTCATTCGGCAAAAAATTTACCGAGATCATGCTCAATGAATATCATCCCAAAAAAATTATTATTTTCAGCAGGGATGAGCTGAAGCAGCATGAAATGCGACAACAATTCCCGGATGGCAAGGGATCGCCAGTTCGATATTTTATTGGCGATATTCGTGACAAAGACCGGTTGAACCGGGCATTTCGCGGGGTAGATATTGTTGTTCATGCGGCTGCGCTGAAACAAGTGCCTGCGTGTGAATATAATCCATTTGAGGCAGTTCTTACCAATGTGATCGGTTCGAAAAATATTATTGACGCTGCAATAGATCAGGGTGTCCAAAAAGTCCTTGCATTGAGTACTGACAAGGCAGTAAACCCCATTAACCTCTACGGTGCGACCAAATTATGTGCGGAAAAACTCTTCATAAATGGCAATGCATATTCGCGTGAAAATGGCCCCTATTTCAGCTGCACTCGCTACGGAAATGTTGTGGGGAGTCGGGGCAGTGTGATTCCGGTATTCCTTGAGCAACGAAAACACGGTAAGATTACCATCACCGATCCCCGCATGACCCGGTTCTGGATTACCTTGGAGCAAGGTGTCCATTTTGTGATTAAATCCATAGAAGAGATGCATGGCGGGGAGATCTTTATTCCCAAAATCCCCAGCATGAATATTATGGATCTGGCAAAGGCAATTGCACCCGACAGTGAAACTGAAACAACTGGTATCAGGCCCGGCGAAAAAATTCATGAAGCGTTAATTTCTCCTGATGAAGCATATCAGGCACGAGAACTGGAGGATAAATATATTATTCTTCCCGCCCATCCTTGGTGGCAGGATTCAAACTGGTCAAATGGGAAAAAATTGGCTGATGGATTCAGTTATACGAGCGATAAAAATAACCGCTGGCTCTCACTGGACGAACTGAAAAAATTAGTTGAAGGCTGCAAATGAAACCAGTATGATAAATCACATGAATTGATGGTTACGATCTCTTAATTATTTTCAGTAAATCGAGGACGTAGTATGGAATTTCAAACCGCACAGGAAGAATTTTGGGCAGGTACGTTTGGTGATGAATATATTAATAGAAATGAGGATAAAACATTAATTTCGGCAAACCTCGCATTATTTTCAAAAATTTTATCACGAACCTCCGATGTACAGTCAGTGATAGAGTTTGGATCAAATATTGGCCTTAATTTGATAGCAATCAAACAGTTACTGCCGATCGCTGAACTTTCTGCAATTGAAATTAATGAAAAGGCAGTAGCTATCTTAAAAAAAGGAGGTCAGGTCAAGGTCTACCACAAATCGATCCTTGAATTTAAATGTGATTACCCCAGAGAGTTCGTTTTTACAAAAGGTGTATTGATTCATATGAATCCCGAGGTTCTGCCTCAGGTATACGATAAACTGTACGAGACCAGCCGAAAATATATCTGTATTGCAGAATATTACAATCCCTCACCTGTAGAAATTACCTACCGGGGTCACAAGGCACGTCTGTTCAAGAGGGATTTTGCTGGTGATCTTCTGGATCGCTTTTCAGATCTGAAATTGATTGATTACGGATTCGTTTACCATAGGGATACAAATTTCTCCTACGATGACCTCTCTTGGTTCTTACTGGAAAAAGATAAGGCATGATAATGACCGGATCATTACCTCATTAAGAAACGGACGTATTCGCTGATGCCAATGAAAACAATTCCCTATGGATTGCACTGGGTGAATGCTGATGATATCGATGCAGTCTGCACTGTGTTGAAAAGTGACTGGCTCACGCAGGGACCGATGATTGAGCGATTCGAAGAAGAGATCGCCAGGTATGTTGGCACACGATACGCTGTGGCATTCAACTCAGGCACATCAGCACTCCATGGTGCGATGTATGCTGCCGGTGTATCACCCGGGGACGAGGTGATCACAAGTCCCATCACTTTTGTGGCAACGCCAAATTCGGCTGTATATCTGGGTGCACGCCCGGTCTTTGCCGACATCGACATGCGTACCTATTGCATCGATACCGACCTTGTCAGGGCGGCACTTACAGATAAGACGAAGGTGATTGCACCGGTTGATATGGCCGGATATCCGGTTGATTTGCCTGCAATCACTGATATGGCGGCAAATCACGATCTTGTTGTAGTTGAGGATGCAGCCCATGCGCTGGGTGCGATGAGAAACGGTGTATTGGTTGGCAGTGAGGCCGATATGACCATGTTTAGTTTCCACCCGGTCAAGCATATCACCACCGGAGAAGGTGGCATTATCACCACCACTCGTGAGGATTTCGCGGAAAGCCTTCGGTTATTCCGAAGCCACGGGATTACCAAAGATCCGCGGCGACTGCTGAAAAATGACGGGCCCTGGTATTATGAGATGCAGGAGCTCGGCTATAACTATCGGATAACCGATATCCAGTGTGCCCTTGGTCTCTCACAGATGAAAAAACTTGAACGCTTCATTGCAAGGAGGAATGAGATTGCCATGATTTACAATGATGCATTCAAAGATATTTCGAACATAATCCTCCCACCCGCTGCGGATGCCCCCCAATCACGTCATGCCTATCATCTCTACCCCATCCGTGTGCCGGGGAATGACAGGAAAGCGATATTCCTGAAACTTCGTGAACAGGGCATCTTATGTCAGGTCCATTATATTCCGGTGCACCTGCAACCATATTACCGTGACGAGTTCGGACACCATGATGGGGACTATCCGGTTGCAGAAGAGTATTACCGGACAGAGATCTCCCTTCCCCTGTTTCCCAGGATGACGGATGATGATGTGAATACCGTCATAAATTCTGTTAAAAAAGCGATCGGAGATCCCCATGAATAATGTAATTGCCATTGTGCAGGCTCGGATGGGAAGCACGCGACTTCCCGGGAAAGTTCTTTTGGATCTTGCCGGAAAACCGATGCTGGTCCGGGACATTGAACGAATCCAGAGATCTCATAAAATTGATGATATCGTTATTGCCACGACAAAAAAATCAGAAGATGACAAAATTATTTCACTGTGCCGTGATAATGGCTGGAATTTTTTTCGGGGCAGCGAGAATGATGTGCTCGATCGTTACTACCAGGCTGCACGGGAATATCAGGGAAATTCCATCGTGCGGATTACTTCGGATTGTCCCTTAATTGAACCGACAATTGTAGATCAAGTAATCGGGAAATTTACATCAGAGGAGCCTAACGTCGACTACGTATCAAATATTTTTCCTCTCCGCACCTATCCACGGGGACTTGATACGGAAGTGATCAGTTTCTCAGCATTGGAACGGTGCTGGAAAGAAGAAGTCAACCCGGCATACCGCGAACACGTGACTCCCTACATTCATCGTCATCCGGACAGGTTCAGGATCAGTGAAGTGAACAATGAACACGATCTTTCATCGATGCGATGGACGGTGGATACCCCGGAGGATATGGCGTTTGCCTGCCGGATCTACGAGCATTTTGGCGTTCGTCGCTTTTCATGGACTGACATTCTTTCATTGCTTCGGGAGCAGCCGGAATTGATGGAGATTAATAAAGACATCGTGCAAAAGGTAATTTAAGGCAGATATGACAAAGAATGCACTTCTCATCCGTGCGGATGCAAGCCCGGAGATCGGAACCGGCCATATCATGCGGTGCCTTGCTCTTGCAGAGGCGTGGCAGGATGACGGTGGGGAGGTATTTTTTGTCTCTGTCTGTGATGCACCTTCGATCGAGGATCGCCTGAAAAGAGAAGGAATGCCGGTCTTCCATATCCGTCAGGAAGCAGGAACATCTGGCGATGCAGATGAAACAATCCGGATTGCACATGAACAGGAAGCGGAATGGATTGTTGTCGACGGGTATCATTTTGATGCGAAATACCAGAAAACGATCAAGGATGCCGGATTCTCTCTCATTTTTATTGATGATTACGGGCATGCGGATCATTACTATGCGGATATTGTCCTCAACCAGAACATTTACGCCGATATGTCCTTTTATAAAAACTATGAACCATACACCCGCTTTCTCCTTGGAACAAAATATGTTCTTTTAAGAAGAGAATTTCTGAAATATTCTGACTGGCATCGCGATATTCCCGAAGTAGCACGAAAAATTCTGATAACCCTCGGGGGAAGTGACCCGGATAATGTTACCCTTAAGGTCATTGATGCGGTAAAAACTGTTGAGATTGATGGACTTGAAGCGAAAGTTGTCGCTGGTGGTGCGAATCCTCATTTTAATCTCCTTCATGAAACGGTGAAGGGGCACTCTGATATTACCCTAATAAAAAATGCAGAAAACATGCCAGAATTGATGGCATGGGCCGATATTGCAATTTCTGCCGGAGGAAGCACGTGCTGGGAACTACTTTTTATGGGTCTGCCGTCTATAATTATTCCTACTGTAGATAACCAAAAGCCCAATGCCGCTCTCTTAAAAACAAAAGACCTGATAAAATGCGTCGAAATAGACGAGATTTCTGATTTGGAAGCCTTGGCAAAAAAAATAATGAATTTACTCAGGTCATACGATTCACGGATCTCATTATCTAATTCGATGAGAAAATTGATCGATGGCAGAGGCGCATCCCATGTCACCCACTACATCAGTTCGTGTATTATTAAGATGAGACCGATCGAGAATTCAGATTGTGCCCTAATATTTTCATGGATTAATGAGGATACGGTACGAGTGAATTCATTTCATCCGGAAAAAATATCCCTCACAAATCATAAAAAATGGTTTTCATCAGTAATTACTGATAAAACCCATATATACTATATTGCATTGGATATGTATGATCGACCAATCGGCCAGGCACGGTTTAAAATTAGGGGGAGAGATGCAGTTATTTCAATATTACTCGCTAGCAATCACCGGGGTATTAATCTTGGTTCTGAACTGATACGATGTGCAACAAAAAGATTCTTTGATGATACTCAGATCGAAAAAGTACATGCATATATTAAAACTACCAATAACTCCTCATTAAAAGCATTTATTCGGGCAGGATATATTCCAAAGGGAACTCTTAAGTTAGAAGATCAAATGGCACATCATGTAATAGTATCAAGGTGTGAGTAATGGACATCGCTATCACTATCGGTAAGAACTGCATCGGAACGCACGAAAAAGTGTACATCATCGCAGAGCTCTCCGCGAATCATAACCAGAATTTTGATCAGGCTGTCGAATTAATCAAAGCCGCGAAAGATGCAGGAGCTGATGCGGTAAAACTCCAGACCTATACTCAGGATACGCTCACAATAAATTGTGACAACAAATATTTCACAATAGGTAAAGGAACCATATGGGAAGGAAAAAATCTTTATGATCTTTACGGAGAGGCCTACACTCCCTGGGAATGGCAACCAAAACTGAAAAAGATCGCCAATAACCTGGGACTTGATCTGTTTTCCACGCCATTTGATTCAACATCTGTCGATTTCCTTGAAAAAATGGATGTTCCCGCGTATAAAGTTGCGTCATTCGAGATTGTGGATATCCCCCTGATACAAAAAATTGCGCAAACAGGAAAACCCATAATCCTTTCAACAGGAATGGCATCATTATCTGAAATTGATGAAGCCGTACAGGCAATCCATGGTGAAGGGAATAGTCAGATTGCTCTGCTAAAATGCACGAGTGCATATCCTGCACTCCCGGAAGAAATGAATCTGAAAACAATTCCGCATCTGGCAGAAGCATTCCAGGTGCCGACCGGACTGTCCGATCATACTCTTGGCATTGCTGCTCCGGTAGCAGCAGTTACCCTCGGAGCATGTATTGTCGAAAAACACTTTACATTATCTCGTTCCGTTCCCGGGCCGGATAGTTCATTTTCCCTTGAACCTCCTGAATTCAGGGCAATGGTTGATGCCATTCGTCAGACAGAGAAATCGTTAGGACAGGTCCGGTATGAGGTTAGCGAACATGAAAAAGCAAGCAGAGTATTCCGGCGTTCGTTATTTGTCGTGAAAGATCTGAAAAAAGGAGAGGTGTTTTCAACCGATAACATCCGGTCGATTCGTCCGGGATATGGATTACCTCCCAAAAATATTGATATAATCGTAGGACGGAAAGCATCAGGGAATATTATTCGCGGGACACCATTAACCTGGGAAATGATTGAATAATTTTTTAAATGTGACTGAAATGAGTACACGATCATGAAAACTGTAACAATTATTGAAGCACGGATGACCTCCACTCGTCTGCCCGGGAAAATTTTACTTCCAATTCTGGGCAAGCCGATGCTCGAGTTGTTAATTGAACGATTAAAGCGGGCAAAATTCCTCGATCAGATCGTAGTTGCAACAACCTCGAATCAATCGGATGACGTTGTTGAAAAATTAACGCAACGTATCGGTGTCGGGTGCTTCCGGGGAAGCGAAGAGGATGTTCTTGATCGCGTATTGGGTGCAGCCCATGCAAATGAGGCAGACGTAATCGTTGAGATTACGGGAGACTGTCCTCTGATAGATCCGACGGTCCTTGACCGGGTTATCCAGGCTTATCAGAAAAAGAACGTTGATTACGTGAGTAATATCCTGAAAAGGACATATCCCCGTGGCCTGGAAAGTCAGGTTTTTTCTACTGCGGTCCTTGAAAAAGTTGCAAGACTGACGCAGGATCCCATTGATCACGAACATGTGTCACTATACATTTATGAGCACCCGGAAATTTTTTCCCTTTTTAACGTGGAAAGTGATTTGCCGGAAAAATATTGGGATCTCCGGTTGACCGTAGATACACAGGAAGATTTCCAGTTAATCAAGACAATTTATGAACTATTATATCCGCAAAATCCGGCATTCACTCTGAATGATATCATAGATCTTCTGGAAAAAAGAAAAGACCTGCTTGAGATAAATAAGAATATTCATCAGAAAAAGGTCAGATGATGGTGTACCGGGCAGCAATTATCGGGTGCGGGAAAATCGGGAGTGAATTTGCCGATGATCCACGAATCAAGGATATCTATACTCACGCAGGCGCCTATGTACATTGCCCCGACACCGACCTGGTTGCGGTCTGCGACAAAGACCAGAAAAAATCAGAGCGTTGTAAAGATCGATGGCATGTTCCAGACTGTTATACCGATTATGAAAAGATGCTCTCGGAAACCAAACCGGATATTGTCAGTGTCTGCACCCCGGATCAAACACATTTTGAGGTCATCCGGACAATCCTCACATCATCAAACGTAAAAGCAGTTTTTGCGGAAAAACCACTGGCGTTAAACATTAATGATGCACAAGGTCTGGTTAATCTCGCAGAAAAACAAGGTGTGATCCTTGCAGTAAATTATTCACGGCGGTATGCAGAAAAATTTTATGAACTGAAAAAGTTTTTGCATTCTGATACGTTTGGCACGATCCAGACAATAAACGGGTACTACACAAAAGGGACATTGCACAATGGTACGCACTGGTTTGATCTTGCACGTTTTTTAATTGGAGAGTTCATACGAGTGAAAGGTTTTGATAACCTGCATGAAAAAACTGATGAGCCGACATTTGATGCCTACGCTGAATTCAAAAATGGTACAACAGGGTTTTTACATGCATGCGATGCGACAAAATTCAGCATTTTTGAAATGGATATTATTGGATCAAACGGTCGTATTTACATTAAAGACACTGGTCATAGTATCGAGAAATACGGCGTAGCAGACAGCCCTTACTATTCGGGGTATTCCACTCTTCGTCTTTCGGATACCTTTAATGACGTTATGAAGGACACTCTCCTACATGCCGTGGAAGATATCGTACATTGTCTTCAGACCGGCCAAGCCCCCCGGTGCACGGGGTCTGATGGGGTTGCAGCATTAAAAATTGCTAATGCCGTCCGTTCTTCTGTTGATTCTGGAAACTTTGTTGAATTGGGATCCTGATATGCCATCAAGAACCCTCTCCCCAATAGTGGTTATATGCGGTGATCCCGGTGGGGCAAACGCCCTTGTTCCGGTCATAAAGCACTTGCATTCAGAAAAAAAACGGGATGTAATTGTTTTCGCGTATGTTCAGGCAATTGACATCATGAACAAAAACAATATTTTGTTTTCTGCTCTTGATGATCATATTACCAATTATGACATACAGGGGATATTACAAAGAAACCGACCAGCGATAATTATTACCGGCACTTCATTTAACGCAATGGACCATGAAAAAAAATTTATTCATGCGGCCCACAAACTGAAAATTCCGTGCCTTGCAATATTGGATTTCTGGACGAATTATTCACTGAGATTCAGTGATAAACAGGGCGATTTGAAGTTTGTCCCGGACAAAATCGCGATTATGGATGAGGTTGCTTATAGTGAGATGATAGCGGAAGGTTTTCAACCGGATACACTTCTGGTAACCGGGCAACCGGCATTTGATGATCTCGCAGATCGCAAGTTAAATTTTAATAACGAAAGGCGCATGAAGATCAGGGATGATTTTCAGATCGGTGCAAACGAATTATTTGTCGTTTTTGTATCGCAACCACTTTCCATGATATGTGGGGAGAATGAATCAAATCCACGATTTTTGGGGTATACGGAGAAAACGGTACTCAAAAATCTTGTTACTGCGTTGAATAAAATATCACAAGACTCTAAAAAAGATATAGTACTGATCGTCCGTCCTCACCCAAGAGAGAAACTGGATAATTATGAAGGGATTACCAGTAACTTTATCAGAATTATTGCATCTTGGGATGGTGATCCAAGAGATATTGTGATGGCTTCTGATCTTGTCATAGGTATGAATACTGAACTTCTTGTTGAAGCCTGTTATCTGGGTTGTATTGTGGTGAGCATTCAGCCGGGACTCCGGTTTAACGATGTCTTGCCGACAAATCACGAAGGTTACAGTGTCCCGGTATATTCAAAAGAGAAAATTATTGAGACGATCCGTATGACCTTAATGGATCCTGATATAAGGTCTGAAATGAAAAATAAGTTGAAGCACTTCAAACAAGACGGGCACGCGACTGACAGGATAGTTAATACCATTAATCAGATGATAGGGACAAGCAAATAATTGTCGTGAGTACTATGTTAAAATTAGCAATTAACGGCGGAGAGCCGATTCGTAAAACTTCATTTCCCGGGTATGTCACCATAGGAGAGGAGGAAAAACGGGCGGTTATGGAAGTACTGGACAGCACAGTATTATCTAAATATCTTGGAACGTGGTCGCCGGATTTCTACGGAGGCCCCAAAGTCCAACAGCTGGAAGAGGACTGGTCACGCTATTTCGGAGTCAAATATGCAGTAAGCGTGAATTCCGCCACATCTGGTCTCTATGCGGCGGTTGGAGCAGCGGGAGTGGGACCTGGAGATGAGGTTATCGTCTCCCCCTACACTATGTCAGCATCGGCCACCGCAGCGTTAATTTATGGGGGAATCCCCGTTTTTGCGGATATCGATCCACAGATCTTCTGCCTGTCCCCCGAATCTATTGAAAAATGTATCACTCCCTCTACAAAGGCAATTATTGTCGTGGATATTTTCGGGCATCCTGCTGATATGGATGAGATTATGGAGATCGCAAGGGATCATGATCTTGTCGTTATTGAGGACGCAGCTCAGGCACCGGGTGCAAAATATAAGGGGCGTTATGCGGGGACTCTTGCGGATATGGGGGTTTATTCCCTCAACTACCACAAAACAATTCATTGCGGCGAAGGCGGGGTTATTGTCACGAATAATGACGACTTTGCGGAACGACTGCAATTAATCCGGAACCACGCAGAAGTCGTGGTGAAAAACAAAGGGGTAAAAAACCTCGTCAATATGATTGGTTTCAATTACCGGATGACTGAAATTGAAGCCGCCATTGCCATCGAGCAATTAAAAAAGCTTGAGAAATTGCTTATCCCGAGAATTAAATTAGCAGAATATCTGACCAGACACCTTTCGGAGTTTTCGGGCATTGTGCCGCCACATGTGAGATCCGGGGTCCGTCATGGATATTATGTATATCCGATTATCTATAACGCTGAGGACGTTGGCATTTCCCGTGAAAAATTCGTTACCGCATTGAATGCTGAGGGAATACCGATGGGGAATGGCTACGTTGAGCCGATCTATCTTGAACCCTGTTACCAGCAGAAGATTGCATTCGGAAAAGATGGATTCCCGTTTACATATCCGGGATATGCCGGGCGTGTGAACTATCAGCCCGGAATTTGCCCGATGACTGAAAGAATGTATTACAAAGCGTTAATGTACACGAATCTATGTCATGCGGGGATCTGCAAGAGTGATCTGGATGATACAATATCTGCGTTTGAAAAAGTGATGAGTCACATCGAAGAGTTGAAATAAATCATGAAGGAAGAATGCAAACAAATGATCCTAAAAGAAGTAATCGACAGTCAGAAAGACCTGAAAAAATTATGTGCGGATCGCTTATTAAGGACAAATGAAATTTTCCAGGGAAATGCTTTTTATGGCAATGATTTAATATTAAAAATATATGCCGGATTGCCAAAAAATTATCCCCTAAAAGTAGTGATGCCACATGGTGCTGGTTTGGGGGATCCGAATAAGATTTGGGTTGCAGAGCGGAATGCACCATTGCCTGTAATTTTTTATTATTCCGAAGACTATAGAAATGCATGCATAAATAATACATTAAAATTTGCAATGCCTTCAGCGTATCCGTTTTTATATCTTCTTGAATTATTAAAAGGGCAGCCGCAACCTGAACGACAGGGGACAATTTTTTTCCCCTCCCATTCCACTCACCATGTTACAACACACATGAATTTTGAAGCTTTGGCGGATGAATTACTCCAACTTGATGATAAGTATCACCCTATTACCGTATGTATGTACTGGCGTGACTATAATCTGGGCCATCATTTGCCTTTTCAGGAAAGGGGGTTACCAGTTGTTTCGGCCGGTCATATATATGACCCACATTTTTTATATCGGTTTTATCATCTGTGTTCGATGCATAAGTATGCCGCTAGTAACAGTTTGGGTTCGCAGATTTTCTATTCCCTAAAATCAGGCTGTTCATATTTTCATCTGGATTCGATAAAGTATACGCAATCTGTTGATTCGGATATTAATAAAGACGATATCGGGGTAATTCCTCCAGATTTGGAACGTAAATGCAAATCACTATTTTGTAAGCCTCAACCATATGCCACAGCAGAACAACTCGAATTCGTCGATTATTACATGGGAACACGTTATCTGAAAACACCGAAAGAACTTCGTAAACAGCTTCTCTATGCAGAATTTCTCGACAAAATGGGTTTTGTCATCTGTAATCGTGGGTACCATAAAAAGTTAGTTGTACCCCCATTCTTCAGACCCGCCAGGTACTATCTTATGGCACAAAAATTTAGAGAAATTTTTTATAATTACCACTAAATGTAAAATTAAAAATGTGACAAATCAGACAGATTAGATCAAAAAATGCAGCCCTATGGAAAAAACATAAAATTAACCGATAGATGGTTAAACGCAGCAATGACTAATTAATGAACACTAACAAATAATGGGTGAGAGCCTATGTATTTTGTACGAGACTGTATTGATTGGATCTCGATGAAGATTTTTAATATTCGGGGACAAAAACCATGGTCTTATGGATATAATCCCTATAAATGGAGAAGGCTAAAAGAGTACCTCATTAATAATTTTTTCAATGAGGGACAATTAATTAAAAATTATGGATTTCGAATTGATGAGCGTATTATCGAATATCCGTGGTTTTTTTCAAGATTGCCAAAAGATAGCGGTACCCTCCTGGATGCCGGGTCGATATTAAACTATGAACTTATCGTAAACCAACCATCACTTCAATCCAAAAAAATATTTATCTCTACATTAGGTCCTGAAGGAAATTGCTTCTGGAAAAGAGGGATATCATATGTTTTTGAAGATTTGAGAAATTGTTGTTATCGTGACAATTATTTTGACTGGGTTGCCTGTATTTCAACAGCGGAACATATCGGTTTGGACAACACGTTGCTTTATACTGACGATATTTCAAAAAAGGAGAATAATCCCAATACTTATTTAAATGCGATAAGGGAATTTTATCGTGTCCTTAAACCCGGAGGAATTTTGTTTCTTACGTTACCATTCGGGAAAAAAATTAATCGTGGCTGGTTTCAGGTATTTGATGGAAACATGATCGATGAACTTATAACAGTTTTTAACCCGTCATCAGTAATTGAGACTCATTTTAGATATCAGCCCAAGGGATGGGTAAAATCCGACCGTGAATTATCGAAAGATGCAACATGTTTTGATATTCATCAACAAACGGAGTATGAACCTGATTTAGCAGCATTTTCGAGAGGAATTGTATGCTTGGAACTAAAAAAGTGAACTTTTTTCATAGAATTCTGGAGCGTTCGAGGGAGCATCAACTAAAATAGACGTGTGTTTAACCAATAATTTTGTTCGGAATAGCAAAAGTTTGAATTTAATGGCGTCTAAACTTTGACTAATTATATTTTCATTCATTGATGGGAGATGAAATTGACCGATAAACAAGTCATCGTAACCGGCGCATACGGGTTCCTTGGAAGGCATGTAGCCAAAGTATTCTCTGAGAATGGATATACCGTCACAGGACTCGGTCATGGCACATGGCTGCGATCCGAGTGGCAGCACTGGGGACTTTCAGAGTGGCATCCCTGTAACATTTCCATGGAATCCCTCAATACATACGTGCAGCAGCCGGAGGTTGTCGTACACTGCGCGGGCAGCGGGTCCGTTGGATATTCACTGACGCACCCGATGCAGGATTTTGAGCGCACGGTCTCAACGACCCTGACCCTTCTGGAATTTCTCCGGTTGCATTCTCCAGAAACTGTTTTTGTTTATCCTTCCAGTGCTGCAGTATACGGGAATGTGGACACCCTGCCCATTGCGGAGTCCACCCCTCTCAATCCCATCTCCCCGTATGGGGTTCATAAAAAAATAACAGAAGAACTTATAGTGTCGTATTCACAGCACTTCTCTCTGCCGGTTGCCATTGCACGGTTTTTCTCTCTCTACGGCCCCGGACTCCGAAAACAGTTGCTCTGGGACGCCTGTACGAAACTTGAGAAAGGAGACTTTGATTTCTATGGGACGGGTTATGAGGTTCGGGACTGGCTGCATGTGCAGGATGCAGCCCGGCTTCTTCTCACCCTGTCATCACATGCATCATCTGATGCTGTAATTGTCAATGGCGGGACCGGGGCGGGAACTCCCGTGAAGGATATTATTGCCCATCTTATCGAAAAAATGAACCGGCAGGAATCGCCCCGGTTTTCCCGTATTCCGAAACCCGGTGATCCACCCGGATATATCGCAGATATCGGAAAGGTAAAAGAGTATGGATGGAAGCCGGAGATCTCTATTGAGGATGGATTGGATGAATATGTCCACTGGTATCGATCGGGTGCACCGTGATCAGGGTCGGTTTTGTTCTCAACTTCAGAAATAACGAATGGCTTGGGGGGATCAATTACTATCGGAATCTAATCACCGCAATCTGCGCAAATCCGGAAACAAATCTTGAGCCGGTAATATTTGTCGGCTGTGATTCAGACATTAAATTCAGTGAATGTTTTTCGGGGATCCAAATTGTAAAATCTCACATTTTTAATTCAAACCACCCGGCATCCCTTGTTCGTCTTATACTCAGGAAAATACTGCACCGCGACATAGTTCTTGAACGCCTTCTGAAGCAATACAAAATATCTGTTTTGTCCCATGTCGGTTCCTTAGGAAGGACATCCTCTGTACCGACAATCGGGTGGATCCCGGATTTTCAGCATAAATATCTTCCCGGTTTTTTCTCAAAAAATGAGATATCCGTCCGTGACAGAAATTTTAAATTAACATGTTCAGAATGTACCCGGGTAATTTTCAGTAGCAATACTGCAAAATCCGATGCGGAGAAGTTCTACCCGAAATATGCGAAAAAATACCAGGTCTTGCGTTTTGTTACCAGTTATATGGATTTCTCGGGACTGCCGGATTTTAATGCGTTAAAAATGAAATATTCGATCAAAGAACCATATTTCATTGTTCCAAACCAATTCTGGGTACACAAAAATCATATGGTTATTCTTGAGGCGCTGGATATCTTAAAAATCCGGGGTTATCCGGTTACCGTAGTTGCCACGGGAAATACCGTAGATTACCGCCAACCCGGTTATTTCGGGGAGCTCCTGCAAAAAATACAGAATTGCCATATTTCTGAAAATTTTATTGCGATAGGTATCGTACCATATAAAGAACTGATCCAGCTTATGATACATTCAATTGCTGTTATTAATCCGTCACTGTTTGAGGGTTGGAGCACATCTGTCGAAGAAGCGAAAGCTATGAACCTAAAGGTAATTCTCTCGGACATCCCGGTTCACCGGGAACAAAATCCCAGACGGGGGATCTTTTTTCCGCCTCACGATCCGGAACAGCTTGCAAGAATTCTGCTTGAATCCCTTCAAAATACAACAGAACAGCAAGGAATTGAGCAATCAATCACATTTTTTGAAAAATTAAAAGAACAGCAAAAAATATTTGCTTCCAGCTATGAACGCATTGTTTTGGATACACTTGACAAAACCATTTTAAAGGAATGAATTGCCTGCTCCTTCCCTCGATTAAGTATTTACCATCATTATATGGATAGAAAACAAATAGGAGATCGGAATTTCTGATGACATCCCAACAGGAAATGAATACGTCCGGCCTCTCGGTTGTCCTTGGCACCTATAACCGTAAACCGTTCCTCAAACTGGCTGTTGAAAGCATCCGTCATGAGCTTGCAAATGCCACATTCCCTCACGAGATCATCGTTGTTGATGGCGGCTCAACAGATGGTACCCTGCGCTGGCTTGCAAAACAGAAAGATATCGTCACCATCATCCAGCACAACCGGGGCGCCTGGCAGGGAAAAGAAATAGACCGCCGCTCATGGGGATATTTTATGAACCTGGGTTTTCGGGCCGCCCAGGGAAAATACATCTGCATGTTAAGTGACGATTGTCTGGTCATTCCCGGTGCCATTGTCAATGGCTACGGAACCTTGGAAAAAGAAACCGTGAACGATCCCCCTGTTGGTGTTGCGTGTTTTTACTTCCGCGACTGGCCGGAATATCCCGATTATTTTATCTGTGTTGCACCAAATGGCGTCCTGCTTCTCAATCATGGAATATTTTCCCGGAAAGCACTCGAAGAGGTCGGTTATATTGATGAAGATCGTTATCTCTTCTATCACGCGGATTCCGATCTCTGCCTGAGAATCTGGGAGAAAGGATACCGGATTATTGCATGCCCGGACTCGTATATCGAACACTATTCCCATGCAAATGTCTTTGTTCGGCGGACAAATGCCATCACCATGGACAATGACTGGGCGAGTTTCTACCAGCACTGGCATATTCCACTGGGTCTGGGGCCGGAAACCGACAAGGATATCTGGAAACGGCAGGTTAAAGCGTACATGGATCCGCATGCAACCCTTGATAAATTCCGCTGGCTTCACCGTAGGAATTCCTGGTATTTTTGTGTACGGAAACTCTACCGGGTGCTGCACGGCCGGCACTGATGTACTCGTCATAAAAAGGTGAACCATATCTATGACCTTGCCAAAAAAGATTCTGATCTGTGGTGACTATCAGACCCCCGATGAGCCGTTTTATGGGGGAGTCTCCCGGTCAGTATATTCAACCGTGCAGGAACTAAAAAATCTCGGGCCTGACTATGAGTTCCATGTCTGCACGTTGAACAGGCTTGCAAAAAAATCCTTTGTGAGTAAAGAGGACAACCTGGTCATCCATACCATCGCGTTTCCGATAAAAAATATGCCAATCCTGATACCGCAGCAGCTCACCACCTTTCTGATCCACAGGGAGATCCGCCAGGTTAAGCCTGACCTTGTTCACGCGCATGGAACCGGAAAGGATTATGCTGCTCCTGTTATCCAGTGGAATCCTGAAAAATCGGTTATTACCGTGCATGGCGTCACACGTGAGGAATCAAAACACTGGACCGGAATAAAAGGAACCTACCATCGGGTAACCGGACGCCGGGTGGAGCGTTTTGTTCTATCACAGGCCCGAACCATCATTGCAGTTTCACCGTACGTGAAACGCATGATCCAGGGACAGACCCGGGCTGATATTTCCGTCATTTTCAATCCGGTGGAGAAAAAATTTTTCGACGTGCATAAGAAGGAGATCTCCCACCGGCTCCTGTTTGTCGGAGGCATTGAAGAACGCAAAGGGCTGGATATCCTTATCAAAGCCATTGCGCAGGTAAAACCAATCATCCCGGATGTCGAACTTCACATTGTCGGTGGTATCCGGAAAATGATCCATTATCACACCCTGGTCAGTCTCATACGATCCCTGGGGCTTGAATCAAATATCCGGTTTCTGGGTAGTCTCTCTGATCAAAACCTGATGCAGGAGTATGCAGAGGCGGATATTTTTGCCCTGCCTTCCTATGAGGAATCCCAGGGAATAGTTATCCTTGAAGCGATGGCCACAGGTACCCCGGTAATTGCGACCCGGGCCGGGGGCATTCCTGATATGATCCAGGATGATGTCAATGGGCTCCTGGTCGATTGTGGAAACGATCAGCAGATGGCGCAGTGCATCATATCCCTGCTGACAGAACCCGGGAGGCGACAGAGAATCGCAAAAACCGGCAACGAGATGGCAGCAGCATATCTGCCCGGGCCCATTGCACGCCAGCACCTCGACGTATATGGACGGCTTCTGTCCTGATTCAAATTTCCTGTTTTTCCGTGAGAGAATCTCATGGTGTACTGAACGTATAATCTGCGCAACGTTATCGCCCCGGTATTTCCTGGATACCTTCACGACATTTCCGGGCTCCCCTGTGTGAGTGAAATCAAGAAAGATATCTCATGCGAAATCCGCCGAATTGGCACGTTTACTGAATGCAATTATGCATGACAGTACAGATTCGAAGTCGCACCATACAATCCGGGCAAAAATCACGGGACGTGGAGATTTTTAACCTGTAACCAACAGCAGACCCCGTCGAAAAAAGAGGTGGGGTATCAGCCGCTTGTGACCGTAGTGTCTTGATAATACTCTATAATCCCATCACAATCTGTTGTGCCAGTAACCGTACATTTTCTCCAGGCTGTTTTCAAGAGAATTCCCCGGCGTCCAGCCCGTCGCACGATGAAGTTTTTCATAACTTCCGACAAGTACCGGATTGTCAACCGGCCTGATAAGGGCGGTATCCTGCTCCACGGTTATCGGTGTCTGTGTCAGTTCGGAAAGACATTGCACAATATCCAGGATGGAATGCCCTTTCCCGCTACACACATTGTACACCTCTCCAGAAACCCCTTTTGTCAGGATCGTATCATATGCCCGGATTACATCATCAATATCGACAAAATCGCGGACAATGGATCCATCGCCGATTTTAATAACCGGTTTTTTGTGATGTAGCGCTATTTCGGCAAATTGTCTGGCAATGGAACTCACGACAAACGTATCACTTTGCCCGGGCCCGATATGGTTAAAGGAACGCGTACAGCAGATGTCGAGATTATACCCTTTCACATAGACCTGCGCCAGGTATTCCTCAGAGACCCGTGCAACAGCATAGGGATTTTCAGGGACAATGGCTCTCTTTTCAATCAGAGGAAGGTCATGTTCCGGTACGATACCATATTCTTCAGAAGAGCCGACCGATAAAATCCTTGTCGTAAAGCCCTGCAGGCGCACGGCCTCCACGATATTAAGAAACGCATTGGTATTATTGAGAAATGATGTGAGTGGCGCAGTCCAGCTCTGGGCAACGGAACTGAAAGATGCGAGGTGAAGGATATAATCTGGTTGTATGTCCTGGATGACAGTGTGAATTTTTGCCGCGTCAAGCAGATCACACTTGTGAAATGTTATTGAACGCAGCGTTGTCTCCTTATCCCCGATAAAATCCCATGTTGGCTCTGACCGGCTTACGCCATGAATATCATACCCTGTTTTAGTATTCAGTAAATACCGGGTAAAGTGACCTCCCACAAACCCACTTATTCCGGTAATCAGTATGGATTTCATGATTCAAGGGAAAATTTGTTCTCTATCGCTTTATCATTTACCCGGACCTTGCGCATAGCCATATATTCATTTCTCATTTCAGGTATGCCCGCGTTCGTTACCGTTCATATGATCGTAGCTAGTGGAGTAATAAGGGTGCAGCATTTTGTCACTAACAAAACTCATAATAATCCCCTGACATTCGGCCCATTCCGGATCCGGTTCTATCCCTGGCATATACTCATGGAAATGAGTATCGGGCCCTCCTATAAATTGTGTTGTATGCACACGTCACCGGCTGGTTATGCGAGACGGGGCCGGAGAATTCTGTACGGATCTTATACGTGTGGTACCCAGTTGTTCCAGATGCCGCGTAACTATGGCCGGTACCCGACAATCATCTGGCGGTCTTTTTTTGGGAGGTTTTCTATTGAGAGGACGTCTTGGTATACCGATAGTATAATCTGCGCCACGTTTTCTCCCCGGTATTTTCCGGAAAATTTAACGATCTTTTCAGGATCCCAACTGCGGGTGAGTCCGAGCAGGATGCCCCGGGCGAAATCAGCCGGGTCAGCCCGTTCACACAGTATCCCGACATCAGGATCCGTAAGGATATCCATGCTCCCACTGTTCTTTGTGGCAATCACCGGTTTTCCGCAGGCCAGCGCCTCAATCTGGGCAATACCAAAACCTTCTTCAAGACTCGGGAGCACAAAGAGGTCGCATGCATTTATCCAGGCAGGAATATCGGGTGCATTCATAAATCCGAGGAAATGGACCCTGTCTTCAATGTTTAATTCAGTCACCATTTTTTTGATAAACGTCTCATACGATTTTTCGTATTCGGCTTTTCCCCCGATGTAACACTGAACATCGGTTCTTGTTTTCCTGATAATGTCCATTGCCTCAATGAGATATTCCAGTCCTTTCCTTTTCTGCAGGATTCCAAATGTAAATACAATTTTTGCATCCTGCGGTACATTCAGAACATCCCTGCATGCATGCATGTCAAGTGGGGAATATTTCTGAACAAATCCGTACGGGACTGATATCGTGCGAGGGTTGTATTGTTCCAGTTTTGGGATCTCTTTTCTGTTGATAGTCATGATCTGGTCTGCATGAATCCACGCATTCTCAATCCTCGGATCTGCGAGATCGATCTCTTCCTGAAGCCATCCGGAATCTTCGTTTGCAGTGATTACATAGGGAACGTGGTATTTTTCTTTGAGTAAATTCGCGCAATGTGCTGAAGGCAGCGTGAAGTGGGCATGGATCAGATCAAAACCGATCTCATGCTTCTGGATACATTTCATGACTGCACTGAAACGGAAATCAAAATCCAGTTTTCTCCTGTATCTCATCAAGGGGACTTTCCTCGGAATAAAGAAACACCGGGGATAATATACGGATACATTATCATACCGGTAATCCGCACAGTACCGGTCATTTGGCATGATTTTAAATGAAACAAGCACAGGACAGATAACAATAATTTTTTTGAAAAAGGATTTGAGATATTGGATCTGATCTTTTACATAGATTGATCCGATATACCTGTTTTTCTCGTCAGGAAAGTCCGGGGTAATGACTAACAACGTCTTATCGTGGGTATCTCCCATGAATTTATGGATTGTGTCCTGACCGATACTCTTCACCTGTCTCTGTTTTAATTTTATTAGTTTTCAGTACTTTTGTTGTTAACTGTTAAGATCGGCAAGCCAATCCACCATTTTTTTTAAAATAGTATTGGCAATAGGATCGATAAGGTTTCCCGGGAATCTCGATTCATTGGCCCTGTGTGCAATCTCGATGTCGCAAAGCGGCAGGGCCCGGCTCGCACCACTCCCAAGGCACCTTGAGAATCTGGAATGTTTCCTCAAACGGCATATTTATCCGGGTAGCACACACCGATGCTCATGAGACTCCTAGATCACACCCATCTCGGATAACCGGGCCGGCAAATACTTCTTCGTCACAAAGTCCAGCCCCCTTGCTGCAAACGCCTGCTGTTCTGACTTCAGCCCCAGTTCGAGCTGCAAATTGATCTGCTTCTTCCAGTAATCCGTCGCAAACCGGGGGTCGGTCAGTTCAGCGTTCAAAGCCTCGACATCCTTGTCTGACAACTTGTCCGAAGGCAGGTTGTAATCCCGGATATCGCTTGGCTGCAACCCGAGGAACTGCGCCTTTGGCGTCGCGAGCAGCTCGGACATATGCGCACTCTTGATCGCACCGTAGGCAACGGACGCGTAGATCCGGTACGACCACGGGTCGCCATCGGTAAAGACGAGGACCGGCAGGTTCCAGGTCTGGCTTATCCGGTTGAGCAGCCTGCGCGTCGACCGGGCCGGCTGGCCCTTGAGGTGGAGAAGGATCGCTTTGTGCTCCTCGTCAAACCCGTTCTCAATAAGCCGGTCATACATACCACCTGTTTCCATGGCGATGACAAATTTCGCATCGTGATCGACCAGCTCAAGGTTCTCAACATTGTTCGGGATGGAATACCCGGCAGAGCCCACGTCGTCCTGGCAGTGGATCAGCTTGAGGCCCCTTCGGGTCGGCTCCCGGATCCGCATTGGGCCATAGATGCTTGCACCGTTTTCTTCGGGCCGGAGGTGGAATCCTTCGCGCGGGACATCGGAGATGATCTCAAGATCTTCGACAAGGAAGTTGCTTTCGTCCTGCGCGCCAAACTTCGCACGCTTCCACCCTTCAGAAATGTAATACATCTCCCTGAGTGTTGAGGAACGGTTCTCGATAAGCTGCTGCTTGACAAAACCGATCACGTAGGCCATCTTCAAGAGGTGCGTCGCGCTCTTTGCCGTTGCCGCGGTCCGCAGGCTCTCCTTGTCGCCGTACTTCCAGACCTCGCTCGCATCGTCGTACTCGATGTTGTATTTTGTCCGGGTGGGAAGCGAGATAGAGGGGATATCCCCGGCCTTCATCTGGTCGTACCAGGCAGACGCGATCGCCATGAGCGCCTTCATCGACCGTGCATCGAGTTCCTCTTTAGACATCGAGATCCACCACCATCATCTTGTTGTCCTCTATTCCCCGGATATCGAGCATACCTCCGCCCTTGCCGGTATACGAGACGCGCCAGACCGTCTGTTTTGGGATTGCCATCTTCCAGACCTTCGTGAACTGCCCGTCCATCTCGGTCGAGAACGCGGGCGGCACATCGGCATCGGCTGCGTTGTCTGTGGAAATATCGTAGACCGAGATCTCGACATCGCTCCCGGTATAGTTGTTCGCTTCGATCGTGACCTTCCCGTCCCGGGTCCATTTCTTTGCGATCAGCTTGCGCATCAGGCGGCCCTCGATGGGGGTCGTGTCGACAACCGGCTTTTCCACGATCTCGCTCACCTTTGCCGCAATCTCCGGGATGACCGCGCAGACCGCACGCGCCCGGTCCTCCGCGAGCTTGTTACGGTCACGGCGCGAGAGGAACGTCTTAAGTTCGCGGCCAAGTTCCTGCAGGGCAAGCACGATCTCCTTTTCGATCTCCGGGATGTTCGCGATTGCATCCTTGCTCTCGCTTGTAAAGGGCACGTTTGTGGACGCGACATGGACCAGAATTAAAACCGGCCCCAGCGGGAGACCCTGCTGGGAGATGTTGTACGACTTCCAGTTGACGTTTGATACGCATTCCGTAACCGCACAGGCACCCTGCTGGTACATGAGCGGGACCCGGTTTGCAAACCTGAGGATCGTTGCGTTCCCCTCGGGTGGGAGCCTGCCGCCGTACCCGATCGCCGCCTCGACCACGAACGGGTGGCCTGAGTAGACCGAGCTCGGGCGCGTGCGGGCTGCAACAAAATCCATCTGGAATTCCTTGTCAAGCCCGCGCCGGATCAGGTCTTCCCCGATGGGCGAGAGGCACTGGGTGGTCGGCGGGGCGGGCACAGCAACCGACTGCATTGCGGCGAGCAGGTTTTTCTGTTCCTCCGCTGAGAGCGCTTTTACTTTTGCAGTCTGCTTAAGGCCGGATGTATCGCACATCTCCTGCGCGGTCTTTTTCCCGACCCGGGAGAAGCCGTTTACCAGAAAATCGACCAGTTTCTCGTCGCTTGCGGCAGCCATCCGTTTGAGCTGCCCGAACTCGATCCCGTGCGGGTGTGGCTGGATCGCCACCGGGCAGGCAATCACTTCCTGGCTCACCCGCTCGAATGTGAACGACTCGTCGTCCAGTTCCACCCGGAAGCGTGCGTGGGGATTTACGACTGAAGTGTACCTGAGGTATTCGAGCAGCTTCTTTTTCGCTGACATCGTGCTCTTGAACTCGATCTGGACCCGGGTGCCGTGGATCCGGTCCCACTCGAAGGGCTGTTCGGAGATAATGTCGGGCTCGTTTGTCTCGATCTTTATTAAGATCTCAAACTTGTGCGCCGGTTCCTTTACCCCGGTGCGCGAGATGACAACGGTAGGAATGCCGCTTGTCAGCTGCGCATAGAGTACTGCTGCCGAGATCCCGATGCCCTGCTGGCCCCGGGTCTGCCGGATCTGGTGGAACCGTGAGCCGTACAGCAGTTTGCCGAAGACAAAAGGGACCTGCGCGGGAACGATACCGGGGCCGTTGTCCTCGACAATGATCCGGAATACCTCGGGGCCGGTTTTTTTGATGCTGATGTAAATATCGGGAAGCACCTGCGCTTCCTCGCAGGCGTCAAGTGCGTTATCGACTGCTTCCTTGATCGTGGTGATGACGCCCCGGGTTGGGGAGTCGAAGCCCAGCAGGTGTTTGTTCTTCTCGAAAAACTCCGCGACACTGATACTGCGCTGCTGCTTTGCGAGTTCCTCAGCGAGCACCATGCGCTTTCACCTCGGCTATCGCCGCGGCCGGATCAAGTGTCTTCTGCTCGCCGGAGTGAAGATCCTTGAGCGTGACCTGGCCGGCCCCGGCCTCCCGTGCGCCGATCACGACTGCAAAGTCCGCTGACTTCGCTGCGTGTGCCATCTGTGCCCCAAGCCCGCGCTCCATGAGATCCATCTCCGCCCGGATCCCTTCGGCCCTGAATGCCCGGGCCACGGAGAGCGCGAAGCTGCGCCCCTCGTTTGTGCACACGATCCCCACAATGGTATCTTTTTTGGGCTGCACATCGCCAAGAGAGACCATTACCCGGTCAAAGCCGATCGCAAAACCTGCTGAAGCGACATCGTCACCGCCGAACAGGTGCGCAAGCCGGTATGCCCCGCCGCCAACGATCTGGTTTTCCGCGCCAAGGTTGTGCGCAAACCCTTCAAAGACCATGCCGGTATAGTAATCGAGACCCCGGGCGATCCCGAAGTTGAGGGAATAATTGACACCTGATGCATCAAGGATGCCGGTCATCTGCTCCACGCGCTCTTTTTCCGGGATCGTCCCGGCGATCTCGAATGCTTCGGGCAGCGTACGGCACTCGACAAGTGCCGTCAGTGACTCGCCGAGGTCCGCTTTTCCCATCTCCGCAAGGGTGGCCTTGAGCCCCTCGAAATCCTTCTTGTCGAGGTGTGCCATCACCCGGCGCTGGGCAGAAGGTTCGAGGTCTTTGAGGAGATTTTTCATGAACGCGAGGTGGCCGACCTTGAGGTCCCACGTGACACCGGTTGCATTGAGCGTGTCGGCGGCGAGCATGATCACTTCTGCATCGGCAATCGCGGTATCGGCTCCGATCAGTTCCGCGCCGAACTGCCAGAACTGCCGGTACCGCCCTTTCTGCGGGCGCTCGTACCGGAAGCAGTCGGCAAAGTAGCACCAGCGCAAGGGTTTTGGCGCGACCTTTGCCTCGTTGATGTACATCCGGATCACGGCTGCCGTGATCTCCGGACGCAGGGCCATTTTCCTGCCACCCTTATCCTCAAAGACGTACATCTCCTGCATGATCCCCTCGCCCGACCTGAGCGTGAAGAGTTCGAGATCTTCGAATTCAGGTGTGCATACTTCCCGGTATCCCCAGCGGCGCACTGCCTCGCGCATCTTTGCTTCGGTACTGCGCCGTGCTTCCATCTCATCGGGGAGAAAATCCCGTGTGCCTCGTGGTTTCTGGATCATGCCTGGTACATCCTTATTGTGTGTTTCCTGCCTCAACCATTATTTTTTGTTCGATACAGGGCGTTTTGCGCTGCCCAGCGTCCGATCGAGTGCGCTCTCGTTGCCCGTCCAGATCTTCTCGCGTGTCATCCGTCCCTGGAGGTACAGTGCAGCGAGGATCAGGCCAAGTCCCAGCAGTTCGAACATGTCGCCTGCAATCGTGCAGAGCAGGCCGAACGTAGCGAGGGCACCGTACAGTACACCCCAGTACGCTGCTTTACGGTACCCAAAAAGACCCGTCCTGAAAAAAATCCGCGCATCACGCAGCCAGAGAAAGATCGTGGCAGCCGCGCCAAAAAATCCGATATAGATCAGGTACGACATGGCAATGAACTAACTTATACTACGCCTCTCCATATCTGTATTATCACATTATGCATGCAAACCCGGTGCTTACAGCCCTCCTTGAGCGGTACAGAAACGGCGAGATCGCGCTCGACGAAGCTGCACAGGAGATAGAAGGACTCCGCCTTGAACGGGTCGGGGACTTTGCCTGCCTCGATCTCGGCCGCGCAGTCCGGTGCGGGATGCCGGAAGTTGTCCTTGCAGAAGGAAAAGACCCGGATCACCTTGCCGAAATTGCAGTCCGACATGCGGAGACGGCCGGCCGCTGTGTCGTCACGCGCGTAACACCCGAACAGGTGTCCGTGATTCAGGCACGGTGCACGGGAAAAGGGATCACGGCAGAGTACCGTACTCAAGCACAGGTGCTTGTCCTCTCGACCGGGCCCGCACCGGAACCGACCGGTGGGATTGTCGCGGTCATCACGGCCGGGACATCGGATATCCGTGTCGCGGAGGAAGCAAAGATCATCGCTGAAGAGATGGGTTGCACGGTCCGGACCGCGTACGATGTAGGAGCGGCCGGCATCCACCGGTTGTTCCCGGCGCTCAAACCCCTGCTCGACGCGGATGTCTTTGTTGTCTGTGCAGGCCGGGAAGGAACGCTCCCGGCCGTTGTCGCCGGTCTCGTGGACAAACCGGTAATCGGGGTCCCGGTCAGCACCGGCTACGGGTACATGGGACAAGGGCGTGCGGCGCTTGCAAGCATGCTCCAGTCGTGCTCGGTCATTGCTGTTGTCAACATCGATGCAGGGTTCACGGCCGGCGCCTTTGCGGCAAGGGTTGCCAATGCGGGAGAAAAAAAATGAAGCGCGGATTTTATGTCGGCAGGTTCCAGCCCTACCACAATGGGCACCAGGCAGTTCTGGAAGAACTCGCACGGACGTGTGATGAGATCATCATCGGTGTCGGGAGCGCGCAGCTCTCCCATACGACCGAGAACCCGTATACTGCCGGTGAGCGCGTGCTGATGATCACCCGGGCGCTCACGTCCCTCCGGTGCCCATACTATGTGATCCCGATCGAAGATGTACAGCGCAATGCGCTCTGGGCCGCGCATGTCAGGTCGATGACGCCACCGTTTGATACCTGTTACTCGTCAAACCCTCTGGTCGTCAGGCTTTTTTCTGAAGCCGGCGTGGAGGTGCAGTCCCCAGCGATGTACGAACGCGACCGGCACAGCGGTACCGAGATCCGGCGCCGCATGCTTAACGACGAACCGTGGGAACATCTCGTCCCGCCAGCGGTCGTGACCGTAATACATGAGATTGACGGGGTGGAACGGCTCCGGGCTATCGCACGTGACGACCAGTGACCGGCAACACTTTCTTTGTTCATGAACAAATGATCATGATATCTGCTACCCCCATGATTCGGTAGTTCCGGAGTGTCCGATGCTGAAATTTTTAAAATCGCTCATTGGCTCTGCGCCTGAAAAACAGGTCAGCCTGACATTTGAGGAAGTCCCGTTATGGCTCGATGACCGGGAAAAAGCCGCGCGTGACGTTGTCAGCGCTGAGGTGCAGGAGCCGATCCACAACATACGAAACGCCACCGCGAACCTCCAGCTGATGGTCAATAATCTCAAAGGTGCAGACCAGGATCCCGAGACCCACCCGAAGATCAAAAG
>Ga0181529_10000540_pt1 | contig 54581 bp, 45 predicted proteins | sample PEATcosm2014_Bin_36_FD_119763 | JGI IMG/M metagenome (GOLD analysis project Ga0181529, IMG submission 119763) | Peatland microbial communities from MTU Mesocosm Facility, Houghton, MI, USA - PEATcosm2014_Bin10_30_metaG | ecosystem: Environmental > Terrestrial > Soil > Wetlands > Peat | place...
GCGGATTGCGTGATAGTTTCACTTAACCTTGTCTACTCGTTGGGGCAGTTAGCTCTCGGCAATCTTTTTGCCGATATATGCGCCGTTGCCGAGGCCCATGAGGATCATCAGTGTCGGGCCGATATCGGGCAGGCCCTGGTGAGCAATTGATCCGGGCGGGTTATCGGGCCAGTGAATAATGGCGAAGACCTCCGCGAGAAAAACCCCGACGGCAATCACGGTCCACAGAATAACTTGCACCTTGCCCAAATCGGGGGCGCCAGTATCGTCCGCGAAGAGGCCGCTCTGGCTGGGCAGGGACGCAGGAGCCGCCGGAAGGCCGGCAGCGGCGGCGGCAGCGATGGTAGCCGTGCTCTTCGCCTGGGAACTGATGGCGATGGACTTGGCGCTGACTGCGGTGACGACGCTGATGCCCATGGCGATCAGTAAATTGTTGGGTAGGCCGGGCAATCCGTCGCCGTAGCCAGCGCTGAATCGAATCTGGTAGATGGCTAGAAATGCAAAAACAACCGCCGCGGTCCATACCATCATTTGAAACTTGCTGGTGCTGGGCCGACCATCCTCTCCGATGACCAGCGCCCAGGGATGTTTTCCCGTCGCGATGAGAAGGATGATCCAGAATGCTCCCAGACCGGCCAATCCGGTCAGGTATGCGAAGAATTGCTGCATAAGCATCTCCCATGGGGCTGAAGATGAGTTGCACCTGCACTGCCCGCGATTACAAAATTGGAGCGACCGACCGCGGTTCTGTGAAGGTAGAGCGAATGAGGAAGTGATGCATCCGTTTCTCAGATACGCTGCCGGACTGATTCGCTTCTTGAAACCGGATTCCGCGCCTGAAAATATTTGGTTGAATATTGAATACAGCTTTCTGCAAACTGTTCGGTCATCTTTCAAAGGCAAGGGGGCCTTGAAAGTTTAAATAGTTTTCCACAAATATCCAAAACTTGTCAAGTACTTTTTTCTTAATCAAGTGAATTGATGAAAAACCTCGGTCAGGTAACCAATACTATTTACCACTTTATTAACACCCTTTGGAGGGGCATAGACAAGGTTTACAGCCGCCGCAGCCGCGCGCAGGCGTCGTCCAGCTCAGGATCTTTTTTGGCGAAGCAGAAACGCAGCAAGTTCTCGCCGTGGCCGGGGCGGAAGAAAGCGGTGCCGGCCACGGATGCTACTCCTGTCGAGGCTAACAGGCTGCGAGCTTTTTCCGCGGCGGTCTTGCCGGGGATATGGGCGGCAGTGGCCAGAACGTAGTAAGCCCCGGCGGGGACGCTGGGTTCGAGACCCGCGTCGCCGAGCGCGCTCAGAATGCGGGCGCGCTTGGATTGGTGGTCGCTGGTTAACTGCGTGTAGAAGCTCGGCGGAAGCTGTTCCAGCCCGGCTGCTGCGCCGTGCTGCAAGGCCGAGGGCGCGCAGACATAAGTCAGATCGTGGAAGTAACTGATCGCGCCCATCCATTTGGCGTCGGCAGTTACATAACCCAGCCGCCAGCCGGTGACTGAGAAAGTCTTGCTGAATCCGGAAAGCACAATGGTACGCTCCCTCATCCCCGGCAGCATAGCGGGCGCAATGTGCCGCGCGCCGTCGTAGACAAAATACTCGTAAATCTCATCGGTGATGAGAAAGAGGTCGTGCTCCTGGCAGACGGCGGCGATGGCTTCAGTTTCAGCGAGCGTAAAAACCTTGCCGCTAGGGTTGGCCGGAGTGTTCAAGAGTATCGCACGCGTCCGCGGTGTGACGGCGGAGCGCAGGGCGTCCATATCCAGCACCCCATCCGGCTCGGCGAGCAGTACGAAGACCGGTGTCACGCGCAGCGATTTGAGCGTGGCCACGTGGTAGCCATAAAACGGCTCGAAGATCAGCACCTCGTCGCCGGGATTCAGCAGGGCCATGGCGGCGGCGTGCAGCCCGCCGGTGGCGCCCGAGGAGACCAGGACTTCGCTCTCCGGGTCGTATTCAAGGCCGTAGTCGCGTTGCTGCTTGGCGGCAATGGCGTTGCGCAGGCGCTGGATGCCGTCGAGGCGCGTATAGATATTCTGGCCGTCGCGGATCGCCTGGATCGCGCCCTCCTCGACCGGCGCGGGGACGGGCGTGTCGCAGATGCCCTGGGCCAGATTGATGCCACCGATGCGGTCGCACTCCAGAGTCATCGCGCGAATCTCCGACTGAATTGTTGCGGGAGCGAGCTGGCTGAGGGTGAGGCGGGACGGGTCGGCGGCGGGGTTGGGCATGGGGATTTTCCTTGTACTTTTATCTTACAGATACGAGCGATTACGGCGGAGCCGGCGGCGACAGCGTAAAATTTGGATTCAATGCATGAACTTTCCCTGGTGACGAGCATCGTCGAAACGGTAACCGAGACACTGGCCGCCAATCCGGGCGCGCGGGTGCTTGAGGTGCGGCTGCGCGTCGGCGCATTGGCCTCGGTGATTCCCGAGTCGCTGGAGTTCTGCTGGGGCATTGTCAGCGAAGCCACGCCGCTGGAAGGCTCGCGGCTCGTGGTCAATGTGCTGCCGGTGGTGGTGCATTGCGCGCTGTGCGGGATCGATTCGGAGCTGGAGGGCGTGCAGAGCTTTCGCTGCCCGCGCTGCGGCCAGCCATGCAGCGAGATACGCCAGGGGCGCGAGTTGGAGATCGATTCGATCGAGATTGACGAGGTGAAGGAATGAGAAGCCTAATCTGCTGCACAAGTTACTCCAGCCATGAACCCGCTAACTTGCTAACTTGCGATCACCGCGAAGCGGTGGCTAACCTGCTAAAAAGGGTAACCCGTCCTCGCTAATTATGGTGAAAGGATGGAGAAGATTCAGGTCTCAATCAGTGTTGTTGATAGGGAGTGCACATGACCACGCGTATTGTCGAATTGCGGCGGGGAATTCTCAAAAAGAACGACGAGCTGGCGGCGGGCCTTCGCGCGAGCTACGCGGCTGCCGGCGTGCTGGTGCTGAACCTGGTCTCCAGCCCCGGCACGGGCAAGACCGCCTTTCTGGAGCGGACGCTGCGCGAATTGAAGGCGCGGGGCGCGCGAGTGGCCGCGCTGGTCGGCGATTTGGAGACCGACAACGACGCGCGGCGGCTTGCGGCGAGCGGCGCTCCGGTCCGCCAGATCAATACCCATGGCATCTGCCACCTCGACGCGGAGATGATCGGCAAGTACCTCGACGGCTGGGAGGGTGTCGCGCTGGGCGGGCTCGATTATCTCTTCATTGAGAATGTCGGCAACCTGGTCTGCCCGTCGAGCTACGACCTGGGCGAGAAGATTCGCGTGGTCCTGCTGAGCGTGACCGAGGGCGAGGACAAGCCGTTGAAGTATCCCACGCTCTTCAACTCCGCCGACGCCGCAGTCATCACCAAGATGGACATCGCCGAGCCATGCGGCTTCGACCGCGAGCTGGCGCTTAGGAATATCAATGAGATACGCCCCGGCATTCGCATCTTCGAGACCTCCGCCAAGACCGGCGCGGGGATGGAGGAGTGGCTTGGGTATCTGGCGGAGGCGCGGGTGGGACGGAGTTGAGAAAGGTGATTATTGTTGCCTTATTCACGGAAATCTGTCAGATTAAAGACTGGTATCCCCCGGTCGCTTCGGTGGCCGGGCGCGAAACCGCTCCGCAAGCGGCGGCTTCTGCATTAATTGGTTAACCTCGCACGTCAGTCCCAGCCATGCACTGCTTCCCCATATTGATTGCATCAAGCATATTCGCGCCGGCGTTCATCGCGTCTCGCAATTTCCGGCGACACTTACTGATCGACATGCGTAATTATTGTTCCATTTACTGTAATCTCAACCCACCAGTGAGAAAACGCTGTACTTAGTACCCCACCCTGGTTGCTGTTAAATACGGCGTCAATGCCCGACTTAACCTTATATTTTTTGCCAGCGTTAAGATTTATGTCTATAGTGATTGGACTTATATTTCCAGACACTTGTTCATTTACGCCCAGCGCAAGGGAGAATGTAATCTGGTGCCGGCCTGGAAGTAACTCTATCTTCCCTGGCCCAGCCACCCCCCAACCGCTATGAATCGGCATCGCAACCCCATCAACAAATGTAATAGAAGCTTCTTGAACTCCCAGTAAAGTACGGCAAGTTTCAAGAACGGCTATCTGGCTTTGTGGAAGAGCAGGACCGGGGTATGCCCTATAGGGTGCTGCATACGCCATGACCCCAAAACCGATAACGATTGTTGACCATAATGCAATCCATTTCGCTGTTTTCATTCGGCAACTCCTTGTGATTAAAAGACTGTTTAATACATGTTCAGTAATAATGCCTGTTATAATATCCATTCCTCATCATTTTGTTTTTGCATTTTTTAATAAAGCAATAATATCTTTTTCCCCGAAAAATTTTGCCTCCTTTAATGCTGTCATACCACCACTTCTCTTGACATTAACATCTGCACCTTTGGAGAGCAACACCTCAACCACTTTAAGATGGTTATTAAAGATGGCCTCCATTAGAGCAGTCCCATAGCTTCCCATTATATTTACATCTGCACCCTTGGCTAACAGCGCCTGCACCATATCAATTTGCCCTTGCCGAGAAGCAACCATTAATGCGGTCTTATCATTTCTATTCTTGACATTGATATCTGCTCCTTTGTCGAGTAGCGCCTGCGCCACATCAAGGTGACCTCCTTGAATCGCCAAAATCAGCGCAGTAAAACCCCAGGTTCCCCCATCGTCATCTACTTCGTATCCTTTGTTGAGTAGCATCTGCACTGCATCATTAAAGCTCGCGTTACAATTGACATCAGCACCCTTGGCGAGCAGCACCTGTACCACATCGAGGTGACCGGAATAGGAAGCAGCCATCAGCGCCGTCCAGCCACCTACTAACTTTGTATTAACATTAGCGCCCTTGGCAAGTAGCTCCTGTACGACATCAAGGTAGCCGTTTTGTGAGGCATATATTAGCGCAGTATAACCATAATTATCCCTTGCGTTAATATCAGCACCCTTAACGAGTAAAGCCTGTACCGCATTAGCGTGATCATGTACAGAGGCAAGCATTAAAGCGGTTCCACTTTTATTATCCTTTGTATTAACATCAGCGCCTTTGCTGAGTAGCGCCTGTACCACATCAAAGTGTCCGTTAAGTGATGCCCACATGAGCGCGGTCCAGTCGTCACTATCCTTAACATTGACATCTGCATTTTTGGCAAGTAATTCTTGCACAATATCGATATGACCTTGTGCGGAGGCTTCCATTAAAGCGGTTCTGTTAGCAGTATCCTTTACATTAACATCAGTGCCCTTGTCGAGCAATATCTTGACTCTAGCCAGATCACCATTCTTTGCCGCAATAATGAGATCATCTTCAGCGCCTGCATTCTTGAGGAGTTGCACTATATCAAAGTGATCATTCTTGGATGCCATTTTCAGTGCGGTCAGACCATCTCTAGCCTTAGCATTCACATCTGCGCCCTTGGCGAGCAACGCCTGCACTATATCAAGGTGGCCTTCCTCGGAGGCAGCCATCAGCGCGGTCAAGTCATCACTACCCTTTGCATCGACCTCAGCTCCCTTGGCGAGCAATGCTTGCACCACATCAATGTGACCTGCCGTGGAGGCCAATGATAGTGCGGTCGAGCTATTGCTTGCCTTGACATTGATCTCAGCTCCTTTGTCGAGCAGTGCTTGCACCACATCAAGGTGATCTTTTATGGAGGCAAACATCAGCGCAGTATAGCCACCATTGTTTAACTTGGCATTGACATCGGCCCCCTTTGCAAGCAGCGTTTGTACTATATCAAAGTGACCGAAAAAGGAGGCTGATATCAGAGCGGTATTGCCATTGCTGGCCTTAGCATTAACATCGGCTCCCTTGACAAGCAACGCCTGCACAATCTCTGGTGTCCCCCCTTCGGACGCCTTCATCAATGCAGTTTGGCCGACTTCATCGGCATCGTTGACGTTGGCGCCATTCGCGAGCAGAGTTTGCACCACATCAAGGTGACCGACTTGGGAGGCAGCAATCAACGCTGTCGTGCCACCCTTATAAGGTAAAGGTGTTTTCCAGTGGATAGATGATAGCGGAACCGTTTCAGCCCCACCCCGTCCATCGGGCACAATCGCTACCATCCTGCCGTGTTCGCTCGTAAACCCATTAACCCCGTCAGTGTGAGTGTTCAATATCACATTCAAGTTCTCTGCAAAGGAAAATTCATCGATTCTAAAATTGACATCGACGCCTTTTTCGAGCAGCGCTTTGACTTGGGACAAATCTCCTTTGATGGCCGCTTCGACCAATTGATTCCCTGTCATTGATTGAGTCCATGCACCTGTCGGGAAAAAGACCATGAACATCAAGATGAGATAAATCAACGAGCGATTGGTAAGGTGTGCCGTTTTCATGAGATTCATAAAAACTCCTCCAAATATGAATGCGAGGAGCATACTAGAAATATGATGGGATTTGCAATGAAATTTTAGCGTGCAGATCATGGACCCTCTACGGAGCATTACGGGGCAGTTTGGCTTCTGGTTTACCGGTCGGTTTCCGGTGATCCAAATCACACTATACGCGACCCCTGCTGCCGGTATAACGTAGAATTATGTGCTTAGCGATTCCGGGAAAAGTCGAGGAAATTCTTACTGAAGGCGATCTCCGCATTGGGCGGGTGAACTTTGGCGGCGTCGTCAAGCGCGTCTGCCTGGACTACGTGCCGGAGGTCCAGGTCGGCGACTATACCATTGTCCACGTTGGCTTTGCACTCTCCAAAATCGACGAGGAGACGGCCTTGAAGACGCTCGAAGACTTCCGCGCGATGGGCATGCTGGACGAGGAACTGGCCAGCGAGGATGAGGCCTTTGCGAGAGCCGCATTGGCTCCGTCGTCGCCTTGCCCGGACGGGAGCTGTGCGGTAGAAAGCGGCTCTGGCCAATGAAGTACCTGACCGAGTTCCGCAATGGCGAGATCGCGCAGCGCATGGCGCGGGAGATCGCCGCTGTCACGACGCGCCCATGGAAGATCATGGAGGTCTGTGGCGGGCAGACGCACTCGATCATCAAAAACGGAATCGACCAGATGCTGCCCGCCGGGATCGAGATGATTCACGGCCCCGGCTGCCCGGTCTGCGTCACCCCTTTGGAGCTGATCGACAAGGCGCTGGCGATTGCCGCCCAGCCGAGGGTGATCTTCTGCTCTTTTGGCGATATGCTGCGCGTGCCCGGCACCGAGGGCGATCTCTTTCAAGTTAAAGGCGCGGGCGGCGATGTGCGCGTGGTCTATTCGCCCCTGGATGCCGTTGAAATCGCTCAGAAAAACCCGCACAAGCAGGTTGTCTTCTTCGGCGTGGGCTTCGAGACCACCGCTCCGGCCAATGCAATGAGCGTTCACGTGGCCAAGCGCCGCGGCCTGAAGAACTTTTCGCTGCTCGTCTCCCACGTTCTGGTCCCTCCGGCGATCGCGGCGATTCTGGAGTCGCCGGGAAATCAGGTGCAGGGCTTTTTGTTGGCCGGCCACGTGTGCAGCGTGATGGGCTACTGGGAGTATCCGCCTCTTGCAGCCAAGTATCAGGTCCCGCTGGTGGTCACCGGCTTTGAGCCGCTCGATCTGCTGGAAGGGATTCGCCGCTGCGTTATTCAGCTTGAGGCCGGCCGCCACGAGGTCGAGAACGCCTACGAACGCATCGTCACCTTCGACGGAAACCGGGCCGCGCAGAAGCTGCTGGCCGAGGTCTTCGAGGTCACCGACCGGGCGTGGCGCGGAATTGGCGTGATTCCCAGGAGCGGCTGGCGACTCAGCGAGGCTTACCGCGCCTTTGACGCCGAGGAGCGCTTCCATATCACCGGCATTCATACCGAGGAGTCGCCGCTCTGCCGCGCCGGAGATGTCCTGCGTGGGGCGATCAAGCCGGCCGAGTGCTCGGCCTTCGGCAAGGAGTGCACGCCGCGCCATCCGCTGGGCGCGACGATGGTCTCCAGCGAAGGCGCCTGCGCGGCCTATTACAACTATGGGCGGTTCTTGTCGGCCGAAGAGCTAGCCGGCGCCGGAAGCGGGCTGACGAGAGGGCCAAATGTCTGACGATTCGAAGACCGGTGTTCCCGACTTTTCCGGTTGGTCTTGTCCGCTTCCGCTCGTCGGCTACCCCACCATTGTGATGGGTCACGGAGGCGGCGGCAAACTGGGCAACGAGTTGGTCGAGCACCTCTTTTTGCCCGCCTTTCGTAATCCGGAGTTGGAAAACCTGGGCGACGCGGCGGTGCTCGAACTCGGCGGAAGCCGCTTGGCGATGAGTACTGACTCCTTCGTCGTGCAACCGCTCTTCTTCCCCGGCGGATCGATTGGCGAGCTGGCAGTCAACGGCACGGTCAACGATCTGGCCGTCTCCGGCGCGGAGCCGAGGTTCCTCAGCGCCAGTTTCATCCTGGAAGAGGGCTTTCCGCTGGCGCAGTTGGCGGCGATTGTCGAGGCGATGGCGCGGGCCGCGGCCACGGCGGGCGTCAAGATTGTTACCGGCGACACCAAGGTCGTCGAGCGCGGCCACGGCGACGGCTGCTACATCAACACGGCGGGCTTGGGTCTTCTTCGTCCCGGAATTTCAGTAAGTCCGCTGCATGCAATGCCCGGCGACGTGATCCTGGTCTCCGGGACAATCGGAGACCACGGCATGGCCATCATGAGCGTGCGTGAGGGCCTGGAGTTCGAGAGCCAAATCCGCTCCGATTGCGCCGCGCTGAATGGGATGATCGCCGAAGTTCTCACAGCGGCCGGCCTGGCTGTTCACACCATGCGCGACCCCACGCGCGGCGGCCTCGCGTCCACGCTCAATGAGATCGCGCAATCCTCCGGCGTCGGCATGGAGATCGACGAGCCCAGCCTGCCGGTGCGTCCCGAGGTGCAGTCGGCCTGTGAACTGCTCGGCCTCGATCCGGTCTATGTCGCCAACGAGGGCAAGGCAGTCTTCTTTGTCGCCCCCGAGGCCGCTGAGCAGGTTCTCGCCGTCCTGCGCGCGCATCCGCTGGGCCAGGGCGCCGCTCGTATCGGCCGCGTCACCGCGGAGCACAAGCGGATGCTGGTGGCGCGCACGGCAATGGGCGCCAATCGCGTGATTCCTGTCCAGATCGGCGAGCAGTTGCCGCGGATTTGCTGAGGAATCGATCTTGATGGATTGAACTCCGTTGAAATTCAGTAGTGGAGTGTCGATAGGAATCTCCAGCCTTCATCGCAAATAATCTACCGGATGCGGAGAACTCTGCACTGTTTGTGTATCCGATTGCACAGCATCGTGAGCCGCCGGGTGGAAGACTCCAAAAGAAGGAAAGGAGATACGAGATGGGACTTATCATTCTGATCGTTGTTCTGGTGCTGCTCTTCGGCGGCGGCGGAGGATACTACGGCTACAACCGCTGGGGCTACGCTGGCGGCGGAGGCATCGGACTCGGCACCATTCTGGTGATCTTGCTGGTGCTCTATCTGTTGGGGTTCTTCCACTAGAGCGCGGCGCAATGGGCGCTCGTTTCTTCCCAGGTCTACTTCGGCAAAGCTCAGAGCGGCTCTGGAGCGGCTGGCGTGTGGTCTACACAGCTTTCAGCGCTTGCGCAATACTGCCGGCCCAGGCATCAATCTCGTCCCAGTTGCGGAAATCGCCATAAGGGAAGAGCGCGCCGTCGCGGTTGGCGGGCAGCTTATAGATGAGCCGATGCCAGAAGCCCAGTTTGCTCCCGTCCATTGCGCCGAAGGAGACGCGGTGCTCCCTGGGCTCGACGGTCCCTCGAAACTCTGCGATTTCTTTGGGCTCCAGAATCTCGCAAAAGTCCCGGCCCTGATCGTCTTGAGCCTTGTTGCCCAGCGGACCGCTGCTGAAGAGCCACACGGGCCGACTGGCGAGCGCCTTTGAGTTGCGCCGCACAAACTTCGTGGCCGGCTTCATCCAGTGGAAGTAGTAGGCGGCACTTCCTATGATGGCGGCGTCGTAGCCGGCCGGATCGCCGGCTTGCCGCGCGGACTCGACCGTGGCCTCAACGCCTTGCCGGCGAAGCGTGGCGGCGATTCGCTCCGCGATTCCTTGCGTGGCTCCGTAAAGGCTTGCGTAAGCAATAAGTACTCGCATGTTCATCAACTCCAATCGTTCAAACGAAGGTCGAAAACCGGCTGTGGCTCATTCTCTCCCGTTGGACCGAATGCAGTATCGCAGAAAAATCTCGTGTTTATCTACCGTTGCCGGTTAAATTATCCATTCTGTATTCGCGCCATCAGCCAAGCAGCTCAAAGGCCCGCCGGATGCGCTCCGGCAGCGTAGCCGGCTCGCTGGGGAGCTTGGAGCTGATTTCCAGGACGACAGCGGGCGGCGAGGGCAGTGCGTTGAGGGCCGCGGCAGCGGCTGGCCAGTCGATGGCGCCGTCGCCGGGGAAGAGATGCTCGTCCTTGAGGCCGTGGTTGTCATGCGCGTGGACCTGCACGATGCGGGCGCCGAGCGTGGCGATGGCCTCCGGTACGCCGACGGTCAAGTGGGCGTGGCCGAGGTCAAGGCAGACGCCGATCTGGTCCAGGTGGCCGGTTTCGAGGATTTCCATCAGATGCTTGGGTGTGGTGGGTTCGCTGAGCAGGTTCTCCACCAGCGGACGCACACCCAGTGGACGGGCGTAAGCGCCAAGGTGTTCGAGAGCAGTGAGGGCGTAATCAACGGCGCGTGGCGACCACTCATCGTGGCGCTCGCCCAGATGCACAACGAGATTGCGGAAGGGGATCTGCTCGGCGGTTTCCAGGGCTCGCTTGATCTCGTCCATGGCCGCGAGGCGGCGGCTCTTCTCCGTATGCAGCAGGTTGACGGCGGGCGCGCCGGAGCGGCCCATCTCGCGATCGGGAAAGAGCGGGGCGTGCATCGACCAGGCGGTGAGCGGATTGGAGCGGAAGAAGGCGGCCAGCTCGGCGACCTGCTCGCGGCTGGTGTAGTCGAAGTGCTGCCGCGCGGCAAAGAGCTCGACCGCCTGCACGCCGGATTGAGTGGCCAGATCCAGCAGCCCGGCGTGCAGGCGCTGGTGCATGAAGATGTGCGTCGACAGGACTCGCAGCTTGGCCAATGGATTCCTCCTCGCCCCACCGGGCGCTGCTGTCATTGTCGCAGGGGCAGGCATTCCACGGAAAAAGGCGCTGCGGAGGGGGGAGGTCGTAGCTGAGGTTACACGATGGAGTTGCGCCATTTTCAATTTACGCTAATAAAACAAATTTTTATATTCTGAAAATCAGCCGCAAGAACGTGCACAAAGTGAGCAAAAAAGAACAGATTTTTGCTCGTGACCAGGAGAGTTTAATAATGGAGTTGGTGTGAAAGCTGCCAGGGCCGAGTAAAGAAAGGCGGTGGGCTTCGGGTGCTCTCGCGAAGAGGCCCCGGCAAGATCGCGGAGGGGAGCGGGGAATTCGGATGACGGAGCTAATGCAAGCACGATTTGATCCGGCCGTTTTCCTGGCGCAGGCCGGACTGGGGCGGAGGGTTGTGCAGGTTAAGCCCAAGCGGCCTTTTTTTTCGCAGGGCGATCCGGCCGATTGCGTCTTCTATCTGCAGAGCGGTCGCGCCAAGCTGACCGTGATCTCGAAAGAGGGTAAAGAGGCGACCATCGCGCTGCTCGCGGCGGGCGACTTTGTGGGCGAGGAGTCGATGGCCGGGACGCCAGGGTTGCGCATGGCGACGGCTACGGCGATTGCCCCTTGCACGGCGCTCAAGATCGAGCGCGCGGAGATGGTCCGCGTGATGCACGAGGAGCATACCTTCAGTGATCTCTTCCTCAAGTTTCTGCTGGAACGCTGCATGAGAGCCCAGGCGGACCTGGTCGATCAGCTCTTCAACTCCAGCGAGAAGCGGCTGGCGCGGATTCTGCTGCTGATGGCGGAGTTTGGCCAGCCCGGCGAACCGGAGACGCTGATTCCGAAGGTCTCTCAGGAGACGCTGGCGGAGATGATTGGAACGACGCGTTCGCGCGTGAGCTTCTTCATGAATCGCTTTCGCAAGCTAGGATTTATCGATTACAACGGCGGCATCAAGGTACACAAATCTCTATTGAACGTGGTTCTTCACGACTGAAGCGCGGCCCTCTCGCTACGCATAGGCGACCGCACACGACCAGACTAGCCTTGGCCGATCATCATCGTCTGCTCAAAAATACACTTGATCGGTTGCAAATTAGCTATTGCTCACTCAAGCATCCGGTGCCATCGCGGCGCGGAGTGCGTGATAGCGGCAGAGTCACGCGCCCCTTGCGTGTCGGCGTAAGGAATGTACAAGCCTCACGATGTTATAACTCCGTCGATTGGCTGGCGATCAGCGCCTTGGCTTTGGCGATGAACTCGGCCAGCGGCATGGAGCCCTGATCGCCTTTGGCGCGGGTGCGGACGCTGACTGCGCCGGCAGTTTCTTCCTTGTCGCCGAAGACGAGGATGTAGGGCGTCTTCTGGTTGGCGAAGTCGCGGATCTTGCCGTTCATCTTCTCGTTGCGGCTGTCGGTCTCGACGCGCAAGCCCGCGGCCTTCAACTCGGCTTCGACCTTCTGCGCGTATGCGTGGTGACGCTCGCTGATAGGCACCAGGCCAACCTGTACCGGCGCCAGCCACAGCGGAAAGGCTCCGGCGTAGTGCTCGATGAGCACGCCGAAGAAGCGCTCGACCGAGCCGAAGAGCGCGCGGTGTACCATCACCGGCTGATGGCGCTCGCCGTCCTCGCCGACGTACTCCAGCTCGAAGCGCGCGGGCAGATTGAAATCGAACTGCACGGTGGAAAGCTGCCACAGCCGGCCCAGCACGTCCACTAACTTCACGTCGATCTTGGGGCCGTAAAAAGCCGCTTCGCCGGGAATGGTTTTGTAACTGATTCCTTTGCGATCCAACGCGCTCTTGAGTCCATTGGTGGCAAGTTCCCAGTTATCGTCGGAGCCGGCATAGTGGGCGCGGTCGTTCGGATCCCAGGTGGATAACTCGACCTTGAATTCCTTGAAGCCAAAAGTAGTAAGCACCGCCTCGGCAAAGTCGATGCAGGCGACCACCTCGTCCTCGATCTGGCCGGGAGTGCAGAAGATATGCGCGTCGTCCTGCGTAAAGCCGCGCACGCGCAGCAGGCCATGCATGGTTCCCGAGCGCTCGTAGCGGTATACGTTGCCTAACTCGGCCAAACGCACCGGCAGGTCGCGATAACTCCGAGGAGAATTCTTGTAAATCAGAATGTGGCCGGGGCAGTTCATCGGCTTCAGCCGGTACTCGGCGTCATCCAGCTCCATCGGGGTGTACATGTTGCCGGCGTAAAAGCCCTCATGGCCGCTGATCTTCCATAACTCGCGGCGCATCACGTGGGGAGTGAAGACCAGCGAGTATCCGCGCCGCAGGCATTCGTCGCGCATCCAGTCTTCCATCACCTTGCGGATGATGGCGCCTTTGGGATGCCAGAAGATCAGCCCCGCGCCGGCCAGTTCCTGAATGCTGAAGAGGTCCAGTTGCTTGCCCAGCAAGCGATGGTCTCGCTTGGCGGCTTCTTCCAGGCGGGCAAAGTGCGCATCCATCTCCTTCTGCGAGAAGAAGGCGGTGCCGTAGATGCGCTGCAACTGCGGATTCTTTTCGTCGCCCAACCAGTATGCGCCGGCCAGCGCGGTCACTTTGACGGCCTTGACGCGGCCCGTCGAGGGCACGTGCGGCCCGCGGCAAAAGTCCACGAAGCTGCCATTGCGATAGAAGCTAACCTCGTCGCCGGGGACGGTGAATTTGGTCACGAAGTGGCTCTTCATGAAGTCGCCGTCGCGCTCGAACTCCGCCAGCGCCAGCTCTCTGGGAGAGAATTCGTGAACGAACGGCTCGTTGCGCGCAATGACGAGGGCGATCCTGGCCTCGATCAACGCCAGGTCTTCGGGCGTGAAGGGCTTTTCGCGATAAAAATCATAAAAGAAACCGGAGTCGGTCGCCGGACCGTGGCCCAGCTTGGTGTCGGGAAAGAGCTCCAGCACTGCCGTGGCCAGTACGTGGGCGGCGGAGTGGCGCAGCACCTTGAGCGCCTCTGGGTCTTGCTCGCGAATCAACTCCAGGCGCACCGAAGCGGTCAGCGGCGTAGTCAGATCGACGATCCGCTCTGCGGCGGCGCTTTCGGCGGCATACATCGCGGCCTCGCCCTCGGCGGCGGGCTTTTGTGCTACAGCGCCGATGACCGGCGTCAGCCGCGCCGCCACGCAAACCGCGGCCAGCCGCGGCGAAATCGAGTTGGCAATCTCAAGGGGGGTGGTGCCGGCGGGCACCTCGCGAATGGCCCCGTCGGGCAGGTGTACGGCGATCGTCTGTGTACTCATGGGCATAAGAATCCTGGGATTTCCGGCCGCGGGGCCGCATGGCTGCGGGTCAACTCTTTAGGATATACCGAAGAGAGCCGGAACCATCCCACGCCGGTGCGCGTAACGGCTGTTCATGGCTTATATTGTAGGCTGGGTTCTTGTTGCTTCCCGGCACGGGACTCAGGAATCTCATCTTCCAGCAAGAGGTTTGCTTATGAACTCGCGCCTGCGGAGCTTCGCGCTCCTCGTCTTGTTTGCCGCCTTCGGTCTTGGTTCAGTTCAGGCCCAACCCGCCATTCAGCCCACGGTGGACATCACCCAGGTTCCCGCCGCGGCCCAGCCCTCGGCGCACTTTGACGCCAACGCCGCTACGGAAGCCTATATGGCGATGATTCCGCCCGCGGCCACAGCCCGATCCAACGCTTACTTCGAAGGCGGCTATTGGCTGATTCTCTGGGACTTCCTCTATGCCTCGGCCATCTGTCTTCTGCTCTTGAATCTGTGCTGGTCGGCAAAGATGCGCGATATGGCCGCGCGCGTAACGCGCTTCAAGTGGCTGCAGGACGCAATCTACTGGGGACAATATGTTTTGTTGACCTACGTGCTGGGCTACCCGCTCGAGTTCTATGAGAACTACGTGCGCGAGCACAAGTACGGCCTGGCCACGCAGAGTTTTGGCCCCTGGATGGGCGATGAGGGCAAGTCGCTGCTGATCAGCCTGGTTTTAGGCGCCATCGCGGTGATGGTGCTGTTCGCCATCGTGCGCAAGCTGCCCCGCACCTGGTGGATATGGGGTTCGATTGCGATGATTGTCCTGACCATGGTATCGATCGCAATCGCTCCGGTTTATCTGCAACCGATCTTCAACAAGATCACCCGGCTGAACGATCCGAAGGTGACTGCACCGATTCTGCGCATGGCCCACGCCAACGGAATTCCCACCAACGATGTCTACCAGATCGACGCCAGCCGCCAGACCACGCGCATCAGCGCCAACGTGAGCGGCTTTGCCGGGACCACCCGCATCACGCTCAACGATAACCTGCTCCGCCGCGGCTCTCCAGAGGAGATTCAGGCGGTGACGGGCCACGAGATGGGCCACTACGTGATGCACCACATTCCCAAGTCCATCTTTTTCATGTCGGTTGTGATAGTGCTCTTCTTTGCGTGCCTGCGCTGGGCGTTGGATTGGACCCTGGAACGCTGGGGCGCGCGCTGGCAGATTCGAGATATTACCGATCCGGCCGTGCTGCCGCTGGTCTTTCTGCTGGCCGGCATATTCTTCTTTGTGCTCACCCCGGTGATGAACACCGAAAGCCGCATGCATGAAAAAGAGGCCGATATGTTTGGCCTGAACGTCGCCCGCCAGCCGGACGGCTTCGCGCAGGCCGCGATTCATCTCAGCGAATATCGCAAGATGCGGCCCGGCCCTATCGAGGAGTTCATCTTCTTCGACCACCCCAGCGGCTACGACCGCATCCACTCCGCCATGGTGTGGAAGGGCGAAAACCTGGAACTGTTTGAGAAGCCGCCGCAGCCGCATGCCGCGCATTGACACCTGAATTTCGTCGCGTCTTTGTTTTTCAAGTGGAATCCATTATCTATAGGGACAAGGAAGGCCAAAATGCGCTGGATTTCCTTGATTTGCTGGATTGGGCTTTGTTTTGCGGTGGCCGGGGTGAGCGGGCGCTGGACGGCGAGCGAGATTCCGGGATGGTATCGCACGCTGGCCAGGCCGTCGATCGCTCCGCCCAACTGGATCTTCGCGCCGGTCTGGACACTGCTCTATGCGCTGATGGCCGTAGCCGCGTGGCAGGTCTGGGAGTCAGTTCCATCCCCCATGCGCACCCTGGGGCTCACTCTGTTTCTGGTGCAACTGGGCCTGAACTTTGCCTGGTCGCTGATCTTCTTCCGCTACCATGCCATCGGAGCCGCGCTAGCGGAAGTTATTGGGTTGTGGGTTGCCATCGGAGCTACAACTCTGGTCTTCGGTCGCGTAGCGCCGTATGCGACCTGCATGATGGCTCCCTATTGGGCCTGGGTCAGTTTTGCTTCGGTGCTGAACGCGGCCTATTGGCGGCTGAATCCCTGAGCCTGATTGGGGCTGCGTCCGCAACTTACCGCCGGGTATAGATCTGGAACGGCGCCCAATAATACGGCGCGCGAAATCTGCCCGGCGCATGCAGCAGGCTGAGTTTGGCGCGACGCAGCGCCGTGGCCGGGTTCTGGCCGTCTGCCAATCCTTGATAAAGCGCGTCCATCAGCCGCGGCGTTGAATCGTCGCTCACCTCCCAGAGCGCGCCGATGACGTTGTGCGCGCCGGCGCGAAGAAAGGCCCAGGAGAGGCCCACCAATCCTTCTCCCGCATAGGAGCGCGTACCGCTGCCATAACACGCCGAGATCGTCACCAGCCGGGCATCGATGGGATGCTGCATGATCTCGCGGGCGTAGAGCTTGTAGGACTCCTCGCCGGCCTTGACCCCGGAGAGCGTGGAACCGGATAGGATGATGGCCGAATCCAGGGGGTCCGCGCGGCTAGCAATGGCATGAGAGACAAAATGAATATAGGCGTACTGCGCCGGATTGCTGGTGAGATAGGCTGTTGGCGTAGCTTGCTGGCCGGCGAAAACGGCCTCGCGGCGCGCGGCAAAGTGCCTCGCAATCTGGGTCATTTCAAGCCCGAAGAGAGGCAGGCTCGGATACTCCGCGCTGGCTGTCACCGGGTTGCCCAGTAACAGCAGATTGCGGCTGCCGCCCGCCGCGGGCCGGGCCGCGGCCAGCAGCTCCAGCGAAGGCGCGGAGAGCAGCGTTTGATCGTCTATCCAATAATGCGCGCCTGCGCCTGCGTTCGAAGTAACTTGCGGAGTAACTCCGGGAGCGAGGCCGGGCGCCAGCAGAGTTTCAAAGTTCAATTGATTCAGCGCCCCATCGGCCAGAATCATCACCGGGGAGTCAGGCCGGATGAGCTTGGCGGCAGGAGCAACTAATAACTGATAAAGCGCCTGCCCATCCTCGTTGCCGGTTTGCAGCGGGTCTTCCGCGTCCAGCAGCGCCTTGCGGTAGCGCTCGACGCGGGCCGCAATCTCCTTCTGCGCGGGCAGCGGGAAGAGCGCGATCTTCGCCGGAGTGATCGTCCATAGATAGGATCGCTGGCTGCCCAGCCAATAGAAGAGCAGCGTCGCGCCGGAGCTTTGGGCGATCAGGCGAGGGTTCAGAGTTGAGGGATGGTAAGTGGTTTTGCTTTCGGCAATGCCCAGGCCTTGCGCCAGCGTCCGCGCGCGGCTCTGGTCGGCCGCGGCCAGGGCCTCCTCGCCGCGCCCTTGCTCCACCAGCAGATGGATGTAGTGGTCGTAGATACCGGTGGCGTTGGCGGCAAAGGGCAGCATTGAGTCTTCGTTCCGAAGTTGCGCCCGCGCCGACTCGAAGGCCGCCAGCGTGGCTTTGTAAGTCTGCTCAGCGGCTTTGGTATTGCCTTCAATCTCATAGACTCTGGTTAATTCGTCTCCTGCTCCCAGCCGCGAGGGAGTTGGATTCGCCGGGTTATCTTGCACCGCGCGCAAGAGTGTCTCAGCCTGCCGGTCCTGACGCCGCGCGGCGGCTAACATTCCCTGCGTCAGCATCACGTACGCATTCAACTGATTCTGGCCCGGTTGCCGCATGGGAGCTACTTGGTCGAGATAGGCGCTGGCTTCGTCCAGCTTTCCCATCTCCACCGAAACATGGGCCAATTCTTCCAACGTGTTGGCGATGTCTTCTTTACTGTCGATCTGTTTTGCCAGATTCAGGGCCTGGCGATAGGACTGAGCGGCGCGGGCCAGATCGCCGGAATCCTCGTAAACATTCCCGGCGGTATCGATCCATGTGAGTTCGGCGCGGATATCTCCGAGCTTTGCGGCGCTTTTATCCGCTTCGAGAAACAGCTCCAGCGCCCTTTCGTCATCTCCCAATTGGTAATACGCCCAGCCAAGATTGCCTGAGGCAACTTGCGCTATGCCGTCCGCGCCTATCGTTTCGGCAGCCCTGCGCGCAGTCTTCGACCAGTCTACTGCTTCATCGAAATGATCAGCCTGAAGCGCAGTCCATCCCAGATTCAAGGATGAGCTTGCTTCCGTGTAGCGGTCCTGATGGGTACGGGCAAAGATAAGACTTTCAAGAAAATATTGCCGTGCAGAGGAAATCTGTCCCATCTTTACAGCCAGGATTCCACGCGCCCGAAGCACACCACCACAGGCCGCATAGTCTCCGCCCCTGCAGTAGCTCTCGGCTTGTGCAAGCCTTTGGTCCGCAGTAGAAATCTGTTGCTGGCGGGTCAACGCAACGGCTTCTATCGTCAGTTTGCGGATAGCATCTTGTGGATGGTTGGAATCGGGGTGGAAGCCAGAAAGGAGGCGCAGAGCGTTGCCGGACATTCCGCGTTGTAACATTGCGTCGGCTTCCAGCAGTTGAAATTCGGCTGCCCATGCCGGGTTGGAGACCCGGAATTCTTCGAAACCCCTTTCCGCTTCCTGCTGACTATCGATCAATCTGCCATGTCCGAGGAGTATCGAGGCGTGGTCATACGCAGCCTGGGCGCGGCCGGGGCGTGTGTCTTGGAGAGGAATCAGCAGCGAAAGCGCGAGTACCCATATATAAGGAAAAGTCAGAGACCGGAAACAGTGCCAAGTGCTGCCAAACCATGTATGAATGCCCGCCGGACCCGTGGCGCGCACCATTGGTCGGCGGGCATTCGCGAAAATAATTTTCTCTATGGGAAGGGGAGGCCGTTGGTCGGTCCACCTCCAACGATCACCTCTCCGTCGATAGCACAGCCCAACTTGAGGTCGATCATCGTCAGTGTGAAGGTGGTCTTCTTGTGAGTCTTTGCACTCGCGATCGGATCCTCGTGCTTCACGGTCACCTTGCCCAGTGTGATCGTCCCAAAGCCGGGGATGGTGACCACGTTCCCGGCTACTGAGCCAGGGAAGAGTCCAGCCACCCGGTTGACCAGTGAACATTCAATCGCCTCCGCGGAGCCGAGAGTAGAGGAAAGTTGATTGTAACGTTCCTGGAGCGCGGCGGGAAGGTTCTTGTTCTTCAGGATGCGGCCGTACTGGCGGCTGACGCGGCTGAGTACGCCTGGATTCAGCGCGTAAGGCAGGTCGTCGGCCGGCGTGGAGCCAAATATCTCCTGGTCCCACTCCAGTTCGACCGGGACGCCGGCGATGCGCAGATTCTCGAAGCGCGTGCCCAGGAAGGAGATCGACGGCATATAGCCCTTGAGGGGATGCTCGGTGATGGTCTGGCCGACGATGCGGTCGGCCGTCAGCACCTCCATCACATTGAGGCCTTCGACGACCGTGGTGGTCAGCGTGTTCCATCCCTCGCCCGGCTTGTTGCTCTTGCTGCCGGAGACATGGGAGTAGGCGGCGCGGAAGGAGATAACCGACTCCAGCCGGAAGCCATCCGAGCGCTGGGCAAAGTAGCCGCCCTTAGGGTTGAGCTTTGCGTGAGCCTGGGGTTCAATGGTCTGGGCGACCGGAAGCAGCAGTTTGCCCGAGAGGACCGTTGCTTCGGCATTGTAGGTGAACTTTCTTTCTTTCGCTGCTGGCATTGGGGTACTTACCTTTCTTGATTTGGCAGTCGGGGGAATTCTAGGCCGTCCATGCTGACGTGTCAATCAGTCAAATGCAGATCGAAGGCGTATTGGTCAATCTGGGTGCGTTCTCCCCGCGCCGCAACGCCGGAGACCGTCACCGTAAATGTGCCGTTGCGCAGCATTGCGCCGGGAATCACCAGGGAGATTCTCTGGCCGTCGCCGGCCTCGTCGCCGGGGGCGGCTACAGCGCCTGTCCAGACCTGTTTCCCTTGCGGGTCATTGAGGTCGAAGGAGTAGGTGGCATAGGCGCCGATGCTGGGCGGCTGAGGAAGATCGATCGGGAGCGCAACGCCGTGCCGACGGTCGGCATTGATGGCCAGGTGAGCGCCCCGCGAGGCCCCGTGCAGCGGAGCCCAGGGAAGCAGGCGCGGCTGATCGGCAGCCGCCCGCAGTCCAGGGTAGGTGACCAGATTCTGATAGCCGATGACCAGCAGCAAGGAAGCGAAGACGGGCGCGGCAAAGGCCGGCTGAAACCAGCTTTGCCACCAGCCCCGCTCGGCCTTGGGCTCACGGGATCGAACAGGAACAGGGGCAGGCAAGGCGCTGGCCAGCTTGGGCAATTGAACTTTTGCCTCCTTCACAAAGGCGACTCCGGCACGAAGATCAAGGACGCACTCCGGACAATCGAAGAGATGCTCCTCGAAGGCCTCGCGCGCATCGGGCGTCAGCTCATCCAGCAGGTAACGCTCGGCGGCCATCTGTTGTAACGCTTCGCTGTGTTCCATCATTCCATCTCCACTACGGTCCAACAGTAGATAGTGCCCGCCACCGGCAAATCGTTTCAAAAACGTTAAATATTCGCGCCCAGCGGCATCTGATTTCCCAGCCGCTTCACATATTCGCTCTTGAATTCCTGCTTGGCGCGGTGCAGCAGCACGCGCAGATAGTCGCGTTCCACGCCAAACTCCCGGCAGACCTCGTCGCGGTCGCGCTCGTCCAGGAAGACGGCCTTCAACAGCGAGCGGTCGCGCGGCTCCAGGTCCAGCAGAATCTCGCGGACTTTGCTCTTAATCTGCTTGGATACGACGATCTCGAGGGCGCTGGCGCTCTTGTCGGGCAACTCGGGCCGGCCCTCCACATCCAGAGACTCGCTGCCGCCGGAGGAGCGGTAATGCTCGCTGAGCACATGGCTGCAAACAGTATTCACGAAGGCGCCGAGGCGCTCCGGCTGGCGCAGGCCGTCTTTGCGCAAGACCGAGAAGACCCGCGCGAAGGTCTCCTGGCGCACATCCTCGATGGCGTGAGGGGAGTTGAGCCGGGAGCGAAGCTTGAGCTGCAGCAATTCGGAAAAATAGGCAACAAAATGCTCCTGTGTCGGGGGGTCGCCCGCACAGAGATTACTGACGTACTTTGCATCGAATGAAGTAAACTGCAACGCTGACTCCGCCAAGCCGGGTGGACCCAAGTATAACATTGCAGGTCTTTCTTCTGCATGAAATACCCGCTCCCTGGCGAGAGCCGGCGCAGCAACCGCTTCACAGCAGAAGCAGCCACAACAATAAAGGCAAGGATACGTACAACCAGGGCGATCTTGCAGGGCTGCCTGGCTTCGACGGCCAGCCGGGCAATGCCGGAGCCTTCCCCAATTCCGCCAAGTCTGCCGGAGCCAATAAGCTCACCTGGGATATCAGATCTTTTTGCCGCATCGCCTTACACTCCGTTGATGACCTTATTCAAATAGGAAGTGGAAACGGGTTTTATGCGGACGTGCATCTGCTTTCTCTGCGACGCCATTTCCAGCAGGCACGCTACCGCCGAGAGCGCCATCCACAGGATGAGAAACCCCATCCGGCTGTTGCTCATCCAAATCGCCGGAGGCAGCGCGATCAGGAAGCTCATGCAGTAGAAGCAATCCATCATGCGGCCCAGCATGCCATAGCCAAGTGTGGCGCGCAGCCGCCGGACCAGATCCCAGGGACCGTTCTCCCCGGCCAGCAGATGAGCAACCCGCCAGACAGCGAGCGCGCACAATGTAAAACACCAGACATATTTGACATCGATCATTTCGAAAAACTCCTTCTTTGGTGGCTGCAGACGGAACCCGCTTCGAGAAGTGAGCTCCGTCTGCTTCTGGGGGAAGCCAGCCGATCCTGCTCACTCATCGCTTGCAGGAAAAAGCCAGACGGCGTGCGATTCAAGCCGGCTGGGGTGCCGCGGTTAACGCTGGCGCGCTCATTGAAAACCAGAGAGAGTGCGGCGCCACGCTCCTCCATGTCGGTACGGCAACCTTTTGGCCGCCAGGAATCAATATCTTGCAGTCCAGGCTTTCTCCCCATACCACCGGTGCGTTGGGATTCGTAGTCGAAGGCGGCGTATTCCACGAAAGTACAGCCCTCACTTTGAACGTCTTTGCGCCCTCGTTCTCTGCCTGCCTGGATAGATGAATCGGCAGAGCCACGCTGTAATCCTGACCGGTTGCTGGTAGGCGGCCGGAGTCATGCACCGCCGCCGAGGTGGTACCCATGTACTGGAATCCCGAACCCCAGTCAACCCAAAAAGCAATGAACTCCCGGCTGCCCGCCGTCACCGGCCCACCGCAATAACCGATGCTCTGCTTCACTGTCAGCACGGCGGTCAACTGGCTTTCATCCGGATCAAGCTCGATGCGCTTCAACTGTTCGTACTCGGTGTTGCTGTTGGTGTTCAGCCAGGCTCGCGCCACGCTGCAAAGATTCACATCGTCGATGCCGGCAAACCACTTCGCCGGGTCCAGCGCAATCACTGGCGAGTGGACGGCCGCGGTCAGAGAAGGAGCCAGGTAGCGGTGCTGCGGCACCGTGGTGCCATCGTAGAGTTCATGCAGCTCGGCGGGAGTCAGTTGCTTCGGCTTGACTCCGCTGTCGGCGAGCCTTTCGAAGTAGTTGGAGCTGGCCGCCCGGTAAGCGTGATCGCCGCTATCGGCCAGATCCGGATTCCGCCTGGCCCGGGAGATCGAGTCGCGGACCGCGGAATCGATTGAAACAACGCATGTATCGATTGGGGAAGCCATCACTCTACCTCTTGGTTTGTGCAACCTGTTCACTTCTTGCGTTCGCCAGTCCGGAACCCTGAATTGCCGTACAAGGGATAGTGCCAAGCCTCCCGGAAACGTTTCAGCCTGTTGTAAAAAACTTTCGCTAGGCGAGGCGGGTGCTCCGGTCTGACGCTCCATCAAGCTGCGTGCCCCATCCTTCGCGTATTTTGCTAAGGGTGGGATACCAGGAACCTCACCGCCGGGCGGGGCGGGCGGCGCAGTTCCGGGTGATTGAAAATTTGGGTGGGCAACCTCGAACCTCAATCGAATGCCGCCCGCGAGCGGCTTTTACATCTTCTGGCCTGAGAGATCCGCATCCAGATTGGCCCATAGCGGAACAATCTGCCGTCCTCTGAGGGTTCTCAGCGGCGTTTCTTGTTAAAATCGGATAACGTTCATCCCGATAACGGCCGGGAGAGATCGCCGCTCCCGGCCCGTTAACCAGATTTCTTTTTCCCAGTGCGTCGCTTTTCAGCCAGGGAGCGCCGTGGAGGCACGACAAGTATGCAGCCAACATCCTCCAAGCCATTTTCCTACGAAACTTTTCCCATCTCCGGAGTCGTAGCATACTTCTCGATGGAGATCGCCATCAACCCCGGAATGCCCACTTACTCAGGCGGACTGGGGGTTCTTGCCGGCGACATGCTGCGCTCCATGGCCGACCTGGGCGTTCCCCTGGTGGCCTTCTCGCTGGTTCATCGCAAGGGCTACTTCCAGCAGCATCTGGACGCCTCCGGCATTCAGAGCGAGGACATCCAGCCGTGGAATCCATCCGACTTTTGCGCCGAAGAGAAGGCGCGGGTTACGGTTTCCGTGGAAGGCAGAACGGTGACGGTGCGCTGTTGGCGCTATGACCTGGTGGGCCGCTACGGGCACGTGGTGCCGATCTACCTGCTGGATACGGACCTGGAGGGCAACTCGGGCTGGGATCGCGGCCTGACCGATCACCTCTATGGCGGCGACACCAACTACCGCTTGCAGCAGGAGATTGTGCTGGGCATGGGCGGAGTGCGCATGGTCCATGCGCTCGGCTACCGGGTCAACGTCTATCACATGAACGAGGGCCATGCGGCGCTGCTCACGCTGGGTCTGCTGGAGCGCCAGTTGGGCGGCGGGCCGCTGGGCGCGGCCACTGAGACCGACATCGAGCAGGTGCGCAAGAAGTGTGTCTTCACCACCCACACACCGGTTCCGGCCGGCCATGACCGCTTCTACACCGAGCTGGCCATTCGCATCCTGGGCGGCGACCGCACGTCGCGCCTGGAAAATCTGGGCTGTTTTCGCGACGGAATGTTGAACATGACGCTGCTGGCGCTGCGCTTCTCGCGCTATGCCAACGGCGTGGCCATGCAACACGCAAAAATCTCCCGCGAGATGTTCCCGGAGTTTCCCATCGATTCGATCACCAACGGCGTGCATGCGCCCACCTGGGTCTCCGACACCTTCCAGCAAATGCTGGATGCGCACATCTCCTCGTGGCGGCGCGACACTCTATATCTGCGCAACGCCATCGACCTGCCCGTGCAGGATACACTTGCGGCTCATGCCGCGAACAAGGAAGCATTGCTCGCCGAAGTGGCCCGGCGAACTCATCAAGCCCTCAATCCCAAGGTACTCACCCTGGGTTTTGCCCGCCGCGCCGCTACCTATAAGCGGGCGACGCTCTTGTTCAGCGATCCCAGGCGCCTCCAGGAGATTGCCGCCAAGGCCGGCGGACTGCAGATTCTCTACGCCGGCAAGGCCCATCCCCAGGACGAGCCCGGCAAGGCGCTGATCCAGCAGGTCGTCGCCGATGCCGCCCATCTCTCGAACGATTTGCTGCGCATTATTTATCTGGAAAACTACGACTGGGATCTGGGCGCATTGCTCACCGCGGGCGTGGATGTGTGGGTGAACACGCCGCGCCGGCCCTATGAGGCCTCAGGCACCAGCGGCATGAAGGCCGCGCTTAACGGCGTCCCCAGCCTGTCGATTCTGGATGGCTGGTGGATCGAGGGCTGCGTCGAGGGCTTCACCGGCTGGGCCATCGAGGACGGCGCCAGCGACGCCGAGGAGGCCGACTCGCTATACAAGAAGCTGGAGACAGCGGTGGTGCCGCTCTACCTGGATGCTCCGGAGAAGTGGGCCGGCCTGATGCGCACCACGCTAGCCTTCAACGGCTCCTATTTCAGTACCAACCGCATGGCCCGCCAGTACACCCGCAACGCCTACTACCCGGTGAAGCTGATCGAGAGTGTCAAAAGCTGGAAGAAGCCGCCGCGGGCCGAGGGGGCTTGAAGGATTAGGAGCTGGTAGGGAATGATGTTAAGACTGCATATTGCTTCAATTCTCACCCGGCCTTGTGGCAAATCAGGTGTAGAATCGGGGACAGGAGCGGTTTTTTATGGGCGTTATCGAAGATGTTCGCCCGGTTTTGCAGGATTTTCTAGCACCTGAGCTACGTGAAATACGAGGTCAGTTTTCTGCCATTGATAAGCGCCTCGACGCCATGGAAGAAGTGAACCGCGTCCGCTTCGAGAGCATCACCCAGCGCCTCGAGATTATTCAGCAGTCCTTCGCCTTCGACGAGCGCATCTCCAGCCTTGAAGAAGATAAACGCCGCTCCGCCTGACTGTGAAATCACAATCTGCGCACAGTGGGCCGCCACGGGCCACCGGGACGGCGCCATGCAGCAAAAGAACTAGCGTATAGTTTGCAGGGTGCCTCACCCTGCGACATTAATGTTTTTCTCGCTAGGGTAGGAGACCACGAACCTCAATTGACGACTGTCATCCAACGTGAGGCTTTGGGAATCGTGCCAGAAACCCTGCTGGTGTGAGAATCGGAATTCCGCGTCAAGGATGCAAGACCAGTAAATCTTCATCGCTGCTGACCAGAGCATCGGCCTCGGCTACCCGCGCCAATACCAGGAATTGGTCGTCTTTGGGATCGCGACAGGGCGGATTGATCGCGATCATTCCGGCATTTTGTACGACGAAGATGCTCGCTCTTCGGCGTAGATTGGCAATGAATTCCTGGCGTTCGTCCCTGTTGAGGTAGCGATCGAACTTGCTGCGATTGATCACTTCCTCTATTTCAGCCAATGTTTCGGTACTCGTACAGACGTTACAGAAGCGAAGCGCTTTGAGCAACGCCTGGTGAGGTATTGACCCAATATGCAATGCCGCGCCCACCAGCGTGTCGTATCGATCACGACGCGCTGAATTCGGCTCATCGGAGCTCATGCACCATACGGTTCACTTCCTCATCAGTCAACGCTGCGGCGGCGGCGGCTTGCGCGGGAGACTGGCTCTTCTTGGCTCTGGCGCTCCATTCCTCAAACTCCGCCACGGCCTCGCTACGCCTGCGCCTTGCATCCAGCAAGTCCTCCATGTCCGCGTGGGAGACAACAAACACAGCCGGCCGCCCATGCCGAGTGATTGAAACCGCTTCACGCTGTGCCAGATCAATCAACTTCCCAAAACTGTTTTGCGCCTCCGCGGAGGTCATGGTAATCATCGTTTTGCACCTCGAATACTAGCTATTATGGATAATATAGCTAGTTTGGCAGGATAGCAATAGCACGGAAGATTTACCCCATCGGCTGGCGAATGATCGTCTTCAGCTTATCCGGCGCAGTGCGGCGCGGATCGCTCAGATAAATCTCGTGATGCTTGCCGCGCAGTTCCTTGCCGGTGGTGTGAATGAAATCGTGCATCCGCTGGATCGTCGGGCCCTCTTCCGCAAACGGACCCAGGTACAGCACCTGCGCGGAAGCGCCCTCGGTGAGCGTCTCCAAGCGCACCCGGTCGAGCGCGGCGGGATTCTTCTTCTTGCGCACCTGCTCGAAGGCGGCGTCTACCTCCGCCTGAGCGATGAACTCCGGCTGCAAGATCATCGCGGTCCACTTCCACTTGGATTTGTCGGCATGGTGGCCCGCCCACCCAAAATCCAGCGGATCGTCGGCCCACCATAGGCCCTCCAGCGGCATCACGCCATAGTCGATAGCGCGCGGACTCTTTTTGAGTGTGAACTTGAGTGTGTAGGAAAGGGAATAGAGCGCTTCAATCGCTTCCGAAAAGCTCTGCGAGGTGTTGGGATCGCCCTCGCCATCCACCATCAGATACGTGAGCGTAGGAACGTCCACGGCAACGATGGCGCCCGTCTTCGCCCCATAAAGCGGCTTCCATTGCTTCTTCAGATCGAGTTTTTCCATGCGAGTTCTCCGTGCGAACAAATCGCAGGAGAAATTATAGATCAGAGCGTGATCTCTCAATTCATGAAAAAGCTAAAGCTGATTGCTGATAGCTGAAAGCTGATAGCTCGCGTCAGTCTCCCGGCGCATCTTCCAGTTCCGTGCCGATTCTGTGCAGCCTCATCACCCGCCATTGCAGGCGGTCGAAGAAGAGGTAGACGACCGGGGTGGTAAAGAGCGTCAGCATCTGCGAGACGATGAGGCCGCCGACGATGGTGATGCCCAGCGGCTTGCGCAATTCCGAGCCGACGCCCATGCCGATGGCCAGCGGCAAGCCGCCGAAGAGAGCCGCCATCGTCGTCATCATAATCGGGCGGAAGCGCAGCAGACAGGCTTGATAGATCGCCTCAACCGGCGGCAATCCCTGCTCTCGCTCGGCTTGCAGGGCAAAGTCGATCATCATGATGGCGTTCTTTTTCACGATGCCGATCAGCAGGATGATGCCGATCAGCGCGATGATGCTCAGTTCGGTACCCATCAGCATCAGAGCCAGGATGGCGCCGACGCCGGCGGGGGGGATGGTGGAGAGTATCGTCAGCGGATGGATGAGGCTCTCGTAAAGGATGCCGAGAACAATATAGACGGCGGTCAAAGCGGCGAGAATGAGCCAGATCTCGTTGGAGAGCGAGTCCTGAAAGGCCTGTGCGGTTCCCTGAAAGGTGGGGTGAATTGTCGAGGGCATTCCCATCTCGCGCTGGGCTTTTTCGAGCGCGGTGACGGCGTCGCCCAAGGCATAATTGGGCGCCAGATTGAAGCTCAGCGTGACGGCCGGATACTGTCCCTGGTGATTGACGGCCAGCGGAGTCCGCTGTTGCTCGAATCTGGCGATGGCGGAAAGCGGCACCATCGCGCCGGTGGAGGATTTAAGGAAGATGCCGTTCAGCGAGTCGGGGCTGTTCTGATATTTGGGATCGACCTCCATCACCACAAAGTACTGATTGAGCACGGTGTACATGGTGGAGACTTCGCGCTGTCCGAAGGCGTCATAAAGAACTTGGTCAACGGCGGCGGCCGTGATGCCCAGGCGCGAGGCCGTGTCGCGGTCGATGACGAGATTGGCGGCCAGGCCCTGATTCTGCTGGTCGGTAGAGACATCGCGCAGCTCGGGCATGGCCCTCATGCGGGCCTGGAGTTGCGGAGCCCAGGTGTTCAATTCATTCAGATTTTCATCCGAGAGGGTGTACTGGTATTGCGAATCCGAGCCGCGTCCGCCAATCTGAAACTCCTGACTGACCTGAAGAAAGAGGGTTGCGCCAGGAACGCTGGTGAGCCTGCCGCGCAGGCGGTTCAGCACATCGTCGGCGGAGACGTGGTCGGGATGAATATGCAGCATGGTGCGCAGGCGGCCGGTCCAATCCTTGGAGTCGGCGCGGTAAGGGCGGTCGGCGAGGGGCTTGAGGGCGATGAACATAAAACCGACGTTGTTGCTATTTCGGCCGCCGCCGGCAAAGGCGGTCACCGATTGAATTGCCGGATCGTCCAGAACCATCTGCGCAAGCTGCTGCTGCTTAACCTTCATCGAGTCGAAGCTGATGTCCTGGGAAGCGCGCGTCGAGCCGCCCATGCGTCCGGTGTCCTGCTGAGGGAAGAATCCTTTGGGCACGATGAAAAACAGATAGCCATTGAGGAGGACCGTGGCAAAGACCACGCAGAGCATGAGAATCTGATGGCGCAGAACCCAGCGCAGGCCGGCGGCGTATTCGTTGTGCATCCAATTGAAGGCGCGCTCGCTGGCGCGATAGATGGGGCCGTGGCGGTTCTCGTCGCGTGACTTGAGGAAGCGGGCGCAGAGCATGGGGGTGGTGGTGAGCGAGACCAGCAGCGAGACGGCGATGGCGACCGAGAGGGTTACGGCGAACTCGCGGAAGAGCTTGCCGACAATGCCGCCCATCAAAAGAATCGGAGTGAAGACGGCGATCAAGGACAAACTCATGGAGAGCACCGTGAAGCCGATCTCCTTGGAGCCCTTCATCGCCGCTTCGTAGGGTTTCATCCCCATTTCGAGGTAGCGCGTGATGTTCTCGATCACCACAATGGCGTCGTCCACCACAAAGCCGGTGGCGACGGTCAGCGCCATCAGCGACAGGTTGTCGATGGTGTAGCCGAGAAGCCACATGACGCCAAAGGTGCCCAGCAGCGAGAGCGGGACAGCGATGGAGGGAATGATGGTGGCCCAGACCTCGCGCAGGAAGAGGAAGACCACGAACACGACCAGGAAAACGCTGATGCACAGCGAAATCTCCACATCGCGCACGCTGGAGCGAATGGTAGTGGTGCGGTCCACGGCCACGTCGATCTTGATGGTCGGCGGAATGGCGGCCTGCAGGCGCGGCATCTCGGCCATCACGCTGTCCACGGTGGAGATGACGTTGGCGCCAGGAATCTTGAAGATGATAATCAGGACGGCGTCTTTGAGCTGGCCGGGAGGGCCGTTGAGCGGATTGATACCCGAGACGCCAGCGGTGTGAATGTCGGCGACGCTGTTGGTGACCTCGCCCAGATCGGCGATACGCACTGGAGCGCCAGTTTGCTTGTTATAGCCGGCGATGATGGGCGCATAGTCGCTGGCCTTGAAGATCTGATCGTTGTCGCTGATCTGCCAGCGATGGCTCGCGTCCTGAAAGGCTCCTTTGGGGCGGTTGGCGTTGGCGCCGGCCAGTGCCGTACGCACCGCCTCCAGGCCTACGCCGTTCGCGCCCAACTGCATCGGATTCAACTCGACCCGAACCGCGGGGCTGGAGCTTCCGCCCACAAAGCACTGGCCTACGCCGTTGATCTGCGATATCTTCTGCGCCAGAATCGAGTTGGCAAGATCATAGACCGCGGGCTTGGGTATGACATCCGAGGTCAGCGAAAGAATCAGGATTGGCGCTTCCGCCGGGTTGGCCTTACGGTAGCTGGGATTCTGCGGCAGATACGCCGGCAACTGGCTGCGCGCGGCGTTGATCGATGCCTGCACGTCGCGGGCGGCGGCGTCGATGTTGCGATTGATGTCAAATTGCAGATTCACCGAGGCCGAACCCAGCGAGCTGGACGAGGTCATCTGATTGACGCCGGCGATGCGTCCGAACTGGCGCTCCAGCGGTGTGGCGACGGCCGAGGCCATCGTCTCCGGGCTGGCGCCGGGCATCCCCGCGCTCACGCCAATCACCGGCATATCGACATTGGGCAGAGAAGCCACGGGCAGCAGCGAGTAGGCCACCGAGCCAGCCATGAGAAGAGCCAGGCTGAGCAGTGAGGTGGCGACCGGCCGCTGAATGAATGGTGCGGAAAGATGCATCGCTCGTGGTTTCCTAGTCCCTAGTCCCTAGTCTCTCAGTCCCTAGCCCTTCGATTCACGCGGCTTCAACCGCTGAGCCAGCTTGTCGAAGTAAAGGTAGATGACCGGCACGGTGTACAGCGTCAGCGCCTGCGACACGATCAACCCGCCGACGATGGTGATGCCCAGCGGTCTGCGCAGCTCGGCGCCCACGCCGCCGCCCAGCCAGAGCGGCAACCCGCCAAGCATCGCGGCCATGGTGGTCATCAGAATCGGCCTGAATCGCAACTGGCAGGCCTGGAAGATGGCCTCTTCGGCGGACTTGCCTTCGCCGCGCTCGGCCTGCAACGCAAACTCGATCATCATAATGGCGTTCTTCTGCACAATGCCGATCAGCAGAATAATGCCGATCAGCGCAATCACGCTGAATTCGGTGTGCGTAATCATCAGCGCAAGCAGCGCGCCCACGCCCGCCGAAGGCAGCGAGGAGATGATGGTAATCGGGTGGATGTAGCTCTCGTAGAGCACGCCCAGCACGATGTAGACGGTGATCAGCGCGGCCAGAATCAGCAGCGGCTCGTTCGCCAGCGAGGTCTGGAAGGCGGCGGCCGTGCCCTGGAAGCTGGCGTTGATGGACACCGGCATCTGGATGCGCTGCTCCACATTCTTGACGGCGGTGACCGCATCGCCCAGCGCCTTGCCCGGCGCCAGATTGAAGCTGACTACTGTGGAGGGGAACTGCCCCTGGTGGCCGATGGCGAGTTGTGCCTTCGTCTGCTCCCAGTGAGTCACCATGCTGAGCGGGACCTGAGTGCCATTGCCCGACTTTACGAAGAGATTGTTCAGCGTCGTGGGATCGGTCTGGAAGTTCGGTCCCACCTCCATTACTACGTGGTACTGGTTGAGCTGGGTGAAGATGGTCGAGACCTGGCGCTGCCCGAAGGCGTCGTAGAGGGTGTTGTCCACATCGGCCATGGCGATGCCCAGCCGCGCCGCGGTGTCGCGATCAATGACTAACTGAGCGCCCAGGCCTTGGTCTTGCAGGTCGCTGGCCACGTCGGTCACCACTTTTTCCTTGCTGAGTTCATCTACCATCTTGTGCGTATATTTGGCCAGCTCCACCTGGTCGGGATCTTCGAGGGAATACTGGAACTGAGTGCGGCTCACGCGGTCTTCGACGGTCAGATCTTGCAGCGGCTGCAGGAAGAGCTGAATGCCCTCGATGCCGGAGATTATCGGCTGTAGGCGTTGAATCACTTCGCTCGCCGAGATTTTACGCTCTTCGAGCGGCTTGAGGGTAATCTGAATGCGCCCCGAATTCAGCGTAGTGTTGGTTCCGTCCACGCCGATGAACGACGAGACGTTATCGACGGCGGGGTCCTGGAGCACAACGTCCACAAGTTTCTGCTGGCGCTCGGCCATCGAGGTGAAGCTGACCGTCTGCGGCGCTTCGCTGATGCCCAGGATCACGCCCGTATCCTGCACCGGGAAGAAGCCCTTGGGGATCACCACATAGAGCAGCAGTGTGCCCACCAGAGTGCCGATGGTGACCAGCAGCGTGATGAAGCGATGGCGCAAAACCACCGTCAGCGTGCGCCCGTAGGCGGCAATAACGGAGTTGAAGACCTTCTCCGACCAATAGTAGAAGCGCGTCTGCCTGGCGGTTTTCTTATCCTGAAGAATGCGCGAGCACATCATCGGCGTCAACGTCAGCGAGACGAAGGCTGAGACCAGAATGGTGACCGCCAGCGTAATGGCGAACTCGCGGAAGAGCCGCCCCACCACGTCGCTCATGAAGAGCAGCGGAATCAGCACGGCGATCAGCGATACCGTCAGCGACATGATGGTGAAGCCGATCTGCTCGCTGCCCTTGAGCGCCGCCTTCATCGGGCTCAAGCCTTCTTCTATGAAGCGCGAGATGTTCTCAATCATCACGATGGCGTCGTCCACCACAAAGCCGGTGGAGATGGTGAGCGCCATCAGCGTCAGGTTGTTCAACGAGTAGCCAAGCAGGTACATCACGCCGAAGGTGCCCACAATGGAGAGCGGCACCGCAACCGAGGGAATGATGGTGGCCGCCAGATTTCGCAAGAAGAGGAAGATCACCATCACCACCAGGGCGACGGTGAGCATCAACTCAAATTCCACGTCCTGCACTGAGGCGCGAATGGTGACAGTACGGTCGGTGAGAACCTTCACCTGCACGGTGGCCGGCAGGCTGGCCTGCAACTGCGGCAGCAGCTTCTTGATGCGGTCCACCACGGCGATGATGTTGGCGCCGGGCTGGCGCTGAATGTTGACGATGACCGCCGGCTGGCGATCCATCCAGGCGGCCTGCTGGGAGTTCTCCGCGGCATCGACAATCGTAGCCACATCCGAGGTGCGCACCGCGGCCCCATTGCGGTAGGCCACAATCACCGGCTTGTAATCGCTGCTGGCCAGCAACTGGTCGTTGGCGCCGATGGTGTACGACTGGCGGTTGCCGTTCAGCGTGCCTTTGGCCTGATCCACATTGGCGGCGGCGAGCGCGGTGCGCAGATCCTCCAGGCTCAGGTTGTAGGCAGCTAGTTGCGTCGGATTGGCCTGGATGCGCACCGACGGCTTTTGTCCGCCGGCAATCGATACCAGCCCCACGCCGGTAACCTGAGATATCTTCTGCGCCAGGTTGGTGTCGGCCGCGTCCTCGATCTTGTCCAGCGGCAGGGAATTAGAAGTCAGCGCCAGCGTCATGATCGGCGCGTCGGCCGGATTCACTTTGCTGTAAATGGGCGGATTGGGCAGGTCGGCGGGCAAAAAGCTGTTGCCTGCATTGATGGCCGCCTGCACCTCCTGCTCGGCCACGTCGATGTTCTCGTCGAGATTGAATTCCAGCGTAATGACCGAGCCGCCGCCCGAGCTGACCGAGGTCATCTGCTTCAGTCCCGGCATCTGGCCGAACTGCCGCTCCAGCGGCGCGGTCACCGACGAGGCCATCACCTCCGGCCCTCCGCCGGGATAGAAGGTAAGCACCTGGATGATCGGGTAGTCCACCTCGGGCAGGGCGGAGACCGGCAACTGCTCGTAGCCCACAAAGCCGGCCAGCAGAATCGCCGCCATCAGCAGCGAGGTCGCCACCGGACGCAGAATAAATGGCCGGGAAGGACTCAGGCTCACTGCTGCTCCTTCTTCTCGTGTTTGCCGTTATCTTTGCCGCTCGCCGGCGCGCCGGGCCGGCCCTGTCCGCCAGCCGCGTTCGGAACTGCGAATGGACCGCCGCCAGCCTGGCCCGTCGCCGCCCGTCCGGCAGACTGTCCACCCCGCTGGCGAGCCCCGCTCCCGATCACAATCTGTCCGGGGCGCAGACGGTCCGCGCCATCCACCACCACATTCTGGCCTGGTTGAAGGCCGCTGTCCAGGATAGTCACCTGTCCCTCGGCCAAAGCCACCTTCACGGGCTGAATCCGGGCCGTCGAACTCTTCTTGGCGACGTCGGTATCGATCACCCACACAAACGAGCCCTGCAAGCCGCTTTGAATCGCCGCCGACGGCACCACCAGCGCATTGGGCCGCTCTTCCATCACCAAGTGTATGTTGACGAACTGGTTGGGAAAGAGCGCCTGGTCCTTGTTGTCAAAGACCGCCTTCAACTTGTCGGTTCCGGTAGTGGTGTCGATCTGGTTGTCGGCGGTCAGCAGATAGCCAGAGGCCAGCTTCTGCGTGTCGCTCTGATCGTAGGCCTCCACGGCTAGGCGCTTTTCCGCCCCCAGCTTGCGTAGCACCTGTGGAAGCTCGTCCTCGGGCAGCGTGAAGTAAACCGCGATGGGCTGAAACTGGTTGATGACGACCAGATTGGTCGTGTTGGCAGTGATGATATTGCCGGGGTCCACCAGCCGCAGGCCGATCTTGCCACTGATCGGCGACTGAATGGTGCACCAGTTGAGCTGCAATTGAGCCGCCTCGATGCCCGCCTTGTCGGCTTCGATGGCCCCCTGGTACTGGCCCTGCGCAGCCTCATCGGCTTCCATGGCCTCCTTGGAGACCACGCCTGCATCATAGAGCGCTTTGTAGCGGGCGAACTCCGCTTGGGCGTTCTTCAACAGCGCCTGATCGTGGGCCAGGTTGCCCTTGGCCTGGTCCAGCGCGGCTTTGTAAGGCCGGGGGTCGATCACCAGGATCGTCTCGCCCTGCCTCACCTGCTGGCCCTCGGTGAACTTCACCGGCTCCAGCTCGCCGCTGACGCGTGCCTTGACGGTCACGCTCATGTAGGGCGTCACCGTGCCCAGCGCGGTCAGGAAAATCGGCATCGGCCTCTCGGCGGCGGCTGCCACCTGCACCGGAACCGGCCGGCCAATCAGCGCCGCCGCCTGGCTGGCGCTGTTGGCCGCATTCAGCTTCTGGTTCTTGTAAATTTGCCAGACAATCAGCCCCAGTACGGTGACCAGCACCAGGTACACGATAAAGCGCACCCAGGAACTCTTGTGAGCGGGGGGTCGTGGTTCAATGCTGTCTGCGGCCAGGTAGGACTCCGGAGCGCCTTCGATGGACATGGTGTCAATTCCCGTCGTTTTTCCTTGAGTGAATGCCCGGAAAAAGGGCATCAATGTAATCCTTGCGGGCAGAACACAAACTGCCCGCATTCATTTCTACGGACGCTTGAGTTTCCGGAAAGGTTTCGTCCGATAAGCCAGCCTGTCTTGCGGAAACGCGCGTCCTTCCCGGCGCGGATACACTCCGCCTCTGAATGGAAGACGAATCCATTGTACGGGAATTGGGCTCTCCTTGGGCGCTTGCCGCCCGCGCGATTGCTGAATCAAGTTTGACGGCGAATTTGACTCTGAGTTTACCCGCGGCCTTTTCTCCCGCTTATCCGTCAAAAAATTGCGCGCGGAACCCTCTTTTCCTGTCCACGCCGCATATCGCGAGTGGCTTCGGCTACGATTGTAAGTTGAATAGGATGTTGGAACGGAGCCGGGTCGCGAGCAGCCCGGCTCGGGAGCGAGTACCTGCCTTATGTGGATTGTCCGGCTTGCGCTGCGGCGGCCTTACACTTTCGTCGTCTTTGCGCTTTTGGTTCTGATTCTCGGCATCTTCAGCATCGAGACGATGCCCACGGACATCTTTCCCAACATCGACATTCCCGTCATCACCGTGGTGTGGAACTTCACTGGCATGTCCGCGCAGGAGATGTCCACCCGCATCGCCTTCAACAGCGAACGGGGCATGACCGTTGCGGTCAACGACATCGAGCACATCGAGTCGCAATCGCTCAACGGCATTGCCATTATCAAGATCTTCTTCCAGCCGCACGTGAACATCGGCGCTGCCGTGGCCCAGGTGACAGCCATCAGTCAGGTGCAGTTGCGCTCGCTGCCGCCCGGATCGGTGCCTCCCTTCATCATCCAGTACAACGCCTCCAGTGTTCCCATCCTGCAGTTGGGACTCTCCGGCGAGGGGCTTAACGAGCAGCGGTTGAACGACCTCGGCCAGAACACCATCCGCACCCAATTGGCCACCATCGAAGGTGCGCAGGCCCCCTTCCCCTACGGCGGCAAGCAGCGCCAGATTCAGGTAGACCTCGACCTGCACGCCCTCCAGGCCAAGGGGCTTTCGCCGGTTGATGTGGTCAACGCCATCTCTGCGCAGAATCTAATCGCGCCCTCCGGCACCATGAAGATCGACCGCTTCGAGTACGCGATTGAAACCAACTCCGCGCCGCAGATTGTCGATGAGCTGAACGGCCTGCCTGTTAAAGCGGTGAACGGCTCGGTGATCTATATTCGCGATGTCGCCCACGTGCGCGACGGCAATCCGCCGCAGACCAACATTGTGCGCGTGGACGGCAAACGCGCCGTGCTGATGAACATCATGAAAACCGGCTCGGCCTCCACGCTGGAGATCATCCGCAGCGTTCGCGCCAAGTTGGAGTTCATCAAGGGCCAGTTGCCGCCGCAACTGCGCGTCGATCCGCTCTCCGACCAGTCGATCTTCGTGCGCGGCGCCATCAGCGGCGTAGTGCGCGAGGCCATCGTCGCCGCCTGCCTAACCGCCATCATGATCCTGGTATTTCTCGGCAGTTGGCGCTCCACAATCATCATCGCGGTCTCCATTCCGCTCTCCATTCTCTGTTCGCTCAGCATTCTGGCCATGCTGCACGAGACCATCAACATCATGACCCTGGGCGGTTTCGCACTGGCCGTCGGCATCCTGGTCGATGACGCCACCGTCGCCATCGAGAACATCAACCGCTATCTGGAAGGCGGCAAGGAGCTTGAGCAATCCATCCTCGACGGCTCGGCGCAGATCGCCGTTCCCGCCCTGGTCTCCACCCTCGCCATCTGCATCGTCTTCGTGCCCATGTTCTTCCTCAGCGGCGTGGCCAAGTACCTCTTCGTGCCCATGGCCGAGGCGGTCGTCTTCGCCATGCTGGCCAGCTACTTTCTCTCCCGCACACTGGTCCCCACCATGGCCAAGTACCTGCTCAAGGAGCACGACGACGCGGAGACCGAAAGAAAACGCGTCAGCCGCAACCCCTTCATCCGGTTCCAACAAGGCTTCGAATCCGGCTTTGAGAACTTTCGCCACGGTTATCTGAGCCTGTTGACGTTATGCGTGGATCACTCGGCGGTCTTTCTCATCCTCTTCCTGCTCTGCGCCGCCGGATCGTTGGGACTTGCGCCTTTTCTCGGCCAGGACTTCTTTCCCGCAGTGGACTCCGGCCAGTTCAAGATTCACGTCCGCACTCGCACCGGCACGCGCATTGAAGAGACGGCAGCCCTCTGCGATCACATCGACTCGACCATCCGCCAAAATATTCCGGTCAGCGAGGTCGTCTCCATCGTCGATAACATCGGCCTTCCCTATTCCGGCCTGAACCTTTCCTACTCGACCTCCGCGCCCATCGGCCCGGCCGACGCCGACATCCAGGTGCAGTTGACCAAGGAGCACCATCCCACTGCCGCGTATGTCGAGCATTTGCGCGGAGTGCTGGCCCGTCAGTATCCCGGCGTCACCTTTTACGTGCTGCCGGTGGACATCGTGACCCAGATTCTCAACTTCGGCCTCTCCGCGCCCATCGACATCCAGGTTGTCGGCCCCGACCTCAATGGCAATCGCGCCCTCGCCGAGAAGATGCTCAATGAGGTTCGCTATGTGCCCGGCGCCGCCGATGCGCGCATTCAGCAGCCCTTCGACCTTCCCAAAATGACGGTGGACGTGGACCGCACCCGCGCCCAGTCCATCGGCCTGACGCAAAAGGACGTGGCCACAAGCCTGCTGGTGGCCTTGAGCGGCAGCTTCCAGACCAGCCCCAGCTTCTATCTCGATCCCAAGTCCGGCGTCACCTACAACGTTGCCGTCATGGCTCCGCAATACAAGCTCGAGTCGCTTTCCGAGCTTGAAAGCCTCCCCGTCACCGGCACACTCCCAGCGCCGCGAGCGACCGGCACAGTTGCAGCCGGCGCGCCCGGCGCGCCTCTTCCAAACCAGGTTCTCGGCAACCTGGCCTCCATCACGCCCGGAGCGGAGCTGGGAACCGTCAGCCACTATGACATTGAGCTGGTGATCGACATCTTTGCCAATGTCGATGGAACCGATCTGGGCTCGGTCACGCGCAAGGTAGAAGCCATCATTGACCGGCATCAGGGTGAGCTGCCACGCGGCTCGCACTTCATCCTGCGCGGCCAGAGCGAGACGATGAAGAACTCCTACATCGGCCTGCTGGGCGGACTGGCGTTTTCCATCCTGCTGGTCTACCTGCTGATCGTCGTCAACTTCCAGTCCTGGCTTGATCCCTTCATCATCATCGCGGCGCTGCCGGCGGCTTTGGCCGGCATTGTCTGGTTCCTATTCCTCACCAATACCCGCCTCAGCGTGCCCGCGCTCACAGGCGCCATCATGTGCATGGGCGTGGCCACGGCCAACTCCATCCTGGTCGTCAGCTTTGCCCGCGAGCAGTTGGAAATTCTGGTGGGCGACGCGCGCCGGGCTGCGTTGAACGCAGGCTTTGTCCGCCTCCGTCCGGTGCTGATGACAGCGCTGGCGATGATTCTCGGCATGGCGCCGATGGCCCTCGGCCTGGGCGACGGCGGCGAGCAGAACGCCCCGCTGGGCCGCGCCGTGATCGGCGGCCTGTTGGTGGCTACCGTGGCCACGCTCTTCTTTGTGCCCGCATTTTTCTCATTGGTTCACGGCTGGCTGGAAGGCCGCCGCACAACGGCCCACGGCATTCAATTAGCCGGAACACCGGACGAGTTTGACGAAGTATCGGAGTAGTTTTTCATGAGCAACGAACACAATCCGAACCAGCAACCGAATTTCGACCGCGAATCCGCGCCCGAGCAAGCGGCCATCTCGCCGCAAAAAGCCCTCCTGGCCGTGGCCATCGTCATCGTCGTTGCAGGCGCTCTGGCCGGCTACGGCATTCTGCGCCGCCATCATGCCGATCAAGTGCTGGCTCAAACCACCAGCGAGCTGGCCGCTCCCACCGTCATCGTCGCTGCGCCCAGGCCGGGCGCGCCGTTGTCGAGCTTTGTGCTGCCCGGCAACGTGACAGCCTACATCGATTCGCCCATCTACGCCCGGACCTCCGGCTACCTCAGCCGCTGGACCTCGGACATCGGCGCGCGCGTGAAGAAGGGCGATCTGCTGGCCGAGATCGCCACCCCCGAAGTAGACCAGCAACTGGCTCAGGCCCAGGCCGACCTGAATACCGCTCAGGCCAACGCCAACAACGCCCGCATCCAGGCCGAGCGCTACACCGGCCTCGTCGCCTCCAACGCCGTCTCCCGCCAGGACACCGACACCTTCGTTAACCAGGCCGCGGCCACCGCGGCAACCGTCAAATCCGCGCAGGCCAACGTCGAGCGCCTCCGCGAGCTGCAATCCTTCGAGAAGGTCTACGCGCCCTTCGACGGCGTCGTTACCGCCCGCAACGTCGATATCGGCCAGCTCATCGACCCCGGCGCGGGCAAGGAACTCTTTCGCCTTCAGGCCATCCAGACCCTGCGCGTCTACGCCAACCTGCCCCAGGCCTTCTCCGCGAACGTCAGGCGCGGCTCAACCATCGACCTCACCTTCGCCGAGCACCCCGGCAAAACCTACCAGGGCACACTGATTCGCACCGCCGACGCCATCGATCCGGCCAGCCGGACCCTCCTTGTCGAGATCGACGTCAACAACAGCGCCGGTGAACTGCTGCCCGGCTCGCTGGCCCAGGTTCACTTCAAAACGCCGCCCGCCGGAGCCACATCCATCGTGCCCGCCGCCGCGCTCATCTTCCGCAAGGAGGGGCTGCGCGTGGGCGTCGTCAACGGCAGCGTCGCCCATCTGGTTCCCGTGGTCATCGGCGAGGACGACGGCGCCAATGTGCAGATCGTCACCGGCCTCGGCCCCGCCGACCAGGTGATCCAAGACCCGCCCGACTCCCTCATCGAAGGCGAAACGGTTCGGGTCGTAAGCCCCGCCAGCCAACCCAACGCGGGAGGCAAATGATCATGCCTTCGATCCGGCCCCAAAGGATTGCATCACCATACACTGTCATCCTGAGCGGAGCGCAGAAACTCTGGCTTGTCATCCTGAGCGGAGCGCAGCGGAGTCGAAGGACCTGCGGTTGTTTTTGCCTTTCTTCGAATCAATTCGCTAATTTGCTAACTCGCGATTACCGCGAAGCTGTGGCTAACTCGCTGCCTTTTTCAAAAACAAAAAATCAAATCTATTGCGTCCTAAGTCTCCTCGCTCTCACTCTTCTCACCGCCTGCAAGCCCGTAGGCCCCAACTACAACCGTCCCGCCTACGAAGCCCCGCCCGCCTACAAGGAAACCGGCGCAACCGCGGTCATCGCGCCCCCCGCCCCGGCCGGAGGCGCATGGCAGCCCGCCTCGCCCTCTGACGGCCTGCTCCGCGGCAAATGGTGGGAGATCTACCAGGACCCGCAGCTCAACCAGCTCGAAGAGCGCATCGAAACCAACAACCAGACCCTGCGCCAGGCGCTGGAAACCTATCTCGCCGCCCGCGATCAGATCACCGCGGCCCGCGCCGCTCTCTATCCCACGCTCTCGGCGGGGCCTTCCATCTCGCGCAACAACATCTCCGCGAACGGCCCCTCCGCATCGCCCGGCAGGCCTACAACTTATAACGACTTCTCGCTCTCCGGCCAGGCCAGTTGGGAGCCGGACTTCTGGGGCCGCATCCGCCGCACCGTCGAAGCTGCCCGCTCCAGCGCCCAGGCCAGCGCCGCCGATCAGGCGAACATCGCCCTCAGCCTTCATGCCGAACTGGCCGCCGATTACCTGCAACTGCGCGGCCTCGACGCCCAGACCCGGCTGCTCGCCGCCACCATCGCCGACCTCCAGGATCAGCTCGACCTCACACAGCGTCGCCTCGCCGGCGGCATCGGCACCGAGGTGGATGTTGCCCAGGCCCGCACGCAACTCGAAACTGTGCGCGCTCAACTGGTCGATCTTGGCGTAGCCCGCGCCCAGTACGAGCACGCCATCGGTACCATCGCCAACCTCAATCTCTCCGCATTCAGCATTCCCTTTTCGCCCCTCGACCTGGCGCTGCCCAAGCTTCCTGTCGGCGTGCCTTCGCAACTGCTCGAGCGCCGCCCGGACATCGCCGCCGCCGAGCGCCGCGCCGCCGCCGCCAACGCCCAAATCGGCATCGCCACAAGCGCCTTCTATCCCACCATCACTCTGAATGGTAGCGGCGGCTTTGAAAGCATGAACGCCGGCACCTGGATTCAAGGCCCCAGCGCGCTGTGGAGCCTGGGAGCGCAAGCAGCGGAACTCCTCTTTGACGCTGGCCGCCGTCACGCCCTCACCGACCAGACTCGCCTCGCTTACGAAGCCCAGGCCGCGGGCTACCGCAGTGTGGTTCTCGCCGCCTTCAACGACGTGGAAGATCAGCTCTCGTCCTTGCGGATTCTTGAGGCGGAGTCAGCCGTCGAGCAGAAGGCCGTCGCCTCGGCCCAGCACTCCCGCGATCTCTCCAGCCAGCGCTACCAGGGCGGCGTCACCAGTTACCTTGAAGTTCTCACAGCCGAAGCCACTCTGCTCCAGAACCAGCGCGCCGCGGTCGATCTGCAAACCCGCCAGTTCGTCTCCAGCGTAGGCCTGGTCCGCGCCCTCGGCGGCGGTTGGGATGCAAGCCAGTTACCGAAGTAGCAAGGGGCAGAGATCAAGGATTATGTGTAGTCACATGCACCCCAACCCATGCGCAAGAATGAAGGCGCTTGAATAGGGAACCAGAGAACCCAGGAAAGCACTTGCAATCGCGACTACTGCGGGATACACTGTATTCGTATTTTATTCGCCTATGTCAACTGAAGGTTTTTTCGACGAGTCCTCCGAGCAGTCGCGCATCAAAGCCGCGATTGTGAGCAACTATTTTTGGGCTTGGGCAAATGTGATTCTTCCGACGGTCAAGGCTAAGCATGGAAAGCTTGCCTACATCGATCTTTTCGCGGGTCCGGGCAGATATAAAGACAATACGATTTCCACGCCACTTCTTGTTCTTAAGCGGGCAATCGGCGATTCCAACATGAATCAATATCTCACAACCTTGTTCAACGATGTCAATCTTGAACATGCAAGTACCCTCAAACACGAGATTGAGTCGCTTCCAGGCATTGATAAACTTGCTCATAAACCGAAGGTTGAAACCGAGGAGGTTGGTGAGAAGATCGTTGGAATGTTTCGGGCCTGGGCTGGCGTTCCTACTCTTTTTTTCGTCGATCCATGGGGATACAAAGGCCTTTCTCTTGGCCTGATCAATTCGGTATTGAGAAACTGGGGTTGTGACTGCATATTCTTCTTCAACTACAACCGGATTAACGCCGGGCTGAATAACCCAGCGGTCAAGCAACACATGGATGTATTGTTTGGCCAGGAGAGAGCAGATAGACTTCGCACAAAACTTGCTCCGCTTTCACCTAGTGAGCGAGAAACAACAATTGTCGAAGAACTGGCCCAAGCATTGAAGGACCTGGGTGCAAAGTTTGTTCTTCCATTCTGCTTCAAGGATGAAAACGGAAAGAGGACTAGCCATCATCTTGTTTTCGCGACTAAGCATCCTCTTGGCTACGGAATCATGAAAGATATAATGGCAAAATACAGTTCCGAAGCGCACCAGGGCGTTCCATCGTTCGGTTATTGTCCTGCTTCGGCTATTCATCCACTTCTTTTCGAACTAAATCGGCCGCTTACAGACCTGGAAGGAATGCTTCTCAATGAATTCGCTGGACGTTCTCTAATTATGAAGGAGGTCTTCGACCTTCACAATGTGGGGCGACCATACATCAAGAGGAATTACAAAGACGTTCTTTTGGCAATGGAAGAAAAAAACGCAATCCGAACATCTCCTCCTTTGAATGAACGACGCACGGGAACGTTTGGAGACAATGTTCGGATCACCTTCCCTAAAAATAGCCGAGCACCGCAGGAGGCCAAATGAGCGAGAAAAGCACAATCGAATGGACGGACGCAACCTGGAACCCGGTGCGCGGTTGCACAAAAATCAGTCCCGGTTGCAAACACTGCTACGCCGAAGTCTTTGCGGAGCGGTTCCGCGGAGTACCAGGTCATCCCTACGAGCAGGGCTTCGACCTCCGCCTAGTACCGGAAAAGCTTTCGGAACCGCTGCGCTGGCAAACACCTAAAATGATCTTTGTGAACTCCATGAGTGACTTATTTCACGAAGGAGTTCCAGATGAGTACATAGAAGCGGTCGCAATGGTCATGGTCAAAGCCAAGTGGCACACCTACCAGATACTCACCAAGCGTTCAGCCCGTATGGCAAGTCTTTTGAGTGGTCGTTTGCGATTTGCTGCCGAAGCCCCCCACATTTGGTGGGGAGTCAGTGTTGAAAATAAGCAGCATGGTCTCCCGCGTCTCCGCGATTTACAACTATCCCCTGCCACTGTAAGATTTCTATCCATCGAGCCTCTGCTTGAGGGGTTAGGACGCGTGAAACTGAAAGGCATTCACTGGGTCATAGTGGGCGGAGAGAGTGGTAATGGTGCCAGGCCTCTGGAAAGGGAATGGGTTACTTCCATACGCGATCAATGCAATGATACAGGAGTGCCCTTCTTTTTCAAACAATGGGGCGGAGTCCGGAAAAAGCGCGCGGGGCGGGTGTTGGATGGACAAACATACGATGGATTTCCAGCCCGGATCGACTATCCTGTATCTTCTATTACAACTGCTATGCATTGGGCTAGGGAAATCCAGGAGAAATACATCACTACCCAAAGTGAACTTTTGCCAATCTTGGTATAATCCGTGAATTAGTGAAGCGGTGCCCCGTACTATTCCCTATTACCTATTCCCCACGACACCTCATCCTGAATGGGTATACCAGGATTCGATTCTACAACCTGAGATCCTCAGTCACCTCGACATACTCCCGGATTGCGATCTGAATATTCGCGAGAGCTTCCTCCTCGGTTGCTCCCTGCGACCAGCAGCCGGGCAGACCGGGGCAGCAGACGCTATAACCTTCTTCGGAGTGGCGAAGAACGACACGATAGTTTGCCATGAACTTATCGTACTCCCGCGCAATCATTGCCAACAAAGTCAGCCAACCCTCACAGCCTCTCCGGCCAATCCTCATCAGGCAGGACCGGAAGCGGTTGCTCCCGGCCAAGATTGTCTGAACTCACCGCGGCAAAAATAAAGTTCTCCGGCGGCACCGGACTACCCGCCAGCCGCCGCAACATCGCAATCTGCCCGGCATGGCTCATCGCATCGCAGCATGGACCCTGCAAGACTCTTTCCAGAGTGATCTCGCGCAGCTCCGTGCCGGTCTCCAGATGATGCGCCAAATCCGCCAGCGTCTCGTGGAAGTGTGCGACGGCATCGGAGAACTCCGGAAAGTACGGCACGCTGTAAGGTTCCCCGGTGAAATAGCTGCGCGCCGACCCCAGTACGCCGTCCATGTGGCGAATCAACTCATGCGGCGTGCGCACCAGCGGCGCAACGCGAAATTCCGGAAACTCCGGCGGCGCATCGCGCAGCGCCTTCTGTGTCCGGTAGGCCAGTGCCGCCAGGAAATGTCTCACCATCTTCCTTTGCTCATCCATCCGCCATGCTCCCTTCAGTCCAGGTCAACAATATCTTAGCCTGAGAGCATGCCCCCAAGTCCTGAAACTCAGGCATGACGATTTACCGCAGCACGATTGCCAGCAGCAGCGTCATGCCTAGCCCGGCCACCGAGAGCACCGTCTCCAGCACCGTCCAGGTGGAGAGCGTCTCCTTCAGCTCCAGCTTGAAGAAGGACTGGATCAGCCAGAAGCCGGGGTCGTTCACGTGCGACAGAATCAGCGAGCCGGTGCCTGTCGCCAGCACCAGCAGCTCGGGACGCACGCCAAAGTGGAGGGCGACAGGGGCCAGGATTCCCGAGGCAACGGCCGTCGCCACCGTCGCCGAGCCAACCGAGACACGGACCACCGCGGCCAGCAGCCAGGCCAGCACCAGCGGCGGCATGTGCGCGCCCAGAGCGAAACCTACCGTGGCCTGCGCTGCGCCGGAGTCGCGCAGAATGCCGCTCAGGCCACCGGCGGCAGCCAGAATCACCAGCACGCCGGCGATGGGTTCAAAGGCTTCGCCAGTCAATTTGCGCAATAGTTCGCGGCCATGATGCTGGCCGGTCTGAACGTGTCTCCCGAGCGTGATCAGAGCCACTAGAACGGCGATCAGCAGTGCAACATCCGCGCTGCCCACAAAGTGCAGAATCTGGTTCGCGGCGCCTCCCGGCGCGGCCAGCGAGTCAGCCCAACTGCCCAGGAAGATCAGCGCCACCGGCAGCAGGATGGACGCCGCCGCCAGGATGGGGCCGGCAGGCGCGGGAATGGCCGTAGCCTTCGGGATTAGGTCAGCCGCGTTCGCCTGCTCGTCCATCTGCTGATTCTCGGCCAGCGTCGGGGCAAAGAGCGGCGTCTCCTCTTCGCAGGACGCAGACGCGCCTCTCGCCTTCCGCCTCTCCCAGCGGCGCATCAGAAGCCAGCCCAGCCCCGGCCCGGCCAGCGCGGCGGCGGGCACTCCGGCGGCCAGCCCCCACAGCATCGTGCGCCCCAGGTCGGCGTGGTACTGCGTAACCGCCAGCATCGCCGCCGGATGCGGCGGCAGCACGCCATGCACGATGGAAAGCCCTGCCAGCAGCGGCATTCCCACCAGAATCGGCGGGCGTCCGCTGCGCTGGGCGGCGGCGGCCACGATGGGCAGCATCAGCACCAGGCCGACCTCGAAGAAGACCGGCATTCCCACCAGAATTCCCAGCCCTAGCAGCGCCCAGGGCAGACCCCTTGGCCCGCAGTTATCCACCAACGCCCTGCCCAAAGCCGTTGCTCCGCCAGAAGAAGCCAATAATCGGCCCAGCACCGCGCCCAGCCCCAGAACAATGGCGATGTGCCCCATCAGATTGCCCACGCCGGCGGTGAAGGAGAGCGGAACCTGGACCAGCGGCATTCCCGAAGCCACGCCAAGCGTGAGCGCGGCCACCGTCAGAGCCAGCGCCGGATGCAGCCGCGCCTTCGCAATCAGGATCAGAAGCAGCAGCACCGTCCCGGCAGCGCAGGCGACAAGGAAGAGATCGTGGCTGGAAGCGGCGTAAAGGTTCACCGGGATATTGTTCCATACTGGGCCGCACAACAGAATCTTCGTGAGTCAAATCAAGAGGGACGGTCCTGGGCGGCGTGGAAAAAACGCAGAATATGAATCGAGTGACCGTCCACGGCGTAGATCAACAGATAAGGGAGCGGCGCGAGAACCAGTTCGCGCGTGCCGCTCTTTGAGCCAACCCGGCCCGCATAGGGAAAGGCCTTGAGCCGCTTGGCCGCGTCGTAAAGACGTTGAATGGTGGAGGCGGCATGGGAAGGGTGATGAAGCCAGAGGTAATCTGCGATGCCTTCCAGATCGTCGGCAGCGGCCATGGACCACGGCAGCCGTCTCAAGCCCGCATCATTCGCGCCACGCGGGTGTCCATCTCTTCCTCTTCAAGGAATTCGCCGCGAGCGATCTGATCGATCCCCAACTGCACCTGCGCGTCGAACCAGTTTTCCTCGGCGAGCAGGCGATCCACTGCCTCGACCGCCAGATCGGAAGCGCTGCGTCCGGTGCGCGTTGAGAGGCTGGCGAGTCCCGCCGCCTGACGTTCGGGAAGTTGAAGCTCCATAAGGGAAGGTTAGAATCAGGTTGTTCGCATGTCAAGGAACTCCGTGCATGCGTTGAATCAATGCCACACTCGTGCTCACTAGCGAGTAGCCCTTCGCTGAATGCGTCTGGTAAGCGCGTCTTGAACAGGCTGGCCGGTGGGTTTCCGACGGATGCCGTTCCGGAACGCGTATCCTGTATCGGGCAGATGAAACGCGCTGACCGCCTGTGCGCTCTCGCACACATTTCCCCTGCGCGCCTCTGCTACCATGGAATTGATTGCAGTTCCTGCCGCCCGCGAGGCTGATTGCCTGCTCTGAAATGCCCAACGCACAGGCGGCCGGACCCCAACCCACTTCGCCGGAATCACCGGCACAGGAGAAACTCAATGCCTCTAGTCTCCATGCGGCAACTGCTCGACGAGGCCGCCAAGGGCGGTTACGGCGTCGGCGCATTCAACGTCAACGATATGGAACAGATCCAGGCCATCATGGCCGCGGCCAAGGAGACCAAATCGCCGGTCATCGTGCAGGCCAGCCGCGGCGCCCGCAAGTTCGCCGAAGACCTATATCTCTTCAAGCTGATTCAGGCCGCGGCCGAGCTCAATCCTGAGATTCCCATCGCCATGCACCAGGACCACGGCAACAGCTTTGAGACCTGCAAGAGCGCCATCGAGCTGGGCTATACCAGCGTGATGATGGACGGCTCGCTCAAGGAAGACGGCAAGACCCCGGCCAGTTTTGAAGAGAACGTCGCGGTCACCAGGCGCGTGGTCGATTACGCGCATGAGCGCGGCGTCACGGTCGAGGGCGAGATCGGCGTGCTGGGCGGCGTCGAAGACGGCCATGGCGCGGGCGGCACGGGCCTGGAGCACGTCACTGATCCCGACCAGGCGGTCGAGTTCGCCGAGCTGACCGGCGTCGACGCCCTGGCCATCGCCATCGGCACCAGCCACGGCGCCTACAAATTTACGAAAAAGCCCGACGGTTCGGTCCTCAAGATGGATGTGCTGATCGCCATTCACAAGCGCCTGCCCAACACCCACCTGGTGATGCACGGCAGCTCCTCCGTGCCCAAGGATCTGCAGGACGTCATCAACCAGTACGGCGGCAAGCTGAAAGAGACCTGGGGCGTGCCGGTCGAGGAGATTCAACTCGGCATCCGCAACGGCGTGCGCAAGATCAACGTGGACACCGACAACCGTTTGGCCATGACCGGCGCCATTCGCAAGGTTTTGTGGGAGTCTCCGGAAAAATTCGATCCCCGCGACTACATGAAGCCGGCGCGCGAGGCAATGCAGAAGGTGGTGGCGCAGCGCATGACCCAGTTCGGCCAGGCCGGCCACGCCGGCGACTATGCGCCCATTGCGATCACCGAGATTGCCAAGGGTTATGCCAACGGAACCTTGAGCACCCAGCCTCTGATCGCCGCCAGGTAACTTCATCCAGCTTGAACGTTTGAAGCAAAGGGCCACTCCGCAAGCGGAGTGGCCCTTTGCAGTTTTGTAAGCTGGGTCTAGCGATGCGAGCCACCGCTGCTGGAACTGGCTGCGCTGGAGCCGCCGCTGGAACTGCCACCACCGCCGCTGGAACTGCCGCCTCCACCCCCGCCATGCGAGCCGCCGCCGCTGGAACTGCCTCCACCGCCGTGGTAACCTCCGCCGCTGGAGCTGCCGCTGGAACCGCCACCGTGATAGCCGCCTCCAGAGCTTCCGCCGCCAGGGTAGCCGCCGCTGGCGCCACTGAAGTGATCGGCCCGCGACTGCAGATTGCCTCTGCTGTTGTTGATCGGCGCGGCGATGCTGACGCTCCTGCTTCCCTGCATCACCTGCCTCTCCATCATGAAGCTCTGCGACTTATGGTCGAAGCTCAGCGGGACGCCCGCAGATCTGGCCTGCTCTCTATTGATTCCGAGAAGCGCATCCATCATCGGGTGAGCGACCATCGACGGAGTCTCCGCGTGGGCAAGCGCCGGATAATACGCCTTGCTGAACTCCCTGGGAGGCCCATCGAGGATCTTGACGGGCTGGGATAAATCGAGTCGCGTCCGCTGAAGCCCGAAACCATTCTTGTGGATCAACGCCAGAACCTCTTCCTTGCGATTGATCGGGGGCCGGCCTTTGGCATCGTAGGGATGAACCGGGACGAAGGCAGTCTTGTGTCCGTTCTTGACCCAGCGCCCCGCGCCCTGATGATGCCGCTTGTGGCCCGCAACCCAGACGTATCGATGCCCGCGGTGAATCCATCCTCCAGCGTGGCAGACGGCCCAATAGTATGGGAAAGACATTGGGTTCAAAGAATCGGAATATGGGTTCAACGCATTGGAATAATCGATGGTCCTCGCCATGCCGGAATCGTCTCCCCAATAAAAGTTGTATACGGAAGAGTCGAGAGGATAGCAGGGAAAGAACTCGTCATATCCAAGCGGTGGCATGGACGCGGCGGAGCCATACCCCGCCGTCGTTGCCCGATGCGGGGAGGCATCACCGGCAGGCGGCTGCGCCTCGGGCTGAAGGTTGCTCTCCTGCTCACGCGCGAAGGCGTCATTCGGCTCCCAGCAGGTGCCGTACGGTGCGCAATCAAAGAATTTCCCCTGTCCATCCAGCTCCGCCAGTCCGGGGATGGGCTGCGTCAATCCCGAGGCCTTCATCATCGCCTCCATGGCCGCCGATCGCTGGTTGACGAGATTTTCCACCCAGTGATCCCACTCGGCAAATGCGCCAGAATCGCCGGGGCCGGCTTCTTTGATGCGGCCGCCATTGCGAAAGTACAGCGTGTGGCCGATCGCCAGATCCTGCGGCGAGAAACCGATGATATGAAGCTCACTGCCGGCCAGCGGCGTCAGCGCCATTCCATCCAGATAACTGCTGATGCGCACGTCAACCTTGTCGCGGTACTTGGCGGCGAAGGTGTCCGTGGGGGTCTTCAGATAAAACCATTCGCCGGCGATGTCGGGGCGAAGATGGAGCGAGACGGTGCCGGTGAGCAGTGCCATCGAGCTGTAAGGGACGCCTTCCGTGGTGTGCAGGTCGTTGAAGGCGAGCACCGAGTTCTCGGCCAGATAGAGGTTCGAAGCGTCTTCGAATTCGATCACCGCGCGCCCCGCGCCGGTCACCAGGTTGAAGCCCGTCTCCAGCGGCAGGCCGGGAACGGCCTTCTCCCAGCTGGCTCCCGTGCTCCGCTCCGCCTCTTCGCCCCGCTCAATGCGCACATCTCCCTCAACACGGCTGATGCGCACAATCTGCGCATAGGTAGCTTCCGAATAGTGATGCCCGAGAAGAAACTGCGCGCCTTTTTTAAGTTTTTCCGAGGAATCGCCATTCAGAATCTCCTGAATCTGAGCCAGGCCGGCGTCCTCGTCGCGCCGCAGCAGCTCGTTGAGCGCCAGCAACTTCACGTCGTCGCTATCGTTGCTGTGCGGCTGGACGGGCTGATTGCTCTTCGCGCGAATTTCGATCTCCAGCGCGCCGCACTCCTCGATCCAGAGGCTCTTGGGAAACTCGCGGCCCAGCGCAACGCAGGTATCCAGCGCGGGCTGTGTGCGCCCCTGCTTGTTCTCGGCATAGGCCTTCCAATAGAGAGCGCCATCGGCGTGCTCGCCCTTCTGGTCGGCAACCGACGCGAAGATCGACTCCGCATCCGCCCACCGGCCTTCGTTGAGGGCGCTCGCTCCCTGCGCGTAGAGGCTGCTCTCCGGCGAACTGGCCGCAATCAGGGCGGCATCGATTCCCGGCGTAGCCATGCCCCCGGAAAAGCTCTGCCCCGGTGAGAACTGCGCATAGCCGGCGGCCGGCGCGCACAGCAAAACGCCTAGCAGTGCGGGATAAAGCATCGCTTTGGTTTTCATATAGTGCCTCCATTCGGCCGTTTGTTCGCGGCCGGCTTTTGATCCGGAATCCTGGAGCGCAGGACGCGCACTTCAAAGAGCAAGCTGCCCGAGTTCATTTCCTCTTGCAGGCGGCCGAGAGCCGCGGCGTTCAATCCATCGTGCTGGTTTGCCAATTCGACGAGCAGATGATCCAGGCGAGCCAGAGCCGCGGCCAAAGCCGGATCGTCGTCCTTCTCCGCATTATGGCGGCAGACACGATTGGCCGCCAGAAGGCTGCGGGCTTCGTTGCGCAGAGGTGTTACCATCTCCTCGCTGCCGGCGTCGGCATGTTTCAACTCGACCAGCAGTCGCTCCGAGCGCTCCAGATAGTCGCTCAATACGACGACGACAAGCCGTTGCTGAGGGGGCGCTGCCGGCTGAGGAACTGTAGTAGAATTGGCGCCCGCCGTTGTCCGTATCTGCTTGTGCTCCCAAACGCGCCCCGCAATGAATGCGCCCGCAACCAGCACCGCGCAGGCGGAGGCATAACTCAGGCCTCTCCAAACGCCGCCGCGCAGCCAGCTCCGCCGGCGCGCTTCGTATACGGGCAGACAGGGAGCAATCGACCGCCATACACGCTCGCCATACGCGGCATCCCGTGCCGGAAGCTCTGCGGATCGCAGAGCATCGAGATCGCTCTTGAACGCCGCAAAATCTTCGGTGCACTCCGCGCAAGCTTCCAGGTGCCGCATGGCGCGGGCTTTGCCCTGCTTGTAGTACTGCTCGATCAATTCCTGTTCATTCAAGTGCTTCATAGGTTCACCCTCAAGGGAGCCAGCCGGCTCCGCAGTTTTTTAATGGCGCGAAAGACCGCCTGCTTGGCCGCATTGGGCGCGACGCCCAGCGCTGCGGCAATCTCTTCGGTGCTGCAATCTTCCATGTGCCGCAGCACAAAGGCCGTTCGTTCCGTGGCCGTCAGGCTTTGCAGAGCAAACTCCTGCATGGCTCCGATCTCGCCGCTCAAGAATAGGCGCTCGGGGCTAGCGGCTGTATCCGCCACCTGCACTTCGTCCTGCTCCGGATCGGTCGTCCCGGCCACGCGGCTGAAGTTGACTGCCGGGCTGCGGCTGATTCTGTCCAGAGCGCCCCGCACCGCGATGCGGTATATCCAGGTGCCAAAACTCGACCGGGCCTCGAAGCTCTCCAGCTTTTGATACCCGCGCAGGAACGCCTCCTGCACCACATCCTCTGCATCGGCTTCATTGCCGGTGATCCGGAATGCAACCCGGAAGAGGCTATGGCTATGGCGCTCGACCAGCGCTCCATAAGCCTCTTTGTCTCCAGCCAGAATGGCCCGGACCGCCGCGTGATCGTTCTTGCCCATGCGAACCATTAGACAGCATTTTGCCGGGTGCGGTTAGGAGAGTTTGAACGGAGGAATCGCCGTGCTCCTCAAACGCCCCGCCGGCTCGCTGACCGCGGACGTGATGGAGGCAGACCGCGGTCAGGCTCCTCTTGTGTTGGACGAGAGTGAAGATCGCCTTCTGGTACAGGATGGCTATCCATTTGACTTAAGGAATCTCTGATTAAGTTTATGTTTTGATAGGGTGCGACTTTTTTACCTGCTCTCAGCGCAGCCGAAGAGTGACGCAAGTGCCGCAAAATCAACGCAAGCTTTCTCCCTGAGGCGACGTGTGGCTGACGACTTTTCGCCGTCCCATTGTGGATCTCTTCCTGAGGATTCGCTGCCCGCAAGCTCCCCTCCCGTCCGTCTAAAATTCCTTTCAGTGCTGCCCCTCAGTTCAAAAACAAGCCCTCATTCAGACTGGAGGACAATTTGGTACTCACGTTTTGTGCAATGTATGGATAGAATAGTTGGCAGAGGGCGAGGTCGATGCGGCAGGAAATACTGGCATCACAGGAAGGCTCCGAAAAGTTTGCCCGGAAGAGCAAGCGGGAACTGTTTCTCGACCGGATGGAGCAGGTGATGCCATGGGAAGAGTTGTTGGCTCTCATGGAGTCGCATATTCTGCCGGCAGAAAGTCAGCCTCCGGGGGGCCTGTCAATCCTGCTACGGACCTACTTCCTGCAGCAGTGGTTCAACTTCTCGGACCCCGGCGCGGAGGATGCGCTCTATGAGTCGCCCGTGCTGCGCAGCTTCGTTGGAGTCGATCTTGGCGTGGCGCCCGCGCCGAATGAGGCAGCGATCCGCCATTTTCGCCAACTGCTGGAAGAGCGCGATTTGGTCGGCGAGATCAACTTTAGAGTGAACACTACTCTTGCCGGGCAGGGCATCCGCATCACGATCGGGACAAATGCGGATGCGGCGATCCACGATGAATCCTCTTCGACCGACTACGCTGCTGGTGTGCACGAGCAGCCCGGAGACGTCGACAAAACGTCTGCCGAGACCGTCGCGCATATTGGAGCGCCTGTCACACTGACGATCAAAAGTCTGACCAAAGCCAAAGGAATGGACATAGCTGATCCTCTCCTCCCTGACACAAGCGACTTGTACATTGCGGTCATCAGCCCGGACGCGAAACGCCGCAGCGCTGCCCTGCGCGCTTTGGGAGAGTGCCATGCCGGCAAAATCCAGGAGTTCCTCTCCTATCCCTCCGACCTCGAAGATGTGCCCCGGACTCTGAATCGCGAGTTTGATATAGTCCTCGTTGACCTGGACACTACTCCGAAACTTGCCCTTAATCTGGTGGAGTCCATCAGCATCCGCGGCTTGGCAATCGCTATGGTCTACTCGGCGCAGGCCGATTCAGACCTTTTGCTCAGAGCCATGCGTGTGGGCGCTCGCGAGTTTCTCACTCTGCCCTTCAATCCCGGCGCCATGGCCGAGGCTCTGGTCCGGGCATCGGCCCTTCATTCGGTGACCCGCCCACAGGAAAAGGCCGACGGCAGTTTACTCGTATTTCTCGGTGCGAAAGGCGGCTCCGGTGTCACGACCCTGGCCTGCAATTATGCTGTTTCGCTGGCCCAGGAATCCGGACAGAAAACCCTCCTGATCGATCTCAACCTCCCGCTCGGTGATGCGGCTATAAACCTCGGTATCAAGCCTCGATACTCGACCGTGAACGCTCTTCAGAATTCCAGCCGGCTCGACGCTAGTTTTCTCTCCACCATGTTGATTAAGCATAGTTCCGGGCTATCGGTACTCGCGGCGCCCAGTGAATTGGCCACCGTGCAATTTCCCGATGACGCTGTCGACAAGCTGCTTAAGGTCGCGCGTGAGGAGTTCGATTATGTGGTGGTCGACGCAGGATCGAGACTCGATCTGCAGCATACCATTCTCTTTGCAGAAGCCGACACTATTTATCTGGTCACGCAGATCGGCATCCCCGATCTGCGCAACTCGAATCGCCTGATTTCAATGCTCTCCACCGCCGGTAGCCCCAAACTCTCGATTGTGATCAACAGATACGACCCTCGCAGCATGGAAATCGACGAGGAGCATATTACAAAAGCCTTCACCAGACCGGCTGATTGGAAGATTCCCAACAACTACATCGCTGTGCGGCGGATGCAGAACACTGCAACCTCGCTCATGGAAGATGACTCGGAGATTTCAAGGGCGATCCGGCAGATGACCAGATCCGTTAGCGGACAGCCCGCCATCCCGGAAAAGAAGAAGGGGTTCAGCTTCTTTCGCTAAGGAATCTATTCTATTGAAACCGTGTGATTGTGGTTTGGCCGGAATTTAGCGCCAGCCTCGAGACCTTATCGCCGGCCTTCGGTACGTAGCGCCAGCCTTTGTAACGTAGCGTTGGCCTCCAGGCCAGCTGTCGTGCGGGCGTCCACGCCCGCATTCGTTCAGGAACAATGACCCAATCACACAGTCTCAGCACCAGCTGTTTCCGAGGATTCTGGCGTTCGCTTGTGCCAATGATGCAGAATTGTGTCAAGAAACCGATGTCCAGGTACCGTTTCACACCCTGCTTGAGTAGAATACTTGGCAGAGGGCGATGGCGATGGGGCAGGATATACCGGTATCACAGGAGGGTCCCGGGAACATGGCGGCCGAACGTGATTCCCAGTTGCAGCACTCCGGTGAAGGCGGCCGAAAGGAAGTTGAGACCGGCGCGCAGATCAGCGTAAATGGCACGGAGACAGCCGCGCCCATCGCGCAGGAGATGGCCAGCCGTCTGACCAGGGCCAGAGTCATGGAGGTTGTTGATCCTGCCTTCAATCGCGCAGGCGTCTTGTCCGTTGCGGTCATCAGCCCGGACGAGGAACGCCGCGGCGCC
>Ga0181529_10000541_pt1 | contig 54561 bp, 43 predicted proteins | sample PEATcosm2014_Bin_36_FD_119763 | JGI IMG/M metagenome (GOLD analysis project Ga0181529, IMG submission 119763) | Peatland microbial communities from MTU Mesocosm Facility, Houghton, MI, USA - PEATcosm2014_Bin10_30_metaG | ecosystem: Environmental > Terrestrial > Soil > Wetlands > Peat | place...
AGATTGTACTCGATCAGCGAAGCCAGTTCGGCCTCATCTTCCACGATGGCGATACGTTTGGGCATGTGCGGTTATAGAGCGGCTTCGCGCCGCCGGTCGTTCAACCAGATCAGCGCGAACAGAACGAATGCCATCGCCAGGGCGACCGCCGTCAGGGTCCAACCGTTGCGCATCAGGAACCCTTGCGCATCCTCGCCCATCCGCACCGCCAGGTAAGCTTCCCCGAAGTAGCGGATCAACCGGGCGACCACCACGGCCGCCAGGAATTGACCGAGGTTCGTCCGCAGTACGCCGGCCGAAACCACGAACGGCTTCATCGGCAAGGGGATAGGGACCAGGGCCGGGATGAAAACGGTGATCAGCCCGTAGCGTTCGAACCACTGCCGGAACTTCTGCGGCTTACCCGGGTCCGGTTCCTTCACGAAGCGCCGCACCCCATGGCGCGCCGCCAGGAACAGCCCGACATTCCCGATCAAAGACCCCAGCACCGCCATCAGGGCCGTCCAGTACGCCAGCTTCGGCGAATGCCAAGCGACGTAAATCAGCGATACATCCATCGCTCCGGGCAGCGGAACCCCGCAGGAATCGAGCGCGGCCATCAGGAACACACCCAGCGGCCCGAACGCGATCAGCGCAAGTTTCAGATGTTGGAGCAAACATCTATTCTAGTGCACAGTGGACCGCGAAATGTGGGGCCGCCCAGCACGTCTACAGCATATCCGCGAAGCTCTTCCGTAACTTATAGAACCACGCGTGCCCCAGCACAAACACCACCAGCGCCAGCACGCAGAATTTCCAAAAGTGTTCGAATGCCGGCGGCTGATGCCACAGAAAGATCGACCGGTATCCGCCCACCAGTTGGTACATCGGGTTCTTAAAAAGTAACTTGGCGATCCACGGAGCGCGCGTCTGTAACATCTCCTCGCGGTAGCAAATTGGCGTCAGGAAGAACCAGATAGTGAGCAGGAATCCGATGATCTGTCCCAGGTCCCGGAAGAACGCTCCCAGCGCCGCCAGAAACCAGGATAGTCCCGCGGTGAACATCATCTGCGGAATCAGCAGCACCGGCAGCCACAGGATGGTCACCGGCAAACCGTGCCCCGACAACAGCAGGAATCCGCAGTACAGCAACAACGCGAAACACTCCGTTACTAGCCCGGCAAACACCAGGTTCACCGGCAGAGTCTCCACCGCGAAGACCAGCTTCTTGACGAAATTCCGATGTTCCAGCATCACCGTCGGAGCGCGGCCCACCGCCTCGCTGAAGGCCAGCCAGGGCAACATCCCTCCCAGCAAGTACAGGGCGAAGGCGGTATGATCTTTGTCCGGATTCAACACAAACCCGAAGACGAAAAAGTAAGTCAGAATCAGCAACAGCGGATTGAATACCGTCCAGAACGCGCCGCCGAACGATCCGCGGTACCGCCCCAGAATGTCGCGCCGCACCATCACGCGGATCAATCCGCGGTTCCGCCAGATGGTCAGCCACGGATACACCAGCGCCCGTCCCACCGCGCGCACCGCGTTCCTGCGGCGCAATGCCGCGGCGGTGGTGACGCGCGCAGGTTCCACCCGCGACACGGCGCCTTCCGTCCACACGTCCACAGCCAGCGCCGGCCAGCCCGCTTCGTAATACCAGCGCACGCCCTCGAGCATCGGCGAAATCAGCACGCGGTAACGGCCGTCCTCGGGCGGCACTTCGAACCCCAGCCGCACCTTCGCCGTCTCACCCGGCGCTACATCGCGCCCGAGCGCCACCCGCGCGCCGTCCACAATCAGCGTGCCGGTATTGGCGTCGAACAGGTGGTAGCCCACGCGGAAACCCTCCGCCGCCCGCCAGGTCTCGGCCGTCTTGTTGCGCAGACCGAACTCGGCATACGCCAGCCCACCCGCCCGCGCCGCCGCGTCGAACTCGATCCGCGGATCGATATAGCCGGCGCTCATGAGTACAGCCACTCCGGATACCGGTCCAGCACCGGCCCCTTCTTGCGGCCCACCGCGTAGATGCCGTCGCCGCGCAGGTCTGTCTCCAGCCAGTAGCGGCGCAGCAGGTGCAATACCCAGGCGAATTCCGGGTGCGGCGCATCGCGAAACTCGCCGGTTTCCAGGTGCGTCACTTCGAACCCCGCGCCTTCCAGCAGTTTGTGGATCTCGCGCGGCGTATACTCCCGATTGTGCCGCGCATCCACTTCGCCCGATTCCGCCGGCCGGATATACGCCGGAAAGAAGCCCGGATGGTAGCCCTGCAAAATGGCCGAAATTCCGCGCAACGACGCCACGTTGGGCGTAGTCAGAACGAAATGCCCGCCCGGTTTCAAGATGCGGTTCACCTCGCCCATCAGGTGCATGGGATCCTCGAACAGGTGCTCGATCAACTCGCCGCACAGCACCGTCGAGAAGTGCTCCGCGGGATACGGGAACACGTCTTTCTCGGCGTCGAAATGGTCGATCTCGCAGGTGAAAGTTTCGCCCTCCACCGACGTCACCTCGCGATGGTCCATCCGTCCCAGCTTCCCGTAGTAGCACCCACGGACCTCGCCGTACCCCAGCCGCGTGTTCAGCGCCGGCGTGATCTGTAGATACGCGCCCATCTCCAGGACGCGGTCGTCAGGCCCGCCCGGCGGCGTGATTTCGAGCGTCTTCAGCAACCGCGTGGCGTGCGTCCCCAGGTAGATTCTCGCCTCCGGACTCGACGCCCAACCCGATAAATATCGTGCCAGGTCGGATTCGGCAACCGCTCCCTCACGGTCGCGGCTCGGCTCGACAAGCGGCCCTTCGCGGCTCGGATCGGAGCCGCCACCGTCGGGGAGCGGTTCTTCCCGCACCGTCTCCGCCACCTCGTAAACCGGCGGCTCCCACTTCCGTCCCTCCACCACAGCTTCCAGAAAACCCGCGTACTGCCGCGCCACGGCCGCCCAATTGCATCGCTCCGCCACGTAGTTCCGCGCGCGCGTTCCCATCTCGCGCGCCACGTCCGGCCGCGACACCAGCAGGTTCAGATATTCGAAGATCAGGTCTTCCTCGCCCGCGCCCACGGGCACTTTCAGGCACACATCCTCGGGGAACTCGGCAAACGACCCGACGTCCGACACCACCACCGCCTTCGCCAGCCCCATGGCGCGCAGCATCGTGCCCGAGCTTTCTCCCACCGTGGGATATCGCAGGTTGAGTACGATGTCGCAGGCCGCCAGGTACCCCGTGAAGTCGTCAATCGGCGTGAAGCCCAGCACCCGCACGTTCGCCGACAACCCCATGGCGCGGATCGTCGGTTCCAGAGGAAACTCCGGATGCGGCTCGCCCACCAGGATCATGCGGGCGCGCGGCTCCATTTTCACCAACCGCCGAAATGCCCGCAGCGACTCCGCAATCCGCTTGTACGGTTTCAGGAATCCGAAGATCCCGATCAGCGGCACGTCGATGTCCAGCCCCAGTTTGGAACGGTAGGCGTTGCGGTCGGCTTGCGGAATCCACGCGCCGTGCGGAATCGCGGCTATCGGTCCGGTGAAACCCGCCGCGCGGATCTCGCCTTCCATGAAGCGGCTGTGTACGATCACGCCGCGGGCCGCTTCCAGCAGCCGCCGCGTCATGGCGACGCCTTCGTAGTCGGGCCCCACTTCCAGCTTGCGCACGCGCTCGGCGAAGGCCCGCGCCGCCGCCCCGCCGTTGTACTCGCATTCGCGCACGTAAGCGTCCCAGTCGCCCCGCCGGATGGTCATCTCCGCGCACAGGTGGTGCAGATTGGATTCGTGCATCACCACCACGCCCGGATGGCGCAGCGCCGCTTCGTACACAAACGCGTGGTAACCGTTGTTGCCCACCTGATACAGCGCGATGTCGAAGTTCGCAGGGTCGAACGCCTGGTCCGCCCCCGCAAATACTTCCACGGTCGCCAATGGCCGCAGGCTTTCGAGAAGCGCTTCGGAATAATCCGCGATGCCGCTTCGTGCCGGCGGAAGCGGAGAAAAATATGCCACCCGCATGCTGGGTCTTATCGTACAAGATCCAGCGTGAAGGTCGCCATACTCAGCGGCACGCGGATCTGCAGCGGCGTGCGGGCCGGGTCGCGCGCATAATACACTTCGAAATGAAAATCCGATTTCGGACCTTTGACCGTGACGGTCAGGTGGTCGGTAGTCGCCTTCTTGTTCCCCACCGTAATGTCCTCGGCCCCCGCGTAAACCATGCTGACGGAATACGCCGACCCGAGATATATCTGCGCGCTGGCCGGCACGCGGCCCTGGCCCAGTTCCTCGCGTGCGTAATACGAATATGCCACCGCGTCGCGCGCGCACGTCCCGATGAAGAAATCGGACTTACCGCCGTCTTCCGGGAATACTGTGACACGTTGCCCGTTGCCGGCCCTCTGGTCGAAGGTGGTCTTTTCGCGGCCCCTCTTGCCGGCGTGGTCGGTACCGCGTTCCAGCGAGAGGGAACACAGGTCCGCGCCGGTCGAAGAAACATACCGGTCTACCACCGAGAATCCGGGCACTCCGGCGTTGCCCCTCACTTCGAAATCCCACGCGCCCTTATCGCCCTTGTGGGCCGTGAAATACACGTCGCCCACCGCCAGGCCGCTCTGCCAGTTCATGGTGTAGTGCAGGGTTTCGTTCTGCCACGGAAACCCCGTAGGCGCGGGCGCCGGCTGAGCCGCGGTCTGAGCCGCCGCGGCGCCCGCCATAGCCAGCCAAAGTGCGGCCAATCGGTATCCTTTAAGATGCATAAGTTTCACCTAAAAAAACTGTGGGGCAGGTTTTCAACCTGCGGTGGTTTTTAGCCGGCCTGGGCGCCCACCGCACACGTCCGCACCGCTTTCACCTGTGAGCTATGGTCGCGGGCACGGGGACTTTCTCCAGCCGTCCTTCGAGGACTTCGCGGAACACGTCCAACGTTCCTTCCGCGGTCTTCTGCCAACTGAAGTGCGCCGCCCGCTGCAAACCCAGCCGCTCCATCCGCGTCCGCAATTCGGCGTCCAGCAACAGATCGGCGATCGCCCGCACGATCTCGTCCACCACGTACGGATCGAAGACAATCGCCGCGCCGTCCACCACTTCCGGCAGCGACGTGGTATTGGCGCAGACTACCGCGCGGCCGCAAGCCATGGCCTCCAGCGCCGGCAGGCCGAAGCCTTCGTAGAACGACGGAAATACGAACAGGTCGCAGGCATTGTAAAGCTGCAGCAGGTCCTCGTCGGAGACGAAGCCGAAAAACTGAATTCGATCTTCGACGCCCGATTCATGCGCCGCCTCGCGCACCCTGCCGGCGAACCAGGTTTCCTTGCCCGCCAGCACCAGCCGATGATTCAGTTGCGGATACGCTCGCACCAGCCGGGCAAATGCCTGGATCAGCCCGATCTGGTTTTTGCGCGGCTGCAGATCGCCTACCGAGAGCAGAAACGGCGTGGGTACCCGGAACCGGTCGCGCACAATCGCCGTCGCGGCTTCCCGCGACATCGGCCGGAATTCCGGGGCGGCGGCATTCGATACCACTACCACTTTGTCCTCGTCCAGATCGCCGTAGACTTTTAGAATCGATTTCCGCGAAAATTCGCTGCCGGTCAGCACCTTGGCTGCGTGGTGTACGGTACGCCGAACGGTCCACTGCAACTGCCGCGCGCGCGCCCAGGGAAAGTACTCGGGATGCTCCAGAAAACTGACATCATGCACGCTCACGACAACCGGAACGGAACACCCCACCGGAGCGGTGTACTGAACATGCAGCAAGTCGGGACGGTCTTCGCGCACCTGGCGCGCCAAGTCGTAGCCCAGACGCACAAAAGGATTACCCGAGATTGTACGAACCTGGATTCGCGGCGGAATCCACTCATGGGCGCTGTCTTCAGATACATACGCCACGAATTCGCAGTCCCGGTCATGGGCACCGAAGGCGTTCAACAAACTTCGAACGTAAACTTCATTACCGGTAAGGTGCCGGCCGATGGCGTGAGCATCAACGGCAAAGCGCATGGACCGTACCAGTATAACCGAGCACAATGCCACAGGTCTGTGTCATAAATCCAGGTTTTTCCAGACTGTCTCCCAAGTAAATTCCTTTTCCAGCAATAATCTACCGGCCCTTCCCACTTCCCGCCTCAACTCTTTGGACTCCAGCAGCCGCGAAACCGATTCGCCAAATGCCGCCCCGCTGTCCGCCAGCAGGAGTTGCTCTCCATGCCGTACCGGAAGCCCTTCCGCCCATAAAGACGTCGAAACCACAGGGACTCCCGCCGCCCAGGCCTCCAAAATCTTCAAGCGCGTGCCACTGCCCGCCAAAAGCGGCACTACCGCCACCTTGGCCCGTGCCAGTTCCAGAACCGCATCTTCCACCGCTCCGATTACTTCTATACGCGTATCTCCGGATGTGAACTGGCTCACAGCCGCTGGATTCTTACCTAGCAACCGCCATACCAATCCGGGCCAACGGTCCCGAAGGCGCGGCCAGACGTCCCTTCGGAAGAACCGCACCGCCGACGTATTCGGGTGGTACTCCATGTTCCCCGAGAAGACTACAACGTCCTCTACTACCACTTCCGGCATAGGCCGCAGAGGGATGGCATTGGGATATACCCGCACCCGTGCCCCCGGCGCTACCTCGCGCGCCGTAGACGCATCCCGCTCGGAGGTGGTCAATACCTCCGAAAACCGTGGCAGCCAGGTCCGCTCCATCTCCCGGCAAGCCGTGCTAAACAAACGGTGCGCCATCCCCGCAACGGACCCGTCCGCCTCCGCGCACCGGGCGTGCAATACGGATTCGATATTGTGCAGGTTCAGCACCGTCCGCCGGCATACCGCCGCCACCGCTTCCCAGTAGGGCGCGCACCAGAAATGTTCGATGATGCCGGCCTCATACTCCCGTCCGGCCACGGCGTCCCGAATCCGTTGGTCGAATCCCGAGAACCGGTCCACCAGCGGTGGCATTTCGCGGACCAGTCGTGAGGCATTTCGCCACCCCCTGGCAGCCAGACTGCGCCCATTCGCCGGCAGATCGAGCACCACCACCCGTTCCACCTTGCCCTGCGGAATCCGCGCCGCCGGATCCGCCGCACCCGGTTGCCGAAAGACGATCAAATCGACGCGATACCGCTGCGACAGATACTCCAGCAGCGACGCCGTCCGCAGCGCCCCGCCGCCCGCCACCGGGTACGGCGCTTCAGGTGCCAGCATCAGAGCGGCGGGCTTCATGTTTCCACCCAAGGTTGGCCGGAGCCCGTGGCGCACGCACTCGTGCGTGCCGCATCGACACGCCTGTCGATGCCCGGCGTGCTGCATCTGTACCATCGGTTGTCCGCCGAGCGTCCCGAAGAGTCGGGACGCGGCACGCAAAAGTGCGTGCGCCACATCCCCTCACTCCCCAAAACGCCTCCGCGCCTCGCGATACACCTCATAGGTCTCGCGCGCCGTACGTTCCCACGTAAACTGCCCCGCCCGTTCGAGCGACTTCGCCCGCATTTTCGCCACCCGCTCCGGACTCTCACACATCGCGCACATCGCCTGCGCCAACTCCGCGGTGTCTCTCGCGTAGATTGCCGCGTCGCCGGCCGCCTCTTCCACCGCGCGCGACGCGATCACGCACGCTCCGCACTGCATCGCCTCGAGCACCGGCAGTCCGAAGCCTTCATAGAGCGATGGATAGACCAACGCCAGCGCGCCCGAGTACAACTCCGGCAGCGATGCGTCGGGCACCTCGCCCAACCAGCGCACGCCGGTCTCGCCGATCAACCCCGGAACCTCCGCGAAATCGCTGCGCTTCCGACCGGCAATCACCAGGTCAACGGCATGCGAACGGCGCACTTCCCGCCAGGCTGCCACCAGCATAGGCAGGTTCTTGCGCGGCTCCAGCGTGCCGACGAAGAGGAAATATGGCGCGCCCGGCGAAACCGGTGACGCCCTCTCAACCGGCCGAAACCACGGGGCCGCCGCTTCCGGAACGGCCACCACCCGGTCGGGACGCAGCCGGAAACGCTCGATGGCCTGCTTGCGCACGGTCTCTCCCGGCGTCACCACCATGGTGGCGATCCCCAACTCCAGCAGCGCCGGCGTCCGTCTGCGGACTCGCCCGGCGGCATGGTGCCAGCGCCGGTTCATCCACGGGGAAAGGTCGTGCAGCGTCAACACGCTCGGTCTTCGCGCCAGGTACGGCACGGCGAAATCCGGCCCGTGGACCAGGTCGGCGCCCAGGCGGCTCAACTCCCGCGGCAATCCCCAAAGCCACCAGCGCCGTTCGGCCGCATTGCGCGGTCCCCCGCCCCGCTTCAAATTGCCGGGAGCCGCCGCCGGCATGGCGAACGGCCGGTCCGATACCAGGTAGAACTCGTCCTCGGGAAAGGTGCGCGCCAGCGCCAGGCTCAGTTCGCCGGTATAGCGAGCCAGCCCGCCCGAGGAAAGTCCCAGCGTCGCGCCTTCGATCGCCACGCGCATAGCAACGCCAGCCTCATTTGCGATTGCCGTAGTTCTTCTCGTAATACGCCCGGTACTCGCCGCTCTTGACACGCGCCACCCACAACGGATTCTCGCGGTACCACTGGATGGTCTTCGCCAAACCCGTCTCGAAATTCATGACGGGCCGCCAATCGGTTTCGCGCATCAATTTCTCGCTCGACAACGCATACCGGCGGTCGTGCCCCGGCCGGTCCTTCACGTACTCGATCAGAGCCTCGGTCTTCCCCGTCAGAGCCAGCACCTGCCGCACCACGTCCAGGTTCGGCAACGACCGGTTCCCGCCGATATTGTAAATCTCCCCGTCCCGCCCCTTCTCCACCACCGCGCGGATGGCCCGGCAGTGATCGTCCACATACAGCCAGTCGCGCACCTGCATGCCGTCTCCATACACCGGCAGCCGGCGGTCCTCGAAGGCGTTCGAGATCATCAGCGGAATCAGCTTCTCGGGAAACTGATACGGCCCGTAATTATTCGACGCGCGGGTAACCGTCACCGGCATCTTGTAAGTCACGAAGTACGACCGCGCCAGCAGGTCCGACCCGGCTTTGGACGCCGAATACGGGCTGCTCGGATTGAGCGGAAATTCTTCGGTGGCTTCGAGCGGCGCCGCCAAACTGCCGTACACTTCGTCCGTGGATATGTGGACGAATCGCGGCGTCGCATGTTTGCGCGCCGCTTCCAGCATCGTGAACGTCCCCCGCAAATTGGTCTGAATCACCGGCTCCGGCGACAGGATGCTGCGGTCCACGTGCGATTCCGCCGCGAAATGCACGATCGCATCGGGCTTCTCGCCGTCCACCAGGCCATCCACCAGCCGGTCGTCGCAGATGTCCCCCTGCACGAAGCGGTATCGCGAATTGGTCTCCACCGCGGTCAGGTTTTCCAGATTCCCCGCGTACGTCAGCTTGTCCAGGTTGACCACCCGCCAATCCGTCTCGCCGATCAACAGCCGGACAAATGCCGACCCGATAAATCCCGCCCCGCCCGTCACCAGAATCTTCATTTATCCGACCACTCCCCCGCGGCGCATACACTCGTCGGTGCCGCGTCCCGACTCATCGGGACGCCAGGCGAACCGTGCGCCACAGCCGGCGCCCTTCACTTCCACTGCGTCTCCCAATCGTACTGGATCGACGCGTCGTTATAAGGGATACGCCCTTCGTCCTGGGGATTGTAGAACCGGTCCGTCAAATACACCAGCATCGACTCTTCCTTGCCGACCACCTTGTATCCATGCGCCACACCCGGCGGAATCAGAATTTGCCACGGACGCAACCCGCCCACGTACAGCGTATTGCGCGCGCCGAACGTGTTCGACCCCAGCCGCAGATCCACCAGCACCACCTGAAACAGACCCTTCGCCGGCGTCCAGAAGTCCGTCTGATGCAGATGGTAGTGAAACGCTTTCACCGAGCCCGGGTAGTTCAGCGCCGCCGAAACCTGCGTGGTGGCAGCCGGAAACTGCGCCGCCGCGCCCACTCCCATGCGCTGCACTTCCAGAAAATAGCCGCGATCGTCCGGATAGATCGAGAAGGGCTGTAGCACCACATCGGCGATCAGTTCCTTCGACCCCACCGACCCGATGACACTTCCTATTCCCTTGGCGCACTCCGGCACCGCCAGTTCGAGGTCCGGTGGCGACGTCAGCCGCCGCCCCGGTGTCGCCAGCAGCATGGGTTTAGATCGCCCCTTCCGGTCCCGGCTCGCCGCGTTTCGCGGCCGCCAACTGCGCCGCCAGGTTGGCCGCCCGCAGCAGCGAATCGAAGGTGCCCGCGTCGGTCCACCATCCGTCCAGGTACGAAAACGTCAGCGTACCCTCGCAGATGTAGGCGTTATTTACATCGGTGATTTCCAACTCGCCGCGGCCCGACGGAACCAGCGTCTTGATCTTTTCGAACACCGTAGCGTCGTACATGTAGATTCCCGTCACCGCGTAGTTCGACTTGGGATGTTCCGGCTTCTCCTCGATCCCCGAGATCCGGTCGCCCGACACTTCCGCCACGCCGAACCGCTCGGCGTCCTGCACCTCTTTGAGAAGGATGTGCCCGCCCTTCTCTTGTTTCCGGAACCGCTCGGCGGCTTCCCGAATGCTGCCTTCGATGATGTTGTCGCCCAGAATCACGCAGATCTGGTTCCCGTCGGCGAAGTGTTCCGCCAGCGCCAGCGCGTCGGCGATGCCGCCTTCGCCTTCCTGGTACGTGTAGTTGATGTGCTTCAGGCCGAATTCCTTGCCGTTAGCCAGCAAGCGCAGAAAATCGCCCGAATTACGCCCGCCCGTGACGATGAGGATGTCGCGTATGCCGGCGTCCACCAGGGTTTGGATCGGATAATAAATCATCGGCCGGTCATAGATCGGCAGCAAATGTTTATTGGTGATTTTTGTGAGGGGAAACAGGCGGCTGCCTGTGCCGCCCGCCAGCACTATACCTTTCATAGGTCGTAGCCTCTATCATACAATGGTGCGAGATGCCCCATTACGATTGGAATCAAATACCCGCCGAACAATTGAATCCGCTCGTCACACGCAAGGTGATCCACACCAACGCCATGACGGTCGCCCGCCTCAATTTCGCCAAGGGCGCCGCAACGCCGTCGCATCGCCACGTTAACGAACAGGTGGCCATGGTGGAAAAGGGCGCGCTCAAATTCGACCTCGACGGCCAGGAGATTGTAGTGAGCGCCGGCCAGGCCCTGGCCATCCCTTCCGGCGTCCCGCACGGCGTAGTAGCCCTGGAAGACAGCGTGATCATCGACCTCTTCACCCCCCGCCGCCAGGACTGGATCGACGGCGACGACGCCTATTTGCGCAAGTAGCTTTATGTGGGGCAGGTTGGCAACCTGCGGCCGAGTGGTACTCGGCCTGCCGACCAGTATGCAAATGCCGACCCAGCCGCACAATACCGTCCCGCATCCCGGCTCAGCGGGATGCCCGGCCCTTCGAGAGCCTCAGCCCGCCGCCAGTCCGCGATCTTCCTCTAGAATGGAGTTTCCGATGGACATCCGCCTCTCCCCATATGGCCGGGCGTCGGCCCAGCCCTCTCCCGTCAATCGAATGATGGAAGACTTCGCCAGCGATTTCCGCGATGGCGTGGATATCAACCTGGGCGTCGGGTACGTGAACGAGAAAACCATCCCCGTCGCCTTCCTCACCGAGGCCGCACAGGCTGTCGCCGGCGACCCGGTGAAATACCGCCAGGCGTTCAACTACGGCGGTCCGGCGGGCTCGGCGAACCTGGTGAACTCCTTGCGCGAGTTCCTGACCGGAGCACCGAACGCACGCGTGGATGAGGCCGCGGTGTCGGGCCGGCGGCTGATCGTCGGGCCCTGTGGCGCCACCAGCATTCTCGACGGACTGGCGGACGTGATCGCCCCGGGACTCGTGATCACATCCGATCCGATGTATTACATCTATTGCGACGCGCTCGAACGCAGAGGCTTCGAAGTGCTGGCCGTTCCGGAAGACGGGGAAGGCATCGCGCTGGAGTTGCTGGAGCGGAAACTGCAAGCGCTGGGCCGCGGCATAGACCGGATCGCGTTCTTCTACGTGGTGACCGTCAACAACCCAACGTGCACCATCCTGTCGAACACCCGCCGCCGGGCGCTGCTGCAAGTGGCCGCACGACTCTCGCGCCAACAGGGCCGGCGGATCCCCATCTTCTACGACCTGGCTTACGAATTGCTTCTCCACGATCCGCTGGCTGAACCTTTTGTCTCGGTGCTTCCCGGCGACGATCTGGGGATCGCCTACGAGATCGGAACTCTGTCGAAGGTGTTGGCGCCCGGCCTGCGCATCGGATACTTGCTCGGTCCCGACGGCCCGCTGATGAATTCCATGGTGCAAAGAACCAGCGATACGGGATTCAGCGCGCCGCTTTTCGTCCAGGAAATGGCCAGCTATCTTCTGGACCGCCACATCACCGGGCAAATCCGCGCCGTAAACGCCGGATACCGTCAAAAGGCGCTGGCCGTGCGGGAAGGCATTGAGCGCAGCCTGGGAGATCTTCTGGGCGAGTGCCGCGGCGGCAGTGCGGGCTTCTACTACTACCTGACGTTTCGGGACGTGGAAACTCACCCGTCGTCGTCCTTCTTCAGGTTTCTGACGCGCACCACGGGCGACCCCGCGGTGGACGGCCCATCGGGAAAGCGGGGCCCGCGCGTGATGTACATTCCGGGCGAATACTGCGTACACCCGCGCGGCGATCTGGTAGCGCAGGGCAAGCGGCAGCTTCGGTTATCGTACGGTTTCGAGGATGTTCCGGCGATTCTGCAAGCCATCGAATGGATGAGAGAAGCCGCCGAATTCGCTCGAGGGCGAGTTCCAGCCCGCCCGTAGCCCACTCATCTCACGGATCGGAATGCCGGAATTTGTGGGGCAGGATGGTATTCTGCGGCCGAGTGGTACTCGGCCTGGTCGGCATTTGCATACTGGTCGGTAGGCCGAGCGCCACTCGGCCGCAGGTTACCAACCTGCCCCACATAAGGCATCTTGCGGGCCCCAATAGGTGCCTGTATCCGGCTGTGGGACTCAGTGACGCATACATCCTGCGTGCCGCGCCACAACGCCGAACCGGTCTGCGGGAAGGTCGGGCTGGCAGCCACGCGCTTCGCAGCCTGCTATCCCGCTACGCGCTCCCGAAATCGCCATCGCAGCCGCAACCGCCTCCGCCGCCGAAATCGCCCTCGCAACCGCAGCCGCCTCCCCAGTCGTCCACACAACCGCAGCCGTAGTCGGAGTCGCAGAAGCAGCCAATATCGCCGACGCACCCGCAACCGGTATCGGAAACGCAGGAGCAGCCCGTATCGGAGTCGCACCCGCATCCCGTATCCGATTCGCAGGTGCACCCCGCGTCGTACACACAAGGGCAATTGCCCGGCACGCAATCGCAACTGCACAGGACTTCTTCCCCAAAGCCCGCCCCGCAGGAAACTGTGTAGACCACGCCGGCCCAGGGGTATTGGGATCCACTGCAGGAGGGCGCCGATGCCGCGATGTCCATGAAGCAAACCGGTACCCGGGCGCCCGCCGGCAACTGGTACAGGCGGATGCTCTTTCCCGACGCCACGGCCATGTAGCCGTTCTGCGGATCCATCGCCGCCGCCAGGCATGCGCCGTCGTTCGCTTCCATCTCGCGGATCAGCGTCAGATCCGGCGCGGAATAGAGCCTCGCCGGAGCGTCGGAGTAGGCGATCGCCAGCAGCTTACCGTCGGCGCTGAAGGCCAGCGACGTTGCGGTCCGGTTTTCTACCACCGAGGTCAGCGGCGTCAGGCTGGCAAACGCATACATGTACAGCCGCACTCCATCGTGCGCCGCCAGGAACGCGCCGTCGGCGCTCACGGCGAACGCCTTGCCCGCCACCGTTCTCAAAACGGTTCCGGTCGAAAGCAGCCGCAGATGGACCTGCCCTCCCGCTGTCACCAGGTAGCGCCGCGGCAGTGCGGTCTCCCCGATCGGCGCCGGTTGTCGGGCGATTGGACCACGCCGCTGGCCGGGCGCTGGAACGCCCACCTGGACCATCGCATCCGTCGAATCGACGAAGCTGTGCAGCAGCGTTGCGTGCTCGACCGACCAGACTTTCGTGGTTCGATCCACGCTCACCGAAACCAATTGAATGCTGTCCGGCGTGAAGGCAACTCCCTCAACCGCGCCCGAGTGCCCTGCCAGTGTCCGGCGTGTCTTGCCGTCCGCCGACCAGAGCTCGAGCTTGCCGCCGTCCATCGCCACGGCGATCTGATTTCCGTCCGGACTCACCGCCACCTGAAATGGAACCATTTCGGTTGAGATCGCCCGAAACAGGGCGCCGCCCGGGACCGTCCAGAACTTCACCAGGCTATCGTGCCCCGCGCTCACCAGGGTCTTTCCGTCGGGAAAGAAACTCAGGCTGTCCACGAGTATGTTATGCGCGAAGGCCCCTGGCGCACAGCCCGACGCCGCGGCAGCCCGTGGCAGACCGGCGAAGGCGCCTGCGGCGAGCAGCCCCATTACGCTTCGGCGAGTCAGCTTCCAACCGTCGCGGCCTGATTCGATAGCCGAGACGGCGGGTGTGTCTCCGGCCGTGGATGGCAAAGCCAAGTCCGAAATCCGGTCCTCAAAGCGCTTCTTCATGGCGCGCCCGCTCCCTCCGGGTAGTAATGCTTTCGAGGAGTGTCATAACCGATACTCGTTTCCTTCACCCGCGGTCACATATTGCGGGCGCCGTTCCAACTCATTTCGGCCATCGCAGCATGGGTTCACTGAGGGACGGCGAGCTGCGATCTCGGGCCCACTGGCGGTTCCTTGCCAGAACACGCCGCCGGATGAGGCAATCTTCTCCAGAATCTGGTCCTTGGTGAGAGCGCGAATCACGTCGCATCGGCCGGCGCCCGCGAATTCATCTGCGTCCCAGTGCAGCGCTTTGTGATGGCAGTCGCCGGCGCAGCTCCATTTGGCAAAACATCCGGCGCAGTATGCCAGGCGCTCGACGGTGTGCGCGCGCAGGGCGGTATACACCGGCTCGTCGAAAACGAAGCCGGAGGCTCCCGGGGAGGGGCGGCCATAGAAGAACCGCTCCGCCCATGGCTGCCGCTCGTCCGCCACCTCGTGGCACGCGCTGATGTTGCCCTCGGGCGATACGCAGAAATTGTCGTTGGCCGATCCGCAGAAGCGGTTGGTCAAGGTAGGGAAGCGGGCGCCGGAGAAGCGTAGCGCTCTGGCCGCTTTTCCGGACGTGCGCCGGGCCGCGCGGTACGCTTCGACGAATGCCTCCGTTTCCGCATTCACCGCGTCGCGCCCGCGCCCCATGCGGTACATTGGCTCCACCTGAATGGCCCGCGGACGGAATCGGCGGCACAGGAACGCCACCGATTGCGGCAGGCGAGGGGCCGACTCGGCGGTCACCGTCATCCGGATGGAATACCGAAAACCGCGGCGGTCGAAATCTCGCAGAGTTGCCATCACCAGATCGCTCGATCCGCGCCCCGACGGAAAGCGCCGATTGGCATCCTGCACCTCCGGCAGACCGTCGAACGAGACGTTGGCGCTGTTCAAGTGCGCGACGATCCACGCCCGCTTGCCTGCCGGCAGCACTCCGTTGGTGGTGAGCGAACTGCGTAGTTCCAGACCGAGCGACCGGGCCACGCCGCGCGCATACCCATGCGCCTCTTGTAGCAGCTTCCAATGAACCGTTGGTTCGCCGGCGCCGTGAAAATCCACTTCGAACCGCCGTAACCCCGCGGCCGCCGAATTCTCCGCCACAAAATCGATGGCGCGGCGAGCGGTCGCCATGCTCATGAACTCCGGCGGCTTCTGGCCGGCAGCCGCATAGCAGTAGCCGCAGCGCAAATTGCACGCGTTGGTCAGCAGCAGCGTCGCGGTCGTCGGCTGCGGCTGCCCGGACGGCCGCCCATCGGGAGCTTGCTCCTCATCGCCGTCCAGAATGCCGCACTTCCGCAGAAAACCGGCGGTCTCCGGATCGGCGTCCTCGCTTGCCTCCCCAATCTGCAGCCGGCTCAGAAAGCGCACCAGCGCGGCGTTCGCAATCAGTGCGGCGCGGCGCAGCGGCGCGTAGACCAGATAATCGGACTCCCCGACAGGCAGAACGAACAGTTCCGCCGGAACTCGCGATCGCATCATGGCTTCCTCGGTCATGGCTTCTTCGGCAGCGGCGCCGGAGCCGTCCGGAATCGCAGCGTCGCCGCCGGCAGCGGGACGCCATCGGCACTGACAAACGGTTGTCCACCCGACCAACGAAGCGGAATCGCGTAGTCGCGCTCCGGCTCCAGTGTGACTGGTATGGTGACCGCCATTCCCGTTGTATCGAAGCGTCCGCCGCTGAGTTTCGAGCTCTTGTCCGGACCGGTCGGCGTCATGGACATGCTAAAGCGAACGACAATTTGTTTGGTTCCCGGGTCCACGTCGCGCGCCCCAGCGGCGATGCTGGTCGCGACCACCTTCGGCTGATAGCGATCCGTCAACTCCTTCAATTTGGGCGCCGTATCGGCGAAGAACTGAGCCACCCGCGGCATGAACGAATCGAACGTGGCGTACTGCTCGCGGCCGCTGCGGTAGCTCTCGAGCAAGTCCACCAGACCGGACATCCAGAAGAACGATCGCGAGTTCTCCTTCCGGATTGCCATCCTCGCGGCGTCCGGCCCTTCACGTTCCATTACGTATTCAATGGTGACGGCTCGCGACAGCGACTGGCTCAGCATGGTCCGCCAATCGCCGTAGTGCTGCCGCTGCATGGCGGGGGCCACCGCGTCGTACATCTGGCGGGCAGGCTTCTCCATGCGCACTGCGAACCTGGCCACCGCCGGGCTGAGGTAGACGTGCGCCAGTTCGTTCACCATAACGGCGCACCAGGCGGAATCGAAAACGGGAAGCCCCGCGCCATCCACTTTGGAGATGCCGGGGACGGCGTAGATCTCTTGCGTCCCGTTTTCGTCGGTGAAGCGCGCCGCGTAGCTGGGTGCGCCGTTTGCCATGCCGGGAACCACCACGACGTTGGCCGGCGGCTGGGGGCCAAGAAAGCGGAGAAACCAACCGGGATCCGCCCCATCGTGCAGAACTGTCTGCAGCCGCGTGTTCGCAGCGCTGTACAGCGGTTGCTGGGATTGCAGAAAACCCTGGAAATTCGTCTCGGCCGCGAACCGCCGTGCCGCGGCCAGGAACGTCCGGACCCTGGCTGCGTCCCAAGCCGTATAGAGATGAACTCCCGGACCATCGAACGGGACACGTTCTTCGAGCGACGCGGCGTCCCGCAGATAGACGGCGAGTTTCATCGGGACTTCGAAACCGATGCCGAGCGAGCGCGCTAACTGCACCGCTTCGTGATCTTTGTAAGGCGCGAAGTACTTGTCAATGGCCTTGTCGTATGCCGGAACGCGGCATTGATGGTATTCACTGTTTCCGGCGAGGCGGAACAGGATACTCATAAGTTCGATACGGGAGTCGATTCCGCAACGCCATTCTTGCGCGTTGGCGGCGACAGCGGCCCAAAGCAGGACAGCCGGCACAGCGATTGCAACTCGGCGAGGCATAATATGTGCCCTACGCCACGAAAGTAGCATTAGACATGAAGCGATACAAGCCTTTTGACGTAGTTCAATAGAGCTAGTTCAATAGAGCTAGTGCGCTTCGCAATAATGAGGTTACTGATCGAAGGAGGTAAGCAAAGACAGATTCGAAATTACTTCTCCGGTGGGACTTGTCGCCGCCAAGCCCCCGCCAATGCTCACTTCGGCGGATAGCCGATATTCTGGATGAACCGATTGTAGTTCGGGTCTTTCCGCATCCCGTCCATCCAAGGTTCCGATCGCAGTAAGATCTGACAATCGCACCGCTCTTTCTCTCCCTGGCGCAACAATTGCACTGCCTTGTCCATCTCGCCGAGGGCCAGATGCACCCCCGCCACCTCGTAGGCGCAAACGTAGCGCGACCGCGCCTTCCGGTCGAGCATATCCGCCAGTCTTTTCGCTTCCGCGGTATTGCCCGCGGCTGCCTGCACGATCGCCACAAACGTTGTGACGGTTACATGCTGATCCAGCCGATACGCGCTTTGCGCGGCTTTGACCGCCTCCTGAACCTGGCCGTCCAGCATGTAGGCCATCCCCAGCCACGCATAACCGTAGGCGAAATCGGGATACAGCGCGATCGCGCGGCGGCACTCGGCGATGGCGCGCCCATACTTCCTCGCCACCACCAGCGCGTCCAGGTAATCGGAATAAATCGGGTACGAAACCGGGTCCAGTTTATGCACCAACTCGGCCTCTGCGATGGCTTGGTCGTTCATCGAGAGGGCCATATAGTAGCCGCCGTACCAGTCATGCGCATCGGCCGAATTGGGGTTCAGATCCAAGGCATGCCTGCGTTCCCGCTCCGCGCCGACCCAGTCCCAATCGAAGCGCAACATGACGGCGGCCAGCGCGGTGTCCGCCTCTGCCAGCGTGTCGCCCGAAAGATCGATGGCCCGTTGCGCGTGCTCGCGGGATTTGGGCATCACGTCCTTGGGCTTCTCGAAGTCCGGCGAGAGCGCGCCATATGCCAGGGCCAGCGCCGCTTCCGCCGGCGCGTAGGAGGGGTCGCGCGCCAGCGCCTGTTCGAAAAAAGTCATCGCCTTGCGAATCCCGTCTTCCGTACCGGCGTCCATCGAAGCGCGGCCATGGAGGTAAAGATCTAGCACTGCGGGATCGAGCGGATGCCGCTCGGCAAGTTGCCCCTGTTCCCGCGGCGTCAGCGAGACCTTGATCTGATCGGCAATCGACAGGGCCACGTCCGCCTGAAGGTCCAGCACGTCGCGGACATCGCGATCGAAGCTCTGCGCCCAGAGATTCTCCTCGCCGGCGCCCACTCGAATCAGGCGCGCGGAGATGCGCACGCGGTCGCCGGAGCGCTCCACCGTGCCCTCCACCACGGCGTCCACGCCCAATTCCCGGGCGATCCTCGGCAGACTCTTGTGGGCATTCTTATACTGCATGGCGGAGGTGCGCGATATGATGCGCCATCCGTGAATCCGCATCATGGCTTCAATCAGCTCGGCGGTCATCCCGTCGGTGAAGTACTCTTCGGAATTGGCGGAAATCGTCTCCAGCGGCAGGACCGCGATGGAGCGGATGGGGCCCGCGCCGGAATGTGTCTTCCAAAAAACGCCGCCCGCGATTCCAGCCAGCCCCAGCACCGCCGCCACCGGCCACAGCCACCGGGCAATCCTCTTCAGGGGCGGCTTCCGTTTTCCTGTCGCGGCCGAATGGAGCTGGATCCGCTTCAGATCCTGGCGCATTTCGGCGACGGTCTGGTAGCGCAAACCGCGGTCTTTCTCCGTGGCCTTGGCGACCACCCGTTCCAATTCCGCGGAAACCGGGGGAGCCAGGCTGCGGACCGGCGGAAGCTGCTGGTGCAGAATCGCGTCGAACTGGGAAGCCAGAGTCTTCCCGCGGAAGGCCCGCACGCCGGTCAGCATTTCGAACAGCACCGCGCCGAAAGAGAAGATGTCGCTCCGCGCGTCGAGCGCTTCGCCGCGGGCCTGCTCCGGAGACATGTAGGCCACCGTGCCCACCGCCGTGCCGGGCATGGTGAGGGCGGCCTCGCCGAAAGCCACCGTCTCGTCCTGTGAATCCACGCACGGCGATTCAGGGGTGAACTTGGCCAGGCCGAAGTCCATAATCTTTACCTGGCCATCGCTCGTCAGGAAGAGGTTCGCCGGCTTGATGTCGCGATGGACGATCCCTTTCGCATGCGCCGTCTCCAGGCCCGCGGCGGCCAGAAGCGCGATGGGAACCGCGTCCGCCGGCGCCAGGGGATGACCGCCAATCCGCTCCTGAAGCGTCCCGCCCTCCAGGAGTTCCATGGCGATATAGCGAATCCCGTCCTGTTCGCCTACGTCGTGAATGGTGCAGATGTTGGGGTGATTCAGCGCGGCGATGGTCCGCGCCTCGCGCTCGAAGCGCTCACCGAAGCCGCCGCGCGCCGTCTTGATGGCTACATAGCGGCCCAACCGCGTGTCCCGCGCTTTCCAAACCTCGCCCATCCCGCCCGCGCCCAACCGGGATTCGATCTCATACGGACCCAGCCGCATACCGGGAGCCGCACTGTGCGCGTTCGAAACGGCGGGCCGATTCAGCAGCGCGTTCGGGTCGGAAGCATCGCGCGCCAGCAGCGAATCCACTTCTTTTTGCAGGCTCCGGTCGCCGCTGCACGCTTCTGCGACAAACCTTGCGCGCTCGCCCGGCGCGCGTTCCAGCGCGGCATGATATAGCCTTTCGATCTCCTGCCAGCGCCCCTCGATCATACCTGTACCCGAATTTCCAGAATTATATCGCGTAGGAGGGGCCCGGGCGCACGACATCGGTCTCCGGCCGGAGTTGCCGGGTGGACTACGGGGCCGACAGGAAGTTGATCCATCGGGTCGAATCGTGTCCGGATCGGCCGCTCGCCGATGCAAGCGCGTTTGCCGTTACCGATCGGAATCTTGAAGCTTACACGACCTTCGATGAGTGAGTTGGCCCGATGTTGCCGGTTGGGCTTTGGAACGCCCTTCGGCGGACAAACTCCTTCGATCCCAAGGCCTATGGGCGCCAGAACCATCCGGAAGGGCTCGTACGGCGGTTTCCACGCAGTGAGTACTTGAACGGGTCGAGATCTTTCGCGGGCGTTTGTACAGGACATCTACCAAGTTTATCTGTACAGGTAAACTTCATATATGCTATGCTCAATCCATGAGCGATCGATCCGGCATCTCTTCACCCGGTCGCGCCTCCGCATTGGCGCTGGAACTGCGGACCTCCCTTGGCAAGTTGAAGCGCAAGCTGCGCGACCAGGCGGGGCGCGAAGACCTCACCTCCTCTCAGGTATCCGTACTGCTTCGCCTGGAAAAGGACGGACCTGCTACGGTGTCGAATCTCGCTCGGGCGGAAGCGATGCGTCCGCAGTCCATGAGTGCGGTGATTGCTCCACTGTTGGCCGCCGGCCTCGTCAGTGGCACGCCCGATCCGAACGACGGGCGGCAGACCCTGTTCTCATTAACCAAAATGTGCCGAAATCGTATCCAGGCGCGCAGAGCGGCGAAACAGGATTGGCTGACCAGAACCATCCAGACCAGGCTCTCCGCCCCAGAGCGGGAGAAACTCGCGGCAGCTCTTGAAATCCTTGCCAGGCTCGTCGAGGACTAACGCTCTTCGCGTTACCGATCGCAGACGACCAGTCCGCTACGGAAATCGTCTTCGGGAGAACAATCCATATGTCCCTCACCGCGCTTGACCCCAAAACCGCTCTGATCGTCGTCGATCTTCAGCAAGGCATCGCCGGTTTTCCGTTCATCCACCCCATTGCGGATGTAATCGCACAGGCCGGCGCCCTCATCGATGCGTTTCGCCGGCGCCACCTGCCCGTTGTGCTCGTCAATGTCGCGGGCCGAGCGCCAGGTCGAACGGAACAACCGGGACGGCGTCACACACTGCCCGAAGGTTGGGCCGATCTGATTCCGGAATTAGGTCGGCAGCCCAGTGACATTCTTGTGACAAAGCGAACATGGGGAGCATTTGCGAACACGGACCTTGAGGCCCGATTGATAGCGATGGGCGTTACGCAGGTCGTCATCGCGGGTGTCTCCACTGGAACCGGCGTGGAAGCCACCGCGCGCCAGGCTTATGAGCGGGGCTTCAACGTCACCCTTGCGGCCGATGCCATGACCGATGTGCGCCCGGAAGCGCACGAATACAGTCTCAAGCACGTTTTTCCTCGCCTCGGCGAGACCGGCTCCACACAGGACGTGCTCGATTTACTCGCGAAAAGGAGCGTTTGACAATGAACTGGCTACACCTCGCGTCCTACTTTTTTGGAGGCTCGTTTCTGGCTAATGCCGTGCCGCATTTCGTCGGCGGCGTTATGGGAAGACCCTTTCAGACACCATTCGCAAAGCCTCCGGGAAAGGGTCTCTCGTCCTCGACAGTGAATGTCCTATGGGGCTTCGCGAATTTCGTCTTCGCCTACCCGCTTCTGTTGTGCGTCGGACACTTCGATCCGCGATCCATCGCCTGCATCGCGCCATTTGCATCTGGCGTACTCCTCATCAGCCTGTTCTCGGCACGGCATTTCGGTGAGTTTCACGGAGGCAACACCCCGGAGCGCCCATGAGGAATCCGCTCGCCGGAGCGTTCCGCGCTCTGGGGAACTTCAACTTCCGCTTATGGACGGCAGGCGGTCTGGTATCCAACATCGGGACCTGGATGCAGCGTGTGGCACAAGACTGGATCGTGCTGACGCAACTCACCCATCATGACGCGACCGCCGTCGGCATTGTCACCGGCCTACAGTTCGCTCCGCAGATGCTGTTGCTGCCCTGGAGCGGGTTGGCAGCGGACCGTTTCAACCAGCGCAAGTTCCTGATGCTGACGCAAGCATCCATGGGTGCGCTTGCGACTGCGCTGGGAATCCTGACGATCTCGGGTTACGTCCGGCTTTGGCATGTGTATGTGTTTGCCTTTGTGTTTGGCGCCGCTGCGGCACTGGATGCGCCAGTGCGGCAAACCTTTGTTGGGGAGTTGGTGGGAGACGAACACCTGCCCAATGCAGTCGCGCTCAACTCGACCTCGTTCTTCGCCGCCCAGATGATCGGCCCGGCTGTGGCCGGTCTGGTCATCGCAAAGATCGGGACCGGCTGGGCATTCCTCCTAAACGGGCTTTCCTTCGGTGCTGTTCTGCTCTCCATGTATCTGCTGCGCGTCCAAGAGCTCAGGACAAACGCGAGAGCTTCCCGTGCGCCGGGTGGCTTCATCGAAGGGCTCCGTTATGTATGGGCCAGGCCCGATCTCCGATCCATCCTGGTCATGCTCTTTCTGATCGGAACCTTCGGCTTCAATTTCCCGGTGTTCATCTCCACCATGGCGGTGAATGTTTTCCATACCGATGCGCGCGGATTCGGTTTGCTTTCGTCGATCATGGCGATCGGCACAATGACCGCAGCGCTTCTGGCGGCCGGGCGCGGCACGCCAAAGTTTGGGACGCTACTCCTCGGCACCGGAGTTTTTGGAATCGCTTGCACGCTTGCCGCGCTATCCCCTGGATACTGGTGGTTCGCTGCGGCGCTCGCGGTGATCGGAGTGGCGGCCCTCACCTTCACGATATCGACAAACAGCATGATGCAGCTTTCGACCAGGCCCACCATGCGCGGTCGGGTGATGGCGATTCGTGTGGGCGTGGGCCTCGGAGGAACATCGATTGGGGCTCCCATCGTCGGTTGGGTGGCGAGCCACTTCGGCCCGCGCTGGTCGCTCGGTCTCGGTGCGGCGTCAGGCTTCGCCGCTGCCATAGTGGCACTCTGCGTCATGGGGCGGCGGATTCCTCCGGCCGGTCAAAGTGAACTCGCCGAGTCTTGGCACTCACGCGATGCCCCTTCGTCGTGAGCCGTCAATCGCCTATGCACTCATCGCCGGAACCGATTACTCCTCGAAAGCCGGCATCGCAACCGGAGCGAATCCACCCGCCGACTGGCACTTCCGCGGTTTGAGCGTTACGGCAAGGCGGCGCGCTGGAACCTCTACGTCAGGCGAGTTTCGCCGCTGTGGAGTCTTGCGGAAACGACCGGAGGTTGGGGATCACCAGCACCTTGCCGTGGACACCGGAGTCCAGTGCCCGATAGGCGTCGGCGGCGCGGTCGAGCGGGAATCGCCCGGCGATCTCGCCGATGACTGCGGGACGCTTCACAGCCAGGGACAGCGCATCTGAGATGAGACTGGTGAACTCTTGAACTCCCGAGACCCAACGCATGCCGTTGTACTTGGTGACGAAGACGGACCCGGGAAATAACTGGTGGAGGTTGACGGCGGGTACGGAGCCCGACAACTCACCGTAGTTGATCAGACAGCCCCGCGGTGCGAGCAGTTGCAGGCTGGTCTCGTAAGTTTGAGCGCCTATCGGATCGAATACGGCGGCGACACCGCGACCGGCAGTGTATGCAAGAACCGAGTTCCGCACATCCTCTGAATTCCGGTCGATAACGTGGTTGGCGCCGGCCGCGCGCACGGAGTCCACCCGCTTGCCGGTGGCGATTCCGATGACATCGACACCGCGGTCGGCCAGAATCGCCACCAGCATTCGACCCACCGCGCCGGCAGCGCCCCACACTACGGCTGAGCGTCCCTCGAGGGGCCAGACGCGGGCGAGGCCGCTCGCCGTGAGTCCGGCGACTGCCAAACTCGCGCCATCGTCGAAGCTGAGGCCCTTGGGAATCGGCGCCAACATGGAAGCCTGCGCCACCACAAAGGTCGCACAGGATCCGAGAACCGCAGCCCAACATACGCGAGTGCCCACCGAAACAGTCGCCTCTGGTGCGGTCGCTACGACAGTGCCCGATCCCTCCCCGCCGACCGCATGCGGGAAAGGCAGACGCACGGTGTAATTGCCTGAACGGATCAGCGTCTCGGCATGATTGAGGCCGGCAGCCTCCACCCGGACCAGGGCCTCGCCGGCTCGGAGAGGAGCGATTTCCTCGAGTTCAACCTCAATGACCTCTGGACCGCCCGCGCGAAGAGCGCGAGCGACCTGGCGGGTAAGTGGGAACATGGTCGATAACTATACCACCTTCGTGTGACGCCGCCGGGGGTTGCCGATCCACTTAGTTACGCCGCAGGGAATCGATGCACTTTCGGCGCTTCCCGGCGCTCACCCACGCACGCGATATCGAGCTGGAACCCGGCCACGCTTGACCCCGTCGCACCGCGAAGGACTCTGTGCAAAGGACCATTCGTTTGGTGTAATCTCATTTGATGATCCGTACGGCCCCACTTCTGCTTTTGTCGCTCACTCTTTGTCTCACCCTGCTCGCCGACGATGCCTCACTCCGGCGCCAGAGGCTGAATGACTTGATCGCGGAAGAGTGGAAAACAGAACTTCGGTTGCAACCCGAGTTGGCGACTTTCCTCGGTGAGCGCGGCTACGACGATAAGCTGAGCGACCTTTCCGTTGCCGGCAATCGTGCCGCCGCCGCCCAACGGCGCGAGTTCCTGAAGCGGCTCGACGCAATCGATACGGCCGGGCTCTCCGAACAGGACCAACTCAATAAGGAACTGCTCCGCTGGAACCTCGAGGACGCTCTCGCCGGTTACGAGTTCCGGGAGTACGAACTGCCCATCGACCAGTTCAATGGCTATCATTTGCTCCCTGCGATGCTGGTGGCCGTAACGCCGTTTCAGACCCGTGGCGACTATGAGAATTACCTCTCGCGCCTCCATGCCGTGCCCCGCGCGTTCCAGACCATGATCGACGCCGCGCGCGCCGGCAAGGAAGACGGCCGCATGCCTCCGAAGTTCCTCCTCGAAGCGGTGATTCGCCAAGCCACCGCGCTGGCGGTTCGCGGCGAGGACAGCCCATTTGCACAACCGGTGGCAAAGTTTCCCGATGCCATTCCGGCGGCGGAACAGAAGCGTCTTCGGGCGGACGTGCTGGCCGCCATCGATACCGAAGTTGTCCCCGCTTATCGGGGATTTGCGGCGTTCGTCAAAGACGAATATGCGACCGGGGGACGCACCCAGGATGGAATCTGGTCCCTTCCGAAAGGCGATGAATACTACCGTCTGCTGGTACGGCGCGCCACTACCACGGATCTCGATCCGGATCGGATTTACGAGATCGGATTGAAGCAGGTCGCCGAAATTGAAGCCGCCATGACGGCGCTTGCCAAACAACTCGGTTATGCGGATCTTGCGGCATTCCAGGCTGCCGTCCGCAGCGACCGCAAACAATATGCCACTTCACGCGAGCAGATTCTCGACCTCTACCGCAAATACACCGACGAGATGTACGGCAAAGTCGGTCAACTTTTCGGCCACCTGCCGAAGGCTCGCCTGTCGGTGAGACCGGTGGAGGAGTTTCGTGAAAAGGAAGCGGCCACTCAGTACTTTCCCGGATCGGCGGACGGCAGCCGTACCGGCCAGATTGTCGTGAACACCGGCGATTTCGAGCATCGCACTCTTTACGACATCGAATCTACCGCCTATCACGAGGGCATTCCCGGACACCACTTTCAGGTTTCGCTTGCCCAGGAACTCACCGGGCTCCCGGCGTTCCGTCGCAGTTCTGTCAATTACACCGCCTTCGTCGAGGGCTGGGGATTGTATGCCGAGCGTCTCGGCAAGGATGCCGGGCTATACCAGGACCCTTACAGCGAATATGGCCGGCTCAGTAATGAAATGCTTCGCGCGATCCGGCTCGTGGTGGACACGGGCGTCCATAAGAAGCACTGGACAAGGCAGCAAATGGTGGACTACTTCCATGCTCATTCGACCGAAAACGAGCCTAGCATACAAGCCGAGGTGGATCGCTATATCGTCATGCCTGGCCAGGCGCTCGCTTATAAGATCGGCCAACTCAAGATCATCGAACTGCGGGACCGCGCCCGATCGGAACTCGGACCGAAGTTCGATATCCGGGCCTTTCACGACCGGCTTCTCGGAGACGGTGCGCTTCCGCTGGATATACTCGAGCGGCGTATGAACGCCTGGATGCAGGCTCAAAAACCGGCTGCCGCGCAGGTGAATTGACGGGACCGGGGATGCCGCCCCGCTCACCAATCGACCTGTCTGCTTCAACCGGGCCGCTCCATCTCGCGCGCCAGCCAGGATCGCGCCAGCTTCCAGTCGCGCATTACGCTCTGGGTGGAAATCTTGAGGACCTCGGCGGTCTCCTCCACGCTCAGGCCGCCGAAGCTGGAGCATCCAGCGGAAACTCGAAGAGTTGGCTTTCCCCGAAGATTCGGGCGGCCCGCCGGAATTTCCGCCGCCGTCCTGACGTATACTCTTTAAGTCGGAGGACGCATGAGTTTTTTCTCCAAGCAATTCATCGACGTCATACACTGGACGGAACCGGGCGAAGGCGTTCTGGCGTACCGCTATCCCATGGAGGACATGGAGATTCAGAACGGCGGCCAGCTCACGGTGCGCGATTCCCAGGCGGCGGTCTTCGTCAACGAGGGCCAGGTGGCGGATGTCTTCGGGCCGGGCCTGTACACGCTGACCACGCAGACTCTGCCCATTCTCACCTACGTCCGGAATTGGGACAAAGCCTTCAAGTCGCCATTCAAGAGCGACGTCTACTTCTTCTCCACGCGCCTGCAGACCGATCAGAAGTGGGGCACGGCCACGCCCATTACCATTCGCGACAAGGAATTCGGCGCGGTGCGCATCCGCGCCTATGGCATCTACACCTACCGCGTGGCCGATCCCAAACTTTTCTACCAGCGAGTCAGCGGCACGGTGGAGACTTACCGCGTCGGCGACCTGGAAGGCCAACTCCGCGACACCATCGTAGGCCGCATGACCGCGGCGTTCGCCAATAGCGCCGTAAGTTTCCTCGACATGGCCGCCAGCCAAATGCAACTGGCCCAGACCATGGTCGAGGCGCTCAAGCCGGTATTCGCTGAGCTGGGTCTGGAGATCGCCAGCTTCGTGGTGGAGAACATCTCCCTGCCGGAAGAGCTGCAGAAGATTCTGGACCAGCGCATCGGCATGAATATGATCGGCGACATGGGCCGGTACACGCAGTTTCAGGTGGCGCAATCCATTCCCATTGCGGCTGGAAACGAAGGCGGTGGCGCCGCCGGTATCGGGGTGGGGCTGGGCGCCGGTATGACGATGGCGCAACAGATGATGAACGCCGCGAATTTCGGCGGTCCGCAGCAACCTCCCGCGACACCGGCTCCAGCGGCTCCTGCGCCTCCTGCACCCGCAGCACCCGTAGCGGGCGGTGGCGCAGCCACCAAGTTCTGTATCAACTGCGGCCAGTCGATTCCGCGAGGGGCCCGATTCTGCTCGGAATGCGGCGGAGCGCAGCAATAGCGTGGCGCCCGAACCGCCGTCCGCCGGGAAGCACAAGCAGTTCGAGTGTTCCGGGTGTGGCGCCATCATGGAATTCGACCCGGTTCAGGGTCTTCTGAAATGCGGCCACTGCGGACACACCGAAGCCGTGCCCGCCGAGCCATCCTCCGGAATTACGCTGCACGCCCTCGACGAGTTCCTGGCGCTAGTGGGCGATGCCCACCTGAGCCCGCTCACCGCACAGGCGCTGCAGGTGCAATGCAGCGGCTGTGGCAGCGTGGTCAGTTTCGAGCCGCCCGAGGTGGCCGGAGCCTGTCCGTTCTGCGGAGCCAACATCGTCAACCAGCCCAAGGCCGCCGACCCGCTGGTGGCTCCCGACGCGGTGCTGCCCTTCAAGGTCCCCAAAGATCAGGCGCAGACCCAGGTGCGCGCATGGTTGCAGACACGCTGGTTTGCGCCCAACACCCTCAAACGGCTAGCCCGGCAGGAGGGCATCGCGGGCCTCTATCTTCCCTTCTGGACCTACGACGCCGATACCGTCAGCCGGTATTCCGGCGCGCGCGGCGAACACTACTACGAAACCGAGACCTACGAAACGACTGACGACCAGGGACGGACCGTCACCGAGACGCGCGAGGTCATGCGCACCGCCTGGTATCCAGCGGCAGGCCAGGTGGCACGCTCGTTCCAGGACATCCTGATTGCGGCGTCGCGGAGCGTGCCTGAAAAGAAGCTCAACGAATTGGCCCCTTGGGACATGGAATCGCTGTGCCCCTACGAACCGGCGTATATCGCCGGCTTCAAGGCGCAACGCTACCAGGTGGAGCTGCCCGACGGTTTCGAGGAAGCCAAGTCGGTGATGGCGGGTGTGATCGACGGCGATGTTCGCGCCGATATCGGCGGCGACGAGCAGCGCGTGGACGCAGTGGAGACGGTGTATTCCAATGCGTTCTTCCGCCACGTACTGCTGCCGGTGTGGATCGGCGCCTATCGTTTTCGCAGCAAACCGTACCAGGTGGTGGTGAACGCGCGGACCGGCGAAGTGCAAGGCGAGCGGCCGTACAGCGCGTGGAAGATCGCGTTCCTGGTGTTCGGCATCGTGGCGCTGATCGTGGTGATTTACGCGCTATCGCACCACTAAGGGCGTGGGGAAGCGGCTTACCGGGTCTTCCACGGATTCACGAGCGGGACGCCGCAGTGTTCGAAGTCCGCGATGTCCCGCGTGGCCAACTTGGCGCCGCGAGATAAAGCGATCGCCGCGATCTGAGCGTCCAGCGGGGAAATCGGAAGTCCCAGCGCGCGCCGGGCAGCGGCAATCCGCGCGAAGGCTTGCGCGGCATCGAAATCGAACGGCAGAATCCGATTCGGGAAGTACAGTTCGAACATGCTTTGAGCTTTCGACTCCAAGGCTACGCGGCGCTTCCCGTGCGGCATCAGCTCGATGCCGTACAGAACCTCAGCCTGCGTAATGATCGTGGTGAAGAGACTCGAAGCCGGCTCGCCGGCCGCCCACCGAACCACCTCGGGCGATGGAGCGGGCCGGACAAATTCGGAAAGAACGTTGGTATCGAGGACGATCATCAGTCGAACGATGGCGGCTCAGGCATCGGTTCGCGGGGCAGACGTTCCAATTCTACGCCGCCGAACGGCTCGAAGTGCTTGCGAAGCAGTTCCGCCAGGTTCTGTTCGGGGGCCGGTTTTTCATTGAGGGCCAGGGTGAGGATTTCGCGAGCTTCGGCCTCCATCGAGCGGCCGTGGCGGGACGCGCGGACTCGGAGGCGTTCCTTGGTGCTATCTTCCAGGCGGCGGATGGTGAGGCTGGCCATACATTCAGGATATCATTGCCATCAATGATTGCACTCTTGCGCGCAGACGCGGCTTGACGGTCGCAGCTCGAAAAGCGCGAAAAGTCCCATTACGGGGGCGTTACCGGCAGCACTACGCAGGGGGTGGGTACTCGTGATGGAATTGGGCCATGAACGTTGTAGACGCACTTTTGTTCGCGATGCTGGCGGCGGGCGATATGGCCTTCATCGTCCACTTGCGCAAGCGGCGTGCGCGGCGGGTCTGCGAGGAGAGGATGGCGCGGTGTCTGGCCGAGGCGGTGCGGCGGGAGTTGCAATCGCCCACTCCGCGGCGGCGGGCCGGGCGTCCACATCCGGTCGCGACCAATGAGCTGGTCCCGAGTATCCAGTAGGCGAGTCCCACAGGTACCACGGAAAAACCTAGTACTCGTGGGATAGTTTGATCCGAGTCCCATTACCCAACCCGTAAAACTGCCCTTACCCACCCATTACCTCCAGACCTGGAAGCGATCCGGCGGACATGGTTCAATCGAGACATGAACGCAGTGATCGCCATCGTATTCGCCTTGCTGGCAAGCGCCACTCTAGCCCTGATCGCCCAAATGAAGCGCCGGCGTGTCCGGTTGGACCAGGAGCGGCGTATGACGAGCGCTTTGACGACGGCGGTGCGGCGGCTGACGACGGGCAAGGAGCCGATTCCGTTCCGCGTTTATCCGAGTTGCTCCAACTCGGTCTCAAGCATGGCCACGTGTTCTTCTTCTTCGGCGGCCAACTCGCCGCACAGGTCCTTCTCAAGACCGTCGGGGAGCCCGGCGGCGAGCTTGTGGAAGTGGTCGCGGGTGCGGCGCTCCATTTCGAGCGCGGCCTGATACAGGTCGGCGATTCCCGACTCTTCGGTTACATTGATTCCGCGGAAGAGCCAATTGTCGAGCAGGGCGCTCTCATCGCTCGACAGCTCGACAACCTCCCGATCCAGATGGGCGTGGTACTTCTCCTCCAATTCGTGCAGATGATCGAGCTCGGCTTCGTATAGCCGCTCGAGCACCGCACGCTGCTCCGGGGTACGCGCTTTATCGCGAGCCAGCTTATAAAAATGAAACGAGTTCAGCTCAAACTGGACGGCGTCGCGGATGGCCTGGAAGCGCATGGAATCGCCCAGGTCGCGGGTGGGAACGAGCTCCAGATCGCCGCCGCACAGGAAGCACTTCCCATACGGAATGGCCAAGCCGGAGGTGAGCTTGAAGCAACTCCGGCAGCGCCAGGAGTAGCGCACCTGGGCGCAACAGATCTCGTCTTCTTCGAGGACGCGGCGGCACTTGGGACAAGAGGATGGCATATCAGCGGCTCCCTTCTGCGGCTGGGGTTGGGGCGGAGTTTGGGGTTAGTGCTGGAGTATTGACGGCCGGGCTTTCGGTTTTGGGGCCTTCCAATATCCCCATGTACTCCAGCATGCCCTGTGCGGCACGGCGTCCGGCGCCCATGGCCAAAATCACAGTGGCGGCGCCGGTCACAATGTCACCGCCGGCGAAAAGGCCGGGGATGGAGGTCATGCCGGTGCGTTCTTCGGTCTCGATATAGCCCCACTTGTTCACCTTCAACCCGGGAGTGGTTTGGGCGATGATGGGGTTGGCGGTGGTGCCGAGAGCGTAGATCACGGTATCGACGTCGATCAGGGTCTCAGAACCGGCGACCGGCACGGGGCGGCGGCGGCCGGAGGAATCGGGCTCGCCCAACTCCATCCTCTGGACGCGCATGCCGGTCACCCAACCCTCGGAATTTCCGATGATCTCGACGGGGTTGGTGAGCCAGAGGAACTCGATACCCTCCTCGATGGCGTGCTCCAGTTCCTCGATGCGGGCGGGGGATTCGCGGCGTGAGCGGCGGTAGACGACGGTGACGGCGTCGGCGCCCATGCGGCGGGCGACGCGGGCGGAATCCATGGCGGTATTGCCGGCGCCCACCACGGCGACGCGCTTGCCCATACCCACGGGCGTATCGTAAATCGGCTGGCGATGGCCGCGCATGAGGTTGACGCGGGTGAGGAATTCGTTGGCCGAGAAGACGCCGTTGAAGGCCTCGCCGGGGATGCCGGCAAACTTGGGAGAGCCGGCGCCGGTGCCGATGAAGGCGGTGGAGTAGCCCATATCGGTCATGAGATGGGGAATGGTGAAGAGCTTGCCGATGATGGTGTCGAGGCGGATCTCGACACCCAACTTCTTAAGGTTGTCGATTTCGGCGTCGATGATGACGTCGGGCAGGCGGAATTCGGGGATGCCGTACTTGAGGACGCCACCGGCGACGTGCAGCGCCTCGAAGATGGTCACGGCCACGCCATTGCGAGCGAGGTCGCCGGCGCAGGCCAGGCCGGACGGTCCGGAACCGATGATGGCGGCCTTCTTCTGTCCGGGTTTGACGGGCGGGATTTCGTCCCAGCCGCGGCCCATTCCGCAATCGGCCACAAACCGCTCGAGACGCCCGATGGCCACGGGTTGGAACTTGGCGCTGACCACACAGGTGGCCTCGCACTGGGACTCCTGCGGGCAAACGCGGCCGCAGACGGCGGGCAGGGCGTTGGCACTCTTCAGAATCTGGTAGGACTGCTTGATATCTTTGCGCGCGAGGGCCGAGATGAAGCCGGGGATATCGATCCCCACCGGACAGCCGGGGACGCAGCGCGGCTTCTTGCAGCGCAGGCAGCGCTCGGCCTCATGCAAGGCGCCCTCAAGATCGAGGCCGAGATTGACTTCCTTAAAATTGTGGGCGCGGACCTCGGCGGGTTGGGAGGGCATGGGAGCGCGCTGGGGCGGGATGGTCTTGATGTTCTTGGGAAGGCGCGGGCCGGGAGGTTCGGGATTGGCGACCGGCAGGCAGGCGGCGGAGAGCGGAACGGCATCGACGAGGGTAGCGCCCGCGGCATCGGCCATGCTGGCCATCTTGGCCGATTCGTTGCGGTACCGCTCGAGAGCGGCTTTCTCTTCGCGCTGGAAACGCTTCTGGCGCAGGGAGAGCTCGTCGAAGTTGACCAGATGGCCGTCGAAATCGGCGCCATCGACGCAGGCGAACTTCATTTTCCCGCCCACGGTAACGCGGCAGGATCCGCACATTCCGGTGCCATCGACCATGATGGAATTGAGGCTGACGACGGTGGGAATGGCGAAGGGGCGGGTGGTTTCGCAGCAGGCCTTCATCATGGGGATGGGGCCGATGGCGACGACTTCGCGGACGTCTTTCTCGCGGCTCAGAACGTCGGCGAGGGCGTGGGTGACGAAACCTTTTCGCCCGTAGGTGCCGTCGTCGGTAGTGACGATTAATTCATCGCTGACCTCGCGGAATTTGTCTTCCCAGAAAACCAGGTCTTTGCTGCGGAATCCCACAATCGAGATGGTGCGGTTGCCCGTCAGCTTGTATTCGCGCAGTTGGGGGTAAACGGGAGCGACACCCAGGCCGCCGCCGACCATGACGACGGTGCCTTCGAGCTTGCGAATGTGGCTGGGGAGTCCGAGGGGACCGATGAAATCCAGTATGTAGTCGCCCTCGCGCAGCGCCAACATTTCAAAGGTAGTTTTGCCAACTGCCTGGACGACGACGGTGACGGTTCCCTGCTCGACGTTGAAATCGGCGACGGTGAGCGGGATGCGTTCGCCACGTTCGTCGATGCGAGCCATGACGAAGTGTCCGGGGCGCGCCGCGCGGGCGACATCGGGCGCTTTCACATCCCAAAGAAAGGTTACGGGACCAAATTGCTGGCGACGACTGATGAGAAACACTACACCCCTCCGATAGCTAATAATATCAGAATTTCAGGACTGAAAATAGTGGTCCTTGGCCAGTTCCGGGGTCAATTGGCAGACCCGCGAGGGCGCGGGGCGGCGAGGCTGGGCCCCAATACTGCTACTTGCCGCACTTCGGGGGCGGGAGGGTTGGCGGAAAGTTCAACAGTGAGCGGCGGTACGGCAACGGGACGCAGCACGTCAGGGGAAGGGGCGTCTTGGGAGGGGATTGGGTTCGACTCCGGTGGGGGATAAGTGGTTGGATTTTGTTCGGGTTCGAGGCCGCAGTTCGGTTCGTTTGGGATTTCGTCGCGAAGGGTCTTGACTCTGTTGAATTCCTCAACGGCGCGGCGGTATAGGCGCTCGGCTTGCGCCTGATAGCGCAGGAAGAGGGAGCAACTGTTGGACTTCCGGTTGAGGCGGTGGAAGCCTTCGGCGAGGGCGAAATTGCGGTTCTGGGCGCGGGTGATTTCGATATCGCCATCGCCGGCGAGATCCTGGCTCATAGGCCGGAAGGGCCGATTGTCGGGATCGAGGGTTTCGTTGAGGCAGGTGGTGAAGAGGCCGGACTCGAAGCGGGCGGCTCGCAGGATGGTTTGTTGAGCGATGGCCATGCGTTCGAGGGCGAAGAGTTCCTGCGAGTTGACGGGAAGGTAGGCGGCGAGGAGGTCGGCCCTGAGATCGGCGATCTGGTGGAGATCTTCGAGGCGGACGACGGAGAAACTGGAACCGGTGAAGCCGTGGCGGCGGGCGTTTTGGGCGGAGTTGGCCTTGCCCTGGGGAGTGCGGGGGCCGGTGGAGTGGGCGGCATTGGCGCGGTTGACGGCGATCTGTTCGAGGGATGCGATGCGTTTGGGTTTTGGGGTGTGCTTCATAGGTCTTTCCGACTTGAGATGTAGCACGGAGGGGGGACGGAGTCCGAAATAGGGGGCGGTAAGTGGTGGAGGGGAAAGGGAATTCTGGCAAGAGACGGGTGTGAACGAAAACGGTTTAGGCGGTTTTTTGGGGGTGCGAGGGCTGGCGTCAAGGGGTGCTTAACCGATCTGGGGATTTGACGGGCTATTCCCGAGAATTCGCTCCCGGCGATCAGAAGCAATATTGGCCGCCGATGAACGCCGATCGACGCAGATAAGAAAGCAAATGACTTATCTGCGTCGATCGGCGTTCATCGGCGGCCAACCATTTCCAGCTTCAGTACGGGAATCTTCATGAGCCTTCTCCTTCCCCCAAAGCGGTTAAGCGCCCGGCGGCAAGAGCCGGCGCCGCGCGGGGCGCTTCTCTGATACCCTGAGATTTGCCAACCATTGTTCGCTAACTCGCGCGCCTCGCAGGGGCGTCGATCGCGTTGATCCTGCCGTCCAGCGGCTGGGCGGGAGCCGTGTATTCAAGTCCTTTGAATACGGAGCGAACAAAATGTCAAAAGAGGGTCTTATCAGGGGCCGAGTCTCGTTCGGCGCTCAAGAAGAGTACCGTGTATTGCTGGAAGGCGGTGGGGAAACCGCAGCGGAGCCATCGGGCGCGTTGCGGGCTTACGGCGAGTTGCCGGCAGTGGGCGACTGGGTGTGGGCGCGCCGGGCCTCCGAGTTTTGCCTGATCGAGGAAGTGGAGACGCGGCGGACGGCATTTGTCCGGAAAGCCGCCGGCCGCGTACACACATCCCAATGCGTGGCGGCCAACATCGACGTGTGCTTCGTGGTTTCCGGCTTGGATGGAGATTTCAACTTGCGGCGCATCGAGCGCTATCTGGTGTTGGCCTGGGAGAGTGGAGCGCGGCCCGTGGTGGTGCTCAACAAAGCGGATGTCTGTGTGGACGCCGGCGCAGCGGTAGACGCAGTTCGGTCCACCGCCGGCGCAGCGGAGGTGGTGACGATGAGCGCGCGGCGGTCGGCGGAGCCGCTGGGGCCATGGCTGCGGCCAGGCGCAACGGCGGCGTTACTGGGTTCTTCGGGCGCTGGAAAGTCCACCATTGCGAATGCTCTCACTGGGGGCGCCCTTGCCACGCACGAAGTTCGCGAGAACGACTCCCGGGGACGGCACACTACGACGGCAAGTATGTTGATGGCCGTGCCCGGCGGGGCCTGGCTGATCGATACACCGGGGATGCGAGAGTTGGGATTACTGGCCAACGAGACATCGCTCGATTTGGGATTTCCCGAAATCGCGGGGCTGGCCGCGCAATGCCGCTTTGGCGATTGCCGGCACGACCGGGAGCCCGGGTGCGCGGTGCGGCAGGCGCTGGAGGAGGGCGGGATCTCCGCGGACCGGTGGGCGAGTTACGCGAAACTGCAGCGCGAGGCGCGGCACTACGCGCTGGAGGCGGACTCGAGCGCGCAAAGAGCGGAGAAGCAGAAGTGGAGGGCGATGCATAAAGCCAGCAAGCGACTGTACCGGGAACGCGGCCGGTAGCGCTCCGCGGTGAGATGGAGCTGGCGCCGGACGCCATGTATGCTCAGGCGGCCGGCCAGCGCAATGAACTGCAACAGGCGGGTCCCGGGGAGAGTCGTTACCGACTGTAGGCTGGCTTGTGGGGAGTCAATGGCGGCTAGCCGGATTTTCTCACAGGCTGGAATGCTGGAAGTCGTGGCGCACGCGGCATGCCGCGTCCCGACTCTTGGGAACGCCTCTCGGTCGATAGGCCGTTACCTACACGCGGAGGCATCGGCATACAACCGCCAGGCATCCCGATGAGTCGGGATGCGGCACGTACGAGTACGTGCGCCACAATGTCGAATGGGGCTGGGAGAAGGTCCGGCCAGTCGGGAATCGTCATTTGGCGCCGAAGATCAGGAGTTTGAGGGGCTGGTAGATCAAGAAGATCACGACGATGGCTAACCAGACCATGGAGCTGGCTGAAAGCAGGCGGGCGGTGGTTCGGATCTCCGGCGTGCGGTTCAGTTGCAGCAGCGGACCTTCTTTTTTGGGGGCCGTGCGGTCGTACAGATACAGTGGGGCCGCCGCGAATACGGCGAAGATGGGGAACCATGTCGCGGTGGTCGATGGATAGGGGTGCCCGGTTCCCCAGCGGAAGCTCAGGGATTCGACGACCTCCGCAATTGCGAGCACGGCCAGCGCGACGTGGCGGATGGCGAGGGCGCGTCCGGCGGAGTTCAAGCCTGTCATCAAGCTGCGCGAACGCAGGACGGCGGCCTTTCCGGAAACGTTTTCCACTACGCAAAGTACGGGCCACAGGCAGTCGCCGATCAACCAGCCGGATCCAAACAGGAACAACGCTCGGGCCTGAGTGACGACCAAGGCCGGCACGGCTTTCACCAGCCTCCAGAGGACCCGCCAGGAAAGGAACCTTCTGATGCGGACCCTCTCGTCCAACGCAATGAGCGCCGCCGCCGCGCGCAGCAGGTTGTCGGAAAAGATGAGCAGGACGGCCGCGGCGAGCGGGACCAACGCGGTCCGCAGCATCGACGCCGGTAGCAGCCTGCGGGCGAGAGACGCGGCCAGGGCGATCACCGACAACAGGATGGTATAGATGGGCAGCATCAAGAACGCAAACGTGGCGAGGTGCTGCAGCAGGAATGCCCGGGATCTTCGCAGCGCGAAAAACTCGGCATCGACGGCGTTATGAAACCGCCGCGCCAACGCGATGGCCGACGCGGGACGGGCGGCAGGATCGCGCGCCAGTCCGGCGAGGACGGTGTCCGATACGTCGCGCGGGACTTTCGCGGCGCCGGCGGGCGACTGGGGATGGCCGCTGCGGTGAAATTCGATCAACTCGCCGGTTCTGCCGGTGAAGGGGAGTTTGCCGCAGACGAGGGAGTAAGCGACCACGGCGAGGCTATAAATGTCGGAGCGAAAATCGATATCCAGTCCCAACGCCTGCTCGGGCGACATATACGCCGGGGTTCCCACGAGACTTCCCGGCATGGTGTGGCCGCCATCGCTACCGAAGGATCCGGACGACGGACCGGAGGGAACTTGCGCCATGGCGAGGGTCTCGGCATCCTCGGCTGCGGCCTGCCCGGGCCGTGACTCCGGGAGCAAATCCATCGCCACCGTCTCGGCTTCTCCGGCAGCCGGGGGCAGATCGCCGAAGCGGACGGAAGTGCCCGGCTCCGGCGCCTGGTTCGATTGCGGATGGCCGGGCAGTTTCATCTTGGCCACCCCGAAATCCAGCACCTTGACGGTGTACCCGCCGCGGCCGTTCGGTTCCAGCCAGATGTTTTCCGGTTTGAGATCGCGGTGAACGATTCCGTGGCTGTGCGCCTCTTCGAGCGCCAGGGCAACCTGGTCCAGAAGGTCGGCAACCAGAGGCAGCGGGGGCCGTGGTTGGGCGAGTTGGAAGTCGGAGAGTGTCTGCCCGTCGAGCAACTCCATGACGAGGTATGGGATTTGGCCCCTGCTGGAACTGGCGATTCCGAAATCGGTGACGTTGACGATATTGACATGGCGCAGGCGGCCGCACGCCTGGGCTTCCCGCTGAAATCGCGCCAGGAATTGCGGGGCCGCCGCCCACTTGGGGGCGATCACCTTGACCGCAACGACGCGCGTGGTTCCAAGGTGCGTTGCGAGATACACGTTTCCCATACCGCCCGCGCCCAGTTGGCGGTCGATGCGGTACTTGCCGTCGAGGATTTCGTCGATCATGGAAGGCCCCGGATATCAGACGCCATGATAGCAACGGACGCGTGGCGGGCGCGGGCGAGGCGCTGACGTGAGAGCGGGCCGGTGTGTGGCGACAATAGCGGCGCGAGGTTGGGCTCGCTGGCGGGCGCTGCGTCGATGGCAGTCCGCGCTCTGCCGACGGCGCGCGGCCGGGGCTTCGAGGTTATTGGAAATGCCGGAGTGAGGGCGACTCGATTTGGGCATAGGGCGGATGTGCGAGATGATGATGCGGCGAGTCTGGCTTCACGCATCGACAGGACTCGGGTCGGATAAATCCTCGAAGTATGCGCAGTCTATGTTGCTTGGTGAGAAGGGGGCTTGGGGGAGGAATTTAAGGTAGGCTTGCTCGCGGGGACTCTGACGGAGTAGTGCGGGATGCGGGCGGAGGCTGTTCGGCGTGGCTCAATTTCCCACCACGGGACTTCGGGACAACGACACAGAAAAGGGCGTAATCCTGATCCGACGAGGACCCGGACATCGACACTTCCCACAACGCCGCGCCCACGCCCCTGACGGCAAACCGGTAAAGCCCGCCTTTATTGGCTCGCCGGATTGGCGGACAACATCACCCGTGGATTTTGGATTTCATCCTCTCCTGATAGCCGGCATAGCTGCCTTCACAATCTCGTGCATCCCTGAGGCCGAGAGGGTAGCGTCCCTGGCCGCGACGCCAGAGCGGGCAGCCCTTTCGCTTGCCTCTCAGACGTTAGCATCTGCGAACCCGGCTTTCGAACGCAAGTACATTCTGCAGGATGGTCCGGCCACCGACGCCGGAGGCGGTTTCGATGTCAAACTCAAGTACTGGGCACCCTCGGAATCTGGTTTGAGGAGGTTCACTTGCCACACGGTTGGCCCAACAGCCAGGTGCGTGCCGGTGGCACCGGCCGCCAGCGTTACAGGGTCGATACCAATGATCGGCACCTCTCCAGGCCGGCCGTCTGCGCCACAGCCGCTTTACGTTGGCCCGCGCGGAGGGGTCTACCACTACAGTCCGAGCGGAAAGAAAGTCTATGAGAGGCATCGGAGGTTAACATCAGGGGCCCAAAATGTCCGGCCGATCAGCGCTGACAGCCTCTCGGTGCGCGCAATCGGAGCAGGAACATCCAGGTTTCGCCCATGAACCGGGCAGCGGATCTTGCCGACGCCGTGCGCTCTCCAAAGCAAGGAACATCACGGACTCCGCAAACCTTTGTGAGCGGGTCCATCTATCTGATATCCTTGAATTCCCGAGATCTCGCGTTAAGAATGAGAGAAAGGGGAAGCGATGGATGGGCAGATTCAACTGAAACTCAGCAAGCGTTTTGAGCGCGACGGTGACGATGCCAGTAAGATAAGGCCGGCGTATGTCAACCGTGTTGATCTCGCCAGAGTTGGGGGTGAGGTCTTTATGGATATGTGTATTCTGCCGCTGGATGACCTTGTGCGGGCAAAGGAAAGTGAGGCGGATGGGGGCGAGCACCCAGTCGAGGTCGTTGTGCTCGATAGGTATGTGTTCGGAATTGAGACCTTTCAACGTCTTCGCATAGCGGTCGATGCAGTTCATGCGGAACTTTCCAAGATGGGAGCACTGCAAAGCGATGCCGCGTTCCGACTCTATCCGAAACAAGAGTAGGCAACCAGACCGAAGTCACCACTCGCGCACACCTTCGCCTTCTGGCGGCGTTGGCGGTAAGGCGTTTGACGCGTCCGACCATGTCATCTCCATCGACGAGTTTAAGTTTTTTAAGTTCCCGGATAAACCAATGCTCGTAACTCCGAGTGAAGTAGTTTCCGGCGCTGAAGGGGGGCTTCTGACTTCCCTCCTGAAGGAAATTACGGATCTGAAGGTTGCTGTTCGCGGAATCGAGAGCCACCTCGGGGTTGGCCAAGGTGCAATATCGTTGCGCGAGATGACCGACGATGCCGCCCGGGCTGAGATTCTAAGCGCATTCCAGCAAGCCGGCGACCAGCCACTTTACTACGATGACATCTCCGAGAAGCTGCGCATTCCAATGGATCAGGTGGCGCGGCTGTGCGAAACCCTGATTGATGAGGGCGCGCTCGGGGAGAAGATCCGCTGATGAACGATAGTCGGTACGCGGTAGATCGCAGCCCCGACGCTCAACTTGCCGCAGATCGGATGCACGGAAGAGCTCGCAAGATTATTGAAAGGCTCGATCAGCGCGAACACGGCGTGTTGTATAAGACTGGCCGCCTTGAAACAAATGCATGGTGCGGCGAAATAATTCCACTGGCGCTTGTCGGACAGCCTGGAGTGCGAAAAATCGACCGGTCATTCCGCGCGATCGCTGGAGAAAAGATCTCGTATCGCGCCAGGAAGTTCGCCCTGACAGGTGTTACGAAGGGATCGAGCACACACAACATTCAGCAATGCACACTTGGTGGTGACGTTTTGTGCATGGTGCTTCGCCCGATCATTGGCCTTCACGGTTAGCTTGCCGTGCAGTTTGGCTACCGTGGTGCGGCGAGGCTTAGATGTGGAGCCCGTGGCGTACGCCCTGCCGCGGCTCTCAATCGGATCCGCACGCGAGCTACTATCTTCGGTTCAGGCCATCCACAAAGTCAGTCGGCTGGCTGCAGTTTACCGTGTCCGCTCAGGAGGATCGGGATTGTGCCGATTCCCATGGAATTCTCCACGGGGTGGGTGGCGCCGAAGCGATACCTGCGCCTTCCGTCGGGCCCACGGCGTAAGCTCGACTTCGGTGATTTCAGTTTTCAGCACCTCCCACGCCGGAGAACGACGGCCCCCTTCCCGGCCCGATGGCTAACTGGAAGAAAACCCGACATTGCGGCAGCGACGGAATCTCGTGGATCAGGCCAGGCAGCCAAAACGGCACAATCAGAAGGTAAGGGCCGCCGACCTCGTGTCGTGAATGTGGACGAGGTGTCTATCCGTACTTCTGCCTTCGTGGCCCCCTAAACGGCAATATACCGGCCAAAGTTGAGTGGCGGGATAGCGTTCTGCGATTGAACGTAGTGTTCTCTTTTCGTTCGAGACTGTCTTTACCGGGAGGGTGAAGGCCGGCCCTCAGATCGAAACTCGCCAGCGACGGTCAGTGGCAGGCTTTCACGCCAGCCGTGATTCCGGAGCAATCGTCTGCTCTTCCGCTGGAGGGTAGAGGTTGCTCCTGCGTGACGCTGTTCTTTTGGATGTCGAGATGCTACCCATAGAGGTAGGTATCCAATGGATTCCAAGATCGCGAATGCTATCGCGCTGACCAACCATCCGGTCGCGCTGGTCTGGGCGGATACCGCTCCCGAAGGCGCCGTCTCCTTCAAGCCGGGGCGGTGGGGCTGCGTCATGTCGCTGTTTGCGGCGGCCGCGGCCAAGGCTCGTGTTGGCGTTTTCGACCGTCAGACCTATGGTTGCTGGGGCGGCGGTACCGGCCTCGGCTTCGGCAGGTGTTACCAGACGTTTCCCGGCGGGGAAGATTGCTTCTGCGGCTTTCTGGCGGACGGTAACGAACGCACGGAAAAGGGCCGCAAGGTGGGTGAGATGGTCGCCTCCTGGCGCAATCGCCAGATGACCGACGATTTCCTGCAGGGCGAGCGGTATGTGAAGGACGCGGCCGCCGCCGAGCGGTGGCTGGGAGTCTTCCCCTTCCGTGACATTCCCGCCAAGTGCGTCATTGTCAAGCCCATCGAGCAGGTTGACCCCACCTGCGACGACGTGAAGAACGTCACCTTCTTTGTCGATCCCGACCGGCTCTCCGCCCTGGTAATCCTGGCGAACTACGCCACCCCGGAGCGGGAGAACGTGACCATTCCCTGGGGCGCGGGATGCCAGTCTATCGGCGCGTTTGCCTATCGCGAGATGGAGAACCAGCACCCGCGCGCTGTCGTCGGGCTGAGCGATATTTCGGCGCGCAACACGGTGCGGCCGGTGTTGGGCCGGAGCGTCATGTCGTTCACCGCGCCCTGGCCGGTTTTCCTGCGGATGGAAGAAAGCGTCGAGGGCAGCTTCCTCCAGCGCGAAAGCTGGCATCGCCTGCGCCAAGGGGAAGTATAGAGCACGGCACGCTCGCTCCAGCTTCGACTCTACCAGGCCAGTTCGACGTTGTGGCTCAGGTACTCATGCGTGCCGCATTCCGAAGAGTCGGGACGCGACACGCAGAAGGGTACCCCGTCAACCCGCCTGCCGACCCGTGTGCCCATGCCGATCAGGCGGGTTGACAACCTGCCCCACATAAGGCATCTTATCGGCGTTCGGTTCGGGGATAAGTATGCGGCTTTGCGCCACAACTTCCGGCATTCCGGCTAGCGCGAGTTATCTAAATCGGCTCACCTATTTCGGCAGCTCGGCCCTGCCAGTTATGTTGAATTTGCCGATCTGAATCGAGGTTGCGTCCTGAGGCTGGGCACCACCTAGAGAGACGGTGTATTCACCCGGCACGATCACGCGATTGCCCTTCTCATCGACTTGGCCCAGAGAGCGCGGGTCAATTATAAGGCTGACGTGAGCGGACTCGCCCGGATTCAAATGAACGCGCTTGAACCCCGCAAGCACGCGCAGAGGAGTCTCGAAGGCCTTAGGCTGCGTTAGATAGAGTTCAACGACTTCGTCTCCAGCCATGGCGCCCGTGTTCTTCACGTCACCTTCTACCGTGACCGGGTCGCCGGCTGGGATCGTCGATGACGCAATTCTCAGGTTGTTGTACGCAAAGCTGGTGTAGCTGAGTCCGAAGCCGAATCCATAGAGCGGCTTATCCACGAAATAGCGATAAGTGCGGCCACGCATCGAGTATTCCTCAAATGGTGGGATCTGGTTCAGCGACGAATAAAAAGTCAGTGGAAGCCGGCCCGAGGGATTGTTGTCGCCGGCCAACGTCTCGGCAATTGCAGTACCGCCCTCCTCGCCGGGATACCAGGCTTCGAGAACGGCATTGGCGTTCTTCTGCGCCCAATTGACGGCCAGCGCGCTGCCGTTCTGCAGCACGACAATCAGCGGCTTTCCGGTGGCGGCGAGGGCTTTCAACAGATCTTCCTGGGCCTGGGGCAAATCGATCGAAGTGCGGTCGCCGCCGCTGAATCCGGCCAGTTTCACGGGCATTTCCTCGCCCTCCAGGGAGGGTGAAAGACCGACGAAGGCGATGGTCACCTCCGACTGTTTGGCCGCCTCGACTGCCTGATTGCGCAGCGCGGCCGCCGGAGCCTGCCAGGTAAGGTCGATGCCGGCACTGCCGGTTTTGTGCAAGTACTCCAGACGGATCGGGTGTGGCTGCGTATCGCCGAACGTCACGGGCGCTTCGACGACCTCGCCTCGCTCGCCAGTAGTCTCGCCGCGACTTTCAACCAGCAACTTCCCGTCCAGGTACAGCCGGAAGCCTTCCGCATTTTCGCAGGCATAGCAATAGTTCACGCGCACGCCCAGTTTGTACTGGCCGGGCGCCGGCGGAGTGAAGCTGCCGCTCCAGCGCACGGAGTAATTGTTGCGCTGCAGGCCGTCTATAGGAACAACCTTGTCCCAATTGAAATTGATGTTACGGTCGGTACGCGTGAGGACGGGCGCGCCGCTCAAGTCGGGCGAACCGAAGTACTCGGCGGTAAGTCCATGGCCCGAACCGTTGGTAGGATGAAGCGCGGTGTGCTCGACGGGCACGGCGAAGCCCTCAACCAGAGTCGAGCCCTGCGCATAGGACACTTTGGCGGAGGGAAACCGCTTTTCGATGCCGTCAAGTGGATAGACCGGCGAAGGCGGTGGTCCGTTGTAGTTGCCTTGCAGGGACTGTATGAGCTCCGCGGCGGGACCAACCACGGCGATACGAGCGATCCCGGCTTTGAGAGGAAGCGTGCGATCCTGGTTTTTCAGCAGCACAATGGATTCCCGTGCGGCGCGCAGCGAAAGTTGGCGATGCTCCGGCGAGTTGATTTCACTGGCGGCAATGCGCCCATAGGGAAAACTGGACGGCGGGTCGAACATGCCGAGCTTGAATCGAGCACGGAAGAGGCGGCGCAACGCGGCGTCAAGCTCTGGTTCCCCGATCAAGTTCCGATGAACTGCGTCAACGAGCGCCGGGAACGCCTGCCCCGTCCCGAAACCGCATTCCAGATCCGTGCCGGCTTTGACGGCGGCGGCGGCCGCGTGGGCCATGTCCGGAGCGTAGTGGTGTCCTGTGTTCACGTCGGCGACGGCGGCACAGTCGCTGACGACGTAGCCGTCGAACTTCCACGACTCGCGCAGGTGATCGCGCAGTAGCATCGCACTGGCGCAGGCAGGCGCTCCATCAATCGAGTTATAGGCGCACATTACAGACTGGGCGTGGGCCTCCGTCATGGTGGCGCGAAAGGCCGGTAAGTAAGTGTCCTCAAGATCGCGCGGCGAGACATCCACATTGAAGCCGTGGCGTAGCGGTTCGGGGCCGCTATGCACCGCGTAGTGCTTGGGAGTGGAGACCACGCGGAAATATTGCGGGTCGTTCCCCTGCATGCCGGTGACGAAGGCCACGCCCATGCGGCTGGTTAAGAACGGGTCTTCGCCATAGGTCTCCTGGCCCCGTCCCCACCGGGGGTCGCGAAAGATGTTGATGTTAGGCGCCCAAAACGTAAGCCCGAAGAACATTTCGTGTTGGTCATGGCGCATGGCTTCGTTGTACTTGGCGCGCGCTTCCGTCGAGATGGTCTCACCCATCATGTGGACAAGGCCGGTATCCCAGGTGGCAGCCATACCAATCACCTGGGGGAAATTGGTTGCGTAGCCGGCAAAGGCGACACCATGGAGGCCCTCGTTCCACCAGTCGTACTTCGGAACGCCAAGCCGCGGGATGGCGACCGCATGGTCCCGCATCTGCGCGACCTTCTCTTCCAGCGTCATGCGGCCGATGAGGTCGTCAATACGCCGCTCCAGCGGCAGTGCCGGATTCATATACCCAGGCTGAGCGGGCACCTGCTGCTGGGCATGTACGGGGAACGCAAGCGCGAGACCGGTTAGAAGTCCAAGAGAACCGATCGCTAGACGAGGGCGAAAATCAGACATGGAGATCAACTCCTGTGCATGAGGATTCTTACAAAATGTACCATTATGCCCGTGTGGCCGTGCGATTGATCGCGACGTTCCAACGTTGGAGGAGGTTGCCCGAACCGGGACTATAGGCGCGCTTTGGGCGGAGGCGGGTCGCCGCCCGGACGGGGCCGGAAGGAAGAGGGGAAGCGATTATGGCTCGATTACGAGTTGGACGCGATTGCTTTCCTGGCCGTCGGCGCTGATGTGGAGGACGGATGCGCCGGCATTGGCGATGGAAGGGAGCTGGATTTCGACGACGTAGAAGCCGATGAACAGAGGCGCCAGGGTGGCGCGGGTGACTTGCACGGGTTTGCCGTCGAGGAATGCTCTCACGGAGGCGACGACCTCCGGTGGATCGTCGGCAGGTGCGGGAACGCCGGTATGCCACTCGGGGCGGACCTTGCCCAAGCCGGTGGCCATGATCTGAATGCGGGCATTGGAACGCGCGGGGTTGCGGCCGTCAATCGCCATGCCGGTATCGGCGTCGGCCATCACGGGGACGCCGTCGCTACCGGTGAGGATGGCCGGCGACACGGATTGGACCGAGATGCCGCGGGTATGTATGCCGTTGGGGGTTTGCAGGGTCAGAAGGACATTCGGGCCGACGGCTTCGAAGGGGACTTGAATCTGCGAGGCGTTGCCGAGAACGGGCAGCACGGGGAAGTCGAGATTGGCGCCGCGCACGCTGCTCACAGGAATTCCGATCACGCTGAGCAACGATCCGGGAGCGGCGGCACGATTGCTGTAATCGGCGGCGTTGACGATGCGCAGGCCGTCGGCGAGATGGGGCGCCGGGGCGCGGTAGACGCCGTAGCCGTCGAGAGCGATGTAGAGCTGAACGCCGGCCGGGTCCAAGCGCACATCGGTGGCACGAGCGGCCGGCAGGGGATCGGGGGTGATGTTTTGCCAGATCACGGGGGCGGTCACGGCGTTTTCCAGGTCGGCATGGCCGTAGAAGACACCAGCGTCGGTAGCGACGTAGACAGCGCCGGATGACCGGTCGCCAGTCACCGACCAGGCGGCGCGATTGGGCAGGGTGGGCGAATCGAGCGCGTCCCAACTTAGACCGCTGTTGGCGGTACGCAGCACGTGGGGGCCGAAGCCGCTGAGCGCGGCCAGAGCCACCAGAGGTTGGGATGCGTCCGTCCAGATTCGCTCGATGCGGTTGCCGGCCTTGACTTCCATCGCCGGTGGCATGACCGAGGCCGTCATGGTTTTGCCGCCATCCTGGGACCACCACATTCGCCCGTCGGTGGAACCGGCGATGACGGTGTCGCCGGTGGAGGACACGGAACTGATGTCGGCCTGCAGCAACTTCGAATATTTCTGCGCGAGGAGCGCTTCCTCGTCGGTCCGCACATTGGAAGCCGGTTCCCAGACGGTACCGCTGGGCGGCAGTTCGAGCGGCCCCATGCCGTCGGCAAGTACGCGGACGCCGGCGGTGCCGGGGGGGGTGGAGAGAATCCGGCGGACGGCGAGGTTGGGCAGACTCAAATTCGCGCCGGTCCAGGAAAGTCCGCCGTCCATGGAGCGCCAGACGCCGTAGTCGTTGGCGACGACGACTTGGTCGGGGTCCTCGGGGGAGACAGCCACGCTACGCTGTCCAAATCCAACAACCGATTGGGATTTGTAGGCGGTCAGGTTGGTCCAGGAATGGCCGCCATCGTCGCTGCGGGAAAGATTGCGGCCGAGAGCGAACACTTGATAGGTATTGGGGGAGGCGGCGGCCAGGGTGGCGCCCGGTTCGGGCAAGCGGACTACGGGGATGGGAGTTCTCCGCTCTGGCAGCTCGGGCGCGTCGGTAACGTGACGCCAAGTGTCAAAATCGGTGGTCGCGTAGACCATGTCGGAGGCGGTGCGGGCGTATAAAGTGGAACCGTCGGCGGAATACCACACCTGCCGCATGGCGCCGGTGGCGGGCGAGGCCAGGTTCAGATCGACGGCGGTGCTACCGACCTTTCTCCAGGCGGGCGGGCGCACCTGGGCTACCGCGGCCAGTGCCGTCGCCAGCACGATCACGGCTGTGTACCGCAAACTACGAAGTGTTCCCAAATGACACACCGTCGGTTCCATTCTAACCTATTCCAAGTTGTCGAGGCCCCCAACAACCTGCTGATATCACATACCTTGCAACCAAATGCCCATTCTGGACCTCGACTTGCCCTGCATGTTTGGTGCTAGACTTAGAAAGGTCATAGCATTGGGGCCAGAGTTTGAATTTCGGGCTCCCGAATGGCAATATGCTCCGGTACACTGTGCTCTCGCGGACCATTCGCTTGCTGCTCGTAGCGGCGGTAACCGTCGTGTGTGTTTCGACGGAACCCATCAAGAATGGTTTCGCGCGCGTCATCCTGCAATCCGGACAGGTCTCCGTGATGCGTGGCCCGTTGCAGGCCCTTTTCGTGGGCAACGATGTGAAACACCAGGAAACCATCGTCACCGGACACGACGGCTACGCGCGCTTTGAAGTCTGCGACGGAAGCACGTTCGAGGTTTTTCCCGATTCGAAAGTCGTGTTCCACGACAACCCGACGCCCACGTACAAGGATCTGCTGAACGTCGTCATCGGCCGTATCAAGGTTTTCATCCAGCATTTGAATGGTCCGAACTATAACAGTGTGACGACGCCCACAGCGGTGATCTCGGTTCGCGGCACGGTGTTCGTGGTGGACGTGGAAGACGACGATGGAACCACCGTAGTGGCGGTTGACGATGGCGCGGTAGCCGTCAGGAATTTGACGGCTCCCGGCAACGAACCGGTGCTCAAGCCCGGCGATGCCATTCGCGTTTACCGCGGACAGCCGTTGCTCGGCAAACTGGTGGACCACAGCGGTGTGATGCGCGCGGCGATACGCGACACGCTGGATTTGGTTCGCGTGCTGGCGCAGCGCGGCAGTGGCGGCGGATTGCCGGGAACGGGCGGCGTGTCGGGGACGGGAACCAGCACGGGGCAAGGCGACAAAGGTACGAAGAATGGTGGCAGTGGAACAGGATCGAGCACCGGGACGTCGGCGCCTCCCACCGGACCTACGTCCAGCGGCAGCAGCACTACCGGCAGCGGCGGACACTAGTTTTTTCCCGCAACGCACCGACTTGGGCGATCCCGAGTGAGCGGATGGCCCAATCTTCACGTGATAGATTGAATGGAGTATGCACCGCGTCTCGGCCGCAGCGATTCTCGCCGTTCTGGTAGCCGCCGCTTCACAGCCACAGGCCGTTGCGCAGCAATCCACGTCCAGTCCGCAGGGGCTGGAAGCCGACTGGGATATCGCCGCGGTACTGCAGGAGATCGGCAAACACGCCGACCGGCTGCTGCCCGCGTTGGAGCGGATCGATGCGCGCGCGTGGGTGGACCAGGGAGCTTCGGAGACGTACGCGGAGCAACTTCAATTGTGCAAAGACCAGACCAAAACCGTGGGGGACGCGGCGCGGGAACTGGCCCGCAATCCCGAGCAACTGGGTTCTTCGATCGATCTATTCATCCGGATGCAAAGCCTGGAAGTGATGCTGCTGTCGATCGAGGAGGGCATTCGAAAGTACCAGACCCCGGCGGACGCCCAGTCCCTGGCGGCGTTGGAAGCGCAAGACAGCGCTAACAGGGGACGGTTCCAGCGCTATATCGTAAACCTGGCGAGCACCCGCGAACAGGAACTGAAGGTGATGGACAAGGAGGCCCAGCGGTGCCGCGGGCTGGTGACGGCGCCTCCCGCCACGGCGTCCAAGTCGGTCAAGAAAAAGTGATCCTCTATGCCCTTTGCATGTAGTATTTGCGGAGAAGAGTCCACACAGATCTGTGGGCGATGCACCAAGGACGCGTGCGACAACCATCTTTGTCCAAAGTGCCGGCGCTGCAGCGATTGCTGCGAATGCGAGGTGGCTTTGGATGAGCGGATACCTGAGGCTGCGCAGGTGGCCGTCCGCCCGGCGGTGAGCGAGCCGGAGAGCATTCCGCCGGAGCCGGAACTGGAAACGGAAACTTCGACCGCGACGGATGTCCCGGCCGAGGAGCCACCTCCGGCGACCGATCCGCAAGCACTCTAGCGGGCATTCGGACCGGCGCCATGAGAGCGTGCGCGCAGGCGTTCGGTCGATTGCATTTGCATCTCCGGCACTTTTCCCTTGCGGGTTTCTAAACGAATGCGCCATATTGGAATTGGCGTCGGGAAAATCGTGTAGAGCCCACTGTAGGACCATTGTCACAGAACCTCCGGGATTGCCATCGAAGGCCGGCCCGGTGGCGCTCTCCGAGACTGGCGCGAGAGCGTTGCGATGGCGGATAACCTCCTGTTCTTCACCGAACTGTTGGGCATGCCGGTCCTGGACCTGAAGGGCCGCCGCATCGGCAGGGTGAAAGACGCCGCGCTGGTGCCGCTGGTGCATGCCGCCCGAATCGACCGCTTCCTGGTGACTGGCGGCCTGACCTGGCTGACCATCCGCTACGATCAAATCCGGCGCATTTCGCTCGACAAGGGACTGTCCCTCAGCGACGAGATCCTGACGCCTTATCACGACGACGAGTACATGCTGCGGATTGGGAGGGACCTTCTGGACCAGCAGATCATCGACGTCACGGGGCGCAAGGTGGTGCGGGTGAACGACGTCACCATGGAAATCCAGGCCGACGGCGCGCACGACTGGCTGGCGGTTCTGGAAGTGGATGTGGGACTGCGCAGCGTGCTCCGCCGCCTGCTGCAGGGAGCGCTGCCGCGACGGTGGATTCGCAGCCTGCAGAACCCGATTCCGCCAAATTCCATTCGCTGGGAATTCGCCAACGTGGTTGAACCCGACCCGCTGCGGCGGCTGCGGTTGAATATCTCGTACCAGAAGCTGGAAGGGATGCACCCAGCCGACCTGGCGGACATCGTCGAAGAACTGGCTCCGAACGAACGCGAGGCGATTTTCGAAACCATCGACAGCGAAGTGGCTGCCGATACTTTGTCGGAGGTGGAAGATCCCAAGATGCAGGCGAGCATCCTGGAGGCCCTGGAACCGGAGAAAGCGGCGGACATCGTGGAGGAGATGGCGCCGGACGAGGCCGCCGACATTCTCTCCGAACTGCAGGAGGAAACCTCCGAAGGAATCCTGGACGAAATGGATTCGGAGCCCAAGACCGAAGTCCGCGAACTGCTGGAGTTCGAAGACGACACGGCCGGGGGCTTGATGAACACGGAATATGTGGCGTTGCACGAGAACGCTTCGGTGAACGATGCCCTGGCGGCGCTCAGGGGCAACGAGGACCTGCTGGACGGGTTGAACGCGCTGTTTCTGATCGACGGCGAAGAACGGTTGATCGCGACCGTTCCGCTGGCGCGTCTGTTCCTGGCGACCGGCGACGCCAAACTGCGCGGCCTGGCGGCCGAGACGCTCATTCAAACCAACGTGGACCAGCCGCAAAAACGCATCACCGCATTGTTCGATAAGTACAATCTGCTGACCTTGCCCGTGGTGGACGAGGACGGCAAACTCGCGGGCGTGATCACCGCCGACGATATTATCTCTGTGTTGAGGCAGAAGTAACGGATGCGGAAACTTCTGGGCCGCTTCCGCTATCACCTGCTGATTTTCTTCGCGGTCATCGGACCGGGATTCATCACCGCCATGGTCGATAACGACTCCGGCGGCATTTATACATACTCCGCGGCCGGGGCCAAGTACGGCTACCTGCCGCTGTGGACCCTGTTGCCCATCACCGTCGTCCTGATCGTCGCCCAGGAGATGTGCTCGCGCATGGGCGCGGTCACCGGCAAGGGCCTGTCCGATCTGATACGCGAGGAGTTCGGACTGCGCATCACGTTTATCATGATGGCGCTGCTGGTGCTGGTCAACCTGACCAACGTGATGGCCGAATTCGCCGGAGTCGCCAGTTCGCTCGAGCTGTTTCATGTGAGCCGCTACGTTTCGGTGCCGCTATCCGCCATCGCCGTCTGGCTCCTGGTGGTGAAGGGAAATTACCGGAGCGTGGAGAAGATCTTCCTCTTCTCGTGCCTCTTGTACGTGACCTACATCATCTCGGGATTCCTGGTGAAGCCCGACTGGAAAGAGGCGGCCATCAAGAGCGTGGAGCCGGTGTTGCTGCTCGATTCCGGCTATATCTACATGCTGATCGGCATGGTGGGGACCACGATCGCGCCGTGGATGCAGTTTTACCTGCAGTCCGCAGTGGTGGAAAAGGGAGTTTCGGCCAAGGAGTACGCGGCCTCGCGCGTCGAGGTGGTGGTGGGCTGCATTATGACCGACGTGATCGCCTTCTTCATCATCGTGGCCTGCGCGGGCGCCATTTACAGTGTGGCTCCAAAGGACATCCAGGACGCCAAAGAGGCCGCCCTGGCACTGAAGCCGTTCGGACAGTACGCCTTCCTGCTGTTCAGCGCCGGACTATTCAATGCCTCGATTTTCGCGGCGTGCATCCTGCCGCTTTCCACCGCCTACTCGGTGTGCGAGGGGTTGGGCTTCGAGGCGGGCGTCAACCGGCGCATTCGCGAAGCGCCGATATTCTACTTCCTCTACACGGCGCTAATCGTGGTGGGCGCGGGCGTGGTGCTGATTCCGAACTTTCCGTTGGTGCGCATGATCCTGCTGTCGCAGGTGCTCAACGGCGTGCTGTTGCCGCTGGTGCTCATCTTCATGGTCCTGCTGATCAATAAGGCGGAATTGATGGGCGAATGGGTCAACTCCCGCTGGCTCAACCTGGCCACTTGGGTCACGGTAATCGTCATGATCGGTCTGACTCTGGCGCAAGTTGGGATCGCGGTGAGGGGCACGCCGTAGAGGACCGCGGTTGGCTTGACTTCCCCGCCGCCTTAGTGCCCTAATGGGCATTCAATCCTGATATCGGAGGTTGGAATGTTTCCATGTGCCGATCGACGCGCTCTCCCGGGGTTTACCTTGCTGGGCGCGATCCTCATCGCCGCGGCGCCGGGTCTGGCGCAATCGCCGCGCGCGTTGACCGCAGCCGACTACGCGCGCGCCGAGAAGTTCATGAGCTACAACACGGCGCCGCTGGTGACGCGAGCCGGAGTGCGGCCTACATGGCTGCCGGACGATCGTTTTTGGTACCGCGTCACTACCGCGCAGGGACATGAGTTCGTATTGGTAGACCCCACACGCGGGGTCCGCGAACCGGCGTTCGATCACGCCAGGTTGGCCGCCTCCCTTTCGACCGCGGCCGGCGGAAAGTACAATGGCGCGGACCTTCCGTTCACGGAAATCGAGCTACCCGCCGACGGGCAATCGGTCTCGTTCCGGGTGGACGGCAAGACGTGGAAATGCGACCGGGCGGGAAACCAGTGCGCAGCCGACGACCGGCCCGAGGCCGCCGGACGAGGCGCGGCAGGCGGACGTAGCGAACAGGGAGGCCGGGGCGGCAGAGGCGGACGTGGCGGCGCGGCAGCCGGAGTGCTCTCTCCCGACGGAAGGAGCGCGGCCTTCATCCGCAATTACAACCTCTGGGTGCGCGACGTGGCATCGGGCAAAGAGACCCAACTCACCACCGACGGTGTGAAGGACTACGGCTACGCGACCGACAATGCCGGGTGGACCAATAGCGAGCGCGCCATCCTGCTTTGGTCGCCGGATTCCAGGAAGATCGCCACGTATCAACAGGACCAACGCAAAGTCGGCGACATGTACCTGGTAAGCACCACGGTGGGCCATCCGACCCTTCGCGCCTGGAAGTACCCGTTGCCGGGCGATGAGGTGGTCACCATGATCGAACGCGTGGTAATCGACGTCGGAAACGCCAGAGTAATCCGCCTGCAGATGCCGCCCGACCAGCATCGCTCCTCGCTGTGCGACGATATCACGTGCCGCGGCGGCGAGTGGAGCGACGTACAGTGGAGTCCGGACGCAACGCACCTGGCTTTCGTCTCGACTTCGCGCGACCACAAGCGCGAGCAACTGAGGGTCGCGGACGCGGCGACCGGGGCGGTGCGCGAGGTGTTCGAGGAATCCGTTCCTACTTACTTCGAGTCGGGAAACGGCCGCATCGACTGGACCTACCTTGCGGCGTCGGACGAGTTCATCTGGTTTTCCGAGAAATCGAATTGGGGCCATCTTTACCTGCACGACCTGACTACCGGGAAATTGAAGAACCCAATCACCAGCGGGGACTGGAACGTAACGCAGATCGTGAAGATAGACGAGAAGAATCGCGCGATCTACTTTCTGGGAGTCGGCCGCGAAAAAGGCGACCCGTATTTCATTCACTTCTACAGGGTCGGGTTCGACGGCGGGAATCTCGCGCTTCTAACTCCCGAGGACGCCAATCACGAGGTCCAGCTCTCGCCATCGGGCCGTTTCTTCATCGATACGTTTTCGACGCCGGGGACGCCGCCGGTTTCCGTGATCCGCGACGATACCGGAAAGTTGCGGAGTACGCTGGAAAGGGCCGATATCTCGAAGCTGATTGCGGCGGGATGGAAGCCGCCGGTTCCCATCAAGGTGAAAGCCCGCGACGGCGTAACCGACATCTACGGTCTGATGTTTCAGCCGACGAATTTGGATGCGAGCGGGAAATACCCGATCGTCAACCACATTTATCCCGGGCCGCAGACCGGGAGCGTGGGAAGCCGCAGTTTTGCGGCTGTGCGCGGCGATACTCAAGCGCTGGCGGAACTCGGTTTTGTAGTGGTGGAGATAGACGGAATGGGCACGCCGTGGCGGTCGAAGAAGTTCCACGACGCGTATTTCGGCGACTTGGGCGACAATACGCTTCCCGATCAAGTCGCCGGAATGAAGGAACTGGCCCAGCGGTATCCGTACATCGACCTCGACCGGGCGGGCATTTATGGCCACTCGGGTGGCGGTTATGCCGCCGCCGATGCGATGTTTCGCTATCCGGATTTCTTCAAGGTGGGCATCTCCGAAGCGGGAAATCACGACAACCGCGAATACGAAGACGATTGGGCGGAGAAATGGCAGGGATTACTGGAGAAGAAACCCGACGGCTCTACGAATTACGACAACCAGGCTAACCAGTTAGTGGCTAAGTACCTCAAGGGCCACCTGCTGCTGGCCCATGGCACCATGGATAACAACGTGCCGCCGTACAACACACTGCTGTTGGTGGACGAACTGATCAAGGCCAATAAGGACTTCGACCTGCTTCTACTCCCCAATCGATCACACGGTTTCGGCAACGAGTCCTACATGGTGCGCCGGCGCTGGGATTACTTTGTTCGCTACCTCCTGGGCGCCGAACCGCCTCAGGGCTACCAATTGAAGCCCCCCCTGGCAGGCGGCCGTGGCGCGCCAAGCCAGTAACCGCCCCCGGCGGGAAGAGCTACGCGATCACTGGGATTCGATCACCGGTAGGCTGGACGATGCCAGCGCGGCTCCGCTGGCGGTCTGGTATTGAAGTTGAATCGAATACCCGGGCTGATCGATCCGCGGCAATGTAATCGCACAAGGCGACGTCGTACAAGTAGTCGATGCCGTAGTTCCATTCGGAGCCGTCACCGTCACCACCACTTTTGCGGCGTTCGCCACACTGGCGAGCGAGAAGGGGATATAGGACAGCCGCGGGCCGCTGGCCGCCGCGCCTCCCAGCCTGATCGCCGGCCACGAGGAATAATCCCCGAAACCGAAGTACTGTCCAAACCATTTGGGTGGAGCCGGGGAACCAGACACAGGCTGGAGCATGTAGCCGTCCGCG
>Ga0181529_10000542_pt1 | contig 54492 bp, 46 predicted proteins | sample PEATcosm2014_Bin_36_FD_119763 | JGI IMG/M metagenome (GOLD analysis project Ga0181529, IMG submission 119763) | Peatland microbial communities from MTU Mesocosm Facility, Houghton, MI, USA - PEATcosm2014_Bin10_30_metaG | ecosystem: Environmental > Terrestrial > Soil > Wetlands > Peat | place...
TGGCGAGCTGCTGCTGGGGGTTATAGATGTCGAGCGGGGAGATGGCGCCGAGCTCCAGTTCCTTCTGGGAGAGCTTAAGGGAATCGTCAGCGAGCTTGCGGGCGCTTTCGGCGACGCGCAGGTTCTCGCGCGCCTGGACGACGTCCCAGTAGGCGTTTTCGGCGGAATTGATCAACTGGATGAGATTGCTTCTGAGGGTGGAACCGGCGATGTGGAAGCGGCTGCGGGCCATCATGAGGTTGAGGCGGTTGATGTAGGCGCCGCGGTTGCGGAGGAGCGGTTGGGAGAAGGCGACATTCAGCGACGACGACAGGCTCGGATTGAGGGTGGCGAAGGAGCTGTTGGTGGTGCTCTTGGATGCCGAATATCCCACGCTGTACTGCATGCCGGTAGGGAGGGTCTCGTTGAAGCTGAAGTTGGCGGGCTGGCTGAGGGAGACGAGGGTATTGGCTCCGGAAAGAGCGGTCACCGAAGGCGAGGTGGAGCGGGTGCTATTGAAGTTGGCGGTAGCGGTGGGATCCCAGGTGGACAGGGCTCGGGTGATGGCATTCTTGGGGGTTTCCAGGGTGAGGAACTGAAGCTGGATATCGGTATTATTCGCCATGACGAGCTGGAGATAGGACTTCATGGACAGCTGGAGCTTGCCGTCGACCAGGAAGTCGCGCAATTTGACGGGGTCGTTGAGCTCGACGCGGGTCCGGGTGCGGGCGAGAATTTCGCGGAAGTAGGAAGGCTTGGGGAATGATGTAGTTTGGGCGGCCGCTCCGCCGACGAGGAGGCAGATGACCGCACTGAGCCGTATGGGCATAGTTGTCCTGAACTGTACGTTCTACATAGACGTTAACGCGGATGGAAGGCTAGCCGTGTAATCTGATTTGCTGGAGGCAAGGGGATGTGGGTTCGTTTGGGAGACGGATAAGAGCAATGGATTGTTGCGGTTGCCGCGGAAAATGGGTTCGTTTGGTATTTTTGCCCAGGTTCGATGGGCTGCGGTTTCCAGGGAATGCGGCATTTGGGGGTCCTTCCGACTTCAGGAATAGCACAGGGGTGGGGTGGAGTCTGAAATTGGAACCGGGCATACGTGGGAAATACAGGACTTATTAATTTTCGGCGGCTGGCACCGGCGGGGCGAACTCGAGAGCCTCGGGGACGCTGTCGACGATCGCCTCCACTCGACCTTGGGATTCTGGAAATTCACCAGGAGGCAGAGGGGACGGCCGGAGGCTCGCAGGTAGTTGAGGCATTACGCGGTGTGCTCGTCGGCCAGGTGGTGTACGCACTTGAGCTCGACGACCAGGGCGTCTTCGATCGGGACGTCGGCGTAATACTGGCCGATGTAGCGGCCTTTGTAGGCGACAGGAATGGAGGCTTGGGAGGTGGCGTGGATGCCGCGGTGGCCGAGTTCGACGAGGAGCGCCCGCTCGTAGAGTTTCTCGAGGAATCCGGCGCCGAGGGTATTGGAGACTCCAAAATGGCCCCAACGGCGGTCGGGGGTGGGCATCTATGGGTGACGTGCCGGGGGCTTGGGGTAAGTTCTCAAGAAACTTTATGGGCCGCTGATGAACGCTGATGAACACTGATGGAAAAACCAACACAACGAATGGGGTTGCTCTTGCGCGAGTTTGGATGACGGAGCGGGCATTTGGGTCACTGCGTGACCCATACGATCATCGGTAGGGGCTGGGATGTGCCCAGCTCCAGGGGGGCGACGGGGGCGCCAAAGTAGGTGAAGGTGACGGGGGCGGAGTTTTGGGTGGACAGGAGGTCGTACGTAAAGGCACAGAGGGCCAAAGATGCGGGGACAGGGAATGTGACTTTCCAGACGAACGAATTGATGGGGGACGCGTTTAGCTCGGCGGACGAGCAGGCGCCGAACGATGCCTGTAATTGGGGGGACGGGAGGTTGGCGGAGCCGGCGCCATCAACGAAGAACGACACCGTGGAACCGAGTTTGGCGGGATTGGCGCAGGTGTTGACGGAGCCTTCGGCATTCGCGGCCAGGGGTTGCACGCCACTGGAGATGTAGCTGACGGCGCTGGCGCAAGAGATCTCGGTGGTGGACAGATTGGCGAAGAGATTGAAGTTTGACGCGGCCAGTGGGAATTGGCGGCGGATGCCGAGAGCGCCATTGACGCTCACCTGCATGACGGTGGAGGACGGGACACCGGCGGCCGTGAGGGCTGGCTGGGGTACCACGACGTTGATCTGCGACGCGGAGACGTAGAGCAAACGGGCGGGATTGCCGTCGAAGGTGACGGTGACGCCGGCGATGGCGGGGTCGGTTCCGTCGGGCGCGGGTACTCCCGGCGAGGGGCCGAGGTTTTCGCCGAAGAGGGAAAGGGCCTGACCTCCAGCGACGGCGCGGACATGAGCCAGGTTGGCGGCGTCCATGACACAGGCCACGGATGGAGCGGCAGCGGCGGTCGCGGATGCGACGAAGTTGACGGCGGCGATATAGGCGCCGGATCCGGAAGCGGCGTCGATGGTGGACGGCGCGAGGGTTGCGGGCGTGAACGGGACATCGGGGGCGGACGCGGCGCCCGAGATCCAGACGACGCCATCGGCGATGGTGATGCCTACTGCGCCGGGAGCGGAGCCATCGATCCATTGGGCGTCCAGGGGATTGCCGGAGGCGGGATCGACTTTGACGATGTAGGCCGCGCTGAGGGCCACGATGTTGTCGGGCCAGCAGGGCGTGGGGACCCAGGAGAACACGGCGGGCGGCGCGATGGGCGCGACGGAGGTATTGAAGAAGCTAAGTGTGGGCTGGTAACTGGACACGATACCGCCAACGTAGAGCGCGCCGGACGAATCGAGAGCTACGCCGCCTCCGCCTACGGGAATGGAGAAGAGCAGTGCGGAGCCGGTGGCGTTGAGCTTGGTGAGGTAGCCGGAGTAATTGGCGGGAGGGGTCACGGTAAATGGGTAGTCGGCTTCGAGGAGCGTCCCGGTGACGTAGGCATTACCGGCGGCGTCCACGGCGAGGCCGGTATTGGCGGTGTCGCCGGAAGAGCCGGTGGAGGTGTTGAGGCCGGTGGAATAGAGCAGGGTGGACCCGGTGGGGTCGACCTTGGTGACGTGTTGCGAGACACCGGGAAAGCCGCTCTGGCAGAAGCCGTAACAGACGCCGCCCTGCGGAATGGTGGTCTGATAAGCGCCGGGGGTAGTGGGATAGTCGGTTCCGGCGCTGCTGCCGGCGAGATAGATGTTGCCGGAAGCGTCGACGACGAGGGAACTGCCGCCGATGCCGGTAGCGGAGAAAATGACAGTGCTGGCGGTGGGATCGAGTTCCATGAGGAACCAGTGGCCGTTCGAATCGGCTACGCTGTAGGCGCCTTTGGTGGAGGGGAAGCCGCTGGCGGTGGCGAGTCCGCTGACGAGAATCTGACCCTTGGCGGTGATGGCGATTCCTTGCGCGGCGGAAGCGACCGATCCGCCGATCAGGACGGAGAACAGGACTGCGCCGTCGGGACTGAGCTTGGTTACATAGGACCGCGGGTCCTGCGCGCTGGTGGGCGGAGTGCCGAGCGCGGTGGTTCCGACACTGCCGCCGGCGACGGGGAAGTTCGGGTTGGTGGTCCAACCGGTGACGTAGGCGTTGCCGGCGGTATCGACGGCGATGGCGGTGACCTGGTCGCTGGAGGCGCTATCGAGGTAGGTGAGATAAACGTACTGGCTGGCCTGGGGGTTGAGTTTGGCGACAGCGGCGGAGAACGTCCCGGAAGCGGGGTCAATGACGGCGCTGCCGGCGATGAAGATGTTGCCCTGGGCGTCGGAGGCGATGGCGTTGGGCGTGAAGCCGTCCTTGAAATAGGTGGAGACGGCCAGGGTGGCAGGGAAACAGGATGGCGCCAGCGCGGCGGCGAGGATGAGTAGACGGAACGCGTTCACGAGGATTACCTCCTGGGGACGCGTCGAAATTCCATTGTAGCGCGGAGGGCTAGTCCTACAAGACGGCCTAGCGCGCCAGGGCGGGAACGCCGGAAGGGAGATCTTCGGGTTGCGCGGCGGGCGGCTGGACGGCGCACCGCTGCGCGGCAAGCTGACAGGCGGGAACCAGAGCGAATGCCGCCGCGATGGGAAGCCGGATCAAAGTGGCGAACATGGCGTGAGGCAGCGCGTGCTCGAAATGGGGTATCACCCATAGGGCGAACTCGCCGGCGACGGTCAACAGGACGCCGCCCACCAGCGCCATCCAGACTCGGGCGATGAGACCGCTGCCCATGCGTCCCACGGCTTGACGAAGCAGCATGGCCTCGAGCGACAGCACGCACAGAATGGGGAGTTCGGCCAGCGAGGCGCCGTCCTCGAAGCTGAGGGGGTGATTCGCCGCGGCAGCCTCTACGAAGCGGCAGACGGCGAAGAGGCCGACGATGGCGGACACGGCCCAGTCGGCGGCGGTGGGCCGCACCCAGAAGCCGAACTTCCGCAGGGTGCGGAGCACCGTCAAGAGAGCCGCGGACAGCAAGGCCAGGCGCAGCGGGCCGCCAGCCACGAGGGTGGCGATCCGGACCTGCTCGATCGGGCTCACTTCGGTCCCCAGCAATTGCGCCAGCAGACCGGCCACGGTTGCCGCCGCGGCTGCCGCGGTCATGAGCATCCAGGTGGCGCGAAGCGGCGCGCCGGCAGGGAAGGTTCGCAGCACGAGCAGACATAGCCAGAGATTGACGGCGGCCATGCCCGTCACCGAGAGCGCGCCGGTGCTGTCGGACGATCCCTGAATGGAGAAGATTTGGCCGGCCGCGTTCCAAAGGTACAGCACAAACAGATGGACCAGCAGGCTCGCGCCCAGGAAGAGCAGGATCCATCGCGGCGCCGATTCGATCCCCTCGAAGCTCGACTTTCGCGCCATCATCCCATCTCTCCGTCCGGTGCGGCCCAATTCAGCCCGCCCAGTACTTCGTCGCGCACGGCTTCGGCAGCCATCGGTCCCAGAAAGACCTCGAGCACCTGGCTGGTTTTCCCGAGTAGCTCGTCTGCGCGCATGCCGGGGCGTTCCACCAGCGAGACCGCCGCAGCGCCGCAATACAGTTCGATGCGTCCCCGCAGCCGGCGCCGCAGTTCCGACGCCGCACCGTTGCTGCGACCGTCGCGCCAGGCAGCCATGGCCGACAGGACTTCCGCCAGGCCCGCGGCGCTGTCGGTGTGCAGACTTGTGGCGGCTGCCGACAGCTCATCCTTCTCATTGCGGATGAGGCCGAGCTGCTCTTGGCAGCAGGTGCATTTGGTCAGATGGCGGGCAATCCGGCGGTTCCCTGCGGCGCCCGATTCACCATCGCAGAACGCCACCAGGGCGGCGTGTCTAGGATGCATAGCGCCGCTCCCTGGACAAAGCCTGGGCGAAATTGCGGTTCTTGTCCATGCCGTCGCCCACGGCTTTGCGAATCTTGCCATGCGCGCGGGCCAGCAAAGCGCCCACCGTGCCGGTTTGCAACCCCAGGACCGCGGCGATCTCCTCGTACCGCAGATCTTCGGTCCGCAGCCGGACGCATTCCATTTCCCGCGTAGACAGACCCATGTGCCGCAGGCCGAGCAGCAGATCGGAGACGCGATCGGCGTCGCCGGTGTGAGGCATCGGGCAGGGGACGTTGAGCAGCGACTCGACGCTCACTTCGTTCCTACGGCCGGCCTTCTTCTGATCGAGGACGTAATTGCGCGCCACGCGGAACAGCCAGCCTTTCGGCGAGTCGATCCGCTGGCCCGCGGAGCGGCAGAGGAAGAAGCGGAAGAAAGCCTCCTGCACGGCATCGCGGGCCGTGTCGCGGTTGTCGGCAAGGGCGGCGGCGTAACGCAGCACCCCGGCGGACTCCTGTTGGTATAGGTCCGCGATTTCCCGCTCGAGTCCTGCCACGCACGGCAGGCTGTCGGAACTCCGGCACATCGTAGTTGGATCTTACTGCGCGGACCGGGCTTCTTCTATGTGGCTATTGAATAGCATGCCATTTGTCTACTTTGGTTAACTAGCTGGTGTTGTCAAGAGGTAACTTCCAGACAATTCGAATGACTTCGTAAAGAATCCGCGCGGCTCAATCGTCTTTACGGCATGAGGGCAAGTCGCAGAATCCGCGAACGCGGGTCGGAGCCGGTGGAAGCCACGCTGATCATTGTGCCGATGCTCTTGATGACCTTCTTGATGCTCGATCTGTCGATGGTTATCTTCATACGCACTACGCTGCAGGAGTCGGTGCGCGAAGGCGTACGGTACGCGATCACCTATCAGAATACGACCGGGCCCTGCCAGGACGACTCCATCAAAGCGGTTGTCAAGACGCATGCCCTGGGCTTTCTGAATCCCACGGCGGCGGCGTCCACCATTCATGTGCAGTTCGTCAACGCGACCACCGGCGGACAGGGAACCAACGCGCAGGGAAATATTGTTAACGTGAAGATAGAGGCGTACAAGTACGCCGCCCTGGCGCCGTTCCAGCGCCTGAACTACCCTCTCTACGTCTACGCCGAGGCTTCCGACGTGATGGAGCCGTCCTCCGGCGCTTCCCCGTGCCTTACGAAGGCGACGGACCAATAGACCTATGAGACTACGCGGCAGAAGAAAACAACGCGGCGCGACGGTGGTAGAGTTCACGCTGTCGCTGACCGTCCTGGTCCCGTTGCTGATCGGCACCTTCGTTTTCGGATTCCGCCTGGTGCGGGCCCAGCAGACCGATCAAATCACCCGCGACCTGGCGCATATGTATAGCCGCGGCGTGGATTTCACGCAGTCGGGCGCCGCCGGCAACGCACAGACCCTGGCGAACCAGTTCAATCTGACCTCGACGGGTAGCAGCGTAGTGATTTTCTCGACCATCCAGATCGAGACAGCCACCGCCTGCAAGGCCGCTACCGGGAGTAACACTTGTCCCAACCTGAACCTTCCGGTGTTCACACAGCAGGTCGCCATCGGCAATATCACGGCGAACCAGAGCGTATTCGGCACACCGGTGTCCGCTGGCAACCTGCCGGCGACGACGGGAGTATCGAACGATTACAGCACCAACGTATCCACCACCGCGCAGGCGAACAATTCCTGGGCCGTCGCGAATAACTTCAACTCCGTTCTGGCGCTGAGTTCCGGCGAGATTGCGTACGTGGTGGAGATGTACAACAATACCCCGGACCTGAGCGTCGCGGGCTTGACGGGTGCGCCGCAGGTCTACTCCCGAGCCGTCTTCTGATAATGAACAAAGGAACTCCTATGCTAGCCACTCGAAGAAACCGTCGGGGCCAGAAGGGCTTTGCGTTGATTTACGTGACGATGATGGGCGCCTTTGTGCTGATCCCCATGGCCGGCCTGGCGGTCGACTTCGGCATGCTGTATAACATCAAGGCCCGCTTGCAGACTTCCTGCGATGCCGCGGCCATTGGCGCCGGCTATATGCTGCACGCCACTACCAACCTGTCGGACCCTACGCAACTGGCTGCCATTACCACGGCGGCACAGAATTTCTTCAACGCGAACTATCCTACCCACTATTTCGGGTCGACGGTTGTCTCCTACAACGCCGCCGTCGCCAGTTCGAATGCGGGCAAGACCATCACGGTGACCGCGAAAGCCACGGTGCCGATGCTGCTGATGCGCGTGCTGGGGATCACGCAATCCACGGTGGCCGCGGAAGCGGTTTCCAACGTGCGGTATATCGCGATGATGATTGTGGTGGATCGCTCGGGGTCGGTCACCATCGAGAGTGCTTCGGCCACAATTGAGACTGCCCTGACTACATTTGTGGCGACTTCCAGCAGCTCCTATCTGGTAAACGGCGTGGACACGGTCGGGATGGTAAGCTTCGGCGGCACTTGGAATCTGGATTTTGCTCCCACTACCAATTTCCAAACTGCCTCTCCCAATATCCAGACCGCCATTAACAACATAGCTTTCGACCCAACCAACGAAATCACCAGCTCGACCAATACAGCCGAGGGATTGTATCAGGCGTGGAACCAACTGTACCAAATGAACTTGCGCGGCGCGCTGAATGTCATCGTCCTGCTGACTGACGGTCGCCCCAGTGCGTTCACTAGTTACTTTACGCCGCAATCGGGGTCGAGTTGTAGTAATATGACGCAGAGGGCGGGGGTGTTTGAGACATACATCGATATCGGCAGCTATCCATTTTGGCCGCCATCAGGCTCCAATGATTCCACCGGCTTATTTGCCGAGACCTACCAGGCGATTCCGGAGACGAACTACCTGGCTCCGAACAGTACCAATTGCGCGTACGCCTCAAACGCGGGGAACGTCGGCAACGATCTGGGAGCCAACTTCCCGTCGTCGGTGGGCCCGGTGGTCAACGTGAGCACCTCCAATGTCCCCTACCTGACCACCCCGGGAACGGGTGTTTCCACGACGAACGGCTATTACAACAGCAACTGCACGACGATCTCCAATCCGGTTTGCGGCCGGTATGCCTCTTTCAACGTCGCGGACAACATTGCCACATTAATCCGCAAGGACACCACGCTGAAACCGATGATGTTTGTGATTGGACTGAACTATACGGACAACGGGACTGAGCCGCTCGATGCCGACTGGCTGGCTCGCGTCGCCAACGACCCGAATTACGTCACGGTGGGAAGCGACACGAATATCATTGCCGCCGGAAACTCTGTGTACCAGACGGGCCAGACCCCCGGTATGTACTGCAACAGCACGATGGCCACTCTGCAATCCTGCTTCGCCCAGGTCACCTCGCAGCTCCTGCGGCTGACGCAGTAAGCTTACATCGCCTTGCCATTCCGTTTGACGTCGTGGAACACCAGACCCTCCACGTGTTCGACGACGTCGTTCTGCGCGACGTTCTCGAAATCGCAGTGCGATACGCGCACGCCCGTGATGGGGGCGGAGGCAAAGCCGCGCAGGTACACCGCGTACTTGCTGCGCTTCGACGTGATGTTCTCCAGTACGATGTTCCGCACCACCGGCTTGAACGGACCCTTGTCCGCCTCTTCGTAGTTGAAGTCGATATCCAGGACGCCTTCGGCCACCTGCCCCACCGTATTGTTGGTGAAGAACACGTTCTCCATGATGCCGCCGCGCACCGCGTTGCTCTTGAGACGCAGCGCGCGATCCAGATTGGGGCTGTCCATGCGGCAATGGTCGACGTAGACGTTGCGCACGTCGCCTGAAATCTCGCTGCCGATGGAAACGCCGCCGTGGCCGTCCTTCATGTTGCAATCGCGGACAATCAGGTTCTGGCAAGCCACGCCCACGCGCCGGCCGTCGTTGTTGCGCCCGCTCTTGATGGCGATGCAATCGTCGCCGGTGTTGAATTCGCAGCCTTCGATCAGGACGTCGGTGCAGGATTCCGGATCGCAGCCGTCGTTATTCGGTCCCAGGCTGGAAATCTTGACGTTGCGCACCGTGACGTTGGCCGACAGCACCGGGTGCAGTTCCCAGAACGGCGAATTGCGGATGGTGATGCCTTCGATCAGAATGTTCTTCGAGCGATAGGGCTGAATGAACGGCGGCCGCAGATAGTGGCCTTCGCCGAACACCCGCTCCGCCACCGGCACGCCCTTCTGACCCATGTCCATCAGCCGATTGCGCGACTCCTGACCGTTCGGTTCGCCCTGCTTCCATCCCGACCGCGCATTGCCCTTCCACGGCCACCAATGCGACGTGTCGGCCTGTCCGTCTAGCACGCCGGCCCCGGTGACGGCCACGTTCGTGACCTCGAAGGCATAGATCAGCGGTGAGTAATTCATGCACTCGGTGCCTTCCCAGCGGGTAAACACCAGCGGGAGATATTGTTTCGGATCGCGGCTGAAGAGCAGCGTGGCGCCTTCGGAGACGTGCAGGTTGACGTTGCTCTTCAGATGAATGGCGCCGGTGAGAAAGACGCCTTTGGGGACCACCACGCGGCCGCCGCCCGCCGTCGAGCAGGCCGCGATGGCATCGCGCAAGGCCGCGGTGGAATCCTGCTGCCCGCCCGCCATGGCGCCATACTTCGTGATGTCGAAATCGCGATCCGGGAACTTGGGCGGCTGGATGCGGGCGGCGATCTCCGCCATGGTGGGAACCACGGCGGCCGGACTCCATGCCGCCAATCGGCGTCCCGCTGCCAGCGCGGCGGCCGATCCGCCTAAGAACACTCGTCGTGTCACCATAAACCGTCACTGTACGGCGCGGCAGGGGCGGTGTCAATTAGTTTTTCCCGGCAAGGCTCCCGTTTCATGAAAACGGACTTGACCTTGGGCAACGCCGGTCGATATAGTGGCCATCATATGAAGAACCCGGTAGTTCTGGAGAAATACACCCTCGGCGTCGGCGACCGTTTCGCTCACCAGGCGAAGGCGCAACTGGCCGCCTGCCTGTGCGCCGAAGCGCGGGGAGCCGTCGTCATTCCAGTGTGGAACAAGTCGAACCGCGAACACAAGATTGTGGGATCCCTGCCCGCCAGTACGCGAGCCGCCGCCGATGCCGCCGTCCGAGAACTGGGCTGGAAGCACGCCCATTACGTGGACGCCGACCACATCAATCTGGACACCGTAGGCATCTTCCTGGAGGTGTGCGACTTCTTCACCATCGATGTCGCCGACGCCATCGGCAAGCCGCCGGCCGCGGGCGCCGCGGAAGCCTTTCTGGCGCGCCATCCCGAGCTCGCAGGACGCGTGGAAATTCCCGGCATACCCGCGCCGCTCGAAATCTCCCGCGAGACGGCCTTGCAGGCCGCATCCAAGTTTCTGGGCGCAGTCGCCGAAGCCGGTCGCATCTATCGCCGTATCGCCGAAGCCAAGGGCGTCGGGACTTTCGTCACCGAAGTTTCCATGGACGAAACCGACAGCCCGCAAACGCCTCCCGAACTGCTCATCATCCTGGCCGCCATCGCCGACGAGCAGATTCCCATTCAGACCATCGCTCCCAAATTCACCGGCCGCTTCAACAAGGGCGTCGACTATGTGGGCAACGTGGAGCAGTTCGAGCACGAATTTTCCGACGATATCGCCGTCATCGCTCATGCCGTGAAGGCGTACTCCCTGCCCGCCAATCTGAAGCTCAGCGTCCACTCCGGCAGCGACAAATTCTCCATCTACGCGCCCATTTCCCGGTCGATACGGAAATTCGACGCCGGCGTCCACGTCAAGACGGCTGGCACCACCTGGCTGGAGGAGCTGATCGGCCTGGCCGAAGCCGGAGCGGATGGACTCGCCACCGCCAAGGAGATTTACCGCAGCGCCTTCGAGCACATCGATGAGCTGTGCGCTCCCTACGCCACCGTGATCGATATCGACCGGGCCAAACTGCCGGCTCCTGACGCCGTCGACCTGTGGACCTCCGAACAGTACGCCGGCGCTTTGCGCCACGACCAGAAGAATCCACTCTTCAATCCGCACCTGCGGCAACTGCTGCACGTCGGCTTCAAGATTGCCTCCAAGATGGGCACGCGGTATACCGACATGTTGGTTGCCTGCGAGCCATCCATCTCGCGCAACGTCACCGAGAATCTCTACAAGCGCCATCTGGAACCGCTGTTCCTGAGAGGGTAGGTCCCATGAAAATTGCCGCCGTTGGCTTGCTGGCGCTGGCGTCGTTTGCCGCGCGGGCGCAGGATACCCGGACCGTCACCGAGCCGGTGATCCCGCCGGTCTGTGCGTCGCTGGGCGCTAAACTGGCCGTCGTCGACGGCCGCACGCTGGCCGCGGAGGACGAGAAGAAGCCCGACACCGCGCGCCTGCAGCAGGCGCTGGACGCGTGCCCCGCGGGTAAAGCCGTCGAGTTGAAACCGGATGGCGCTATGGCCGCGTTCCTCATCGGCCCGGTGCAATTGCGCGCCGGCGTGACGCTGCTGGTGGCCAAAGGCGCCGTGGTCTTCGGCTCGCGCGATCCTCGGGATTATGACACCGCGCCCGGTGCCTGCGGCATCGTCAACGAGCGCGGCCACGGCTGCAAAGCCATGATCTCGGGAGACAACGTGGCGGGCGCGGCGGTGATGGGCGACGGCGTCATCGATGGCCGCGGCTGGGCTCCGCTTTTGGGCGACAAAGTCTCCTGGTGGGATCTGGCGCAGCAGGCCAAGGTGCAGAACAACAATCAGAATTGTCCCCGCATTCTGGTGCTGCAGCGCTGCAACAACTTCACGCTGTATCGCATCACGCTCAAGAATTCGCCCAATTTCCACGTGTCGTACAGCGGCGGCAACGGCTTCACCGCGTGGGGCGTCATCATCGATACGCCGCGCGCCGGCCGCAACACCGACGGCATCGACCCGGGAAATTCCACCAACGTCACCATCACCCACTGCTTCATCAACGCCGGCGACGACAACGTCGCGGTGAAGGCCGGCAGACCGGGACCGACCACTAATATCACCATCTCGCACAACCATTTCTACGCCGGCCATGGCGTCTCCATCGGCAGCGAAACCGATGGCGGTCTCAGCAACATGCTGGTCACCGACCTGTCTATCGACGGCGCCGATAACGGCATCCGCATCAAGAGCAATTCCAGCCGCGGCGGCGTGGTGAAGAACGTGGTGTATGAGGACGTGTGCATCCGCAATACCAAAAACCCCATCCTCATGGACACGCATTATTCCTACACCGGCAAGGCCAGCGACCGGCTTCCCTGGTTCACCGGCATCGTACTGCGCAACGTGCGCGTGTCCGGCCCCGGCAAGATCACGCTCGATGGTTATGACGAGAAGCACAAGCTCGCGATCGCGTTCGACAACGTGATTGTCGACGATCTGAAAGCCGTCAAGTTCGTCTCCGACCACGCCACCGTGCAACTCGGTCCCGGCCCGGTAAACTTCCAGCCCTCGGGCGACGGCGTCACTCTCGAAGGCGCCCCCGGCAACGGCCAGCCGCAGTCCTGCGAAGCCAAGTTCGTCCCCATGCCCAAGCGCTAGGTGCATCCAATTTGGTGGCTGGCGACGAAAGTTCCGCGCCACAAGTCCCGATCGAATCAAGAACCGTCTCGCGGAATTTCGTTGCCTGTCACCGAATTACCCCGTAGGTGATCCCGCATTTTCCTCTTGCCTTCCACTGTACTACCTGTAATAATACAGCCGTGATCCCGTTCCGGCTGGTCTTTCAACCCGGCATCGCGCTTTCCGAGCAGCTTCTCTACGCCGCCACCAAGGCCATTGTCTCCGGCCAGCTTCGTCCCGGCGACCCGTTTCCGTCCGTCCGCAGCCTCAGCAAGGAACTGAAGATCAACCCCAACACCGCCCACAAAGTGGTCATGCAGTTGACCGCCCAAGGCCTCGTAGAAGTGCTTCCGGGCATCGGCACGGTGGTCGCCTCCAGCCTTCCGAAACCCACCGCGGCGGCGCGTGCCGGGTTGTTGGGCAGCGAATTGGAAGGCCTGGTAGTCGAAGCCAAGAAACTCGGCATGCAACTGGACGATGTCCTGTCGGCCGTCTCCCGCCACTGGGATCGCATCGGTGGCGCGGAGCCGGCGTCATCCGCAAAAAGGGGAACGCAAAACTCATGAGCAGCCCCATCGTTACGCACAATCTATCCAAATCCTTCCGCCATACGGAGGCGGTTCACGCGCTCTCGCTCGCCGTCCCCGAGGGCAGCATCTACGCGCTGATCGGCCCCAACGGCGCCGGCAAAACCACCACCATCAAACTCCTGATGAACATTCTGCGCGCGTCGTCGGGCTCCGCCGAAATCCTGGGCAGGGACTCGCGCCGTCTCTCGCCCCGCGAGTTCGCCCGCATCGGCTACGTCTCGGAAAATCAGGAAATGCCCGAGTGGATGACTGTCGATTATTTCCTGCGCTACCTGAAGCCGTTCTATCCCACCTGGGACGACGCGCTGGCCGCCGACCTGGTGCGCCAGTTCGAGCTTCCGGGGGACCGCAAACTCCGCCATCTCTCGCGCGGCATGCGGATGAAGGCTTCGCTGGCCTCGTCCCTGGCCTATCGTCCCGAACTGGTGGTGCTCGATGAGCCCTTCACCGGCCTCGACGCCCTGGTGCGCGACGAGTTTACCCGGACGCTGCTCGATCGCGCCGAAGGCACCACCATTCTGATCTCTTCGCACGATCTCGCCGAGATCGAGAACTTCGCCAGTCACGTCGGCTACATCGAAGAGGGGCGTCTGCGATTCACCGAAGAGATGAGCGTGCTGGCCGACCGCTTTCGCCAGGTGGAAGTGACCTTCGACGCTCCGCCGCCGGTGCCCGCCAATTGGCCCGCCGACTGGATGAAGCCCGACACCGCGGCCGCCGTGGTGCGCTTCATCGACAGCCGGTTCGACCGCGAGCGGACGGGCGCCGAAGTCCGCCGCTTGTTCCCCACCGCGCGCACGGTCGATTTCCACGCCATGTCGCTGCGCGAGATTTTCGTCGCGCTGGCCATGGCCGGCCGTCATGCAAAGGCGGCGTGACCATGCGACAGGCAATCCACATTTTCCGCAAGGACGCCAGGCACTGCTGGCCTTATATCGCCGCCGTGATGGCGCTCACCGCGGTGAACGCCTGGCGGAGCGTCCACGAGGCGCCGACAGGTACGCATATCCTCGACGTCTTGATCCCTTTCCTGACGGTGTGGACCTGGTGGTTGGCTGCTGGCTCCGCGGTCCACGGGGAAAGCCTGGCCGGAGACCGCCGCTTTTGGATCACGCGGCCTTACTCGGGGATGAGCCTGTTGGCCGCCAAGCTGCTCTTTCTTGTCGCATTCCTGGCAGTTCCGGTGCTCTTTTCCGACTGCGTCGTGCTGGCGGCCAGCGGATTCAATCCGTTCCTGCTGATTCCCGGCTTGCTGCTGCGGCAATGCGACTTTCTGGCTTTTCTCGCGCTGCCGTTCGTCATGGCTGCGTTTACCCGGGTCACCCGCGAGTTCCTGGTTGCCCTGATCTTGTTCTGGGCGGCCTGCTATGCCGCCACCTTCTTGCTTGGCCCCCGCGTACTTGGTTCGCTTGCGGAATCGACCCACGGCGACGCTCCGTGGCTGCTCTGCGCGGCGGGATTCCTCCTGGTTGCCTGGCACTACGCGAGCCGCCGGACCGGCGCGTTCAAGGCGATCACGATCACGCTGGGAGTGCTGGCGCCGATCGTGATGGCGTCCTCCATCATGATCGCCGGGGGGACGATTCCTTCCCCCACGAGATCGGACGATGCCAGGTACCGCAGCATCGCCATCCGTTTCGCTCCCGATCCCGATCACCCGAATCCCGTCGATGCCGCCAGCCGGACCAAGGGCCTGATCGGGATTCCGGTGACGTTCGCCGGTTGGCCCAGCCATCTGCTAGTCGGCCAACTGGCGCAAGCCTCGGTGCTCGACAGGGGACGTGTCGCGTGGAGCTGTACCGGATATCTGGATCGCAGCGTCACCACCGGCCCCGACGGCCGCGCGCTGGTGCTGTTCGTGGCCGACATGCTGGCGCCCGCGGGAGCCACCGCCGCCGCCGTGGATTTGCGGCTGTCTCTTGACCTCCACATCTTCGAACCGCAAGAGGGCGCGACGCTGGTGCCGGGCGACGGCTGGACCTACCTGAGCGGTTTCGGCTCGATCAGGCTGTCGGAGGGACCTGCCTCCACGCTGCTCTTTCGCACCGCTCTCACCACTCCACGGCCGGAGTGGAGGTACAGCCTGGGCGACCCTTCCCTCTATCCAGTGGACGGCGAATGGTCGGGAGCGGCGGCCTTTGCGAATTCTCCCATGTTGTTCCAAACGAGCCCCGTGAATTCCTATCGCGGCACCGCGACCACGGCCGGCCCAGTGGTGTTCACCGCGAAACGGCAGGTCGCCGTGGTGCATCGCGAGCTGCTCATCCGCCAAATCCATCTGGCCGATTTCGAAACCAGGATCCCGTGAGCCTATGCGACAGGCCCTCCACATTTTCCGCAAAGACGTCCGCCGCTCCTGGCCGCAGATCGCCGTCGTGCTGGCGCTGACCGCGATGGTGGCCGGCAGAATCGCCACCGAGGAGATCTCTTTCGGCCCCTGGGGCTTCCAGCCCCGCACGTCGTACGCGCTCTTCCTGTTCCTGGCCTGGTTCTATTTCACCGCCCACGCCGTGCTTGAGGACCGTCCCGTCGGCGACCGCCAATTCTGGCTGACGCGGCCGTATTCCTGGAAGAGCCTGCTGGCGGCCAAATGCCTGCTGCTGCTGGCGTTCATCAACCTCCCGGTGCTGCTGGCCGATATCGCGATCGTCAGCCTGCAAGGCCTCTCGCCCTACGCCGCGTGGAGCCAGCTTCTGTGGCGGCAGGCCTTCGTGATCTGCGTTTTTGAGTTGCCCGTGGCCGCCGTCGCGGTGGTCACCAGCAGCCTGTCGCAGCTCGCCATGGTGGTGTTCCCGCTGGCCGTGTACGTGCTGATGTCCCTGGCGAATCGACGCTTCGACGTGTACCGCTGGCCGGAAGTGAAGTGGATCCTGCTATCGCCGGAGAGCGTCATCGTGGTGCTGGGCTGCGCGGCGGTGATGCTCTGGCAATACTCGCGTCGACGCACCTGGGGATCGCGCGCCGTGCTCGCGGGCACCGTGGCTCTGTGGTCGGCGGCCATATTCGCGGACACGCCGCTGGTTTCCCTGTCGCACGAGGAACTCCCCGCGGCGGCCATGCCGCAAGTTTCCGTGCGCCTCACCCCGGGGGAAAGCTGGAAGATTTCTGACGGAGCGTCGCCCGAACTCGCCATCCCCGTCGAAGCCGTGGGATTGCCGGCGGGCGATCTGTCCCGGTGGGATGAGCTTGGCGTAAGCGTCGAAACCGCCGGCGGGTCCTGGCTCGGCGCGGAAGCTCACCTCCAACCGCCGGAGGTGGACTCGGGCCGGCTGCGCCTTCACTTGCAGCCGGAACTGCTGCGCGTGGGGAAGCTCCACCTGAAATTTTCGGCGACCCTGACGATCTTCGGGCCACCCGTCGAGTGGTCGATGACTCCCCATAGCGGGCCCACCGAGCTACCCGGCATGGGGACTTGCGTCAGCGGTTCCCTTCAGGTGGTATGCCGGTCCACGGCGCGCGAGCGGGTCGGCGTCTTCACAACGTTGGGCTCCGAAACAACGTTGGGCTCCGAACTGGGTGGCTCGTTGTTTCCCGCCGAGCTGCAGGTATCGCCGGTGTTGACCAGCCATCCCATCCCGGCGGTTGGGCTGCTGTTGGAGAGCCGCCTGGTGAAGGCGCGCATTCGGCGGACCCTGGAGATCGGGCCGATCCGCCTGGCGGACGTCACCCATCAGCCATGAGGAGCGGTATGCGACAGATCCTCCACATTTTCCGCAAAGACGCGCGCCATTTCTGGCCCTATGCCGCCGTGGTGGCGGGGCTCACCGCGATGCTGGCGTATCTCGATCCCCAAACCACGCCGTTTTATCACCCGTGGTCCGCAAGCCAGATCGTCGAGGTGCTGCATATCGTACTCGTCCTGGCATGGTGGTTCACCATCGCCGCCGTGGTCCACGACGAAACTCCCGCCGGCGACCGCCAGTTCTGGCTCACGCGTCCCTATTCGCGGCTGTCCATCGTGGCGGCGAAAGCGCTGTTTGTTCTGGTATTCCTCACCCTTCCGCTGGTGGCCGCCGATTGCGTCATCCTCTCCGCCAAAGGATTCGCGCCGCTCGCCCTGGCGCCCGCGATGCTGTGGCGCCAATGTGCGATCGCGGCGGTGCTGCTGGTCCCGCCCTTTGCCTTCGCGGCGTTGACCCGGGACCTGCGGCAGTTCGTGCTGGCGGTGCTGTTGATTGCGGTGGCGTTGTCCGCCGCCACCGAATTCGACGTGGACTACACGCATGGCAGCATGCTGCTCCGGGGACTGGCGCCCAGCCTTCCCTTCGGCGAACTCTGGCGCGCGTGGGATTTCTGGCAGGACGCGCTCTGGCCGGCCGGCTTCCTGCTGCTCGCGGTCTGGCAATACGCGCGACGCCGTACCGTCGCCGGCCGGTGCCTGGCGGCGGCCTGCCTGCTGTTGACGTTCCTCCCCAATCCCTGGTCATCGCTCGCCGCCTCGCTGGCGCTGGGCAAATCGGCAGCCGCGGCCGGCGCGTACCCGGGAGTGCGGATCGAGTTCGTGGCGGGTCGTCACTATGATGGTCCGTCGAGCTCTGACGTGATCCTTAGCGGCCAAGGGAATGAGGAGAAGGAGCAAGTGAGGATTCCCATCCAAGCCCTCGGCCGGGATGCCGATCTGCTGGATGTCTACCCGGTTTCCGTAGCCATCGTTCCGCCAGCGGGCGAGCCGTGGCACGCGGGGTGGACCATGCCCGGGAGAGACTGGATGGTGCTCCGTTTCGACAGTCCCACTCTGCAGCGATTGAGCGCGGGGCGGGTGACGCTGCACGCCGTCTTCGATGTGGTGGTTGACGAAACCGTGAGCAGCGTCAGGTTCCGGCCCAGCAGCCTTTGGCACACCGTCCCCGGCCTGGGTGCCGTCAAAATGGAATGGCTGTACGGAGAATACCCCTATCTGATCCGACGCATGCCGCTACGGCGAGACGTGGCCAAGTGGAGGTACACAGCGGAGACGCCGGGAGGGGCGGTGGTGCACCGCGAAGAGAACGGCAGCGGAGTGACCGGCCCGCTCGACTTCGCTCTCAGTCCGGTAAACGAATTCGCCGGCATGGCGAACGGGAGATACGGCGCCAGGTTGCCTCCCGGCGCCGAGATTGTCTTCACCGTGAAGCGCCCCATCGCCGCCATCCGCCGCGACCTGGTAATTCCCGATCTGCGCCTCGCGGACTATATAGTGAGGTAATCCCGTCTCAATTGTCCACCGGCTTCTCTTCAATGTGATCGATCACGAAGACCGGGACGTCGCGCTTGTGCATCTCCAGCTTCATGCCGAGTTGCCTCTCCACAGCCTCGAAGAGAGTCATGCCGCCGGTCGGTTCCGCCGCGACCGGGGCGCCCACCGATGGCGCCGGGATGCTGGCCGGAGCGCCGCTGCCATTGCGGCCTCCGCCGCCGCCCGCGCGGGCGGGCACCGGGATAAACGTCAGCGTGAAATCCCAGGCGCCCTCCAGGCCGCTCCCGTCCAGCACCGCGTACCGACAATAGGGCGGCGCGATGGATTGCAGCCGGTCCGCGAACTGCGCCATGGTCATGTTTCGGCAGGTCGCCTGCAGCAGTCGCGCGCCGCCCGGCGTGATCGGCGCCGGTTCCACCTTGCATCCTGCCCGATTCGCCGGATCCGCCTTCTTGAGTTTCGGCTTATCGGCCACCAGCGTGTACGCGGTCTCCGGCCGATCTTCGAAATGCGACGCCAGCTTCAGGCGATCCTCCAGCAGCTTCCGCACCATCCGCGCAAAATCTTCGTCGTCCAGCCGATTCGCGGTCGGCGAAAGGTTGGCGATGGTCGACGATTTCGCCACCAGATCGTAATTCGCCGAGTTGACCCATTTCGGCGCTCCCGGAATCCCCTCGCGAGGGTCGATCTGCGAACCATAGGCAATCCGGATCAGTTCTGTCAGTGGAAACCCCAGCAGATCCACCCGTCCGCCTGGCTGAAATCCCGTGCCGCCGATTTCCGCGTCCGGCGCGCTACGCTTCAGCACCGCGACCTCAAACTCGGCCGGCGGAGGCGGCGGCAAACTGGTGGTCACTCCGGGCGGGCTGGGCGTCGGCTTCTCATTCACACTCTCCACCACGATGACCGTGGTCGGAACCTTCTGCGCCTCCAGCTTCAGGCCGAGTTGCTTGTCGACAGCGTCGAACACCGTGATGCCGTCCGCGCCTGCCCTGGTGAACAAGGGTCGCGGCGTGAATTCGAGTTTGAAGTCCCAGGTGCCCTGCAGGCCAGTCGCATCCGTCACGGGGCTGGGGAGATACGTGCCGGCCATCAGATGCAGCGTCGCCGCCAGTCCCTCCATGGTCACGCCGTGACAGGAAATCACCGACGGCGGCACGAAGCCCGGCTGCGGCGGTTGCGGCGGTTCATGCTGGCAGCCGCTATCGCCCCGCGCGGCCGCTTCCTTCAGCTTCGGCTTGCCCTTCCCCATCGATAGCACAAAGGCCGGCATCGGCCTGGTCTCTCTGTGAACCACCAGGTGGAAGCGGTCCGCCAGCAGCGCTTGCAGCATCCGCTGCAGGGTCTCGGGCGTCGTTGCCGGCGACGCCTTGGCGACCACGTCGAAGCGGTCCATCTCCAGCCAACTCGGTCCCCCCAATACGTCGTCCGCCTCCACGCCGTAAGCGGCGCGAACCAGATCCACCATATTGGCCTGCCGCACCACGTAGCGCCCGGCGCGAAGCACCCCGCCGCTCATGTTAGGACGCGCCGCGTACGGGCTGGCATGGACATCCGCCACGGAAAAAACGGCGGGCGCCTGGCCAAAGCCGGCATGTGACAGAAAGAAGATAGTGCCCAGATAAGCGAAAGATCGCATGTCCACTCCCTGGCTAGAAGACGCATCCGGCGGGCAAGAGGTCACTGGCCCAGCATCGTCGGGAAAGTCCGGGGCGTGCGATTTCGTCAACACTGGTGCTACTCGTGCCGCAATGCCTCCATCGGATCCACACACGCCGCCCGGCGTGCTGGGAGCCAGGCGGCAATTAGGGCAACCGCAATCATGGCGGCCGCACCCAACGCCAATGAGGCGGCAAACGACACCTGTAAGCCGGGAATCATGCTCGCTGCCAAGCGTTTTCCCCACATCGCCAAGGGTACGCCGATCAACAGGCCCGCCGATACCACTGCCAGCGCCTCGCGCAGCACCATGCGGATGACGTCGGCGGGCGTCGCTCCCAGAGCCATGCGGACTCCGATCTCGTTGATGCGCCGCGTGACGGTATACGCCAACAATCCGTACACGCCGACAGCCGCCAATAGCGACCCGAGCGCGCCGAATAACCGCGACAGCATCCCCATCAGCCGCTCCGGAACAATGTCGCCATCCACTTGATCCTCCAGCGTCCTCATCTGGTCCACCACAAGGGTCTTCGCCACCTCTTGCACCAGGCGGCGGACCTCGCGCCCGATAGCCGTGGGTGGGCCGCTGGTGCGGATTGAGAACCGCGGCCCCAAGTGGCCTTCCTGGAAGGCATTCATGTAGATGAGGCTTCCCGTGCTAAGTCCCACCTGCTGGTACTTGGTGTCGCCCACCACGCCCACGATTTCATAAGGCTTGTCCTCGTGGTCGAACAGCACGTGCTTCCCGATGGGGCTGGCGTCTCCGAAATAATGCCGGGCCATGGTCCGATTGATGATCGCCACCCGCGGCCGGCCCTCGTCGTCGAAGCGGAAATCGCGGCCCGCCAGCAGCGGCGTGCGGAAGGTTTCGAAGTACTTGGGCGCCACCCAGTTTTCCGCCAGATTGCGCAGTTCTCCGGGACGCGGCTGGTATCCTTCCACGGTGGCGTCGCGGTTGGCGCCCAAGCCTGAGATCGGCGTGACCCCACTGAGCGTGGCCGAGCGCACACCCGGAATGGTCTGCAGCCGATCCAGCAATTCCCGGTACGGCTGCGCCAATTGGGCCCGCTGATATCCGCTGTGCGACGGGTCCAGGGTGACCAGCAGGACGTGATCGCGCTCGAAGCCCAGGTCCGAGTAAATACGGGAGAGGCGGCTGACGAACAGGCCGGCGGCGGCCAGCAGCACCAGCGACAGGGCAACTTGCGCCGCCACCAGGCTCTTGCCGAACAGACGCCGGACCCTGGTCTCGCCGGCTCTGCCCGCGTCCCGCATCGCCGATGCCGGCGTGGTCGCCCAGGCGCGCCAGGCGGGGGCCAATCCGAAGAGCAAGCCGGTGGCTGCCGCGACGCCTGCCGTAAACAGCAGAACCTGCGCATCCAGACTGACGTGGAGATGGATGGGTTCCCACAACCGTCCGTTGGCGACAATCCGCACCAGTGCGCGTACGCCCAATTGGCCGAGCGCGACGCCCAGCAGAGCGCCGGCGCCGGAAAGCAGCAGCGATTCCGTGATGGCCTGACGCACCAACCGGATCCGCGTGGCGCCGAGCGAAACACGTATCGCCATTTCGCGTTGCCGCGCCGCGCCGCGGGCCAGCAGCAAACTGGCCACATTGGTGCACGCCACCATCAGCAGCAGCCCCACTACGGCCATCAGCACCAGTAGCGGCCGCCCGTACCGGTCGCGTACGGCGGACAGGCCGGCGCCGGCCGGCTCCATTTCGAATTTCGTAACGCTCCCGAAGCGGGTTTTCTCGATGGTCCGCTGCAACAGCACCGCCATTTCCGCGCGCGCCTGTTGCAGCGACACTCCCGATTTCAATCGCCCCACCAGCATCAAGGATGAGCGGTCGCTGGGCAACCAGACCTCCTGCCTCGATTCCGGCTGCAACCCGGTGAATCCGCGCGCCGCGACACCCACAATCGTCACTGGAACGTCCTCCACCACAATTCGCCGGCCCAGGATGGAGGGATCGAGGTTGAACCGGTCTTTCCAGAAGGACCAGCTCACCACCGCCACCGGAGCCGGCACTCCGGGATGATCGTCTTCCGGTCCAATCAGCCGGCCGACGGCCGGTTTCACTCCGAGCACCGTGAAGTAGTTTCCGGTGACGTAAGCGCCGTCCACGTGCTCGGCCTCGGTACCCGCCGTCCGCACCCGAAACCATACTCCCCCGGCATTCGGGGGACGCGTCATACCGATCAGCCCCGAGAAGACGTGGTTGTTATCGAGAAAATATTGATACTGCCGGCCTGAGAACCAGTTGTAGTGGGGCTCGTCCCGCAGGCGGGTGAGCAATTCCACCAGGCACTCCGGCTGCGCTACCGGCAGCCTGCGCAGAATCACGGTATTGATCAGGCTGAAGATGGCGGTATTGGCGCCGATCCCCAGCGCCAGCGATAGCACGGCCACGGAGGTGAATCCGGGCGCGCGCCGCATCATCCGCAGGGCATAGCGGACATCTTGCCAATACCTCTCGAGCGAGTTCCATCCGGGCATGCCATTGCCTCCTGCCTAAGCCAGTCTGCAAGGTATTTTGACACCGCAAGTCACGCGGGAGTTGCAGTTACCAGGGAACAAATCGCGGTGTTCGGGCGTCTGATCCAGTGCTAACGTGTCGCACCGCGGCCCGTCCGATAACTAGGTTGGAGGGAAATAATGAAGCTGTGTTTCGCCAGTCTGGGCTGCGCGATCCTGTGGTGCGGCCTGGCAGCCGCCCAGTCTGCCGATACCCCATCGGCCTTTGAAGCCGCCGATATTCATTCCTCCGCCCCGACTAACCCGTTCTTCAGCGGGTTTTCCACTCACCACGGACGCGTGGAGTTGCACGGCGCCACCATGCTCGACCTCATTTCCACGGCGTTCAAAGTCGATCGCGAGAAAGTCTTCGGAGGACCACCCTGGTTGGACACCGACCGGTTCGAAGTGATCGCCAAAGCCGACCCCGCCACCACCCAGGACGCTGCCCGCCCGCTGCTGCGCGCCCTGCTCGCCGACCGTTTTAAGCTTGCCACCCACGACGAAGACCGGCCCATGCCGGTGTTTGTCCTCCTGCCCGGGAAGAAGGTGGCACTCAAGGAGTCCACCGGCGAAGGCGCGCCCGATTGCCAGCGCGGCGGCGTCGACGGCTATCTCACCTTCACCTGTCACAATATGACTATCGCCGGACTGGCGGAATTGCTGCCGCAGACCGCGCCCGGCTACTTCAACCACCCCGTGGTCGACAAAACGGGTCTGAAAGGCGCGTACGATTTCACGCTGAAATGGACCGGACGCGGCGGACTCGGCGCCGGCGGAGATCCCGATCGTCCTCCCGTCTCGCTGTTCGACTTCTTCGACAAGCAAATGGGCATCAAAGTGGAACCGCAGACTCAGAATTCGCCGGCCGTGGTCATCGATCATGTGAACCAGACACCCACCCCCAATGATCCGGATATCGCCTCCAAGCTTCCGCCGGCGCCGAGGGAATTTGAAGTGGCCGAAGTCCGGCCGAGCAAACCGGATACGCAGCAGAACGCCAACATGAGAAACGGCCGCCTGGAGGTATTCGGTTGGGTGATGAAGAGCGCCGACAACCGCGCCCCCGGTTTAATCAACATCGCCTACAGCAACCCCCTGAACGGTCCCAACGTGGTGGGCGGCGAGAAGTGGCTGGAAACGGAACGGTTCGACATCATCGCCAAGGCCGCTCCCGACACTCCCTTCGAGACCCTGCAAATCATGCTGCGAGCCCTTCTGGAGCAGCGCTTCAAGCTGGCGGTCCACGAGGAGAAGCAGACCGTGCCGGTGTACGCGCTCACCGCGCCCAAGGGCATCGGCAAACTCAAGCCGGCGGACGGCACAGGCCGCACCGGATGCACCTTCACCCCCGCCGACGGCGCCATCCTGTATTCCTGCCGCAACACCACCATGGCGCAGTTCACCGAGAAACTGCCCCAGGTAGCCGGCCCTTATCTGGACCATCCGATGGTCGATCTCACGGAGATCAAAGGCGCTTTCGATTTCGACATCACCTTCGCCCCGCCCGGTCGCGTGTTTGCGGGCGGCGGCCGCGGAGACGGTCAGCAGGCGGCTGGAGCCGGAGCGGGCGCCACCGCCAGTCCCATCGCGACACCCGCCGCACCCACCGGCGGCGTGACGCTTTTCGAGGCGATCGAAAAACAAATCGGTCTCAAGCTGGCCGCGCAGAAGTATCCCATGCCGGTGATTGTTGTCGACCACATGGAACGCACCCCCACGGCCAACTGAAATGTGGGACGTGCGTTTTCGCCTGTCAATTGTCAACAGGCTTCTCTTCAATGTGATCGATGACGAAGACCGGCAGTGCGCGCCGGTGCATTTCCAGTTTCATGCCGAGCTGCTTCTCCACGGCGTCGAACAGCGACATGCCGCCGCTCGGTTCCGATGCCACTCCGACCCCCGCCGGGGCTGGGGCGCTCGGAGGCGGAGCACCGCCCCCGCCGCCTTTTCGCCCTATCTCAGCGCCTCCTCCCGGACCGAGCATGCTTGCCGGTACCTGACTGAAGGTCAAGGTGAAGTCCCACGCGCCCTCCACGCCGCTCGCATCCAGCACCGGCTGCTGCAGGTAGAGCGATGCGATGGATTGCAGCCGGTTGGCGAATTGCCCCATGGTCATGTTCTGGCAGACGGCCTGGAATGGCGTCGTTCCGTCGAAAGCGTCTTTGGTGACCGGCGCGGGTCCCAGTTTGCACCCCGTTCGGTTGGAGGGGTCTGCCCTCTTCAGCTTCGGCTTGTCCGCCACCAGCGTATAAGCGTTCACCAGCCGGTCTTCATAGTGATACTGCAATTTCAGCCGGTCCGCCAGCAGCTTTTGTATCATCGGCCGCAGCGCGTCGATATCGAACGTCGAACCACTTGCGAGCGTGGACGCCTTGGCGATCACATCGTACCGCGCCGAACCGACCCACTTGGGCGCGCCCGCGATCTCATCGCCAGAACCGATCTGCAGATCGAAGGCCAGCCGGAGCAGGACGATCAGGGGTGCGCCCGGCAGGTCGATCCGCCCGCCCGGCTGAATCCCGCCGCCGCGCGGCGGTGCACCCGGCACGCTCTGTTTTAGCACGGCCACTTCAAACTCCAACGGCGGAGGCGGTGGCAGGCTGGTGGTCACGCCCGGCGCATTGGGGGTGGGCATTTCGTTCACACTGTCGACCACGATCACCGGCGTTGGGTACTTCTGCGCCTCCAGCTTCAATCCCAGTTCTTTATCCACGGCATCGAAGATGGACAAGCCGTCTGCGCCGGCCCGCGCCAGCAGGCCCCGCCCGGTCCATTGGATCTTGAAGTCCCAGGCTCCCTCCAGCCCCGTGGCGTCCACCACCGGGTTGGTGAGATAGCCGCCGGCCATGTTATGAACGGTCGTTGCAAAGGCTTTCATGGTCATGCCATGGCAGGAAACTACGATCATCGGAATCACATCCCCCTGCGGAGGTTTGGGCGGTTCCATATCGCATCCGGCCGGCGCCGATCCGGCCGCTTCCTTCAGTTTGGGCTTGCCTTTCCCCACCGTCAGCACAAACGACGGCATAGGCTTCGTGTCGTTGTGAATCACCAGTTTGAAGCGATCCGCCAGGAGGATTTGCAGCATCTTCGGAATCGTCTCCTGCGGCGTTGCGGGCGGAGCTTTGGCGATCACGTCGAAGCGGTCCTCCTCCAGCCAGCTCGGCCCGCCTTGCACGTTTTCGGCCTCCACCCCATATGCCAGGCGTATCAGGTCGACCATGTTGGCCTGCCGCAGCGCATACCGTCCGCCGCGAAAGATGCCGCCGCTCATATTGGGATTGGCGGCATGGGGACTCGTGTGCACATCCGCGGCTTGAAACGCCGGTAGGGCCTCCTGCGGTTGGCCGAAGGCCTCCGCACTCAAAAACGCGACCCAGACAAACAGACGCATCCTAGTTCCTCTCCTCGGACAGGGCTTGAAGGGTAGACGCGCCAGTCCGTCAAAACGCCAACCCTTTCTTTGCATTTTTTCGAGGTGTGCCCAGGCCGCCCGCATCCTGCATAATAGGTGTTGAAGATCTCATTGCCTGGATATATAATCGAGGCAGAAGAATAAATAGCACCTCCTGCAAGTGGTGGTGCCTCGGGAGCGAGCCATGGGAGCCAACGGCAAGCCGGACCGCGGCATGGTCCAGTTCAATTCGGAAGAGTGTAAAGGCTGTGGCCTCTGCGTGGAGGCATGCCCACCCAAGGTCCTCCACCTCTCGGACCACCTCAATCATTTCGGATATCATCCCGCCGAGTATTTCGGTTCGGGATGTACCGGCTGCGGCATCTGCTTCTTCGCATGCCCCGAACCGGGCGGTATTTCGGTGATGCGCCGGGTGGCTTGAGGACGCTTGGAGATACCCATGCAAAAGCAACTCACCAAAGGAAATGAAGCCATTGTGAAGGCCGCGGTGTTGGCCGGCGCGCGGGCCTTCTACGGATACCCCATCACCCCCGCCAGCGAGATCGCCGAAGCCGCGGCGCTCTATTTTCCGCGAGCCGGCGGCGTGTTCGTCCAGGCGGAGAGCGAAGTGGCCGCCATCAATATGGTGTACGGCGGCGCCGCGGCCGGCATCCGTACCATGACGGCTTCCAGCGGACCCGGCATCAGCCTCATGCAGGAAGGCTTCAGCTACCTGGCGGGAGCCGAACTGCCCTGCGTCATCGCCGACATCATGCGCGGCGGTCCCGGCTTGGGCAATATCGCGCCTGAGCAGGCCGATTACAACCAGATCGTCAAAGGCGGCGGACATGGCAGCTACCGCACCCTGGTCCTGGCGCCCAATTCCGTGCAGGAAATGGCCGATCTCACTACTCTGGCCTTCGATCTGGCCGACCGCTACCGCAACCCGGTAGTGGTTCTGGCGGACGGCAACATCGGACAGGTGATGGAACCCGTCGAGTTTGCCGCGCCGCGCGCCGTACCGCCAGCGGCCGATTGGTGCGTCGTCGGTTCCGCCGAAACGCGCCGCAACCTGGTCAGTTCCATCTTCCTGGAGCCCGATCTTCTGGAGCAGCACGTCCTCAAGCTGGAAGCCAAGTATAAGGAAGCCGAACGGTGCGAGGCGCGCGCCGAATGCTGGCGCACCGACGATGCCGAGTTCATCCTGGTCGGTTACGGCATCATGGGGCGGATTCTGAAAGCTGTCGTGGAGCAGGCGCGCGCCGCCGGCATCCGCGCCGGATTGCTGCGGCCCATCACCCTCTACCCGTTCCCCTCGGAACTCATCCGCAAGGTCAGCCGCCATGCCAGGGCATTTGCCGTGGTCGAACTCTCCACCGGCCAGTTGATCGACGACGTTCGCCTGGCTCTCTCGGGTTCGCGCCCCGTGGAATTCTACGGACGCGTCGGCGGCAATGTACCCTCCGCCGAGGAAGTGCTGGCGTTCGTCGAGCAGAAATTCGGCGCGTTCGCCGGGGAGGATCTGGTTTATGTCTAGCTCACCCGTTTCCGAATTCACCATCAGCCACGAACGAGCCGCGAGCTTCTACGGCCGGTTCGATCGCAAAGGCGAGGCGCAGCACCAGACGCATTATTGTCCCGGCTGCGGCCACGGCATCGTGAGCAAACTGCTGGCCGGCGCGCTCGACGGTCTGGGCGTGCGCGACCGCACCGTGCTGGTCAGCCCGGTGGGCTGCTCGGTGTTCGGCTACTATTATTTCGACGTCGGCAACATCCAGGCGGCCCATGGCCGCGCCGCCGCCGTGGCGACCGCCGTCAAACGCAGCCGCCCGGAGAGCGTGGTGATCAGCTATCAGGGCGATGGCGACCTGGCTGCCATCGGCACCGCCGAAATCGTCCACGCCGCCAATCGCGGCGAGCCAGTCACGGTGATTTTCGTCAACAACGGCATCTACGGCATGACCGGCGGGCAAATGGCGCCCACCACGCCGCTTGGCAAGAAGAGCACCACGTCCCCCTTGGGACGCTCCGCGGGCAACGAGGGCTATCCCCTGCATGTCTGCGAACTCCTGGCCACGCTCGAAGCGCCGGTCTTCCTGGAGCGCGTCGGCCTGGGAAACAACAAGCAGATCATGAACGCCGCCAAAGTGATCCGCAAGGCCGTCGAGAACCAGGTTCGCGGCCTGGGATTCTCGCTGGTGGAAGTGCTCTCGCCCTGCCCCACTATCTGGAAGATGGAGCCCGTGGAGGCGCAGCGATTCGTCCGCGAAGAAATGGCCGCGGTTTTCCCACTCGGCAACCTGCGCGACCACACCGCCACCGTCACGCCGCGTCCCGCCCCCGTTCCGCCTCCCGCTCTCGAAGACTTGCCGGGTCTTCTCGGCCTGGTTGGTGGTGACGCCGTCAATGCCTTGCCCCCGGCGACCAATCTGGATGTACGCATCCGTGTAGCCGGTTTCGGAGGTCAGGGCGTCCTCATGCTTGGCGAAGTGCTGGCGGAAGCCGGACTCGATTCCGGCTGCGAAGTCTCCTGGCTGCCCTCGTACGGCCCTGAAATGCGCTCCGGGACGTCGAACTGCCACGTCCGCCTGGCCAGCCACCCCATCGATTCCCCGCTGGTGTCGCGGCCCAACGTTCTGCTGGCGTTGAACGAACCCTCGCTGCGCAAGTTTCTCGCCTCGGTGGAACCCGGCGGCACCGTCCTCTACAATGGCGACGCCTTTCCCGAAGACTGCATCCGTGCCGACGTCCGCGCCGTCGCCCTGCCCTTCACCGCCATGGCGGATGGCTTGGGCGCCGCCAAAGCCGGCAACATCGTGATGCTGGGCGCGCTCATGGAATCCACCGGCCTGCTGGACGACGAGTCCATACAAGCCGCCCTCCGCCGCCTGGTGAAGAGCCAGAAGTGGTACGACATGGATCTCGCCGCGCTCGATCTGGGCCGCCAGGCCATTCGCAAATGCGCCGCCCCCGTCAACGAAGCCGATCTCTGGGCCGTCTGAGGTGAGTGGGGCAGGTTGTTGATTAACCCGCCTGCGAAGACTCGCGCGGGCGGAGGCGCTTTGGAACCGCGCCCGCCAGGGAGCGGCCCGACGAGGAGTTACTGTCTCCTTCGTTGGAACAATCGAGAATTGGGCGTTGCCTCGTCGGTCGCTGTTCCAAAGCGCCTCGATGCCGATCTTTGGTTGCGGCTATGCCGTCTTGCACGTCCAGGCAATCCCGCCTGCAGCCCTACCGTAATGGAAACTCCACAAACCTGGCGCTGCACGAAGTCCGCGCGCCACGACCAGCCACGCCGCTCACCGTCACGTCCGGACCCGTCACCTTCAAGCTAAAAGGCCCCGGACCAATCTTCACATCGGCGTGCGTAGCCGACACCTTGATCTGCTCCGGATTATCGAACACCAGGTTGTCAAACCGAATCCCCAGATGGTGCGCCGCGTCATAACCCTCCAGCGTCACCTTGCCGCCGCCTTCCACCCGCACGTTGCGGATCGCGATGTCCTGGAACACCGGGATCTTATTGTCGGCCTGGCTGACGTGCGCCGTGTAGCTGGTGTCCATCAGCACCGGATTGGCCGTATCGCGGATGCACACGTCCTCGAACACCACATCGTGAACCAGGCCGCCGCGCGTGATGTTGCTCTTGATCCGCAGCCCATTGTCGGCCCCATCGATCGACAGGTCGGAGACGCGGATCGCGCTGGCGCCGCCATCCGTGGGGCTGCCGATGGACATCCCGTGGCCCGTATAGAAATGGTTGTGGATCACGCTCATGTGCGTGGTGGGCGCGCCGGCCGGGGCTTTGATGGCAATCTGGTCGTCGCCGGTGTGGATGTAGCAGTGCGTGATCGTGATGTTGGTGGAATTTCCCGGATCGATGCCGTCGGTATTGCGCGCCCGCTCCGGCGACCAGATCTTCACGCCCCAGGCCGTGAATCCGTTGCCGCCCGTGTAGCCCACATGGAAGTTGGGCGAGTTCATCAGCGTAATGCGATACAGCACGAAGTTGTCGCACTTGTTGAGAATCAGCAGCCGGGGATTGTTCTGGCTGCCTCCGGCGCGCGCCTCGTCCGCCAGGTTCCACCAGGTGATGTTGCGGCCGATGATCGTCTCGCCGCCGCGCCCATCGATGATCCCGTCTCCCATCACGCCCGAATCCGCGACGCCCTCGCCGTTGATCAGACCCTTGCACCCGTGGCCGCTCTCCGTGATGGTGCCGCACACGTTCGGCTCGCGGTCGTAGTCGCGCGGATTCCGCGAAGCGTACAGGTACGCGCCGCGATCCACCACCAGCACCACGCCTTGCCGCAGATTCAGCGGCCCCGAGAGGAACGCGTCGGTGCGCTCGGCGGCGCGCTGCAGCACCACCGCATGGCCGGCCGGACAGGCGTCCATCGCCGCCTGGATGCGCTCCGTATCGAGCTTGGTTTCATCCGCCGGCGCCAGCGACATTCCGGCGCGCCCGATTTTGGCTTTGAGCGTGGTGCAGGCCGGCGGGATGGACGGTTCGGTTACCCTCCGGGTGTCCTGGGCGATGGCCAGCAGGGGCAGCGCGAGCAGCGCCGCGGCAAAGACGGACGTGGGCTTCATGTATTGATTATCGTGCCGTTCACACGCCCGCGGGGATGGGGCGCTTCGGTCCGCCTTCCAGAACATCCTCGGGACAGCCGTCGCTAATCAGCTTGAAATTCTCGATGAAGCGGGCGGCCAGCGACGCGTACTTGCGGTCGTAAGCCTGCCGGCTGGGCCAGGACGCCGCCGGGTCCAGGATCTGCGCGGGCACGCCGGCGCATTCCTTGGGCACGTGGAACCCGAACACCGGATCGGAACGAAACTCCACCCCGTCCAGCTTTCCGGTGAGCGCCGCATGCAGCAGCGCGCGCGTGTAGCGAATGCTGATGCGCTTGCCGACGCCGAACGGTCCGCCGGTCCAGCCCGTGTTCACCAGCCAGCAGGTGGCGCCGCGGCGCATCAGGCGTGCCTTCAGCATCTCCGCATAGGTATAAGGGTGATGCACCATGAACGGACCCCCGAAACAGGTGCTGAAGGTAATCTCAGGCTCCGCGCCCATGCCGATTTCCGTCCCCGCGATCTTGCTGGTGTAGCCCGAAATGAAGTGGTAGATGGCCTGCGACGGCTCCAGCCGCGCAATCGGCGGCATCACGCCGCTGGCGTCGCACGTCAGGAAGATCACGTTGCGCGGATGGCCCGCCATCTTGGGCGGCAGATAATTCTCGATGTAATCCAGCGGATACGCGCCGCGCGTATTCTCCGTGAGCAGATCGTCGTTGAGATCCAGCCGCCGCGACAGCGGATCCACCACCACGTTCTCCAGAATGGTGCCGAATCGTCGCGTGCAGGCGTGGATCTGCGGCTCCGCTTCGGGCGACAGGCGAATCACCTTGGCGTAGCAGCCGTCCTCGAAATTGAAGACGCCGTCGTCGCTCCAGCCGTGCTCGTCGTCGCCGATCAACTGCCGCGACGGTTCCGCCGAGAGCGTCGTCTTGCCGGTTCCCGAGAGTCCGAAGAAGAGCGCCACGTCGCCATCGGAGCCCACGTTGGCCGAGCAGTGCATGGGAAGCACGCCCTCCAGCGGCAGCAGGAAATTCAGCACCGTGAAGATGGTCTTCTTGATCTCCCCGCCGTACTCCGAGCCGCCGATGATCGCCAGCCGCTCGGCGAAATTGATGATGATGAACGTCTCCGTGCGCGTCCCGTCGATGATCGGCGAGCCGTGGAACGAGGGCGCGCAAATCACCGTGAACTGCGGCACGTGGCGCTTCAATTCCTCCGTGCCCCGGACTTTCACGAACATGTTGCGCGCAAACAGGCTGTGCCAGGCTTTTTCCGTGATAATGCGGATGGGCAGCCGGTAATTCGGATCCGCGCCCGCGTAGCAATCCTGCACAAACACGTCCCGGCCCTGCAGGAAACCCTGCATCCGCGTCAGCAGTCCGCTGAATTTCTCGGAGCTGAAGGGCCGGTTATACTCGCCCCACCAGACCCGGTTCTCCGTGGAGTGTTCGCGCACGATGAACTTGTCGGCGGCGGCGCGGGCGGTATGTTTGCCGGTGGTTACCACCACCGGTCCCAGGTGCGAAATGCGCGCCTCGCCACGAAACACGATCTCTTCGTAGAGCGACGCCGTCGGCAGGTTCCAGTACACGCGGTGCAGGTTGGAAAGGCCATGGTTGGCCAGCCCATACACGCTGGCCAGTTTCCCGGCTTCGGGCTGCGCCGGCGATGGAAGATCGAGATAGGGGTTCATTGCCAGTCCCTCACAATTTTGCGGTCGCCCAGGAACATCTCGTTGGGCGCATTGGGATCGAGCGCCCACTTGATGCGCTCAATGCCCTCGGTGATTTCCTTGGCGCTGCCGCAATAGCTCATGCGCAGCCGTCCTTCCATGCCGAATTCCCGGCCGGGCACCGTCACCACGCGGACCTTATCCAGCAGCAGCCGGCACAGCTTCTGCGAGTCGCGTTCGTAGGCGCTGAAATCCGGGAAGCAGTAGAACGTGCCGCCGGGTTTTGTCACTTTGACGCCGGGGAACGCCTCCAGCCGGTTGATCATCACGTTGCGATTGTTCTCCAGCGTCAACCGCAGGCTTTCGATCGACGATTGCACGCCGTTGAGCGCGCCCACCGCCGCCCATTGCGACGGCGCCGCCGGCCCCGACGTCTGCTGCGACTGGATGTTCGTCATGGCGCGCACCAGTTCGCGGCTCCCCACCGTCCAGCCGATCCGAAACCCCGTCATCGCGTACATCTTGGACACGCAGTTGATCACCACCAGCTTCGAACTGTCCAGGTTCACCGCCTTGCTGAAGCGGTAGCAGTTGGAGGGAGTGCGGCCGTCGAAGATCAGGCGGTTGTACGTGTCGTCCATGATCAGGTACAGGCTGCGCTTCTCGCACAACTCCACCACCCCCGAGACGAATTCATCGGAGTAGACCACGCCCGAAGGATTGTTCGGGCTATTCAGGATGATCGCCTTGGTATACGGCCCCACCACTTCCGCGATTTCCTCGACCGTGGGCTGAAAGCCGCCGTCCCGCGCCGTCACCGGGACCGGCACGCCGCCGGCGATCTTCACCATCTCCGGGAAGCTGACCCAATACGGCACCGGAAAGATGACTTCTTCCTTGGGGTCGAGAATGGCATGCAGCGCCACCATGATGGACTGCTTGGCGCCGCTCGACACGATCACGTTTTCCGGCGCGGCCAGCCGGTCGTAATGCTCCTCGGTATAGCGGATCACCGCCTTTTTCAGCGCCGGGATGCCGTCCGCCGGCGTGTACTTGACGTCCCCGGTCTGCAGCAGCGCCGAGCAGTTGACGATGGCATCGATCGGCGCCTTGCTCTTCGGCTCGCCGCCGCCCAAGTGGATGACGGGCTCGCCCTTATCTCGTAGCACCGCCGCCGTTTCATTCAACTTCAACGTCGGCGATTCGGATATACACCTTGCCAGTTGGCTTAGGCTCATAGCTTTGGGTCCTTCGGATGGACTGCGATCCATTTCAGTATATACGGTATGTTATTCCGATTAAATCTCTCCTCTCATCCTCGAAAATTTTCTAACGCCAGCCCGCATCCCGCGAACTCCAAGACTGTGGGAGGCAAGCTCCCGTCGAGAATTTGCATCAGAGGAGAATGAGGATGATTGGTTATTTGCGAATGGGCGCCGGTGTGGCGTCTCTCTTACTGGCGTCGGCCGTCTTTGCGGCGTCACCGGCGCAGGACATCGTGGACACGGCGGCATCCGCCGGATCGTTCAACACCCTGGTGGCTGCAGTCAAAGCCGCCGGCCTGGTGGACACCCTGAAGGGCCCTGGCCCGTTCACCGTGTTCGCGCCCACCGACGAGGCCTTTGCGAAACTCCCCGCGGGGACCGTCGAAGACCTGCTCAAGCCGGAAAATAAGGCCAAACTGCAGGCCATCCTGACCTATCACGTGGTATCCGGCAAAGTGATGGCCGCCGACGTAGTCAAGCTTCATGCTGCCAAGACAGTGAATGGACAGCAGCTCACCATAAATGCCGCGATGGGATCGGTCACCGTGAATAACGCCCGCGTGGTGAAGACCGATATCGTGTGCACCAACGGTGTGATTCACGTCATCGATACGGTCCTTTTGCCGAAGTAGGCGCCACTGAGGCTACCATACCAAGGGGGGTGAACTTCGCGGTCTCCCCCATTTTTTGAGGAACCATGGCAGGACCACAATTGCAGCAGCTCATGCGGACTTTGCAAAGTGCCCGGACGGAGTCCGGCGACAGCTTGGTGGCGCTCTCGGAGGCGTCACCGCTGTTGCTGGTGTTCTTGCGCCACGCCGGTTGCCCGTTCTGCCGCGAAGCTATCGACGATCTCGCCCGCGCCCGCACCGCCATTGAGGCCTCGGGCGCGCGCATTGTGCTGGTCCATATGGGCGATTCGGCGGCCATCGAGAGGCGGATCGGGAAGCACGGTCTCGCCAGCGTGGACCGGATCTGCGATCGCCAACAGAATCTCTACCGCGCATTCGGTCTGCAACGCGGCACACTGCGGCAACTGTTCGGGCTGAAAGTCTGGTGGCGCGGATTTCAGGCCGCAATTCTGGCGCGTCACGGCATCGCCCGTCCCTCCGCCGACAGCTTCCAGATGCCCGGCGTGTTTCTCATCGGCCAGGCTCGGATTGCCGGACGGTTTCGCCACCGCACCGCCGCCGACCGGCCCGATTACGCCGCCATATGCGCCGTCCCGGTACACTCGGGGAGGAGCCTGTGATGGATGCCCTGCTTCTGCTCTCCTTTGGCGGGCCGGAGAAAACCGAAGACGTCATCCCCTTCCTCGAGAACGTGCTGCGCGGTAAGAATGTGCCGCGCGAGCGCCTGCTGGAAGTGGCGGAGCATTACTACCACTTCGGCGGCCGGAGCCCTATCAACGCACAGAATCGCGAGCTCATCGCCGCGCTCCAAACCGAACTCGCGGCGCATGGATCCGCGCTGCCCGTGTACTGGGGCAATCGCAACTGGCATCCCCTGCTCGCCGATACCCTGCGCCAGATGCGGGACGATGGCGTCCGCCGCGCGCTGGCTTTCGCTACCTCCGCGTTCGGCTCCTATTCCGGCTGCCGCCAGTATCGCGAGGATATCGAGCGCGCCCGGGCTGAGGTCGGTCCCGGTGCGCCCGAAGTCGACAAACTGCCCCCGTTCCACGACCACCCGCTGTTCCTGGAGGCCATGGCCGATCGCGTGCAAACCGCGCTGCACCAGATCCCCGCCGACAGGCGTTCTGCCGCGCCCCTGTTGTTCACCGCTCACAGCATCCCGCTGGCCATGGCCGAAACCAGCCCCTACGTGGCGCAGTTGCAGGCCGCCTGCCGCGCCGTGTCGCAAGCCGTCGGCCGCCAGGGAACCCTGGTCTACCAAAGCCGCAGCGGTCCGCCCACGCAACCCTGGCTGGCGCCCGATGTCTGCGATGCCATCCGCCAATTGCACTCTGCCGGCGATCTAACCGATCTTGTGGTCGCCCCCATCGGCTTCCTCTCGGATCACATGGAGGTGGTCTACGACCTGGACACCGAGGCCGCCTCGCTCTGCCGGGAACTCGGCGTCAACCTGTTCCGCGCCGGCACCGTGGGCGTGCATCCCAAGTTCGTGTCCATGATCGGCGAACTGGTTCGCGAGCGGACCGATGGAGCCCCGCGCCGCCCTGCCTTCGCGCCCGGCGGGAACTGCGACACCTGCGGGCCGGATTGCTGCGCGCCGCCCCGCCGGCCGCCGGTCAGACCCGCGGAGGCACGGTAACCACCACCGCGCGCGCGCCTTTCTTGCCGCCGCCGCGATAGCTGTGCGGTTCCGAGGCGTCCAGCAGCACGCTGTCTCCGGCGCGCAGTTCGTGGTCCTCGTCCTGAAACCGCACCGTCAGCGATCCGTCCAGCACGAACAGGAATTCCGAGCCTTCGTGGAAGTGGCCGCCATCTTCGGACTGCGCCCGCTGCGGAAACTCCGCCAGGTATGCCTGCAGCCCCTTGCCCTGCGCGGCGAACGTGAGGCACTCGAAGAAGTAGGAAGGAGCCGGCGCGTCCGGCCGCTCGGGAAAGCGCATGCGCTCCGCCGCCCGCACCACCGAAAACAGCTTCCGCCCGCCCTTCTCGCCGAAGAAATGCTCCAGACCCACGTCGAACACCATGGCGATGCGCGCCAGCGTGGGCAGCGTCGGAATCATCTTTCCGTTTTCCAGTTGCGACAGTAGCGACGCCGACAGCCCGGTGTGCTTTCCCAGGTCCACCAGGGCGATCTTCTTGCGCAGACGCAGCGCGCGCAGTTTCCGCCCCAGTTCGTAGGCGGACAAAACCCGCCGGATGGTCTCGGGGCCGCTTTCGCGTTCCATAGTGAAAGTCCTTTTATCAGTACTGAAAATTCCGGCTATTTCATTATCTCCACTAAATTCAGTTTTCTCAACAGTGAAGCAGACAGCCGCGCGTCGTCATCCATTCGACAGGTATCCATCCGTGAATCTCACCGCCATGCGCCATCTCTCCGACGACGAGCTTCTGAACCGCGCCCAGCAGCGCGACGACGCCGCCTTCGAGGAGTTGATGAGGCGCAACTCATCCACCTCGTTCAAATTGGCCGTATCCATCCTCCAAGACCGCCAGGACGCCGAAGACGAAGTGCAGAACTCCTACTGGAATGCCTGGCGCTATTTCGGCCAGTTTCAGCGCGATTCGAAGTTCTCCACCTGGATCTCGCGCATCGTCATCAACCAGTGCCTGATGCGCCTGCGGAAGGCGCGCCGCGCCAGTTTCCTCTATCTGGACGAGGGATCGGCCGACGGCGAAGTGGCCGTCATGGAGCTCCCCGACCACCGCTCCAATCCCGAGGAGCGCCTGGGCGACGCCGAAATGTCGGTGCTCCTGCATAGCGAAATCCGCCGCCTCCCGCCTCTGCTGCGCCATGTTCTGGAATTGCGAGACATCGGCGAATTGCCCATGGAGGATGTGGCTCGACGCCTGGGAATCTCCATCGTGGCCGCCAAATCCCGCCTGGTGCGGGCGCGCTCTGAGCTGCGGCAGCGCCTGGAGAAACGCTGCGCGCATCCCAAACCGTCCGTCGTCCCCGCCTAGCCCGCGTCGACGGGCGATCAGGTAAGTGCTAGTTTTTTAGCATGTACCGCCTGGTCGTTGGCATGGCCTTCGCGCTCGTCGCTTTCGGCCAGACGCAAACCTCGCCGCGCCGCATGTTCGAGGTCGCTTCCATCAAACCCAACAAGTCCGGCCCCCCCAACGGTACTGGGACCAGCCCAACCGCCTTTCTCCCTGGCGGCCGCTTTACGGCCACCAACACCACCTTGGCCGATATCATCACTCAGGCGTACATCGCGCGGCGCATCCAGATGCAGGGCGGTCCCGACCGGATCGATTCCGAACGGTTCGACATCGTCGCCAAGGCCGACCCGGCGGATGGAGAGGTCACCCAGGCCCAGCGGCTCCCCATGCTGCAGGCGCTGCTCGAGGATCGCTTCAAACTCGCTCTGCATCGCGAAACCAAAGACTTGCCGGTCCTGGCGCTGGTGGGCAAACTCCCGCCGGCCTTTCAGGAGTCCAAGGAAGGCGAGCCCGCCTCCGTGCCGGGCGATCGCGGTAAGTTCACGTTCCGCCATTGGCCCATTGCCGGTCTGGTCAACCTGATCTCCAATGTCTTGCGCACACCCGTAGTCGACGGCACGGGCATCCAGGGATACTACGATTTCTCGCTCGATCCCGCGCAGTTTGCCTTCGCCCCAGCGGACGGCTCACCCACACCGGCCCCCAGTTATGCCAATCTGTTCGAGGCAGCCTGGCGCGAGCAACTCGGGCTCCGCCTGGAAAAGCGCAAGGCCTCGCTGGTGATCCTGGTGATCGACCAGGCATCCAGGCCCACGGAGAACTAGCCCGGTAAGGACTCAGAAAATCGCGATCAGCAGACCGCCGCTGATGCCTCCCGATCGCTCGTGTCCACGCCCAAAGTTGTATTCGTAGCCCGGCTCCAGATACCAGCCCAATCGATGTTTCGCGGAGGGCCAGAACATGAAATCGAGCGCGGCCTCGCCGGCGGCTGAGTCCGTCGTCACCCCATAGGCCCTCGTATGAACCCAGGCCGGACCCACGCCGATCATAAACTCCACTCTCCTCGACAAGGTCCACGGCTTCTTGAATAAAAGGTCCGTGTCCCATTCGGTCGAGTGGCGGCGGAAAGTCGGCGTAACTCCCGCCTCCAATTCCAGCCAGTTCTCGATCGGCGTAACCTCAACCGCCACGGTGGGGCTGAAACTTCCTCCGCCATTTGTCAGATTCCAACTGGGAGCGCCGCCAACCTCCACAACCGCGGCAGGCTCCCGATCCACCGGCTGTGCCACGGCGACTCCCACGCACAGAAGAGTTAGGATCGCTACGGACTTTGGCTCGCTCACTCGACTGGCTCGAATCCAAGCTCTCACAATTGGCCACTCCCCTAGTGCGCTACCGCTCCCATATCTGCCTGCAACTGCTTGATGTCGAATCCCGGCGCGAATCCCGGCTTCGTCGCTTCCGGCGGCAGAATGGCATACGCTTCGTCCACGCACTCATCCCACCACGCCCAGGTCGCTTGCTGCGTGTTGCCCCAGGTCAGCACCGTCACTTCGTCGGCGTCATATCCCGTCGCAAACACCGCATGGCCATCGTTCGTCAGCGTTCCTGGAGTCCACGGCTTGCGTTGCTCGAACTCCTCCTGGCAATTCTGCTGCACTTGGAAACCCAAATACACGCCTCCGAACAGTTGGATGGCCTGCTGCACGTGCGTATGATTCTTGGGATCGATGGTGACGAAGGCCAGTATCTCATCGCCGTCAACCGCATTCTGCCGCCAGTAATTCAACACATTCAGCTCGTCCAGTCCTGAGTCCACGCCGCCCGTTAGGTGCATGTACAGCTTCACCACGTCCTGCTGGGACATAATGCTCTTCTTCGGGCTCACGAAACCGCGAAACGCCGTGATGGCGTGCGCCAGCGCGGCAATCGTGCAGTCTCCCAGTTTATCGTTGCCGTCCATGGGAAACAAAACCGTCGGATCTTTGACTTTCAGCTTCTTATAGATCCGGGCCAGGTTATCCACCGAGGCGGGCGGCGCCGCCAGTTTCGTCGTGGCATAGCTCCGGAACCGCAACGTTCGATAATCCACCATAGGTGGATGCTTTCCAAATCGATAATTCGCCATTGGGTTACTCCTGAAATGGTGATTGGACCGGTTTAGTATACTCGAAAAAGTTCCCCTCTGTTAGCGAATTCTTTCCCTAACTCAGTTACATTTGTCTTATGTGGGGCAGGTCGTTAACCTGCGGACCGATTGTCAATCGGTCCCGGCGAGCGCAGCTCACCCACCGGCAAGACCGGATCCCCATGCGCCTGAATTCCCTCGCCAGACTTGCCCCTACCAGCCAACATGGTGTCCCCCCGCTGGACCGAAACCAGCGCCCCGCCCGCCAGGCCGTCGGCATCTCCGACCAGTTCAACCAGTGGGCCGGTTTCGCCGATCGGCTCTGCGGCGCCCGGGATCTCCTCCGCCTAACCTTCGCGCCGTGAGCCCCGCTTACGATCCCCCCGCTGCCGTCGCCCCAATCGCTCGCAGCAGCCGCTCGCTCGCCTCGCTGATCTCCCGCACCGCCCGGTCAAACGCCTCCTGATTGGCCTTCGACGGTTTCCGGAACCCCGAGATCTTGCGCACAAACTGCAGCGCCGCGCCGCTCATCTCTTCCGTAGTCGCCGGTTGTCCCGGCCTCCGCAATACCTTGATGCTTCTGCACATCGTTCCTCCAGCTTCGCATGCTGCCCTGGACGTTCACGCCTCGAAGAAATATTTCTTCCCCCTGTTTTCAGTACTTTCCGCCCTCCCGCTCCCGAGTCCCGCCATCTCGTCTGCTACCTTCTGGGCAAGAAGCCCTATGCGCTCCCAACTCCAGATCGAAGCGAGCCGCCGTAACTCGCAAAAATCCACCGGACCCCGCACCGCCTCCGGCAAAGCCGCCTCCAGCCTCAACTCCATCAAAACCGGCATCTACGCCGCCGCGGAGGTCATCACCGGCGAAGATCCCGCCGACCTCGAAGCCCTCGCCGCCGACTACCACAACCGCTTCCTCCCCGACGCCCCCGAGCAGCGCTGCCTCGTCGACATCCTCATCCACTCCGAGTGGACCCTCCGCCGCCTCCGCCGCGTCGAAGCCCAACTCTGGGACCGGAATACCGAGGCCAGCGCTCCCGGCTACGGCGATGAGAACCTCCTGCCTCTCGGACGCGCTGCCAATTATATGGCAGGCCAAACTCTCGCCCGCCTCCAATACCGCATGCACGCCACCCAGCGCAATTATGAGCGCGCCCTCAAGGAACTCGGACGCCTGCAACCCGAGCGCCCCGCCGAATTCCCCGCCGCCCCGGTCCAGCCCGTCTCTCTTCCCGCTCCTCTTGGCTTCGTTCCGTCAACCACTCCCCCGCAAGTCGCTCGATCCCCCTTCCGTCCCCTCCCGTCAGCCCGCCCGGCCGCTCCGTCGCCGGCCTGCGCCCCGACTTCGCCCCCACTCCCCGCCGCCTGCCGCCTATGACACCATGTGCGTCCCCATTTGCTGAGTTCACGCCTTTGCTACACTGGTATTTGCCTCCCCGCATAAAACAAATCGCATGAAATTTGGCGTAATTGTCTTTCCCGGAAGCAACTGCGATCACGACGCTTTCTACGCGGTCACTCACAACCTCGCGCAGTCCGCGGAATTCATCTGGCACGACTCCACCTCGCTCGGCGGTGTCGATGCCGTCATCCTCCCCGGCGGCTTCGCTTACGGCGACTATCTGCGATGCGGCGCCATCGCCAAGTTCTCCCCCGTCATGCGGGCCGTTCGCGATTTCGCGGCCTCCGGCGGCCCCGTCTTAGGCATTTGCAACGGCTTCCAGATCCTCGTCGAAGCCGGCTTGCTCCCCGGCGCTCTCATCCGCAATCGCGGCCTCAAGTTCATTTGCCGCGAAGTCCACCTCCGCGCCGCTACCCAGGATTCCATCTTTACCAGCGCCATCCCGCCCGGCCAGGTGCTCCGCCTCCCCATCGCCCACGGCGAAGGCTGCTACTACGCCGACGAGCGCACGCTCGATCAGCTCGAAGACGAAGACCGCGTCCTCTTCCGCTATCTCGACAACCCCAACGGCTCCCTCCGCGATATTGCCGGCGTCCTCAACCGAGAACGCAACGTCATGGGCATGATGCCCCACCCCGAACGCGCCTCCGATCCCCTCATGGGCTCCGCCGACGGCCTCGCCATCTTCCGTTCCGTGCTCCAGGCCAGGACGGTGTCCGCATGACCGTCGCCATCACCCCCGATCTCATTCAGCAGCATCAGTTGACCCCCGGCGAATACGCTAAGATCGTCGCCATCCTGGGCCGCGAACCGTCTTATACCGAGCTCGGCATCTTCAGCGTCATGTGGAGCGAACACTGCTCCTATAAGAGCTCCCGCCGCCATCTCAAGAAGCTCCCCACCACCGGCAGCCGCGTCGTTCAGGGCCCCGGCGAAAATGCCGGCATCGTCGACATCGGCTCCGGCTACGTCATCGCTTTCAAAATCGAGTCGCACAACCACCCCAGCTTCATCGAACCCTTCCAGGGCGCCGCCACCGGCGTCGGCGGCATCCTCCGCGATATCTTTACCATGGGCGCCCGCCCCATCGCCGTCCTCGATTCCCTCCGCTTCGGCCGCCTCGACGACCTGGGGGTGCCCTCTGGGCCGGGGCCCCGCAACCGCCGCATTCTCTCCGGCGTCGTCGCCGGCATCGCCCATTACGGCAATTGCTTCGGCGTCCCCACCATCGGCGGCGAGACCCTCTTTGAGCCCTGCTACGACGGCAACCCCCTCGTCAATGTCTTCGCTCTCGGCATCTGCCGCAAAGAGGATATCTTCTACGCCAAAGCCGCCGGCGTCGGCAACCCCGTCATCTATGTTGGCGCGCGCACCGGCCGCGACGGCATCCACGGCGCGTCCATGGCCAGCGCCGAATTCACCGAAGAGTCCAAGCAGAAGCGCCCCAACGTTCAGGTCGGCGACCCCTTCATGGAGAAACTCCTCCTCGAAGCCTGCCTCGAAGCCATGCGGACCGGCGCTATCGTCGGCATTCAGGACATGGGCGCCGCCGGCCTCACCTGCTCCACCTGCGAAATGGGCTCCCGCGGCGAAGTCGGCATCGAAATCGAACTCGACCGCGTCCCTCAGCGCGCTACCGGCATGACCTCTTATGAGATCATGCTCTCTGAAAGCCAGGAGCGTATGCTCCTCGTCGCCGACAAGGGCCGCCAGGACGAAGTCTTTGCCGTCTTCCGCAAGTGGGGCCTCGAGGCCGCCGAAATCGGCATCGTTACCGGCGATGGCCAACTGCGCGTCCGCCACCACGGCCAAATCGTCGCCGAAATCCCCAACCGCGAGCTCGCCGACGAGGCTCCGCTCTACGACCGCCCCGTCGCTCCCGTCCCTTCAGTCCCCGCGCATGCTTCTTCCTGGCCCGTTACCGGCGATCCTCAGAACGACCTGCCGCGCCTCCTTTCCGCTCCCGATATCTGTTCCAAACGCGCCATCTGGGAGCAGTACGATTACCAGGTCCGCACCAACACCCTCGCCGGCCCCGAACGCGCCGATGCCGCCCTCATCCGCATCAAGGAAACCGGCGGCTCCCTCGCCATTTCCCTCGATGGCAACGGTCGCTACTGCCGCCTCGACCCCCGCCTGGGAGCCATGCTCGCCGTCGCCGAATGCTGCCGCAATCTTTCCGTCGTCGGCGCTACCCCCATCGCCGCCACCAACTGCCTCAACTTCGGCAACCCCGAGCGCCCCGAAATCATGGCGCAACTGGTCGAAGCCGTTGAAGGTATATCGGAAGCTTGCCGCTGTTTCGATACCCCCATTACCGGCGGAAATGTCAGTTTGTATAACGAAACTTTGGGGGAAGGTATCTACCCCACCCCCGTCCTCGGCATTGTCGGACTGCTCCCCACCGGATTTCCCGTCACTATCCCCTTTAAGGTTCCCGGCCGCAGCGTGATCCTGCTCGGCGGCCTCCGCGCCTGCGACGAGTCCCAGTTCGGCGCCACCCAGTACGCCAAGGAAATCCTGCACCAGCTCTGGGGCCTTCCCCCCGCGCTCGATCTCCCCTATGAGCAGCGCGTTCAGCTCGCCATCCGCCGTATCGTCGCCGAAGGTCTCGCCGAATCCGCGCACGATCTCAGCGATGGCGGCCTCGCCGTAGCCCTTGCCGAATGTTGTTTCGGCCCCGCCGAAATCGGCGCCCACGTCGACCTCCCGAGCGACCTTCGCCCCGAGATCCTGCTCTTCCACGAAGCGCCCAGCCGCATCCTGATCTCCACGTCTCAACCCGTACAAGTCGCCGCCATCGCCGAAGCCTTCGAAATCGAGTCCCTTCTGATCGGCGTTACCATAGAGAAGGGCTTGGAAATCCGCCAGCGAACCGTGACGCTCGGCGCCTGGGACATCGCTACTCTGAAATCGCACTACGACACCGCCCTATGACGACACTGCAAAAAAGCGGGACAGACTACTCTGTCCCAAGGCGCCGTCTTTTGCGCCGCCGCGGACAGAGCGGTCTGTCCCCTTTTTTGCCCCGTCCGCAGATTCCCGTGCCGATGTGGCGCAGGTTGTCACGGGTGCCCCCTGGGCGCGGTCCAGGCAAGCCGAAACTCGCCCTGCCTTTCGGTCTACCTCATGCTAGATAAATTCCACGACGAGTGCGGCGTAGTCGCCATTTACGGCCATCCCGAAGCCTCCAAACTGGCCTATCTCGGCCTCTATGCCCTCCAACACCGCGGACAGGAGAGCGCCGGCATCTGCACCACCAACGGCGAGGAGATCTTCACCCATAAGGAGATGGGCCACGTCGCCGACATCTTCACCAGCCCCGTTCTCAAAACCCTCCCCGGCGAAATGGCCATCGGCCACACCCGCTATTCCACCGCCGGCGACACCGTCCTCCTCAACGCCCAGCCGTTCTCCGTCTCCTGCAAGAAGGGCAACGTGGCCGTCGCCCACAACGGCAACATCACCAACGCCACCGAACTCCGCGCCCAACTCACCCGCCAGGGCGCCGTCTTCCAGGCATCCAGCGACACCGAAGTCGTTCTCCACCTCGTCGCCCAGTCCTCCGAACGCACTCTCTCCGGCGCCCTCCGCGACGCCATGCTCCAGCTCGAAGGCGCATTCTCTCTCGTCTTCCTCGCCCAGAACCGCGTCATCGTCGCCCGCGACCCCCACGGCTTCCGGCCCCTCGCCGTCGGCGAAATGGAAGTCTCCGGCGGCCGCAAGTGCTACGTCTTCGCTTCCGAAACCTGCGCCTTCGATCTCATCGGCGCCGTCTACCTCCATGATGTCGATCCCGGCGAAATGGTCATCGTCGGTCCCGAAGGCGTCACCCGCGAACGCTGGGCCCCCGCTCAGGCGCGCGCCCAGTGCGTCTTCGAGCACGTCTACTTCGCCCGTCCCGATTCCCTCGTCTTCGGCCGCCCCGTCGAACTGTCGCGCGAGAACCTCGGCCGTCTCCTCGCCCGCGAATGCCCCGCCGATGCCGATCTCGTCGTCCCCGTTCCCGATTCCGGTGTCGCCGCCGCCATCGGCTACTCCGCCGAATCCGGCCTGCCCTTCCGCCAGGCGCTCATCCGCAACCATTACGTCGGCCGCACCTTCATTGAGCCCAGCCAGGCCATCCGCGATTTCGGAGTCAAGCTCAAGCTCAATCCCGTCCGCTACCTCCTGCAGGGCCAGCGCGTAGTCCTCGTCGACGATTCCATCGTCCGCGGCACCACCAGCCGCAAGATCGTCCGCATGGTCCGCCAGGCCGGCGCGCGCGAAGTGCACCTCCGCATCTCCTGCCCGCCCACCATCTCGCCCTGCTTCTACGGCGTCGATACGCCCACCCGCTCCGAGTTGATCGCCTCCGACCACAACGTCGAAGAGATCCGCCGCTTCGTCGAAGCCGATTCCGTCGGCTATCTGTCCATTGGTTCCCTCCGCATAGCCGTCGAGGACGACCAGCGGCACGAATACTGCTACGCCTGCTACACCGGCAACTATCCCACTGACCTGGTCAACATCGAAGAGCTCACCACCGCCCGCCAGAAACGCCACGCATGATCCTCGACGGAAATTCTCTCACCATCTCCGGCGTCTGCTCGGTCGCCCGCGCCCGCACTGCCGATGTCTCGCTCGCCCCCGGCGCCCTCGCGCGCATCGCCGCATCCCGCGACCTCATCGATCGCCTGGCTTCCGGCGATGCCCCCATCTACGCCGTCAATACCGGTGTCGGCCTGCTCGCCAATGTCCGCATCTCCGGGGCCGATCTCGATCAACTCCAGCGCAACGTCATCCGCTCCCATGCCGTCGGCGTCGGCGACCCGCTCTCCCGCGACGTCGTGCGCGCCATGATGCTCATTCGCGCCAATGTCCTCGCCAAGGGCTTCTCCGGCATTCGCCCCATCGTCGCCCAGCGCCTCTGCGATCTCATCAATCGCGGCGTCACTCCCGTGGTCCCGTCGCAGGGCAGCGTCGGCGCGTCCGGCGATCTCGCCCCGCTCGCTCACATGGCCCTGGTCCTCATCGGCGAGGGCGAAGCCGAATTTCAGGGCGAGATCCTATCCGGCTCCGGCGCCTTGTCGCTCGCCGGTCTCGCCCCCATCGACTTACATGCCAAGGAAGCCGTCAGCCTCATCAACGGCACACAAGCCATGCTGGCCATCGGCTGTCTCGAACTGGAGGCCGCCGAAATCCTGGCTCAGTCCGCCGACGTCATCTGCGCTCTTTCGCTCGATGCCCTGCGCGGATCCTCGCGCGCTTTCGATGAGCGCCTCCACGCCGTGCGCCCCCATCCCGGCCAGTTGGCCGTCGCCGCCCGTCTGCACAGTCTCCTCGAATCGAGCGGCATCCGCCACTCCCACGCCGGCTGCGGCCGCGTGCAGGACGCCTACTCCCTGCGCTGCGCTCCGCAAGTTCACGGCCCCGTCCGCGATGCCCTCACCGAAGCCCGCCGCGTCTTCTCCATCGAGCTCAACTCCGCCACCGACAACCCTCTGGTCTTCGGTGACGAGATCCTTTCCGGCGGTAACTTCCACGGCGAGTCGCTAGCTCTGCAGCTCGATTTCCTGGCCATCGCCCTCACCGCCCTCGCCGGCATCTCCGAGCGCCGCATCGACCGCCTGGTCAATCCCTATCTCAACGAGGAACTCCCCGCCTTCCTCGCCGCCCGCCCCGGCATCGAATCCGGCCTCATGATGGCGCAAGTCACCGCCGCTTCCCTCGTCGCCGAGAACAAGGTGCTGTCCAGCCCCGCCTCCACCGGTTCCATCACCACCAGCGGCAACAAGGAGGATTTCGTCAGCATGGGCATGACCTCCGCCGTCAAGCTGCAGCGCGTGGTCCGCAACACCCGCCTGGTCCTCGCCATCGAAACCCTCGCCGCCGCCCGTGGCCTCGATCTCCTGGCTCCCCTCGAGAGCAGTCCCGAGCTCGAGTCCTGCCGCGCCCGCATCCGCGCCGCATCCCCGCCCATCACCGCCGACCGCCCCTTCTACAAGGACATCCAATCCCTCGACTCCCTGATCGCCACCGGTGCCCTACTCTGACTCGCTTATGTGGGGCGGAAGCAGAACTGTATCCGCCCCGTGCGCGGAGCTTGCCCGCCGATCATTCTGACTGGCCCCTACAGCCCGTGTTCCGTGCCGCAGATGTTGACCGCGATCCCCATCGCCTCAAACATCGCCGCTTTCGCCGCCAGTGCCCGGTTGGCTCCCGCTGCGTCGGGACCGTACGCCACCTGGATGTGATTGGCCTTATGCTTGGCCATCAACTGGTCGCGCGACACCCCGTACGTCACGGCGTGCATCACCGGCCATTGCGGCGTCGTGATGCGCCACCGCCGCTCGGTCTCCTCCTGTGGCAGTGCGATCGCTTTCGCCCTGCCGATATCGGCGTGCAGTCCGCCCCCTTCCACATAGATGCGGCTCCATACGATTTCGCCGGGCTTGCTGATGCCCTTCACCGTCCCGCCGCCCAATCGGAAATACATGGCGGGCTGCCGCTCGCTCACCGCCCCGCGATAGCCGCCGGTCAGATGATTGGGCGGCACCGACCCGGAAATCTCCAGCACCCACACGAATTCGCCGCCGTACGCCTCGCCATAGCGGACGTCGTGCAGCGTCGTCTCCGGATCGAAACCCAGCCTCGTCCAGACGCGGTTGGTCACCAGCGCGTCCAGGCCGGCGCATTCGTCCACTTCGTTGAAATGGGGCAGAGCCTTGCCTTCATACAGCACCCGCCCGTTGCCCGCGGCCGAGACCGGCGGCCGGTCGACGTTGTTGAGCAGCCCTTCCGCCAGGTCCGACGCCGGCGCCAGATCCTTGAGACCCTGCTGATACTGGATGCCGATGATGTCACAGCCGAACTCGTCGGCAATGCGCAGCGCGGCGATGTACATCTTGCACTGCTCCAGAATCTGCGCGTCGGTGAGATCGGTTTCCGGATTGGGACCGGTCTCGAATTTCATGCCTTTAGCGTCCAGCCAGGCGCGCACCGCCTGCGCCTCCGTGTCCGCCACCGCGCGCATCGCGGCGTACAGCGTCGACTGGCTCAGCCGCTCCTTGAAAACGCCGAAGGGCATCAGGTTTTCGTCGGGAATGATGGCGTTGTACATGCCCATGCACCCCTCGTCGAAAATACCCATGATGGCCTTGTCGCGCCGCAGCCGCCCGGCCAGTTCGCGGCCGATCGATTGCGCCTCATCCGGCAGCCGGAAAGCCGCCAGCGGACGCGCGTGCGACGTGTCGTGCTCCACCGTGCCGCTGCGCAGCCATTGCCGCAGGCCGGAGAGGAAAAACTCGTCGGTGAAGTCTTCGCTCCACAACGTGGAGTACGGAACTCCGGCCTTCGTCAGGCAGGCGTTGAGGTTCAACATCCCCACCAGGCCAGGCCATTCGCCGCTCCAGTTCGCCACCGTCAGGATGGGCCCTTTGTGCCCCACCAGGCCCGGCAGGACATGATGGCTGTACTGCCACATGGCCTCGCAAACCACCAGCGGCGCTTTCTCCGGAATATCGCGAAACACCTGATTTCCGTACTTCTGGCTATCGATCAGGCCGTGCTGACGCTCCGGGTCGACGGGATGGCCCCGGACAATGGTGTGGCCTTCGCGGCGGATGGCCTCCATGACAGTCTGTTCTGCTTTTTGCTGCGCGGCCCAGCAACTGCGATTGGCGGACAGCCTCAGGTCGCCGCTAGCGATGAGATATATGGGCTCGGACATGGCTCGTTCCTGTTTGCACCACTATAACGTTAAATTCTAGCACTTTGTTGTCACCAGGCTCGCGTGGAAATACAATACGGACGAACTCCATGTCCAATTATCTTGCCATTGACCTGGGCGCCGAAAGCGGACGCGTGATGCTCGCCACGCTCGACGGAGACCACCTGTCTCTCGAAGAACTCCATCGCTTCGCCAACCAGCCGGTCCACCTGCCCTCGGGCCGTTACTGGGACGCCTTCCGCCTGCACCAGGAAATGGTGGACGGACTCACCCTCGCGGCGCGCCGCAAACTGGCCATCGACGGCATCGGCGTCGACACCTGGGGCGTGGATTACGGCCTCATCGGCAAGGACGGCGGACTGGTCGATTGCCCCCGCTGCTACCGCGACGAGCGCACCAACGGTGTGCCCGAGAAGCTCTTCGCCGTCGTCCCGCGCGCCGAAGTCTTTGCGCGCACCGGCATCCAGATCATGGCCATCAATACCCTCTACCAGCTCTATTCCATGCGGCTGGCCGGGTCGCCCGCCCTGGAATCGGCTGACAAGCTTCTCTTCATGCCCGATCTGTTCCTCTACTGGCTCACCGGCGAGGCGCGCAACGAGGTCTCCATCGCCAGCACCTCCCAATTCTACGACCCTCGCTCGCGCCGTTTCGACACCGCCTTGCTGGACCAACTCGGCATCCCCGCGCGCATTCTCCCCGAGCTCATCGAGCCGGGACAACGCCTCGGAACCCTGCTGCCGCGCCTGGCCGAATCGACTGGCCTGGGAAGCGTCCCCGTCTACGCCACCACCTCCCACGACACCGCATCGGCGGTGGCCGCCGTTCCCGCCGAGGGCGACGACTGGTGCTATGTCAGCTCCGGCACCTGGTCGTTGATGGGCGTGGAGTTGCCGCACCCCGTGATCGACGAGAAATCCGCGGCGCTGAATTACACCAATGAAGCAGGCTTCGGCGGCACCACCCGCCTGTTGAAGAACATCGCCGGTCTCTGGATCCTGCAGGAGTGCCGTCGCGACTGGGCGGCCAAGGGCGAGTCGCACACCTACGCCGAGTTGGCGCAACTGGCCGAGGAAGCCGGACCCGCGCCCTCGCTCATCGATCCCGACGATTTCCTGCAGCCCGGCGACATGCCGCGCCGCATCGTGGACTGGTGCCATACCCATTCGCTCACCCCTCCGGGCACCAAGGGCCAGATCTGCCGCGTCATCCTGGAAAGCCTGGCCGCGCGTTATCGCCAGGTCCTGGACGGCCTGGAGGAATTGATCGGCCGCAAAATCCGCACTATTCACATCGTGGGCGGCGGCTCGCGCAACACGCTCTTGAACCGCTTGGTGGCCGCGGCCACCGGTCGAACCGTGGTAGCCGGCCCCGTCGAAGCCACCGCCGCCGGTAACGTCCTCGTGCAAGCCATCGGCGCCGGCGAAGTGAAAGATCTCGTGGCCGCCCGTGCGATCGTCCGGAAGTCCTTCGAAATCGAGGTTTTCGAGTCCTGACACTTTGACAGGCGAAAGCGCCAGTCCCACCCTGCACCCGGCAGAGTATTACAACTGCCCCAAACCTTCGCGGCCCACGACGTTTTTGGGTGGGGCAGGTCGCCAGACCTGCAGCGGGTTGTTAACCCGCCTTCCGACACGCAGTGCAGATCCCGCCCTGCGCTGCAAGTCAATTCCTTTGGCCGGTGCTCCGCTGCCTTGTAGGTCGCCTGAGCTATTCCGTCAAGCGTTCTTGCTTAAGCTTTTGGAAGCCGTCGGCACCTTGTCACTGGACGTTGGTGGCCAGTAGCCCGGCAAGGGGAGAACGGCTCCTTTCCAATTGTCATCGTAAGGTATTCTGTCTCGCCAGCAGGCATAGAGTACCCGGATCCATTTGAAGACCAAGGCTCCCGTCGTAGGCCTGTATATTGGATTCACTGGTGAAGCGCTCCCGTTGCGTGCCGAAGGCTGCAATCAACCGTGGCTGTAGCTGGACCATCTCCGGGGAGGTGGACAGACAAATGGGCCTCGGGATGGTTGCTGCGTGCCGCCTCGATGCGCTTTTCGAAAGAGCCGATCTCCAACCACTGTGGGCGGCCAATCGTGGCTGCACTCGTGCCTGCAGCCGCCTTTTCAGGCGGCCGCCCCTCACCGGCGCGCCGCCATGTACGCACCCAGCCAGCGCAGGCCGTCCTCGACGCTGTTGAATTCCCCGTCCATCTGCGCTTCGTACGCGGCCTTGACCACCTCGCCGATATGCCGGCCCGCTTTGCCCTCAAAATAGGGCAGCACGTGGCGTCCCAAGAGCAGCGCAGGCGGCGGTGCAGCCTCCACCCGCAGGCTCACCGCCAGGTCGCACATCTTGCGGGCTTCCTCGGGCATTCCAGGCGGTAGCGGCGGACGGCCGGAATGGTCGGCCTCGATCAATCGACCCAGTTGTGTAATGGTCGCCGGCGCCAGTTTCGCGGCCAGACGCCGCACCGTGCGCGGCTGCACTTCGGCATCGTGGAACGCCACGTGCGCCAGATGATTCTCCACCAGCGGAACCACCTTGTCGATGATGTCAGCCTTCATCCCGAGGCTCTCCAGGAACGACCGCGCCAACGGCCCGCCAGCCTTCTCATGTCCATACGACGTCCATCGCGGGCGGCCGCCTTTCTCCCGCAATTCGGTGACGTCCGGCTTGGCGAAATCGTGCGTCAACGCGCTGAACAGCAGCACGCACCGCTCGTCGCCCTCCAGCCCGTCGCGCGCCGCGATGGCTGCCGCGGCGTCCACCACGTGCATCGTATGGACCGCGACATCGCCTTCCGGGTGCCACTCCGGATCCTGCGGCACGCCCCGCAGCCGCTCCAACAACGGAAAGTGCGTGAGCCAGCCGGCGGCGGCCAGGTAGTCGACGATCTTTCCCGGACGGCGGGATTTCAGCGCCCACTTGCTGAACTCCTCGCACACCCGCTCCTTGGGCAGCGTCCCGAACTCATCCACCATGGCCTGGCACATCTCCGCGGTCGCCGGGTCCAGCGTCATGTCGAAGCGGCAGGCGAATTGCATCCCCCGCAAGACGCGAAGCGGATCTTCGCGGAACGCGCCACTGGTGGCGCGCAGTCTGCGGCTCCGCAGGTCGGCGCGGCCGCCGAAGTAATCGTGCAGTTCGCCTTTGAGCGGGTCGTAGGCCAGCGCATTGATGGTGAAGTCGCGGCGCGAGGCCGCGTCCCTCGGGGAAATGCCCGCATCGAACGTGGAAAGAAAGTCGCGATGCCCAATGCCGATCTTGTGGTCACGCCGCGGCACGCTGAAATCCCACTGGTCACCTTCGGTGTGGGTGAATTTGACAACTCCGAAGGCGCGCCCCACCAGGTCCACGCGGCCGCGCCGGCCCAGGAAGTCGGACAGTTCTTCGTAGGTAATGGCGTATACCTCGAGGTCGATGTCCTTGGGCGCGACTCGCAGCAGCGCATCCCGCACCGCGCCGCCTACGATGAGCGCGGGGTAGCCGGCGTCGGCCAGATCGCGGGTTAGGGCAAGCAGGGGCGCGGCCACCGGAACCAGGTCCGGCATGACGGCGATCTCGTTCTGAGGCTGGTTGGGCATCGGTCCGCAAGACCATGGTACACGGGCCGCGCCGGGTTTACTTCACGGACCGCGCCTGCGACAATCGGGAGCGTCGCCATGCCTCCTCTGCATTACAGCTATTGGCTGGCCCCGCTGCTGATCGCGCTGCTCCTTCTCGCCATCGTCAGGCTTCTCCGCGCCCCGGCGGTGCGCGCCATCTACCGCGACAAGTTTCCCGAGACGTCCCGCGAGCGGCTCTTCCTGGCGGCGCTGGGCTTTTTCGTGGCGGTGGCTGTAGTCCGGCTGCTGACGTTCCTCATCCACCGGGAAATCGGCCCGTTTCACGATATCCAGATGAAGGGACGCCACATTCACCACCTGGTCTGGGGCATTCTGCTGTTGCTGCTCACCGGCTACGGCTGGCTGCTGCAGGCCGGCACCGGCGACCGTGGCTCGCACACCTGGGTGGGCCGTGTCATGTCCATGGCGTACGGCGTGGGAGCCGCGCTCACGCTCGATGAATTCGCCCTATGGCTCAACCTGCGCGATGTCTATTGGGAGCGCGAGGGCCGCGAGAGTTTCGAAGCGCTGGCGCTCTTTGCCGCCGCCCTGGCCATTGCCGCTTTGGGCGGACGGTTCTTTGGCGCAGCCGCCCGCACACTGGTCCAACGCAAACGCGCGCGGAAATAGTTCTCCCTTCCTTCGGACGGATCACCGCCGGCGCCTTCTATCCCGGCATTTCCGTCCAGAATACCGGATCCCTCCGCAGGCGCTCCAGTAGTCTCCTCGTGCCTGCATACTTTGCGTCGAGGAACATCCCCATGCTGGTCAATTGATGCGCGTCCGACAGGGGCGGACCGCCGAACTGGTGTGAGATCTGCATGACCACCCGCCATGCTTCTTCAAAGCCGATCTTACCGCCGGCATTCGAAACCTGCGGAAACGGGCGCTGTCCCACTTGCTTACCGCTCGGTGTGGTCAGCCGCACCTGGCCAATCCGTTCCTCCTTGGGAGCCTTGGGGGCGCGGTTATCGGTCAACGCCGCGTAGATCGGCTCGATCGCCGCGGGCGGAATGACTTTCTGCGCCTGCGACACCTGGAAGCAGGCGGTCACGAAGGCGCAGCAGGTGGTGCCCCGATTGGCGCTGAAAGGACGGCTACCGCTGTTTCTGGCCCACTTGAAGACTCGATAGAGCGCGTCATATCCGAATTCCAGCAAGGCCGGATTATTGGATGCCTCGGTAACCCCAACCACTCGGGCCTCGTTGATGATTTTGTTTTCCGGGCGGAGACTGGAGGAGAACGGTGTCTTGGATTTGGTGGCCCACATTTCCGCCAATACTGCCGCACGCGCGGCGACATCGGGATGTGCACGGAAGCGGACCGGCGGGTGGCCTTCATCCATAACATCGTCCAGGTCGTCCACACAAACTCCGGACATCGGATCCGCGTGGACGACCTTCGAGTCGCTGATCGCCATGGCGGTGTGGCCGGTGTTCCCCACGTCTTCAATATGAAACATGAGTAGCTCGCCAGCTTGAATCGGCATTGCGCGCAACCATATCATAAACATTTCTTTTAAGCGAGAAGATTCCGGGGACGGGAATTGACAACCTCGGAAATGACGTGACAACATGGAGGCCGCCATGGCAAATCGCTCCGTTTTCTTGGCAACCCTTGGCTGTATCGCCGCGGGATGCATCAATGCCGGTCTAGCCCAAACCACCAACTCCGCCGCGCTATCGCAGGCGGAGACTCCGGTGCCGGCATTCGAGGTCGCCACCATCACGCCCAGCGACCCAACGGCGCGCAATGCCTGCTTCATCCAAGGCCAGCCCGGCGGACAGACTTTCGTGGGGCGCTGTGTCTCGCTACGCCTCTTGATCAAGTACTCCTACAAAATCACCGATAGTCAACTGGCCGGCGGACCAGAATGGCTGGATACGGAATTCTACGATTTTGAAGCCAAGGCCGATCATTCCCTCAACCGCGCAGAACTTCCGCCCTTGTTTCAGGCGCTGCTCACCGACCGGTTCAAACTGCAATTTCATCGCGAAACGCGCACCCTACCCGCCCTGATTCTCTCGATGGACAAGTCCGCAAGCAAAATGAAAGCGCATGACGGCCCCGATGAGTGGGTGATTCCGATTATGGGCGCCGGAGCCGAATCGGCGGCGAGGACTCCCCGATTCAAAGGCACGCGCTGCGCCATGTCGTACTTGAGCTGGTGGATCGGTCAACGTGAGAATCGGCCCGTCCTCGACAAGACGGGCTTGGCTGGCTTCTGGGATTTTATGCTGGAGTTCGTGCCGGATGGCCTCGGCGACGGACGAAAAGGCCCCAGCGGCGAGCCCCTGCCTCCCATCGACGGTCCCACTCTGACCACTGCTCTGCGCGAGCAACTGGGATTGAAGCTGGAA
>Ga0181529_10000543_pt1 | contig 54395 bp, 42 predicted proteins | sample PEATcosm2014_Bin_36_FD_119763 | JGI IMG/M metagenome (GOLD analysis project Ga0181529, IMG submission 119763) | Peatland microbial communities from MTU Mesocosm Facility, Houghton, MI, USA - PEATcosm2014_Bin10_30_metaG | ecosystem: Environmental > Terrestrial > Soil > Wetlands > Peat | place...
CTGCGAGGGGATTGCCTGGCCGTTCTGCGCCACCAGATGGCTGTCCGGGAATTTCACGCCGACCCAATCGGGCGCGGAATCCACGTAGGTCTGGACGATCACTTTCAGGCCGGCTTCCTCGGCCAGTTTGAGCATGAGGTCGAGCGGCTCCAGATGATATTCGCCCTGGCGAGGCTCGCCGGCAGTCCACTCCACCCAGGTGCGGACGGTGTTGAACCCAAGCGCTTTGATACGGCCCAGGTCCTTGCGCCAGAGGGCGGCCGACGCCGGTGTTACGGGCTCGAGCATAGGCGCGCGGGCCTTGCCGCCGGCATACCAGACGGACACCGGCAGAAACGTGTCGGCGGGCGGCGCGGCCTGGGAAACTCCGCGCAGCGACAGCAGGAGGATGAAGATGGAAGCGAATCTCATGGGAGTGATGATGTTATGGTAACCACTAAAAACGATGAAAGGTCCAGGCCGGAGTTGCCCGGCCCGGACCTTGGGGTGAAGCGATGCCTGGTTGTGCCGGGCGTCAGAACAAAAGCTGAAACGCCATTTGCATTTCCCGAACGTGCGCCGGGCTGGTAGTGGAGGTAACTACGCCGAAGGTGGAAGAGCCAAACGTTCTGCCAGGCACTTCGAAGCTGGGCGTATTGGTGAGGTTGAAGACTTCCGCGCGGAACTGAAGCTTCAACTTATCCTTAATGGGGAAGTACTTGAAGATGGACCCATCGATGTTGAACAGGCCGGGGGCGTTGATCCCGTTGAGGGTGCGTGTGGAGTTGCCCAGGGTGAACGACGCCGGCTGCGAAAAGGCCGACGTGTTGAACCACTGACTCAAGTTCTGGTTGGCCGGTGTAATGCTGGCTCCGGGGACCACGTTCGGACGGTCGCCGCCGCCGGTGATGGTAGCCGCGATGGCGATGGGCCGGCCGCTCTGCATGGTATTGATGGCGTTCATCTGCCAGCCTCCCGCGATGTACTTGAGGGCGGTGTTGGCGGGATGATACGGGATCTCCCAGGTGCCGGTGATGATGAGGCGCTGCGGCTGGTCCTGATAGCTGCGGGACCGCTCGCCACGGAGGTTGTTGTAGTCCTGCACGGAGGTTCCGGGGACGGCGCCGGTGCGGCCCGTGCCGGGAACGTCGTCAATCAGCTTGGAGAAGACGTAGCTACCCAGCACCGAGAAGCCCTTCGAGAAACGCTTCTCCACCTTGAAGGTGAGTCCATTGTAGATGGAGTCGCCGATGTAGGCATTGCTGGATACGCCGGTATATTGCGGGTAAGGCAACAGACTCTGCCTCAAAGTGATGGTCTGGGCGGCCAGAGTCCCGGTGGAGATCAGGCCGTAGAACGGATTCTTCACGGTGCTGGTGAGTTGCGAACCAAGCGAGAGATACTGCTGGAAGTTCAACTGATCGATCGATTGTCCCATGGTGATGTGGGTGCCCTTGTTGCCCACCCAGCCGAGTTCGAACAGCCAGTTGTTCCAGGGTTCGCGCTGCACCGTCAGGTTCCACTGCTGGGAGTAACCGCGATGCAGATTGCGCCACGGCCCGACGCTGGCCGATTGACCCACCAGTGTCATCAGTCCGAGCGAGGTACCGGTCGGCATGACGAGTCCGGTGGGGAACGGATCGGCGAAGGAGTTGGTGGGGTAGATGCCGGCGCTGTTGACCGACGCAACCATCGATGTGCTGGTGGAGAAACCCGCGCCGCTAGCCGTGCCGCCAGGGCCGAATGTCGGCACGTAGCTAATGCCGTATCCGCCGCGGACTACCGATTTGGGATCGAACTGCCAGGCGAAACCGATGCGCGGGCCGAAGTTCTTGTTGCTGACATCGGTGATACCCTTTGGGGTGCCATTGGTCTCGGGGAAGATGTAGCCGCCCTTCAGGTTCGGCAGGCCGGCTGCGGAAGCCAGGGGACTTGTCACGGTGGTATCGAAATCCGGGAAAATGTCGCGCCGTTCCTTCACCGGTCCTTCCCGTTCCCATCGCATGCCGAGGTTCAGGGTGAGCGTCTTGTTCACCTTCCAATCGTCCTGCACGAAGGCCGCGGAGTAGTTCATGCTGTCCGACGTATCGGTGGTAATTCCAACGGAGCCACTGGTCGGGTCGGCCACCAGGAAGGTTGCCAGGCCATAGCCGCCCAGCGTGGTGGAGGTCAGGGGATCGGGCCCTTGCGTAAACGTGCGGCCGAAGGAGTAGGCGCCCGAACTGTTCGAAGTGCCATAATCGCTGCGGCGGTAGAGGCGCTGCTCGAAGCCGGTCTTGATGCTGTGCGAGTGGTAAATCTTGGTGACGGTAGCGTTGGCGGTGCCGGTGCTCACCGGGTTACCGGTGGTGTCGGGGTAGCCCAGCGAACCGATGTCGGTAATGCTGATGGACGGGAAGCCGTCGCCGCGCCTGCCCTGCTGAATCATGTTCGCATAGTGCTGCGAGAAGCCCAGCGAGGAGACCGCGAAATTGGTGGTCGTGGAGACAATCTGCTCATGCTCGCGGTTGATGCCGAAACGGGCATCCAGCAGCAGCGTTGGCCTGATGGAATCGGTGTACTCTACCCATCCGGACTTGCGCGGTTCCAGAACGTGGTAGCCGTTGGGATCGGCGATGTTCTTGAAGTAATTTGCGTTGGCGCGGTCCAGATAGTCGTGGCTGGCACGGCCGCTCAGCCGTTTGGTGGGGCTCAGGTTATAGTCGATCTTGAGACCCTCGTCGTCCTTGTTGGTTGCCGTGGACGCGTTGAGGTACGTGTTCTGCGCGCCGGAGCAGGCCAGGCCGGGCATGTTGGGAGTCGAATAGTACTTGAGGATGGACGTGGCGATCGGACTGATCGATGCGGTCGGAATCTTATTGCCCGGATAGGGATCGCGCAGGTAGGCGCCGGCCAGGTTGGGGTTCGCGCGAGTGGTCGCCGGATCGTAAACCACTACCTGGCTGCAGTTCCCGCTGACACTGGCGTAGGTGCCCGAAAAATCGCCCGCTCGCTGCAGCGAGGTAGGCGAAGTAATGGTCTCCTGGGCGAAGCGCCGCTCGCGGAAGTCTTCGAGGTTGAGGAAGAAGAACAGCTTATCTTTCTTGATGGCTCCGCCGAATGTGCCGCCGAAGATGTTGTAGTGCAGCGGCGCCCGTCCGGTGCTGGCCGCGCCGGCGGCGTTGGCGAAGAAATCGGCCGAGTTAAAGAGCGTATTGCGGACGTACTCGAACGCGTTGCCGTGGTAGGAGTTGGTGCCGGACTTGCTGATCATGGAGATCACCCCGCCGCCGCTGCGTCCGTATTCGGCGGACATGTTGTTGCTGATTACCTTGAACTCCTGTGTAGCGTCGGTGGGAAGGAACGACATCAAGCCGTAATCGGTCATTTTTTCCGCGGAGATGCCATCCACGAGAAAGGCATTGTTGAGCGGAGTGCTGCCTGCGATGACGATCTGGCCCATGCTCCAGGTGGAATAGACCTCGGCGCCGAAATTGCCGTATCCGTGTACCGTGGGGACAAGGACGGCGAGCGCGCTGACGTTCCTGCCGAGCACCGGCAGTTCGGCTACGGAACGATTGGTGATGGTGGTCCCAACCGAAGACGTGTTGGGGTCGAGCAGCGGAGTGCCCCCGCTCACTTCGACGGTCTCAGTGGTGGCGCCTACGGCGAGCGTGATGGGCACGCCCAGCGAACGGTTGACTTCAACGATGATGCCTTCGCGCCGCAGAGTCTTGAATCCCTTGTGCGAAACTTCGATGGAATAGACTCCCGGCGGCAGCAGCAGGAACTGATAGTTTCCGACGTGGTCGGTCGATGTGGTGGACACGCTTGCCGTGTTGGTGTTCGTAAGTTTCACCTCCACGGCCGGCATAACGGCGCCGGAAGTGTCTGTAACGGCTCCGGAAATGGAACCTGTGGTTTGCTGTGCCAACGCGGGCATTAGCCATAGAACGGTGAAGGCCAGCGCCAGTACCGGGGCGCCCCGCCTGTTTCTGATGGACTTTATAATGAACGACGTCATGCTAGCTTTCTCCCTAAAGGTAGAGCGGTACGGATACTTCGTTTTCAACTCGTGTGGCCCCGAAGTACCCGACTGCAACGAGTCGGCAAGTGGCGATGCTGTATTCCGAACAGCTCACGCAAAGACCCTTCTTGACAACACTAGGAAGATTATGTCTTTATAAAGGTACGATGTCAATGGCTACGGTCAACAAAGATCTGCCAATTCCGCTCTACCATCAACTCAAGTGCGCCCTGATGGCTTCCATCGATTCAGGGCAGTGGCAACCGGGTCAACAGCTTCCGACGGAAGATAAGCTGGCCGAGAATTTCGGGGTCAGCAAGATCACCGTGCGGCAGGCGCTCCACGATCTGGTGGACCTCGGCTACGTTCGCCGCGAACGCGGGCGCGGGACCTTTGTTTCCAAGCCCAAATTCGACCAGGGGCCGCGTGAATTGATGAGTTTCACGCAGGAAATGCAACGCCATCATCTGACAGCCGGTTCCCGGGTTATCGATTGCTCTACCCTGGAAGCCGATCAGCGCGTGGCCGAAGCTCTCCAGTTGCGACCGGGCGATCCGGTATTTGTGCTCAAGCGACTGCGGGTTGCCGATGGCGAGCCGATGGGAATCCAGACCGCGCACATCCCGCAGGCGATGGTGCCCGGGCTGGCCGCCGATAGCCTGGAAAATATCTCACTTTATGAGATTATACAGATTAGGTATGGCCTGCAGCCAGCCAAGGCGCGCGAGACCTATTTCGCCATCCCGGCGGAGGCGGCGACCGCCGAATTGCTGGACATTCCCACTGGCTGGCCGGTCTTTTCCGTGGAGCGCGTGACTTATCTCTCGACCGGCAAGCCTTTCGAGTACGTACAAAGCATGATGCGCGGCGACCGCTACAACATCATCCTCGAACTGATTGCCAATCGCGTTCCGCAAGCCACACGGGAAGGCGGCACGCAATGAGGCCGGAGCGCAGATGAAGCAGGTGCTCGCGGTTGACCTGGGCGGCACCAAGACAGCCATGGCCCTGGTGGACCCCGCGGGGAAACTTTCCGGCAAGCGGAAAACCCCGGCGGCGCCGTTCGACGCCACCATTCGGCAGATTGTGAGCGAGTGTGCCGAATGCGGCCCGGATGCGATCGCGGCCGTCGGCGTGATTGTCCCGGGAATTTACGAACCCGGCACCGGCAACGCCTGGGCGCCCAATCTCTGGGGACCCGACTTCCAACCGTTGCGGGCCGCCCTGGAACGCCAGCTCAATGTTCCCGTCGCCATCGGCAGCGACCGTTCGGGAAGCGTACTGGCGGAGCAATGGCTAGGCGTAGCGCGCGGAAAGAGGCATGTACTGTTCGTGGCCGTCGGGACGGGGATCGGCGTGGGGATTGTCTGCGACGGACGGCCGGTTGAAGGCGCTCATGGAATCGCTGGCGCCGCGGGATGGATGGTAGTGGGCAGCCCATGGAAGCCCGAATTCGCCGCATGCGGCGGCTGGGAATCGCAAGCCGCGGGCCCGGCGCTGGCGCGTCTCGGAGGTATGGAATCGGCCGAGGCTGTAGTCGCCGCCGCGCGTGCCGGCGACCGCCACGCTTTGGAAGCGGTGACGCAGGTCGCCGATTCGCTGGCCCTGGGCATTGCGGGATTGGTCAGTGTCCTCGATCCGGAAATCGTAGTTCTTGGCGGCGGGCTAATGCAGGCCGGCGACCTGATGCTGGATCGAATCCGGCGCCAGACCCTCTGTTGGACACAGCCGATTGCCGGCAAGGTGGTGCGCGTGGAGAAGACCGCTCTCGGCGAAGATGCCGGGTTGTTGGGCGCCGCGCGTCTCGCCTGGTTGCACCTGGGATTGTAGATTGGAGACGGAACTCATGTCAGCACAAACATACTATAAGGAAATCAGCGGCGTGCTCGCCGCCATTCACGACCGGCAGCGGGCCGGGCTGGAACAAGCCGGCGAACTACTGGCCACCGCCATCGCCGCCGGCAAGCGGGCTTACCTTTTCGGAAGCGGCCACTCCGTGCTTCCGGTCATGGACATCTTTCCCCGGTACGGGAGCTTCGTCGGATTCTTTCCGCTCTACGACCCACGGCTGATGTGGCACAACGTCGTCGGCGCCGGGGGGGCGCGTGAGTTGCTTTGGCTGGAGCGTCGCGAGGGCTACATCGCCAATTTCCTGCAAAGCTTTGCGCTCGCTCCCGGCGATTGCATGATCGTGTTCTCCCACGGCGGGATGAACGCCGCGCCGATTGAAGCGGCCCTCTACGCCAAGCAGAGAGGCCTCACGGTGATCACGGTATCCTCCATGAGTAACGCGGCCGTCGCCAAGTCCCCGCATTCGAGCGGCAAGTGCCTCAGCGACGTGGCCGACATCGCGCTGGACAACTGCGTACCACCCGAGGACGCGCTCGTGGACATCGGCTATCCGGAAAAAATCGGCGCCGGTTCCACTATGGCGGTGATCTTCATCGCCATGTCGCTGGTAGCCGAAACGGGCGCCCGCCTCAAGGCTAAGGGCATCAAGCCTCACACCTTCGTTTCTCCCAATGTTCCCGGAGTGAGCAAGGACCACAACCTGCGCGTGTTCGACGCCTACACCGAAAAGCTGTTTGAGCGGTCGCCCATCGACTATGCCAAGGTCTGATGTCCGCCGCGTTCCCCTATTGAGCGGCGCCGCATACGCGGGTATGTTCGTGTTCGGCATCGTGATGGCGCTATTGGGCGCCATCCTGCCGTCGCTGGCGGGCCGCCTGCAATTCGCCACACAGGACATCGGCACGCTGTTTCTGGCGATGAACGGAGCGATGCTGGCGGCTAGCCTTGTGCTGGGTGTGGCGATGGACCGCTTCGGCATGAAACTCCCGCTGGTGCTGGGGCCTCTGCTGGTGGCCGCGGCGCTGGTCATCGTGTATCGCGCCACAGCTTTCTCTTCATTGCTGCCGGCGGTGGTGCTGCTGGGCATCGGCGGCGGCGCGCTGAATGGAGCCACCAACACGCTGGTCGCCGACTTGCATGACGACCCCAGGCGCAAGAGCGCGGCGCTCAACCTGCTCGGGGTATTCTTCGGATTCGGGGCGCTGTTTCTGCCCTTCGCGATCGGCGCTTTGCTGGCGAGTCTTTCGGTGGGTCCGCTGCTGATTGTGGCGGCGGCGCTCTGTGCCATCGTCGGCGGTTTCGCTTCCACGCTGCTCTTTCCCGCTCCCAAGCAGCGCCATGCGCTCCCGGTGGCGGAAATGCCGCGGTTCCTGCGATCGCCCATGGTCCTGGTATTTGCGGCGCTGCTGTTTTTCGAATCGGGAGTGGAGTTCACGTTGGGCGGATTCATCTCCACTTATTTGACGCATGACCTGGCAGTATCCTCGGTATCCGCGGCGTCGTGGATTCTGGCGGGCTACTGGGCTTCCATCATGCTGTCGCGCGCCGTGCTGAGTCGTGTGGCGCTGGGATCCAATCCGCACCGCACGCTGGCATTTTGCGCGCTGGGCGCGTGCGTGGGGGCGGCGCTGGCCGCGTTCGCCCATTCTCCGGCGATGGCGACCTTCGCTATCGTTCTGTGCGGCTGGTCGCTGGCGGGTATTTATCCTACCGCGCTGGGCATTGCAGGGGACCGCTTCAAAGCGCATTCGGGAACGGTGTTCGGTATCCTGTTCGCTGTCGCGCTGGCGGGCGGAATGATTCTACCCTGGCTGGCGGGCCAGATCGGCGGGAGCGCCAGTTTGCGCTGGGTGTTTGGAATGATCGCGGCCGCGTTCGCCGTCATACTCGCACTGAGCCGCGTGGCAGCGAGTATCGACCGCGACCGAATCGCCATCGAACCCGTCTGAACTCATGCCGGATCTATCGAACATGGCAAGTGGCTGCGCGTCGCGCACTGCAAGGCAAGCCGGGTCGTCGAACGCTGTCCGGATCGAATTCACGTCCGTCATCACAGGCGTTAGTGAATCGGTTGGCGGCGAAGGCGTGCAGGATGTTATCGCACCGGGGTTGATCGATCTGCAGGTGAATGGGTTTGCTGGAGTGGACTTCAATGACCCCACGATCGCGCCCGAGGATCTCGCGGGATCGGTTCAGCGCCTGTTTGAGACCGGAGTCACCAGGTTCCTTCCCACCGTTGTCACCGGGCCGCGGGAGCGGATCACCGGAGCGCTGCGCAACCTGAGTGCGGCCAAACAGGAGTTTCGGCGAAGCGGCCTGCCCGCGGCGGACGCCATTGCCGGGTTCCACGTAGAGGGTCCGCACATTTCGCCCGAGGACGGACCGCGCGGCGCGCATCCGCGGCAGCACGTCCGGCCGCCCGATATCGAAGAGTTCCACCGCTGGCAGGAAGCCGCCGGTGGCGAAATTCGCCTGGTTACGCTCTCGCCTGAATACCCCGAAGCGCCGCGCTACATCGCAGCGCTGGTGGATGCCGGCGTGGTGGCCGGCATTGGACACACAGGTGCCAATCTCCAACAGATTCACGCCGCGGTGGACGCGGGCGCGACCATGTCTACGCATCTGGGGAACGGGACGCATCCCCTGCTCCACAAGACCTCGAACTACATCTGGGATCAATTGGCGGAAGACCGCCTGACGGCCAGCTTCATCGCGGACGGCATCCATTTGCCTCGAAACTTCCTGGCGGCGGCGATCCGCTGCAAGGGCCCGAACCGCTCGGTCCTGGTGACGGACGCACTGATGGTCGCCATGTGCCCGCCGGGATTTTATCAAGTGGGAGAAATCCCGGTGGAACTCACTCCGGATAACCACGCGGTGGTCCGCGGCACCACGCGGCTTGCCGGTTCCGGCTTAACTATGGACCGTGCCGTGGCCAACTGCGTACGATTGACCGGGGTCTCGCTCGGCGCCGCACTGGCAATGGCTACGGTGAATCCCGCACGCGCAGCCCGCATCGCCGGACGGCAAAACGGTCTGGTGTTGGGCGAAATCGCCGACATGGTTCGTTTTCGCTGGGACGAATCCGCCCGGTCGCTCACCGTGCTGGAGACCATCGTCGCCGGCAAGGCAGCGTACCAGGCTCAGTAGGCGGAAAGCTTCATCGGCGTTCGCGATCCGGCCGCGACGGCTACTGCCGCTTTAGTCGCGTTGCGGCAGCGGTACGCCCGCTCCTCGCTCTCTGTCGTCAATTCGCGGCCCGGTCGAGCAACCGCCTGGATTGAGCCGGGGCCGGAGAAATTGCGTGTGCCACGGCCATCGACCCTGCCCGGCCGGCACTGGCGCACGAAACGGGGCATACAAATTACTTTGGCTTCTGCATTCTGACCTTGGAGCACTTCGGGCATTTCCACTTGCGCTGCTTGTGGAAGATGTGCCCCGTGGTCTCTTTCATCGGGACTTTACACCTTCGACATGTCACGTGCACTCCAGCATCGCACGGAATCCCGCCTCCCCGGCTGGAAAATGCAGAGTTGCTCGCCACCAGCGACCCGCGAGCACGCGAGGCGGCCGAGGAACTCCGCTGCGGATTCCTTCTCTCACCCGTCGTCACCGGTCGCATCGGGCTCTCGATCCGCCTCCTTCGGAGCGGGGACGCTAGTGTCCCGCCCCGGCGACCGTTCGCAGATTCAATACGGCGCTCTGCAACCCTGGCGATTCCGCGGTCAGCTTCACCGCTCCCGCCTTTCCTTTCACGGCGCGAACGATTGCCAGTACGCGGCCGTTGAAGGCGGCTCGCTCGTGGCTGGGGAACGGTTCGAAGGACGTGGAATCTCCGTTGTCGGTAGCCACGATTTCCGCCGGACCCTCGATCGAGAACCGGACCCGCCGATCCGATTGCGGCACGGGAACGCCTTGCCGATCGGTGACGGTCACCGTGACGAACGACAGGTCGAGTCCGTCGTTGCGTATCGCCGTGGAGTCGGCGGAGATAGACAGGCTCGCGGGAGCTTCGGCCGTGCGCACCTGGTCGGTGGCCCACTGCTTCCCGTTCTTGTACGCGATCACTTTCAGTCCGCCGGGCTCGTAAAGCACGTTGTCCCAGCGCAAGCGGTACTCGAAGTCCGGCTTCTTTTTCCGCCCGAGCGATTTGCCGTTCAGGAACAGTTCGGCTTCGTCGCCGGAGGTGAAGACGTGCACCGGCGTAACCTGCCCCGCGCGGTCCGGCCAGGTCCAATGCGGCAGAATGTGAGCCATGGGCAAGTCCGGCCGCCACACGGATTGATACAGGAAGAAACGATCCTTTTTGAACCCGGCCAGGTCGATGATGCCGTAATAGGAACTGCGGCTCGCGGAGTACGGGCTCGGCTCGCCCAGGTAATCCCAACCGCTCCACACGAACTGGCCGGCAACGTAGGGATGGCGCTCGAGAGTAGCAAACACCTTGTCGGCGGAAGATCCGAAATCGGCGGCACACAATTCGTAGGCGCTCACCTGCCGCCGCTTCGAATCGCCGCCGGAACCGTCGCGCACGCGAGCGCTGCTCTCCCCGGTCACCGGGAACAGGTATTCACCGCGACTGCTAAGAGCGGCTGCAGCCTCACTGCCGAGGATAGTTCTGGACGGAAACTTCTCGTGAAACGCCGGATACTGCGGAGGTTTATCGCGAACCCCTTCACCCTGGTAGTTGAGAGCGATGACGTCGGTGGCCGCGGCGAAAGGCGAGTCCGGCTTGGCAGAGTTCATCGACGCGGTAGCCGGCCGCGTCGGGTCTTCTTCGTGAGCGATGGCGACGAGCTTCCTCGCCAGTTCGGCGCCCCGCTCCGCGGTATCCTGCTCGCCGACCTCGTTGCCGACGCTCCATAGGATCACGGACGGGCTGTTCCGGTCGCGGCGGATGAAGGCGCGCAGGTCCTGCTCGTGCCAGTCGTCGAAGATCAGGTGGAAATCGAACGGCGTCTTCTGGCGTTGCCAGGCGTCGAAGATTTCATCCATCACCAGGAAGCCCATGCGGTCCGTCAATTCCAACAGTTCGGGCGCCGGAGGATTGTGGGACGTGCGGATCGAGTTGCAGCCCATCTCGCGCAGCATTTCCAGTTGCCGTTCAGCGGCGCGCCGGTTAAACGCGGCGCCCAGTGCGCCCAGGTCGTGGTGATTGTTGACCCCGTTGATCCGGATGCGCTCGCCGTTCACGTAGACTCCGTCGGACTTGAACTCGACGCTACGCACACCGAAGACCGTTTCGTAGCGGTCTACGGGCTTTCCTTTTTCGAAAATGGTGGTCATGGCCACGTAGCGGTTGGGCTGCTGTTGCGGCGGCGGTCCCCAGAGCCGGGGCTTGTCCAGCACAGCGGTAGCTCGAAGGGAACCGGTACTTCCCGCAGCGATCGAAGCATGAACTGGCGACAGCGAGGCCACCGGCTTGGCGCCTCGGGTCCCCGCTGCGTCCAGCGCATAAATGTCGGTGGATGCGGAGACGTCGGCGGAACTGCGAGAGTCGTTCTCCACGGTGAGTTCCAGATCCACGGTGGCGGAGGCGGCGGAAACCTTGCTTGTCGCGATGAAGGAGCCCCAGGCGGCAACATGAACCGGCTGGGTCTCGACCAACCACACGTTGCGGTAGAGCCCCGCGCCCGGATACCAGCGTGAAAAGTTCGGCGGATTATCGAGCCGAATGGCAAGCTGGTTGGAGCCGCCCGGCGTCAGATAAGGCGTAATGTCCAAGGACCAGGAGGCGTAGCCGTAGGGCCAGCCACCGGCGAGCTTCCCGTTCACCCACACCTCGGCGTAAGACATTGCGCCTTCCACTTCCAGAAAAACGGACCGGCCGGCGTCGGCGGCAGGGATGTCCAGTTTCCGCCGGTACCAGCCGATGCCCGCACTGGGTAGCCGGCCCATGCCGCCGTTCCCGCCGCTGGCAAACGGCCCCTCGATGGCCCAATCGTGCGGCAGATCCACCTGGCGCCAGGAGCTGTCGTCGAATGCCGGCTGGGTGTAAGGCACGTCGGCGCCGGGGCTTCCCTCCGGGCGAACACTGCGCCGCTGCGCGTCCTTCAGAAAGCGATTCCCGGTGGGAAGAATGTAGGGCTTCAGCACGGGGTGTGACGCTGGCCCAATCTTTTCTGCCGCCTCGGTGAATTCGGCCGGCCGCTCGATGAAGGCGACGCCCCTCCCTTCCGGGCGGACATCGTACAAGAGCAGGCGCGAATCGACGCCGGCCGGGTCTCCTTTGGTGAAACGCCAACCGGAGTTGATCGGCGTGCGCTCACGAAGCTGGCCGTTGTTTTCGGCGGCCGGAACCGGGCCGGGGGCCTCCCGGTCTGCGCCGAGCGAAACAAAAGAACAGAGCACCAGGGAGCAGACGATGCTCTGGACGCGACGTATGGGGTAAGAGTAGTTCATTTAGAATCCGAGGGGGCGATCCACTTGCCACCCGGAGCGAACTACAATCTTGATCGAGGCGAGCAACGGGTACAAGTACTCCCACGGTTGCGATTGCAGGTTCGGCAGGTTACGAATCGCGGCTTGCCCGGACGAACGCGCTGTTATAAGAACGAGATAGAGGTTAACGTTGCTATCGTAGCCGATCTCGGTTGAAGAGAAGCGACAAGCCTTGGAGGGGGCGTTTCCTGGCGCCTCGTTCTGGCGATTGAGAATGCCGCGTTTTCACTCTCGGCTCTCTTCACGGCGCAAACGGAGCACATAAAAGGAAAAAGTATGCGGCATTGGGTTGCCAACCTGCCCCGCATAAGTCGGATGGCGTACGGGTTGGCCCCGGGCGCTATCCCGCCACGCGCTCGAAGAACTCCAGGTATCGCGGCGCCAACGCTTCCCGATGGTAGATTCGCCCCGCTTCCAATGCACGGCGCGACGCCTCCTGGTAGAAGGCGTCGTCATCGGTCAGCCTCAGGATCAGATCGACCCACGGCTCCACAATCTCGGCGACCACCGGAGCCGCGGTCTTCGGCGTGATTTCCGGCGGAATCGGCGCCACGAAACCGCCGCCATTGGCGACTTCCGCCAGCCCGCCCCGGTTGCTGACAATTGGCGGAATTCCGTTCACCAGGGCTTCCGCCACCACGCGCCCCGCCGCTTCTTCGCCCACCGATGGCGCCAGCAGCACGCGCGTTCCGGCATAGATGTCCTTAGGGAGAGGCACGGCGCTCGATACCAGAATGTTCTGGTGGCGGCGCAGATCGAAGCCTCCCGCCAGGGCCGCTCCCGCCAGCCTCCCGGCGCTGCCTCGCGATTCGATTACCAACAAAGCCACCTGAGGACGCCGGCGGCTGACCTCCTCGGCGATGCGCGCGTACACCATCAGTCCTTTCTCCGGGGATGGATTGATCATGGTGACGAAAATCGGCTGGCGTTCCGTGGCGATCACGTCGTCCATCGCGAGAGGAAGCGGCAGGGCCGTGCTCTCGACTCCCAGAACCTGCCCGTAGCGGTCGGCGAGGAACCGGCTGGAGGCGAGGATGGCGTCCACTTCGTCCAGTCCGCCGGGCGCCAGGTATCCCAAGTTGCGAAGTCCGAACACGACCTTCACGCCTTGACGCCGGGCCTTACGGCGGCGGCGCACGTCCTCGGGATGGCCGCCGTAGGTGAAGACGATGTCCGGCTGGAAACGCTCCAGTTCCCGGTCGAACATCAAATCGAACTGGCGGTTGTAGAGTTTCCGCCAGCCCATCATTGGCGCCTGCGCGGTATCCAGCAACCGGTAGGAGATCCCGCGGCTCTCGAAAACCAGTTCCGGCCGTTCGCCCGGTTTACGGCTGCGGTCCACGTGCAGGCCCAGAGAACGAAGGTAGTCCACGGTGTCCAGTTTTTGGGCTAGTTCCGTCGCCGTGGTAGCCAGCGCGCGGACACGGTAGCCCGCGCCCGCGGCCATTTCACAAATAGTAGTGAGCGACCGGGCCGCACCGCTGCCGGAATCGAGCGGCAGTTGCGGAAGCACCAATAGCAGCGAGAGCCGTGACGGCATCGGCCTGATCGGGAACCCAAAAGCGCCAGCCTACGACGGCCGCCCGGGGAATCCGCTGCCAGCCGAGCGGCGGTGCAAGATTCCAAACCCCGCCAGGCAGAGCAACAGAATGACTGTCGTGCAGAGCGCCAATGGCGAGAGCGCTGGCACCGCCGAGACTTGCGCCAGGATGTCGATTGACGATGCGGAAGGTACGGTCACGCTGAAGGGATATGCATTGGAGTCGATCCACGTACCGGTCACCACCAAATTCACCTGCCAGGAGCTCAGACTGGAGGGCACGGAGAAGGTCTGTCCCGTGAGGCTGACCGGAATCTGTCGGTTGGAAATCCGTGGCGCAAACCCGCCGCGGAAGGTAGGTGTGGCAGCCGAAGTACAGGACGGATTGAATTGTGCCGCCTGGACGCCATTAAGGTATACGGTTACGGTACATGAATTGATGGCGACGTCGTACGGCGCGGCGACGGTGAACGTCGAACCGAGCGTGGCCGATGTCCCGGGGAATAGTCCGGAGCCGTTGCCATTCCAAGACATGGTCAGGCTGCACGGAACGCCACTAGCGGCGGGGCCCGGTAATCTGGCGGCTCCCGACAGGGTAAGGCCAAGGCCCCCGCTGGTGGGCGCGCCGGCCAGCGCGGTGATCACAGCGCTTCCGCCCGAACAACTGTCGCTCACCGTGCCGCTACTCAGCGCATTGAACGATAGTGTCGAGTTTCCCGCATGGGCCGCGGCCACGGCCATCAGGGCCAGCGGCGCCACGCGCAAGGCCAGCCGGTGCGAATTCTGGCTCAGAAACGATTTCGCCTGCTCAAGGTAGTTGACGTCATTCACAGCAGAACCCTCCTTTGGGTTTCGAGACAGCCGTAAGTTTAGGTTATTGGGATTTGTAAATAAGTATATCCCAAACCGAAGACGCAACGATAACCATTTGAATTCTCCGGAAGGGCGCCGAGGCAGGCTCGGTGAACGGTTGTGGGAGGGCGCGCACGCCCGCGGCTCTCGAAGGCGAACCGGGTCCTCGGCCGGATTATCTTGCGCCCAATACGAGAAACCGCTCCCTGCGGTGGGGCCCCGGTTCGAGCCGCGACCGCAGGGAGCGGGTTCTCATCTACGGAGAATGCCGGTTGCGGGTATTAAAACGGGCGTCCGGGGAATCCGCCATCGGCAGGCTTCCAGCCCACCAGTTTAAACGCCGCCAGACCCAGCAACAGGAGTGCGGTGAGGGCCAGGGCCGCCGACGAAAGCACCGGCACCGGGGGCAGGGACGCGCCCGTGAGGTCGATCGAGCTGCTCGCAGGCACGCTGATGCCGACCGTATCGGCGCCGTCGGAAATTGCGACGATGGTCACATCGACTTCCCATGTGCTCAGCGCAGCGGAGGTCCCATAGATCGCGGTGGGGCTCAGGCTAAGCGACGTGCAAGACGCGTTGCCGAAGTTGCTCCGCGGCGTCAGGCTGCGGCTAGCGGTTCGAAACCCGGGCACCTCCGAACAAACGTTACTGTACTGCTGAACACCGTTGACCAGCAGGGTGAGTCCGTAGCCCTCGATAAACCCGGTAACCGGTGGCGTGATCGAGAAGTTTGCGCCAACGGTGGCCGACGGCCCATTAAACGTTCCCGTCCCAGTGCCCTTCCAGACCAGGGTGAAGGTGCAGACGCCGTTCAACGTGAAGGCGGCGGTCCCCGACAGAGTCAGGGCGGTGCCATTGCTCTTGACGGCGCCCGTCAGCGCATAGCTAGTCACCCCTCCGCCGGCGCAGGCGGTGGCGTTGGTGCTGCTCGGCGCGTTAAAACCGCCGGCGTGCGCCACGGCCACGGCGATCAGTGCCAGCGGCACGGCCTGCCATGCCAACCGGGAGGAATTGCGGGTCAGTAGCGCTTTCGCCTGCCCGATGTAGTTCGGACTCTCGGTCACGGACCTCTCTCCATCTGGGCACGCAACGGCGGCGATGCCCGGCTTTTCAACTTTCCGGATTAGTATATACCAAACCCGATACTCTGAAAATACCGTTCGCCGGCGGAGCGTCAACGGCCTTTCTCGTCCGGAAGTATTCGGATCGAGCCCATAGGCTGCGACCGGCTGCTCCGTCCGCATGGCCCCCGAGGCAGGATGTTCGCTCGAAGCATTGTGCCGGCGTTGGGACGGAGCCGTAAGTCACCCCGTTTTCGTTGCCCGGAAAATCCACGGTCTGTTGGGAAGCGCACTGCGGCTGCCGGCTCACAGTAAGGGTAGCCGATGGATGGCTCCGGGCGGGGCGCTGTGTTACCATGCAGATGGCGTCGCTCTAAGCTTCCAAGCTTTTCTTTCTGAAGCGAACCACCTTTATATAGATGAACTTACGCTCTCTCTTCAGTTTATTTTCGTCGGACTTGGCCATCGATCTGGGGACCGCCAATACGCTTGTCTATGCCAAAGGCAAGGGTATCGTGGTGAACGAGCCTTCGATCGTCGCAATCAATAAGACTACCGGCGAAGTCGAAGCCGTCGGTAAGGAAGCCAAGGAAATGCTGGGCCGCACGCCCGGCAACATTGTCGCCATCAAGCCGATGAAAGATGGCGTCATCGCCGATTTCAAAGTCACCGAGCGCATGCTGAATTATTTCATTCAGAAGGCGCATGGCCGCAAAATGCTGGTTCACCCGCGTATCGTCATCGGTGTGCCCAGCGAGATCACACAGGTGGAAAAGCGCGCGGTTATGGATTCCGCGTATCGCGCCAAAGCTAGCGAAGTCCACCTCGTGGAACAGGCCATGGTGGCCGCTATCGGCGCCGGGTTGCCCATTACCGAGCCCTCCGGCAACATGGTTGTGGATATCGGAGGCGGCACCACCGACGTGGCGGTGATCTCCCTTTCGGGCATCGTCTATTCGCGCTCCGTGCGCGTGGCGGGCAATGAGATGGACGACGCCGTCATGCAGTATCTGAAGCGCAAGTACAACCTGTTGATCGGCGAGCGTACCGCCGAGACCATCAAGATGGAAGTCGGCTCGGCCTTCCCGCTCGACAAGCCGCTCACCATGGAGATCAAGGGCCGCAACCTGATCGAGGGCGTGCCCCGCACCATCACCGTGGACGATAGCGAGATTCGCGAAGCCCTTTCCGAATGCGTGGCCACCATCGTCAACGCCATCCGCGTGGCGCTCGAGCGGACGCCTCCGGAACTGAGCGCCGACATCAGCGACCGCGGCATCGTGCTCACCGGCGGCGGCGCGTTATTGAAGAACCTGGACAAACGCATCCGCGAAGAGACGGGCTTACCGGTGTCCATCGCCGACGACCCGCTGGCCTCGGTGGTTCTCGGCACCGGCCGCATGCTCAGCGATTTCCGGCTGCTGCGCAAGATTTCGATAGACTGAAGTAGGTGTGGCTAAGGGGCGCGATTCCCACGCGCCGCACCGGTGACCGGGCATGGAATCCCTACTGAACCGATACCGCAGCATCACAGTCCTGCTGCTGGTGATCTTTGCCCAACTCGTGCTGCTGGCCGTTCAGGTGAAGAACGATCAGAACGTGAGCGTCATTCGCTCCTGGACCGTTACCGCGGTCAGCCCGGCGGCGCGCATTTTGGAGTGGGGACGCCACAGCAGCGTGGGCTTCGTCCGCAATTACGTGCTGCTGCGCGACGCCGGCGAAGAGAACCGCCATCTGCAATCGGAAGTGGACCGGCTGAAAGTAGAGAACGTTTTTCTCAAGAACGAACTGAACCTGGCGGACCGCGCCAAGGCGCTGCAGTCCTTCGCCGCGCGCGTCCCCTCCAAGACGCTGGCCGCCACGGTTTTCATGTCCGCGGCCGGCTCCGATTCCAACGCGGTGTTCGTGGACCGGGGCTCTCTGTCGGGGGTGGAGCGCGGCATGGGTGTCGTGACCCCGGACGGCATTGTGGGCAAGGTGCTCAGAGTGAACGCCATGAGTTCCATGGTGGGCCTGATCAGCGATCAGGACTTTGCCGCCGGCGTCACCACGCAAAGCGGCCAGGTACGCGGCATCCTCAAGGGACAGGGAAAGCCCATGTGCAAGGTGGACTACGTCCCGTTCGAGGACAAGATCGCCCCCGGCGACCTGCTGTTCACCTCCGGCGACGATCATATCTTTCCGCGAGGATTTCCAGTCGGCGTCGTTAAATCCGTAAGCAACAACAACGGGCAGTCGTTCAAGGACATTCTGGCCGAGCCCAGCGGACTGCGCCACGGCGTTCCCGAGGACGTGCTCATCATCATCGAGGGAGTCCACCAGGAGATCCCCGAAGCGCCCCCGGCGAACCAGCCGGTGTACATCAATCCCTCGCCGCCGGCCACTGCGCAGCCGGAAGAGAATGCTCCGCCGGCGCCGGTCGGTACGGAAGCCGATCGCGCCAAAGCCCAGGCCAAAGCCATCGGCGACGCGCAGGGCCACGTGTTCGGAAGCGCCGACGGCAAGGTCCCCGATTTCAACGTGAAGACTCCGTTGCCGCCGGCTTTGCCCGCTGGGCAGCCGGGTGCGGCGCCGTCCGCGCCACAGTCCAAACCTGCGCCGGGTAACGGCGCGCCACCGGCCTCGAAGGCGGGTGACAGCACACGCAGGGCCAATCAGGCCGCGGGTGCTCCGCCCGGAGGCAAACAGAACTAATGAGCTATTCGAGCGGCCGGATTCTGCTGAGCAGCCAGCGGGAAGGACAGGTCTCGCGTTTCCGCGCCTGGGTCATGGTGGTGGTGCCCCTGGCGGCAATTCTGTTCCAGGTGTATGTGCCGCTGTTTTTCCAGTTCCTCAGGTTTCTGGAAATGCCGCTCCTGGTGGTGGTCTATTTTGCCCTCATGCGCCGCAACCAGATCAGCGGACTGCTGGCCGGCGCCGTGGTGGGCCTGGCGCAGGACTCGCTCTCCAAGAACCCGCTCGGCATGTACGGCATTGTGAATACGCTGGTGGGCTATTTTGCCGCGTCCGTGGGCGTGCGTCTGGACGTGGACCACGGCGTCATCCGCTTCCTGCTGGCGTTCTTCTTCTACATGTTCCACCGTCTGTTCTATTGGGTGATGGAACAGGCGCTATTGGGCCATCAGCCGGCCTTCAAAATCCAGGAATGGCTGATGTTCGGCGTGCTGAACGCCATTGTGGCCGTCTCTCTGTTCCACTTCCTCGACAAACTCCGCGAGCCCGCATAACGTACCCGCCTCCCGGTCTCGTTGTGGCGCATGCAGGGTGTGCGATGCCTCTTGGTTTTCCCGCAACCGAACACCTGTATCAAGTTAGGCACGCCATCTGTCTTATGTGGGGCAGGTTGGCAACCTGCGGCCGATTGTCAATCGGCCTGCCGACCAGTATGCAATTGCCGACCAGGCCGAGTACCACTCGGCCGCAGGATACCATCCTGCCCCACAAATTCCGCAGCCTTCCCAATATCGGAAAAACTAAGTGGCGTTACGCAGGGTACGTGCGCCACAACGAGCCCGAGCGCTCTACAGCAGCAGGCCGGTGACCGCGATCGCCACACCCGCCAATCCGGCGGCGATGCCCATCGCGGGGAACATCTTCTTTTTCGAGATGAAATAGAGCGAGCTCAGAACCAGGGCGATCTCCAGCAACCCTTCACCCACGTCGTACCGCAGGCCGCGGTCCTCGAAGGTCTTGGCCGATGCCTCGGCCTTCTTGGCTTCCTCCTGAATCTCCTTGGACACCTTCTCGTATTTCTGCTTCTGCGCCGCGGCCGCGTTCAGAATGGCGGTGGCGGGGCCTTCCTTCTGGCCCAGCAGCCCGGCGATTTGCTCGCCCAGTTCCACATTGTGCAGCTTGATTCGAGTGGCCTGATAGTACGACCACTCGTCGTTGGCTTCGGATCGACTCATGATGGCCGCGGTGTGGCTGCGGTGCGAAACGATGGTGACAATCGCCAGCACCACCGCCAGCACGGCGGCGAGAACTCCTACCCTTTGTCCAAAGGGGTCCTTCTCGTGTTCGGTTTCGTGGTGGATTTCGAGTTCGGCCATATTTTATAGATGTCCCTTGCCGTCGGCGGAAGCGTCAGTGCTACTGAATGTCGCCGCGCGGCTTCTTCTGCGTGATTTCATCGTACGTGTCTTTGATCTGCCGTTTCAAGGAGTTTTCGCTCACCCAATTATCGACCGACTCCGGCAACTTCACCGACGCCTGAATCTCTTCGACCTTCTTTCCCTTATCGACGCCGTCCTGAACGGCCTTGCGCAGTTCGGTGAAGAACAACTCCTGTCCGGTAAGCAGTTCCCTGCCCCCCATGGCGCCATGGCCCGGCAGCACGTGCTTGACCTTCAGCTTGCCGGCCTCACGCAGAACGTTCGGCCAGTTGCCGATATTGGCGTCCATGGTGGCGTTGTGGGGCCCGTTGACCACCGCGTCGCCGGTGCAGAGCACCTCGTCCTTGGGGAGATAGACGAAGCCGTCGCCGCGCGTGTGGGCCCAGCCGAAGTGGCGGAACTCCACCTTGCGCGAGCCGTCGTTCAGCACGAAGACTTCCTGGTTGATGTCCTGTTTGGGCGGTTCAGGGCCCTCGCGCTTGAGTTCGGCGACGTCCGGGCGCACCTTCTCGGCCGCCTGCCAGCGGGCCGGTTCCAGCCGCTTCAACTCCTCGCCCACCTGTTTGAAGGCGAGGGTGGTGGCGCCGGCCGCGGTCCACAACGGATTGCCGTAGAGATGGTCGCCGTGGTGGTGCGTATCGAAGACGTACTTCACCGGCTTCGTGGAAATCCGCTTGGCGTCCGCCATGGCCGCACGCGCGCCGGACGGGAAGTTGGCATCGACGACGATGAGGTACTCCTTCATCTCGATGATCACGTTATTGCAGTGTCCCTGCTCCATGTCGCCTTCGCGGAACCAAACGCCCGGCGCCACGATGTGAACGGTTTCGGCATTGGCGTCCGACCGCGAGACCAGCAGGGCCAGACCGGCCAGGAAAGCGAAGGCCAATAACAGACAGGCACGGACGTGTTTCATGAGTCCACCCCTTCTGGTCTACTGTACACTTTTTCGCGAACGTGGCAAAAGGGGGTGGCGAACAGAACCAAGACGGGAATGGCCATCCCGGCGATTCGGTCAACCTTGAGGGGGCTGGGACGCCGGTATAGTCGCTTCCTCGGTCGCCGGCGGAGCGGGCGGCGATTTCCGCCGGGTGAACACAAAGTCCCGTTGGATGGCGAAATTGGCGATGAAGAGCAGGCCTTCGGCGGTCAGCTTGGCCGGAATCGCACTAAGGCCGAGCAGCCTGATGAACAATTGAATCAGCGCATAGGAAAAGAACCCATTGACCACCACCAGGGCCACGTATTTCGGCAGGACCACCGCGTGCCGCTGCTGCGAATGAAAGACCACGCTACGCGCACCCAGATACTGGAACACCATGCCGGCGAACCGCGAAGCGATCTGCGATTCGGCGATGTTCCCGGTGTGCGGCAGGGTGAGAGCGAAAACCGCGTTGTCAACGCCCGCGGTGAGCAGGGACAGCGCGCTGAAACGGAGCAGCAAAAAGTAGATGCGCATCGAGTCGAAAATCGGATGGAAGTGGGAACTTTTGTTGCCGTCCAGATAGATGGTGCGGATGGTCTCCTGCAGGACCGGGCAGCCCTGGTGCTTGCAGGCAATCAGCATGTCGAGTTCGAATTCGTAGCCCGCCGACGACAGCCGCAGCAGGTGCGGAATCAGCGACGCCGGAATTCCGCGCAGGCCCGTCTGGGTATCGGCGAGGTTCTGGCCCATCACCAGGCGCATGAGCACGCGCGTGACGTCGTTCCCCAGGCGGCTCCTCAACGGCACGCGTTCGCCGAACGACCGCACGCCCAGGACCATCGTGTCCGGGTGTTCGTCCAGAAGCGCGGCGACGCGGACAATGTCCTCGGGATGGTGCTGCCCGTCCGCGTCGGCCGTGACCACTCCGCGGCACCCGGGGAACAGCACCATGGCGAAATTCAGTCCGGTTTTGAGCGCCGCGCCCTTGCCCAGGTTCACGGCGTGCTCTACCAGGTGGACGCCGGGAAGGGAGATGGCGTGGAAGGTCTCCTGAAATTCGGGTCCGCTTCCATCGTTGACCACCACGATGCGGCGGACGCCCAAGTCGAGGAGTGCACGGATCAGCCCCGGCAACGACTCGCCCGGCTTGTACGCCGGAATCAGAATCGGCACATCAGAATGGTTCATCCGCGCTGGTCACCCGCCCGTTCAAGCATCTTCCTTTGTAGCACAACCGCCGGGCGATTCCGGATGGAGCGCAAGGCGCCGACGCTGGCGCGCATCAACCTCGCACCGAACTTCCCCTCCGGCGCATCCAGTATATTGAATCAAATGCCCGAACACGAGATCGCCACTCTGGGGGGAGGCTGTTTCTGGTGCCTCGAAGCGGTGTACGGCCGCTTGGAGGGAATCCAGACGGTCGAATCCGGCTACATGGGAGGCCGCGTGGCCGACCCATCCTATCAGGCCGTCTGCACCGGCCAGACCGGCCATATCGAAGTGGTCCGCCTCACCTTCGATCCCGAAGTTACTTCCTTTCGCGACATCCTGGAAGTCTTCTTCTCCATCCACGACCCCACCACCCTGGACCGCCAGGGCAACGACCGCGGACCGCAGTACCGCTCGGCGATCTTTTACCACGACGACGCCCAGCGCTCCGCCGCCGAGTCGCTGATTGCCGAGTTGACGGCCGGAAAGGTATGGCGCGACCCGGTGGTCACGGAACTACGCGCGGCGTCCACCTTCTATGCCGCCGAAGACTACCATCGGGAGTACTTCAAGAACAATCCGCTGCAGCCCTACTGTGCCTACGTAGTGGCGCCCAAACTGCGGAAGTTCCGCGAGAAATTCGCAGCCAAGCTGCGCCAGGAGGCTTAGTCGCGCATGCGCATCGCCGTCTTCTCCGATATCCACGACAGCGTCTGGAAACTAGACGCCGCCCTGGCCGCCGTGCCAGCCGCCGACGCCATGATCTGCTGCGGAGATCTCTGCTCTCCGTTCATCGTCCACCAACTTGGCCGCGGGTTCGCCAAGCCTATTCACATTGTCTTCGGGAACAACGATGGCGACCTGTTCCGCATCGCCGCCAACGCTCGCCGTTACCCCCACATGCACCTGCATGGAGAATGGTTCCGCGGGGAATTCGAGGGCCGCGTCGTGGCCGCGCACCATTTCGACGATGTGGCCCGTGTGGTGGCGGCGTCCGAACAGTTCGACCTGCTCTGTTTCGGCCACAACCACATCTATGAGGTCTCCCGCCTGGGACGCACGCTGGCCGTGAACCCCGGCGCCATCATGGGCGCCATCTTCGCTCCCGACGGCTCGCGGACGGATGTGGCGTCCACCTTCGCCGTCTACGACACCGTCGCCGGCGAAGCGCAGGGATTTCTGGTGGAGCAGGATGGCATCCTTCGGCCGATCGACAGTGGGCCCGCTGTCGCGGCGCGGCGCGCACGGCGCTGATCGCATCTCTTTGGACACTGCCCGAAAACGAACAGCCATCTACCGAGCCTCGTATGCTGCCTTATGTGGGGCAGGATGGTATCCTGCGGCCGAGTGGCACTCGGCCTGCCGACCAGCATGCAAATGCCGACCAGGCCGAGTACCACTCGGCCGCAGAATGCCATTCTGCCCCACATAAGACGGCGTGCGATCCTCTACCTACTGTTCCAGTACGTCGTGGTTGGCGTTGAGGAACACCCGCTTGGGCTTCTTCGGAAGCATCGTATCCAGCTTGTCGTTGGTGCTGTTCCCCAACATGCGGACGCTGCCGAGCCGGACAACCTGGCCGTCGAAATCCAGATATAACGCAACCGGCATGACGAAGTCCGGCGTCACCTCGCTCTGCGTCAAAGCGGCTTTCAGAAGTACCTTCCCATCGGCTTGCGGTGTCAGCGTGTAGTCGAACTTGTACTTGGGAACGGTGGTGCCATACACCCACTGGCGGAAGAACCAGTTCATGGTGTGGTCGCCCATATCCATGGCAGGACGCATGTGCTTCTCCACCACGCGCTGGAAATCTTCGGTGCTGGCGTTGCGGTTCATGTAAGTGGCCACGAAATCCTGCATCGTCTCCCTGAAGTACTTATCGCCCTCCTTCGGGTCCCACAGCAGGTAACGCAACATCTGCAACACGTAGCCGCCTTTGCGGTAGACCACCGAGTTGTAAGCGCCGGCATTGCGAAACGAGTTGAGACGCTCGCCCATCCACAGCGGACCGGCGTCGTTGGGCCGCCGCCCGTAGGCGTTCTTCTGCACCAGCAGTTCGTGGGCGTGCTCCCAGTACTTGAGATATTTGGTTGGATCTTTCTCGGTGAGCTGCAGATAGAGTCCCGCCGAAAACTCCGCGAAGCCCTCCGACAACCATTGGTCGTGGTAACTCGACCAACCCACCATGTGTCCCCACCATTGGTGCGACACTTCGTGGGGGATGACTTCATCGACGAACTCCGTCATGCGAGTCTGAATGCCGCCCATCAACTGCCAGCGCTGGGTGCTGTCCATGAATGCGGACATGGGAATGTATACCAACGTAGGCCACGATTGCCCGAAATTGAATTCCGGCTGTTGCGTGACCGATAGCTTGCCGAACTCCGACTTACCGAACCACACATTGAAGATGCGGAGAGAGTTTTGCGCCTGGGCCATCCCCTGGTCCAACAGGCGCGCCGGAGTCAGAGTGCCCATGGCGTTCATCCCCTCCGCGCTTTTCAGGTAGTCCGGCGCTTCCGTGGCGGCGAATCCGTCCACCACCATGTGCGTCGGTTCGTCGTTGATCGGCTTGGCCTTCTTAAACGCTCCGTAATTGAAACCGGCCACCGGCACGGGGACCTCGGAACTCCACTCGCTGCAGGCAAAGTCCTTTTCGGTCCATTCCTTGACCAGTTTGCCCACGCTCGCCAGGTTATATTGCTTGGGGACCTTGAAAATCAGGCTGTACAAAGCGTGGTCGTGGAACGAATTCACCGCCGGATACCAACTCTCGCGCGCCCCCACGGCGAAGTTTCCGCCGCCCGCCTTGCGCACTACCTTGTCGCCCACATACTCGATTAGTAACTCGTGCGAAGATCCGCGCGGCATGGCTTGCGGCATCACTACATACAGGCTGCCGTCCTCGCGAACCGGCTCCTGAATGAACATGGCGTCCCGGCCGCCCGAGGAAACCCGCGTCACCCGCAGATAGGGCAGCAGGCCGAACTTGACGACGCGGTCGCCGTCCGTCACGGCTTTGAATTTCAATTGCGTGGCCGCCGTGAAATGGTCGTTCCTCTCGATGGTGGTCTCGACGCGATAGCTCTCGGCCGAGACCACGCGGTGGTCCTCGCTGGAACTGGCGGTTCCGCGCACGATCTCGTCTTTCAGGTGCGCCAGGTACCAGATGCCTTCCTGCTCGGCGCCGGGATCGAGATTGATGACGGCAACTTCTTCCGGCGACATGTCGGGAATGGCGCCGCGAGGCTTCACGTGGAATCGTAAGTCGGAATGCTTGTGCCCATGCAGATATGCGCTGAAGAAACCCGGCTGCCGGGGATTCGACAGGTCCGCCAGCAGATCGGCCTCCAGGTTGTCCATGGTATCCGACGTGAGGATGTACTCCACCATCGACCGGCGGATTTCCGGGCTGTGCCGAAGCATTTTGCGATATTCGTGCAATACCTCGGCCGATTTCGGGTCGGCTTTGGGCGTCTTGGTCTGCCCGCGTATCTCCTTGCCGGTATCGTCGCTAAAACACAGCAGCGCGCGGTCGAATGGCTCGCGGACCGTCTCCTGGTCGGTCACGATTTTCAGGTGCGCCTTCTCCACCGGCAGCACGGGATCGAACGTAAACTCGCCTTCGCCCACGAACACCGCGAGGGTATCGCGCCCCGCCACCTGCGGGGTGAACGCGATGGTTCCACTTTTGAGCGTCAGGACGCCGGAGTCGCGATGGAGCACTATGTTCTCCACCAGAAGCGAATCGGCGATTCCAGCGTCGCGCATCGTCTTATAATTCAGGTCGGCTGCAATCGCTGCCGTGAGGGCCGTCGAAATCAGGACGGCCGCCCGGATTACCGGGTTATCGCATAAAGACATCCTTCACATTCTAATCGCATTCCTTCGATATTCAAACCAATCGAAGCCATCTGAAAGCCCAAGCCCGCGCCGTTTGCCGCCCTGGCGGTTTCTCCGCTGCGCCCTGGCGGCTTCTCTCCGAATCGCGACTGTGAAGGAGCGGCCCGAGCGGGGCGGGAATGCCGACCCTACACGGCCCGATCTTCCGGCGCGGCTAGCGGCGCGTTTTCCCTGCCGTCCGGGCCGCTCCTTCACCATCGCGGTTCTGTGGGAGGACCATTTGCACTCGCGCACCGGAAGTCCCCGCTACGCCGGCCCCGTCGCCGCGTTACCATGTTGCCGAGGCCATAGCCTCCAGGAGAGTGGAAGTGGATCGAAAGGGATTCTCGGGAGATGTGAGCCGTCGCCGGTTCCTCGGTGGCGGCGCCGCGGCCGCACTGGCGGCGCCGTTCGCCCTGCAAGCCGCCGCCCCCAATGACAAGATCTCGGTGGGCATGATCGGCACCGGCAGCCGCGGATATTACCTGCTGGAGCGCTTCTTCGCGCGCAGCAAGGAGACGGCCACCATCGCGGCCATCTGCGATGCGTACAAGGGCAATCTGGCGAGAGCCGCCGCGCGCGTTCAGAGCATGGGCGGCAACACACCGAAGATCTACGCCGATTACCGCCAACTATTGCAGGACAAGAGCATCGACGCCGTCTTCATCGCCACGCCCGAACATCTGCACTACCCCATGCTCATCGACGCCCTCAAGGCCGGCAAACACATCTACACCGAGAAACCGCTGGCCCACACCATCGAGGAAGGCGAGAGCATTCTGCAGGCTGCCGCGAGTTCCAAGAGCGTCGTTCAGGTGGGCACCCAGAACCGCAGTAACTCGCTGTACATTCAGGCGAAGGAGATGGTGGCCGCCGGTATGATCGGCGAAGTGCATTACACGCGCGCCTTCTGGTACCGTAACTCGCTCGACGACGCTCCCGCCTGGCGCTACGCCATCCCGGCCGACGCCAACGAACAAAACACCGACTGGAACGCGTTCCTCGGCAACGCTCCTAAACGGCCCTTCAGCAAACCCCGTTTCTTCCAATGGCGCCTCTATTGGGATTACTCGGGCGGCATCTCCACCGACCTGCTGGTACACCAGACCGACGTCGCACAGTTCGTTCTCGACAAGGTCGCGCCGCTATCCTGCGTGGCATCCGGCGCCATCCTGCGCTGGACCAAGGACGATCGCGACGTGCCCGATACCATGGGCGCGGTATTCGAATACCCGGCCGGATTCCACCTCGACTATAGCTGTTACTTCGGCAACGACCACTTCGGCTACGGCGAACAGTTCATGGGCGACGAGGGAACCATCGAGGTGCTGAATCGCCAGTTTCTGAACTTCTACCCCGAGAAATTCGGCGGCAAAGCGCCCGACCGCGTGGCCGCGCGCAAGGAACTCAGCGTGGCGCTGCCGGGCAACGACAACAAAGCCGTGGAGGCGCACATCGTCAATTTCCTGGCGGCCGTGCGCGGGCGGGAAAAGCCCATCGCTCCGCTCCTGGTAGGCCAGAGAGCGGCCGTCTCCGGACACATCGCGACGTTGTCGTTGCGCCAGCAGCGCAAGATCTTCTGGGACGAGAAGACGCGGAAATATCGCGGCGCGTAGCGGCAGCCGTCTGGATGGAGACTTCTTCGCGCTCTATCCGAACAGCCCTCGAATGTCTTACGACAAAAAGGGAGGGAATCATGACCAAACGCGAACTCATTACCCGCGAGTTAGAGGGCGTGTCCGAACAGGACCTCGATAAGTTGCTGGCGTTTCTGCAGTCACTCACAGAGGCGCGCGCCGGTGGCTCCATATCGACTTTAGCGGCCGAATCTGCGCTCGCACAGGATTGGCTCACCCCCGAGGACGACGCGGCCTGGGCCAACTTGTAAAAGGCGACGATGCCATCCTCTGTCAGATAACGAGTCAAACCCGGTCCGACGCGTATTCCATTTCGCTCGACCACGCGGATTTCATGTCGGGCGGGCTGAGCCAGAGCAGCCAGATTGGGCCTAACAGGCTTTTCACGGCCGACCAGCGAATTGTCCTATACCGCGCAGGTCGTCTTTCCGACCGCAAGCTGAACGAAGTGCGAGACCGCTTGACCGCCATCCTCACTCAGGCGTGAGCGCCCCCCCTACCGAATCTCGAAATCGCCCTTCAACTTGATCTCCCCCGACGAGGCTCCGACCAACGCAACACCGGCGTCGGAGGCCGCGCGGCGGAGGTTTTCATCCAGCGTGGCGAGCGGCAATCCTTCGCGAATTGCCAGTTCGAGGTAGGCGGCGTCATAGGCGCTGAGGTGGTAAGTTCGCGCCAACGGGAGAACCTATTGGGCGAGCCATGAGGCCGGGCGATACTCGATTTCGACCGGCAGCAGTCTCAACCGTTCCAGAAACTCGGCCTGCTCCGACGCGCTGATGCGGCCCCGGCGCTCAGCGGCGTTCAAGACATTCTCTACCTCAAAGGGCCAGAGCGCGGGCACCACGGCGCGAACCGTCCCCAAGTATTTCAGAACGCGCACTGAACGGCATCGACTCGTCCTCAAAGGCCCAGCTCAAGGTCAGCGACACGTCGAGAACGAAACCACCGGTCAATACTTGTGGCCCTCGTAGATAAGGTCTCGGATGCGCAGACCGGGACCCAACGTAAGATGGTGCGTCTGCCGGAACTCGAGAATGCCGGCGACTGCCTGCCGCCGCCGCTCCAACTCCTCATCAGAAAGCATAGCCACCGCGCCGGTGGCGGCTTCGAGCGCCTGTTCGACGACTTCCTCGGGCGACCGCCCTACACCGCGGGCGAGCGCCGCTTCCAGCAGTTCCTGCCCGTGAGGTGAGAGGTGCACCGTCATCGGAACCAGTATAGCCCAGTGCCGCCGCTCTACCGAATCTCGAAATCGCCCTTCAGTTTGATCTCCGCCGACGAGGCCCCCACCTGCGCCTCGTACTTCCCGGGTTCGACAACGCGCTTCATCTCGCGGTTCCAGATCGCTAGCGTCGAGGGCGCCAGGTTGAACGTGACCCTCCTGGTTTCGCCGGGCTTCAAGTGGACGCGCTCGAAGCCGCGGAGCGATTGCTCCCAGGTGATAGTCGAGCTTACATACTGCCGGATGTAGAGTTGCGGGATCTCGTCGCCTTCCCGCTGGCCCGTGTTACTCAAGTCGAAGGCGATAGTCACATCGCGGTCCGCGGCGGTCTGCTCCGGCGCGATCCGCAGGTTGGCGTATTGGAACGTGGTGTAACTCATGCCGAAGCCAAACGGCCACAGCACTCCCGTCACACTGAGCGGATTGCGGCCGGTCTGCTCCACGTTGGCCCCGGGGTGAGTCGGGAAGTTGAGTTCCAACTGGCCGGTGGTCTTGGGGAATGTTGTGGTGAGCTTACCGCCGGGGTTGTAGTCGCCGAATAGCGAATCGACAATCGCCTCGCCGCCATACATGCCGGGCAGGAATGCCTGCAGGATCGCGCCGCTCGCGCGCTTCGCCACGTTCAACGCCACCGGGCGTCCGCTTATATCTACCACGATGGTCGGCTTTCCCACCGCGGCCACGGCGCGGATCAAGTCGTCCTGCCGTCCGGTCAGATCAATGCCCGTCCGCGAGCCGCTCTCGCCCACGGTACCACGCAGCCCGGGAACGCCGTTGAATTGATCGCCCACCACCACGATGGCGACGTCGGCCTGGCGGGCATTGGCCACCGCCTCGTCGATGAGCTTCTGCTCCTTGGCCGTGGGCGGATCGTGGAAGATCTCGGTGTCGGGCCACTTCTCGTCGAAGAAGTCGGCGCCTTGCGAAAAAAGTACGCGGATCTTGCCGGCGAAGCGCGTCTCCAGCAGGTGGCGCACGGTGGCGGCGGGCATATCGCCGGGGCCGTAGCGGCCCATCGAATGATACGGGTTATCGGCGTTGGGACCGCTGATGGCGATGGTTGCGATCTTCGCCACATCGAGCGGTAACAGGTGGTTGTCGTTCTTCAGCAGCACCATGGCCTCGCGGGAGGCCTGCTTGGCGACGGCCAGATGCGCGGCATTCAGTACTACCGAATCCGGCTTGTCCAGGGCGCGGTACGGACGGTCGAACAGCCCTTCGCGCATCTTCACGCGCAACACTTCGCGCACACGGGCGTCCAGCACCGCCATCGGCACGGCGCCCTCGCGCACCAGTTCGCGCAGCGGCAGCACAAATGTGCTGGGTTGCTGGAAGTTGGTGCGCACGTTCAGCCCGGCGAGGATCGACTGGCGCACCGCGTCCTTCATATCCACGGCCACATGGTGCTTGCGGTAGAGATACTCCACCGCGTCGCTGTCGCTTACCACGTAGCCCTGGAAGCCCATGCGTTTGCGCAGCACGTCGATCAGGAAATAGGAACTCCCGGTGACCGGGATGCCGTCGTAGTCGTTATAAGAGCTCATCACTCCCAGCGGGTGGGCGGCGCTAATCACCCGTTCGTACGGCCACAGGTGGAGCATTTCCATTTCCCGCGGCGCAATCTGCGGATCGGTGCGGGCATTGCCCTCGCGCGCGCCTTTGTTGTTGGCGTACACCGCAAAGTGCTTCATGGTGGCGGCCACTCCCTGCGATTGAATCCCCAGAACCTCCTGGATGGCCAGTTCGGAAACCAGAAACGGATCTTCCCCGTACGATTCCAGGCAGCGGCCCCAGCGCGGATCGCGAATCACGTCCATGATGGGCGAATAAATATTGTCGTAGCCCAGCGCGTAGCCCTCGCGGCCGGTGATCTCGCCCACCTGGCGGACCAGCGCGCGGTCCCACGTGGCGCCCATGCCCAGTTGGGTGGGAAACGATGTGGCGTGAAGATGTTCCACCCCGCGGATGCCCTCATCGGTGAATTCCGCCGGCACGCCCAGGCGGGTATCTTCGATGAAGAACCGCTGCACCTCGTTGAGCGCCCAGGTGTGCTTGGATGCCGGCCACACATACGCCATGCCGGGCACGTTGGGACTTTGTTTCCAGTACGGGTTGCCGGTCAGGTGCTCGTCGATATTGGCCACGCCGTCCTTCCACAGGTCCTTGGCGTGCCAGTCCTCGGTGGGCAGGTAGTCGATGAGCACGCGATGGTAGCCGTAGAGCGTGGCGCACTGCACGGTCTTTTCGTCCAGGTTCATCTGGCCGATCAGGTCGTCGAGGCGCTTCTCTTCCGGCTGCGTAGAATCCTCGAACACGTCCTTGCGGCCGTTCTTATTAAGGTCGATCCAGCCGTCGTGATAGATGTCCTTGCGGGTGACCACGGGTTTTCCCGTCCGCATGCAATCGTCGTAAGTCGGCGCGTAGAGCAGCGGCGCTTCGACGCCCTTCGGCGCGGTCTCCTCTTGAGCCAGCACCGCCGCTCCCACCAGGCTGATAGCCGCCAAAGCCCAATGCCACACTCTCATTTGTCGCTACTCCTTTGCGTACGGTAACACGCGGCCCGGCGACCCGGGAACTGCCCACCGACGTGGCGTAGGCACTCGTGCGCAATGCCGCTTAGTCTTCCCGCAACCGAACACCTGTCTTGATTGAGGCACGCACGCGGTCTTATGTGGGGCAGGTTGGCAACCTGCGGCCGAGTGGCACTCGGCCTGCCGACCAGCATGCAATTGCCGACCAGGCCGAGTACCACTCGGCCGCAGGATACCATCCTGCCCCACAAATTCTGCAGCATCTCCAATATTGGGAAAATTAAGTGGCATTGCACACTCGTGCGTGCCGCGTCCCGACTCGCCGGGATGCTCGGCGAACATCAGCAATTTCAGAGGTTGTCCGCCCGGCATCGCCAAGAGTGGCGACGCGGCACGCATGAGTGCGTACGCCACGTCGGCGCCCCACACCGAGACCTTCTACTTAGCCAGGTTCTGGCCGAAGTTGAAGCATGGGCCGACGGAAAAACGCACCGTCAATCGGCCGTCCTTCAACAGGTCGTTGAATAAATGATCGTAGACCAGGTCCGCCTGCGTGCGGAGCGCGACGTGTTTGGAAATCAAGAAATCGATGCCGCCGCCGGCGCCGTAGAAGACGGTCCAATCCTTCTTATTGCCCCCGGGAGCCAGTTGATTCGCGACCAGGGTAGCGATCGGATCGCCTGGATGCGGCGTCGCCACTTCGTGGATCGCACCTAACGACGGACGCGCGAACAGCGTGAAATGCGTCCAGCGATGGGTCGCCACTTGCGGGCCGCCGGCGAAGGTCTGCGTCCTGGAATGCGCCGGCACCACCAGTTGGTAACTTGGCGAAAGCTGCCCGGCCGCCGCCAGTCCACCCAACTCCGCGCCCAGTTGCTGCTGCAACGCCGGCAGAAGAAGGTTAGGCGTGAGCGTCAGATCTCCGGCCGTGATGCTGTAATCCAGGCCCAGCGAGACCCAGGTTCGCAGCCGGGCTCCACTCTGAAGGTGAAGTCCATTTTCGAACAGGCCCACATGCGGGCTGTCGAGGAAGGTATATCCGGTGAAAAGATCGAAGCGGGAAATGTACGACTGCTGGCCCCAAACCGGCGGCGCGGCAATCCATAGGGACACGGCGATCAGGACCGGCCAGGCGGACCGGCTGGCGAATGCGGAACGGGGCATCGTCACTCTCCCTGAGTGCAAAATCACAACCACCAGTTCAGCTCTGCGCGCCAAACGGGCGCCACTGGCGGATCCGGCCGAAGATGGACCTAATCCCAAGGTGGATGGTTGTTGAGTAGACTGTAACCAAGTTGCCACCGTTGAGTCAAGGCAGCCGTTTTTTTGCCCCCACCCGAGATTGCCGTTCCCGCCCATAGTACGAAAGTCGAATATGACGAAATCTCCCAGTATCGGATAAGTACCTCTGTAACTCCTCTTTTACGCCAACCTGCCGGACCATGTATCTTAGGCCGCGCCGGACGCTCTCATCCGGCGCACTTTTCGCCGATCCATCATGCCCACAATCGCCCATATTGAGGCCGTCCTGCGTGGCTGGTACCCGTCGTGGTTCGCCCAGCTTCGGGTGTGGTCCACCGAGGACATCCTCTTGTGGATCGTCGTGGCCGCCGCCCTGCTGCGAACCGCCTGGTCGCTGCAGAAAGGCTGACGGCCTTCGATTCCCGGAGGCCCCGCCGCTTCGAGTAAGATAGCACTCATGCGATCTTCCATGACGGTGACGGCGCTCCTCTGTTTCGCCCTCTTGTTCCAGCCGCGCGGCCTGCGCGCGCAGCAGCCCGGCGGCCGCGGCGGACCGGTCCCCGCCATCGCCGATCGAACCGCCGGCATGCAGAAGCTCGACGGCTACTTCCCGCTCTATTGGGACGACAAAACCGGCAACCTGTGGCTGGAAATTCCGCGCTTCGACAGCGAGTTTCTACTGGTCGCCGGCCTGGCTGCCGGCCTGGGCTCGAACGATATCGGACTCGACCGAGGTGTGGAAGGCGGTGGCAAACTCGTCTCGTTCCAGCGCGTCGGCCCCAAGGTGATGCTGGTGCAAGCGAACGAGTCGTTTCGTTCCTCCAGCGCCAATCCGGCCGAGCGCCGCTCGGTGGAGGAATCCTTCGCCAAGTCCATCCTCTGGGGCTTTACCGTCGCCGCCGAGACTAATGGCCGTGTGCTGGTGGACTGCACCGATTTCGTGGTCCGCGACGGCATGAATGCCGCCAGCCAGCTCTCCGCCGGAGGCGCCGCCTACCGCGTCGATAAGGCGCGCAGCGCGGTCTATCTGGAACGGACCAAAGCGTTCCCGAAGAACAGTGAGATTGAAGTCACGTTGACCTTTGCCGCCGATGCCTCCGGGGGCCGTGGCGGGCGCGGCGGTGGCGGCGGATTCGGCTTCGGACTCTTCTCCGGTTCCGTCTCCAGCGTCACGCCCACCGCCGATTCCGTCACCCTGCGCGAGCATTACTCGCTGGTGGAACTCCCCGATGGCAACTACCGGCCGCGCCTCGACGATCCGCGCGCCGGCTACTTCGGCCCCACCTTCGTGGACTACAGTGTACCCATCGGCGAGCCCATGCTGAAGCGCTATATCAACCGCCATCGCCTGGTGAAGAAGGACCCCAACGCGGCAGTCAGCGAACCCGTGCAACCCATCCGCTATTGGGTGGACCCGGGCGCGCCCGAAGATATCCGCCGCGCCTTGATCGAAGGAGCCAGTTGGTGGAACCAGGCTTTCGAAGGCGCCGGGTTCCGCAACGCTTTCCTGGTAGACGTGCTACCCGAGGGCGCAGACCCCATGGACATCCGCTATAACATGATCGACTGGGTACACCGTTCCACCCGCGGCTGGAGTTTCGGCGGCTCGGTCACCGACCCTCGCACCGGCGAGATCATCAAAGGGACCGTCACGCTCGGCTCCTTGCGCGACCGCCAGGATTACCTGATCTTCGAGGGTCTGCTGTCGCCCTACATCGACGGGACCGAGAAGCCCGACATCCTCTATCAAACCGCCCTGGCGCGCATTCGCCAACTGGCCGCGCACGAAGTGGGCCACACCCTCGGCCTGGGGCACAATTACTACGACAGTACGCAGGGTTGGATCTCCGTCATGGACTATCCGCATCCGCAGGACACCCTGAAGGCCGACGGCACAATCGATCTGTCGCAGGCTTACCCGGCGCGCATCGGCGAGTGGGACAAAGTGGCCATCGACTACGGGTACCGCCAGCTCCCGCCCGGCGACGAGACCGCCGCGCTGACCCGCATTCTGGACGACGCCTGGGCCAAGGACCTGCGCTACTTCACCAACCAGGACACCGACGCGCATCCTCGCGTGGACCAGTGGTCGCTGGGCGTCAACCAGGCCGACGAGCTGAACCGCATCATGCAGGTTCGCCGTGCGGCCCTCAACCGCCTGGGCGAGCACACCATCCGCAATGGCGCGCCCATGGCCACTATCGAGGAGCCGCTGGTGCCGATCTTCCTGTACCATCGCTACTCGGTGGAATCGGCGGCGTCCATGGTCGGTGGCATCGACTACATCTATGCCATGCGCGGCGATGGCCGCAAACCGCTGCAGTGGGAGACCGCCGCCAATCAGCGCAAGGCCCTGGAAGCGCTGGCGAATACGCTGAAGCCCGCCGAGTTGACCGTGCCGCGCCAGGTGCTGGACGCCATTCCACCCCGGCCGCCTGGATTCGGCCGCCATCGCGAGCTGTTTCCGCGCACCACCGGCGACACGTTCGACCCCGTCAGCCCGGCGGGCGTTGCCGCGGATATCACCATCGGGTTTGTGCTGGAACCGGCCCGCACCGCGCGCGTGGTATCGCAACATTCGCTCGACGCGAAGCTCCCCAGCCTTGAAGAAGTGATCGACCGCCTGACGAAAGCCGTCTTCGACGCGCCGGTGGCATCCGAATATGAAGCCGAAGTCCGCCGCGCGGAGCAACGCGTACTGGTAGACCGGCTGATGGGCCTGGCCGCCGGCGCATCCAACGGACAGGTTCGCGCCATCGCCACGCTGAAGCTCTCCGCCCTGCAGAAACGGCTCCGCGGCGAACCGGCCGCCAGCCCCGGCGAACAGGCGCAGCACTTACTGGTCGCCGACGAGATCAAGCGTTTCCTGGAGCGTCCCGCCGACCCCGCGCGTCCCCTGCCGGCGCCCATCCCGCCGCCCGGTGCCCCCATCGGCTGAGTCGTAATTCGGCGACATGCGTGCTCGCCGCAGAACTGTTGCCGGGCTCGCCGACGCCCACTGTGGCGTGACTCACTATACCTTCCCCCCGAGAAGCCTGGCCTGGCATCTGTAGCCCGGTTGTGTTATGTGGGGCAGGATGGCATCCTGCGGCGGGTTGTCAACCCGCCTGGACGCCACGGAGCAGATGCCGGCCAAGCCGATTGAAATCGGCCGCAGGATGAATCCTGCCCCACATAACACCTCCTACTTCACCACCATCGTCACCGGCGGCAGCACTACCCGCGCATCGGGATTGTAGTAGTCGTACAGCGTCGAAGGCGCGGTCAGCGCCCGTTCGCCGTAGCGCGGCCGAAATGTGAAGCTGAACTTCGAATCGTTGGCGTTCGGCCAGACGTAGAACGTCACGTGGTCGGGCGCAACCTCGTAGGAATCTACCTCGGCGTCGTCCAGCGTGCCGCGATCCACCTCCGCGCCGGGCGGCAGACCGATCTCGGCGATCATCATTCCGTATCCGCGGAACGATGGCCGCGACACCATCACGTCGCAGCGTACCGGCTCATTGGCCAGCGTCTCCGCGGTGCTGTAGCGGACTTGCAGAGCAAGCTGGTCCGACGTCCGCGGGCCGTTCCAGGGCTGGTACCACGACGCCGTGAAGCGCGCCTGAATTCCCGACGCGGCGCGAACAGACACTTCGTTAGCAGCACCGGGCTTCAGGAACTTTGCGACATCGAGAGCGATCGGCGCAACGCCCGCGATGGGGACGTTCCGATAGGCCGGATCGCCATTCACCAGCACATCCACGGACTTCACGTCCGTCATGGGTTTCAGCGCTGCGAAGAGCGCGGTGAAGACGCGGATAGTCGCCTGCGTACTCAGCCACGTGCCCGTGTCGTCCTTGCTGCGCAGCAGGAACAGCGCGCCGCGGTCGATCAGGGCATCGAGTTGCGGATCGCCGCCCGACTGCTTCCTCCAGCGCGCCAGCGCCGTCACCGCCAGCGCCGTGGCTTCGATTTGCCCCGCGCGGCCCCAGCCGTAAAATGGCGTATTGCGCACCAGGTGCCACCAGGCCAGGCCCTGTTCCTCGTGGACCAACTTGCGCAAACGGTCGATGGCGCCGGCCGCCAGGTCCGGCTTCTTCGCCTCCATGGCCGCTAGCGCGAAGGTGGCGATGGCATACGGATCGTCCATGCTCTCGGCCGTGCGGGCCAGTTCTCCCAGGCGTTGGACCACCGCCCCTTCGTACTTCGCCCCGCCATTCACCAGGGCTCGAAGCGCCAGCCCGCGCACGGCCACGTCCTGTGGATTCTGTTGGCTCAGCCAGGCGCGCGCCTTGTCCAGCACACCATCGTCGATTTCCAGGATGCCGTGCACGTCTTCCAAAAACCCGATGGCGTAAGCCGTGATGGCGAGATCGGCCTTCTGGTTCGACCAATACGAGAACGCGCCTTCGCTGGTGCGATACCCCAGCAGCCGCTGGTACCCGCTGCTCAAGTTGCGCCGCGCGCGCACCTCCAGCCGCCCGTCATGGAGCCCCGAATCGCCGAGCGCCCGCAGCGCCATCAGGTTGAGGTACGACGCGGAAATGGTCTGCTCCGCGCACCCGGTGGGCTTCCGCAGCAGCGCTTCGATGGATTCGATCACCGATGTCAACAGACGCGGATAGAGTTTCACCTCGGCGCGGAGGCTTCCCGCAATGGCGTCCACCGGGATGTCCAGGCGTAGCGTTCGGCCTTCCGAAACTATATCGTTGACCGAGCGGGAGACGGGCTCGCCATTCGGGTGGATGGCCACGGGCTTCTCGATGGCGTCGATCGCGGTACCGCCGCGCGCCGTCACGCGGAGCTTCGCTTCGGCGGTCGCAGCCGCGGCCCGCAGTCCGACCACTGAGTTGATGGACCCGGACGCCGCGATGCGCATGGGCGCTCCCGGCGCCTGCGCGATGGCCAACTCAGGGGGCGAGTTCACTTGCACTGAGACAGTTTGCTCCTGGCCGGTGTAGTTGCGGATGGGCACGGGCAACGAAATTTCGTCGGATACGGTGAGCACTTGCGGCGGGTCGAGATCCACGAAGAACGGCTGGAAGGCCTGTATTTCGGCGCTGCCTTCGGCGATGCGGCCGTCCACGGTAGATCCGATCACTGCCACGCGCCAAGTGGTGATGTTGTCGGCCAGCTTGAAATTCAGAGAGGCTTTGCCGGAGGAATCGGTGATGAGCTCGGGGGTCCAGAGCAGCGTTTCCGGGAAGTAGTCGCGGACGTGGGGCGTATAGTTGGGGCCGATGGCGGGGCGCTCCTGAACGGAGGAGGCCTGGGCCGCGTCGGTATTCAGAACCGGAGCCTCCGCCGCTACCGTGACGGTCTGCGAGACTGAGCCGATTTGCAGTTTGGCATCCACACGCGTGACATAGCCGCGCTGGACGGGCACATTGCCCACCACCCAGACTTGAAACCCGCGGGCGAAAAACCGGATCTCGTAGGCATTCGCCGGAAGACCATGGAGACTGTAAAGGCCGTCCTTGCCGGTGCGCGTTTTGTAAGTGCCGTTCAGAGTGACTTCGGCGCCCGAGATCGCGGCTCCCGCGGCGTCGGTCACCGTGCCAGTAATTGTCCCCGACCCACCGGGGATGGGGGCCGGCAATCGTTTCGACTCCGGTGAATTGGACGGCGGATTGTCTTCCTCGATGAATCGGCTGAAGCGCGCCACCGTGAAGCCGCCATTCTTGCCTTCGCCGCCGCTATGGATTTCGATCGTCCGGTAAGTGACCTTAGTGGGGACTAGGTTCTTCCGCTGTACCGGCGCGCCTTGATACTCCTGGTAGATGTAAATCTGGTAGCGGTCTCCGAAATCCGAGTCCGTGTGGATCGTGACAGTATACGGATGGCCCCACGGGTCGCGCAGCGCACCGAAATCGATTCCAGCGGCGGCCATCGCTGTGCGGAATTGGGCCTCGTCTGTAGGAAACGGCCGGCCCTCCGGCAGAGCCGCGTTGATTTTCTCCCGCGCCGCCCGGAAGTAAGTGCCCTGGTAGGATGCCACCAAGTCATCGTCGCGAGTGAGGATTTGTATCGTGCGTTGGGCCGCCGTGTCGCGGACCATCGCGCGCAGTGGGTTGCCCGCGGGGTCGCGCAGGCGGTCGAAGCGGATGCCGGCCTGGTCTAGCAGATCGGCAAACTCGGCTGGTGTCGCGGGATAGTCTTTCAGCTTGGCCAGCACATCGCGGATCGCGGCCTGGAACGGCAGGAACCACTCCCATCGCCACGTCATCGCCGGCATGTCGTCCTCAGTGCCGAACACTTTGTCGGGACCGGCGCTCCATAGTTCGAGAACGGCCGAAGCCCCGTCGATGGAAAACCGATCGCGGTACGGCTGGTCCCAGGGGTCGCGCGCATTACCGAGCGTGTAACTGGCAATCTCCCTGAGCGAGTCGTCATCGGTGGGATAGCGCAGCGTGCGGCGGTATTCTTCGGCGAGGCGCGCCTTCACATCCGCCAATCTCTTCTCCGCGGCCTTGGTAAACGCGGAACTCTGTCCCTGCAGAAATGTCTCGTCGGTCGGACGCATTGAACCCGCTTCGAGCAAGGCCTCGGCCACGAGCTGATAGTCGGCGTCGATCTTCTCCGGCGGAAGTTCCAGCAGATCCTCGGCGCTGAGACCGCCAATGCGTGCGCCGGACTCGCCGGAATGATACCAGCGGCGCCGGACACTCTGGTCGGTCTCGGCGCGTTCGAAGACGCTCTGGTCCACCACCGCGATTCCCAGCGCGGCCTCTACAGCGGCGCCTTTCCCGGTGAGTGCCTGGAAGCTCAGCGCCGCCTGTTCTCCCGGCCGGCAGACGGTATGCACAGGTTTGGCGACGATGCGCAATTCTTCCGCTCCGGGATACAGCACCTTCCTCAGGCTTTCGTGGAAGACTCCGCCCGGCGAAATGAACGCCACCTCAAGGCTGCGCGGGAAATCCGGGCTGTACGGAATCACCGCTTCGCCCTCGCGATTGTGCAGATCCACCGCGTGCCAGTAGAGCACCCGCCCGTCCTCGGTCCACGCCAGCAGCATCCCTCGAACGCCATCGCGGGCGGCGCGGATGTGGCAGCGGATCGGCTCACCAGCACGGTACAGCGCGCGGTCCGTGTCCAGACGCACCTGGAGCCGGCTCTCTGGATACATCGGAACCTCTTGGGTCGCCGTGCCGGCCGCAACGCGCGCCCGCACCACCAAGTCGTGCTTGACGGGCGGGATGTCCATCCGCGTCAGGCCGAAGCGGTTGGTCCGGCCCGAGGCCAGCACGCGGTCGCCATCCAACACTTCGATCATGGCCGCGGCCGGCTTGCCATCCGGCGTATAGGCGGCCACGTACAGACGCACGCCCAGCGCGGTTTCCTCCTGGCGAACCACGTAGACATGCAGCGGGTCGCGCGAGATTCGCACGTCGAAGCGCCGCTGCTCGGTACGGTTGGTGGTGGGGTCGGTGACATAGGCGATGTAGTGGAAGTCCCGGAAGCGCTGGTACTCGAAGTCATCCTTGTCCAAGTCGATCTGCAGGCTGGCGCGGAAATGGCCGGAGGCATCCAGCACGCCATCGCGCAGCGCTTCGTCGTCGTCCCCCTCCGTGATCTTCACCTTCCCGCCCGCGACCGGTTTGCCGAACAGGTACTCACCGCGCACCTCCACTTCGGGCGTCTCCCCCAGCCGGTAGAACGGCCGCAGCGGCGCCGCGCTCACGCGAAACGAGGGCAACTCGTAGCGCCGCACCTCGACCTGCCCCCAGGCATCTTCGCCCTCCTCCTCGCCCTTCACGTGGACCTGGTACTTGGCCGGTCCGGCGTTGGCGGGGATCTCCCAATCCGCGCCGGCAATGCCGAAGCGCGACGTGGTCACATCCCACGACTGCACCAGGGCCGACCCGCCATCGAAGACACGAATGTTGTACTTCGCGTCCGCTTGCGCGCGGCCGTCGCCGCCAAGTACGAGGATGCGGATGTGCGCGGTCTGCCCCGGCTGATAGAGCGGCTTGTCGGTATCGATGCGTATGGCGCTTCTCGCCACCGCGGGGCGAAAGGCTTCGGTCTCTCCCGTGAGGTCTCCCAACCGTCCGTCAATCGTGACGTTGTCGCTACCCGACCAATCGTCTTCACCCGGAGCGATGCGCAGCACCGCGGCGCCGTTCGAATCCGTCAGCGCCGACACCTTGTCGAGGCTCACGCGCACGCCGGCAATCGGCTGTCCGGTGACGGGGTGCGACGCGAACACGCGGAATTCGTAACTCGCCCCGGCCCGCGGAGGACCGCCGATGCCTATCGCTCGCAGCGTGAAGGCGTGCTCGGCGATCATCGGAAAACTGAGAATGCCGCTCACCGGCTGGAAGGCCGCGAGGTTCGCCACGTCCGGCCAAACCGAGTAGCGCAGACGGTAGAACAGCGCGGCATCCCCTTCTTTCAGCGGCAGGGCGGCATTCGCCGTGGACTTGCCGCCGGGAACGGTCTGGACGAGCTGCCAGGCGCTGCGCACGGAGTCGCTGGGGTCCACCCACTCCAGGTTGATCCTCACGGCGACGGCCCGGCCGGATTGATTGTCGATCGCCAGCGAGACGGAAGTCTTGCCGTCCACCAGGCGGGCGCGCGTAGAAGCTTCGTCCACGAAAAGCTGCGCATGGGCGGCGGAACAGACCACCAGCGCGAAGGCCGTAAGTAGCCGCATCTGACTAACCCCTGACGTTATACGCAGTATGCACGCGGGCGGCGCCGCACGCAAGGGGGCTGGCGACTTGTCGGTGCAGAGAGCGGCTCCCCCTGCAGCCGCGTCTGCCGGAAGCCCGTGGCGTGCGCACTCGTGCGCGCCGCGTCCCGACTCGTCGGGATGCTCGGCGGACACCCACCGATCCCGATATCCCCCATCGGCCATCGCCACAGGCGGCGGGTTGCCCTCTGGCTCCGGCAGGCACGCGTGCGCCGGCCGGATTGCCATACAGGAAGGTCGGGCGGCGTAAGGTCGCATTGCGCCCGCCCGCGGGCCGACCCGAGCTTGCGCGCACACGCTCCGGTCTGGTATAAACGCTAATCGCTCTCCGTTCCGGAAGCGAAAAGAGCTGTCGAGACCAGGAACTCCGAGAGACGCATGCCCAAGCCACCCGGACCCCGACCCACCGCGAAGTCCACAGACTCAATCCGCACGTCGGCGCCTGGCGGCAACGCGAGTGCGAATCGACCTCTTCAGCCGCAGCCAGCCGATTCCCATACGCAACTTGGCACTTTCGAAGCGGCGATGAAGCTGTTCCACGCGCGCAACTGGCGCGATGCCCGGGCTCTCTTCGAAAAGGCCGCCGAGGGTCCGGAACGCGATGTCGCCAATCGTGCGCACCTGCACATTTCCATGTGCGACCAGCGGCTGGATCAGGCCAAACCCAGCCTTGGCTCCGCGGACGATTATTACAACTATGGCGTAGCTCTGCTCAACACGCGCAACGTTCCGGAGGCCCGCTTGCACCTGGAGCAGGCTCTGAAGATGACCCCTGGCGCCGACCATATCCACTACGCGCTGGCCCTGGCCCAGGCCTTGGGCGGGGACGTGGCGAACGCGCACGCCAATCTCAAGCGCGCCATCGAGCTGGAACCTCGCAACCGCCTGCTGGCCCGCCAGGACGCGGACCTCGCGCCGCTGGCCAAACAACCGCCCTTCGACGCGCTACTCTATCCTGAGAAGAAGGGCTGGTAATCGCCCGCCCACTTTTCATGGAAGATAAATCGCCTCTCCGCGTGGTCGCCATCGGCGGCGGGACCGGCCTCTCGGCTCTCCTGGACGGCCTCAAACGGTACGCCAAACCGGCCGACGGTTCACCGCCGACGGTCGATATCACGGCCGTCGTCACCGTCACCGACGATGGCGGCAGCTCCGGCCGCCTGCGCCGCACCTTCGACGTTCTTCCGCCGGGCGATATCCGCAACTGCCTGGTGGCGCTGAGCGAGGACTCCCACCTGCTGGCGCGGCTCTTCCAATACCGCTTTCCTGCGGGCCGCGGGCTGAAAGGCCACAGCTTCGGCAACCTCTTCCTGATGGCGCTCACCCAGATCATCGGCGATTTCCCCGGCGCAGTGCGGATTACCTCGGAAGTGCTCAAGATCGCCGGCCGCATCTACCCGGCCACCACCGCCAACGTTTCGCTCGAAGCCACGCTGGCCGATGGCTCGCATGTCAAAGGCGAAACCCGCATCGGCAAGAGCCGCGTCCGCATCAAATCCGTCCGCCTGATTCCCCGCAAAGCCAAGCCCCTGGACGCTACGCTGAGCGCTATCGCCCAGGCCGATCTGATCACGCTCGGACCCGGGTCGTTATTCACCAGCGTGATCCCCAACCTGCTGGTAGAGGGAATTCCCGCCGCCATCCGAAACTCGCCGGCCATCAAAGCCCACATTGTGAACCTGATGTGGCAGCCCGGCGAGACCACCGATTTCCGCGCGTCCGACCACATCCGCGCCATCCACCAACACGCCCACGGCAAGCTCCTCGATTACGCCGTGGTGAACATCCGCCCCATCGCGCCGGCCTTGCGCAAACGCTATGCACGGCAGGCGGCCATGCCCGTGGAGAACGACCTGGAGGCCATTTTCCGCATGGGCATCAAAGTGGTCGCCGAAAACCTGGTCCAGCAGAGCGCCAAAATTCGCCACGATCCCGACGCCACCGCCGCCGCGATTATGAAACTGGCCCACGAAGGCCGGCGCCGCCGATCCACGTTGCGATGAAAAGAACCGTGGACGTCCACGTGGCACGCCGCGGCTCCGTGTCACGGAACATCCGGCCCCCGGCACTCGTACCTCTTGCTGGAGCGTGCCCATGTACTGTACGAAATGCGGAGTTCAACTGAGGGAAGACGACTGTTTCTGTTCGCGTTGCGGCCACATTACCGGGGTGGGGCAGGTGGAAGCCCCGCCGCGCAGGCTGCTGCTGGACAAAGCCAATAAGAAGATCGGTGGAGTGTGCGCCGGCCTGGCGCGGTACTTCGACGCCGATGTGACGCTGATCCGCGTGCTCTGGCTGGTAGTTGCCTTCTCCACCGGACTCGGTTTCCTGGCCTACCTGGTCGCCTGGATCGTCACGCCGAGCGACCATGGAATGTACCCGCGCCCCGCCATGACCACCAGCCCCCAGATGGGTTGAATTACGGTGACAGGCTACCTAACTCCCGAACTCGGCGCGGAAGTTCGGGAGTTAGGTAGCCTGTCACCGTAACTACCTCTTGGTGTAGATCTTGTGGAATTTGTTGCGGCTGTTCTCCACCAGGAACGTGCCGTCCTTCTGCACGCTCACCTGGATCCACTTGGCCTCGCACTTCTCGTCGATATTGGCAATGAAGGTATCGGGCGCGTTGTGCTGCTTGTCGGCGCCCATGGCGTAATGCAGTTGCCAGATATCCAGCACGCCACGCGTATCGCGGATGGTCTGCCAGGTAGCCGCGTCGCCGCCCTTGTGCGGGCCGTTGTTCATGATGGCCACGTGAGGGTCGAGCCCGCGCACGAATGCCGGCGATCCGGACATCGGCATGCCGTGGTGCGACACCAGGTACAGATCCACCCGTCCGATCTTGTTGACCGGGCACATCAGATCGTACTCGTGGTCCTTCGTGAGGTCGCCCATATCCACCATGCGGAAGTCGCCGAACGTGATCAGCACGCCCACGGACTGGCCGTTCTCCGTCTGGTCCGCGGGCGGCCGCTGGTACCCGTCGCAGGCGGGATTCGGCTCGCCGCCGCCGGCCACCGGAGCGGCGATCGTCTGGCCCGCGGACGATAGCACCTTCACATCCATTCCCTTGATGGGGATGGTGTCGCCAGGCTTGGCCACTATGTGTTGGCCCTTATCGCGGAACGCCGCGTACTCGTTGAACAGGATCTCGGCGTCCTTGCCGGTCTCGGTCTGCGCGCCGTGGTCCACGAAATGAAGGATCGGCAGTTTCTTGGCGAGCCCTTGCACGCCGCCTACATGGTCGGTGTGGTAGTGAGTGATGAGCAGGTAATCGATCCTCTTGACGCCCGCCGCCTTGGCCGCGGCCGCGATGCGCTCGGCGTCGCGATGGTCGGGACGAGGCCAGCCGGTGTCCACCAGCAGACTCTCTCCGGCCGGCGTAACGAACAGCGTGGACTGCCCGCCTTCCACGTCGATCGAGTAGATTTCCAGATTCTTCGCGGCTGGTAGGACCGCGGCGGACGCCAGCGCCAACATAACAGGAAACAGTCTTCTCACGTCGAAAATGGTAGCATGGACGGAATCGAGCCATCCGGGAGCGCCACTCAGGGAACTACCGGAGCCCCCGGTTCGTATGTACTAACGGATGCCATTTTGCAGCCAATGCGGAAGTCCGGCCAGCGACCGGGACGTGTTCTGCGCCCGTTGCGGGACGCGCCAGCCGGTGGACGCCGCGCCGCCTCCCGCCATCGACGTTCTCTCCGGCCTCTCGCCGCGCACTGCGTCGATCCTATGCTACGTCCCCTGGATGGGCTGGATCGCGTGCATCGTGGTTTTGGCCGCCGACAAGTTCCGCCAGGACCGGGTGGTCCGCTTCCACGCGTTCCAGGGCTTATACCTGTTCGTGGCGTACCTGATGGACGCGGTGGCGCTACGCCCGCTGGACCATTTCATGTTCCCGTTCCTGCATGTCTCCCGATTGGTGGAGGCCGCCTTGCTAGTGGCTTCCGTTTATATGATGGTCAAGACCTCGCAGGGCACGGCCTGTTCCCTGCCCCTGTTCGGCGACCTGGCACATCGCTCCGCTACCGAAGATTGGCCCCGGAACTAGCCGCAGGCCGCCAGGCCCGGTGAATCCCCGATCCCGGTCCCTGGCGGGCCTCACCCGTACCCGGCTCCCGTAGGCATGTCGATCCATATCAATTCCCTCGTAAGTTGGGGTATGATCGACACGGTGAGAGAACAAATTCGCTCTTCGCGTTTCGGTGGCTTCTTCGCCCGGCGAGACAGGGCGATTGGAACCATGTGCCTGGTTCTCTATGTGGAACTGAGCGTGGCACTGCGGCTTCTGTTGCAGATGATCACAGGGAAGAGTTGGTTCTTCACCAGTTTGGCCATTCCGTTCCTACTGGTCTCGGTCTTGTATGCCAAGTTGGAGGAGTGGTTCGGATCGGAACGGGAGGGCCGGAACGGCGGCGCCATTCCCCCCGAAACCACGCCGGCCGAAAGCGAAATCTGGGAACCGGCGCCCCCGCAAACCACTCCGGCCGACCGCGGCGCGCGGTAGCCGCATCGCCGAGCGGCGCCCCCCGCTCTCGCCCTACTGCCCCAGGATATTGAACGTCGTGGTTCCCTCCACCCGGACCTTGGCATACGCGTCGTTCCAGATCTGGTGGTAGGGATCCGTAGTGTAAGCCTTCAAAACGTCGGCGTTCTTCATCTCAATGCACATGCCGTACTCGCGCGCCACGCGGCTGACAGGCGCCATCACCGTCTCGCCGGCGCGGAGCTTCTGTACCGTAGCATCGTCGATCTTGCCAACCGCAGCGATCCCCAGCGGCGACGCCAGCTTGCCGTACCACACGCGCACGACACCCTGGATCTTCTGCGGCATCGCGTCCGACGCTTTGTAGAAGGCGTCCCAGTCGGCCGCGGTGGCCTCTTTGACCGGGGTCCAGGTGAAACAGTGCATCAGCGTTTTGTCTCCGCCGAAAGCCGAAGTGTGAAACATCAGGAACAATGCGCCACAGGCAACCAGGCGCGTCATCGATAGCAGCTTCATTTCGTGGATTCTCCTTGGTGGTTCTGTCGCAAACGTCTGGATTGTACCACCCGCGCGAGCCCGCGCCATCCGGGGGGGCCGCTCGTCATCTCCCGCTCAACCATGCGCGGGCCGCCTGAACGGATTCGAACACCCGGAACTGTCCCCCGGCGCTCTCTTCCTCGGCCATCTCGTGGAACCTGGTACTGAAGCGAACGCTGCCCGGAATGCACACCACGGCCACGCGGATTCTATAATTCCGCAGCTTCTGGAGGATGGCGCCGGCCTCCCCGGAGCTTAAGTCGAAGAACCTCGCCGTGAGATTGGGCGCATAAAGAAGCGCGGACGAGACGCCGTTTGAGAAACAGGCCTCCACAACCAGGCTGGCGTCTTCGATGCCGCCGAGGAGCGGCAGGTCCGGCGGGCCCTCCACAAAGCGGACGCCCGCCTCTTCGGTCACGGTCAATTGCGTCGATGCACTTCCGGAATCGTTCATTGCGTAGCGGCGCCGCGCCTTTCCAGCAGACCGGCGACTTCTCAGGCAGGCCTGGCCCTTTCCGCGGGCTGACGGCACCCTGACGTGCGCTACAAGAGAATGTAGCGGATGAGGGCGGATGGGATCAAGCCCATTCTTGCGGCCGCCGCAGCGGAAAGTCGTTCTTTCCACAAACCACATCGGGAAATTGGTAATTTGCGAGCTTTCCTCTTCCAATCACGATGGTCGCCGACGCGTCGTTGGCAAGTTCGGCGGAGCGGCGCGCCGGCGGGAACGCGACAACCACGCGCTTGCTCGGGAATAGCCGCCGAATGGCTCGCACCGAGCCGCACAAATCGCTGTCCGCGCTTACCAGAAATGCGGTATCGAACTCGTCGCGGAAAGCATCTTCCATCATGGCGACGGCGATATTCACGTCCGTCATCTTTTCGTTGGAGACGGAGAATATCCGCCCACAGTGACTGCAAGTCGTCGAATTGTTCTGATATTTTCCAAACGCCATCCGGAAACGGCTTTCGTCCAGCGTGCCCAATGCGTCCAGATACGTGGACTGCCGCTTCTGTTTATCGGATGGTCCCGCAATTCGCGAGGTGAAGTATTTGGTGCAACGAAGTTCCTGACCGGTTCGCAGCAGGCCACCAGCGAGTTCTTGAAGATCCAGCCAGAAGTATCGGAGATACCCCGCAGAACGCATGCCAAAGTACAAATTGAACCCGTCGATGTAGACAACCGCCCGCTCGACTGCGGGTTTATTGGGCTGATTGACGGGTAGTTCAGTTTCTCGTATCATTCGATTGTACAGCACCTGGGAGAGCATCCCGGGCCCGACGCCCCGGTTCGCGGGGCGTTTCTCTTTTTGGCGAGCCGGTTCTGCATCGTGTCACCCAAGACCGAGGTCACCTCTCCCAGTTCTCCGTCTGATTCGCCCGCTTGATGGCCCCCGACCACCGCCCCCATCCCATGGTATAATCATTCATTAGAACGAATAAACAACCAATGACCCACAAAGTCGGCATCGTCGGATATCGCGGCTACAGCGGAGCTGAACTCCTCCGCCTCCTCGGGCACCATCCCTCCATCACTCCGGTCCTCCTCGACCATCGCTCCGAGGATGGCGCACGGCCGCCGATCCGCAATTCCGGCCACCCGGCACGCTTGCACTGCAGCCCGGAAGCGGTTACAAACGAAGGGCTTGCCATCGTCTTCCTGGCGACTCCGCCGGAGGTCTCCATGGATCTCGCTCCGGCCATGCTGAGCGCCGGCGCGCGCGTCGTCGATTTGTCGGGCGCTTTCCGCCTCGGCACTCCCGAAGCGTACTCCGCCTGGTATAAAGAGACTCATACCCAGCCGGCCCTGCTGGCCGAGGCGGTCTACGGGCTGCCTGAATATTGCCGCGACCGCGTGCCCGCCGCCCGGCTGGTCTCCAACCCGGGATGCTACCCCACGGCCGCTAACCTGGCCATCGCACCGCTGGTTGAGGCGGGCGTGGTGGACCGCTCGGCGGGCATCGTTTGCGACGCCAAGTCGGGCACCAGCGGCGCGGGGCGCAAGGCCAGCCTCAAGACCAGTTTCTGCGAGGTCACCGAGAACTTCTCGGCCTATTCCATCCTCAGGCACCGCCATGTCCCCGAGGTTCTCATGGTGTCGCATCTCGAGGAGCGCGAGTTCAGCTTCACGGCGCAACTTCTGCCCGTGGACCGCGGCATCCTGGAGACCATCTACTTCCGCGCCACCGGCGTGGATCGCCCCGAGGACCTGCTCGCCATCTACGAAAAGCGATACGCGGGCGAGCCCTTTATCCGCCTCTACGAACCGGGCCATGTCCCCGACCTGCGCGCCGTCGCACGCACTAACTTCTGCGACATCGGCGTCACGCTTGACGGCCGCACGGGGCGCGCCGTGGTGGTGAGCGCCATCGACAATCTGGTCAAGGGCGCCGCCGGTCAGGCCATCCAGAACATGAATCTGATGCTCGGACTTTCCGAAACCGAGGGGCTGTTGTGAGCATGCGCCCCGTCCTGGTCAAACTCGGCGGTACGCTGCTCGATTCGCCGGACTCGCGCCATCGCCTGGCCGCGCAGATCGCGACCGCCCGCCAGCGCGGAGTCGCCGTTGTCGTGGTTCACGGCGGCGGCAAGCAGATGACCCGCTACCTCACCGAACGCGGCATCGAAAGCCGCTTCGTCAATGGGCTGCGCGTCACTACGCCGGAAGCCGTGGACGCCGTGCTCAAGGTTTTCGCCGGCAGCGTCAACCATGAACTGGTGGCCGCCCTCAATGGAGCCGGCGCGCTCGGGGTGGGGCTGTCCGGTATCGATGCGCTACTGGCGGAAGCCGAGCAGATGGACCCGGCACTGGGCGCGGTCGGCCGCGTCACCCGGTCCAACCCGGCGCTGCTCCACTTGCTCACCTCGAACGGGTACGTTCCGGTGGTCGCGTGCGTAGCCGGCGACCGCCAGGGACAGGTCTACAACGTGAATGCCGACCAGATGGCGGTAGCCTGCGCCGCCGCGCTGGGCGCCGGCCAACTCATCTTCCTCACCGACGTCGCCGGCGTGCTGGACGCCTCCGGCCAGGTTCGCGCGGTGCTCACGGCGGCCGAAAGCGAGGCCCTGGTGTCGGCCGGCGTGGCCACGGGAGGCATGCAGGCCAAGCTCAATGCGGCGGTCAGCGCGCTTCGCTCCGGCGTGGAGCAGGTACGCATCGCCCCGGGCGCGGCCGAAAACGTTCTGGATCGCATTCTGGACGGCGAACCGCTCGGCACCCGCATGACGCTGGCGGAGGTAGCGGCATGATCAGCGGTGTGTACGCCGACGCCTTCGCCGAAACCCACGGCGTTCAACCGAAGCTGACCGCGCGCAAGGCGGTCATGCACGATATCCGGCTGATTCTCGACCTGATCAACGGCTACGCGGCCAAAGGGGTGATGCTGGCGCGCACCGAGTTTGAGCTCTCGGAAGCCATCCGCGATTTCACCGTGGTGATGCAGGGAGACACCCTGCTCGGCTGCGGCGCGCTACATTTCTATACCCCCACCATCGGCGAAATCCGCTCCCTGGCCGTCGATGAGAAGGCTAAGACCAAGGGCGTCGGCCGCATCCTGGTCGAGGCGCTGGTGGAAGAAGCCCTGGTTTATGAACTCGATACGGTGTTCGCGTTCACCTACGTGGTCGAGTTCTTCAATAAGGTCGGCTTTCATGCGGTGGAACGCGGCGCGCTGCCGCTGAAAGCGTGGAAGGACTGCGTCCGCTGTCCCAAGTTCCAGGCTTGCGACGAAGTTGCCGTTCTGCGCGTTCTCCGCCCCGAGCGCATTGAGGACTCGGTGCCGCAGTTCCGCATCGATACCGTCCCCTCGCCGGACGACCAGTTTATCCAGATTCCCGTCCCCCGTACCCCCTAAAGAGGGCATAGTGTGTCGCCGGGCCGTCTCCGCCCGTGAAAAACGGCTGTTTTCCCTACCCCCAAACGTGGGGATTTTTGCTCCCCCCCTAAAAAAGCGGCCAAATTGTGGGTTTCCTGAACACATTCTCAGTTAAAATCAGCTTAACGGATAGAGATACCCGAAATTACGATCCGGTTTTCTTGTGAGGCGATCATGAAAGCACAAACGGTTGACGTGAAATCTTCGACTGGGCGGGTCCTGTGTTGCACGGTTTTCCGGCCAGGTGGGAAGAAGTTATTAGCTAAAGGCCATGTAATCAGCGATGAAGACGTGCGGGTTCTCGAATCCGAAGGCATGGATACCATTTGGGTGACCGAGTTGGAAGATGGCGAAGTCGGCGAAGACGATGCGGTTTGCGCCGTCGCCAGCGAAATGGGCTGCGGCAGTTTTGAGATTCGTCTCGCCGCCGGTGGCCGCGCCAACCTTCTGGCTACCGAAAACTGCTGCGTGCTGGTGGACGACGAACTGCTAAAGCAGATCAACTGCACCTCTAGCGTGGTCATAGCCACCTCCTTAAACTTCAGTTACGCGGTAGCCGGCCAGCGCATCGCCACCGTAAAGAGCGCGCCATTCGCCGTGTCGAAAGAACAGTTGGAAGCGGTGAAGGGAATCCTCAAGGAACGTGGGCCAATTTTGCAAGCCCGCCCCATCCGCAACCCCAGCGTGGGAGTTCTCTACACCGATCCCCTCAGTGGAGAACGCGCCCGCCAGTTGTTCGAAAACATCATGCGCCAGCGGCTGGAGCGTTTCGGCGTGAATGCCAATTTTGTGCTGGCCTGCACGGAAGACGAAAACTCGGTGGCGCGCTGCCTGCAACACCTGATGCGCTCCAAACCCTGCGTCATCCTGGTGGCTTCCACCACCGCTCCGGCTGGCCCCGAAGACATCATCGGACAGGCCATGACGCGCGTCGGCTCCCTGGTGGAGCGCTTCCTGGCGCCGGTCGAACCTGGGAATCTCTTGCTGCTTTCGTATAAGGATGAAGTGCCGATCATTTCCGCGCCGGGTTGCTTCCGGTCCGCCAAGCCGAATGTAGTGGACCTCGTGCTGCCGCCCCTGCTGGCCCGTTATCACGTTACCGGATGGGAAATCGCCTGTCTGGGCCACGGCGGCTTACTGGCGTAAAAAGCTCCTCCAAACCCGTAATCCGAAACCTCCGATCGGATTACGGGCGCTCTGATGCCGGGCGTCGGCTTTCTTTGACGCCCGGTTTTTTTTGGATATTCAGATAATTTGCCGCGTCCGCAGTTCGCCTTCCAACTGGGCCGCCGACCGAAACACCACGGCGTCGATCCCCAGACGCCGCGCCGCCTCCACATACTCCGCGATGTCGTCGGTATAGAAGCACTCTTCCGCCCGGCACCCCGCCCGCTCGATGGCTCGCTCATAGATCTCGCGCCGAGGCTTCATCGCCTTCACTTCGTGCGACAGAATGAAATCGTGGAAATGGCGCATCAGCGGATAGGTATCCCGAACCATCGGAAAGTGGATGGCGTTGGTGTTCGACAACATCAGCAGGCGGTACCGCGCCGCGAGCGATTCCAGCAGGCTGTCGGGAACCAGCGTCTCGGCGAAGATGGAGTTCCAGATCGCGCAGAAGCGGTCGTAGGCTATGTCGAAATCGAGAAGTTTCGCCAGTTGGGCCACAAAATCGTGCGGCTCAATCAGCCCGGTTTCGAACTCTTCCACCAGGCGCGTGGTGCGCAGGCGTTCCGGGATTTCCTCCGCGCTATACGGGCACAGCGGTTCCAGGGCCTGAAATCCGCGCCTGAAATCGAAATCGACCAGTACCCGCCCCAGGTCGAAGATTACCGCCCGGTACATCAATACGCGCTCCGCCGCCGGTGCCTGGGCCACGCGCCCACCACGGCAATCCACGAAGCCATCAGCAGCCCTCCCACGGTCTTGATTTCCCCATGAGCGAAATAATACCCGCTAAAGACGTAGCCCTTCAGCAGCAGGACGGCCACCACCAGGCTCCACAGGAAGAACAACACGGGCGTTTTGCCCCCCGCCGCCAAAAGCAGCGTGAGCAGACCGAAGAGCGCCCCGAAGAACAATACGAAGACCAGCGTGTCGCCGGTCCACGGCAACATTTTGAAGTCGAGCTTCTGCGAGCCGGAGGACAACGCCAAGCCGGAAACCACCAGCAGAAACACAGTCAACAACCCGTGGTACAGAAAACTGAAGACGCGTACGAGCAGTCCGATAACGCTCAATCGCCGACCTCCCGGTGAATGGAACACGCTATTCTAGCAACACACGCGGGGCTGGTCGCTCCGCGGCGAGGGGCGGCGCGGGGCGCACGCGAAGGGCCGCCGTTACGTTTCTTAATTGACCCTTTGCTTTCAGACCGTTAGAATTAGCTGTAGGGGGTGTGTACTCCCGCGAACGTTATGCCGACGCAGCCGGGCCTCAAACCGCGACACTTGGAGATCCTGAGCGCTATTGTGCGTTGTTACATCGAGACCGGCGAACCGGTGGGTTCACGCACCATTTCCAAGAGCCGCCGCGAATCGGTGAGTCCGGCCACCATCCGCAACGTAATGGCCGACCTGGCCGACGAAGGCTATCTCTCGCAGCCTCACACTTCCGCGGGCCGCATCCCCACCGAAAAGGCCTTCCGTCTCTATGTGAGCGCCCTCACCGCCAGCCACGTCGCCGCCAACGAAGCCGAGCGCCTGCGCAGCGAGTTCAGCCTGCTGCACACCGTGGGTGCCCGCGTGGAACGGTCCAGCCACCTTCTGGTCGAACTGACCCGCAATGTGGGCATCGCCGCCGCCATGCCCGCCTTCTCCCAGGAACTGGACCAGATCGAGCTCGTCCCCCTGGCCGAGCGGCGCGTGCTCATTATATTGGTCACACGGGACCACCTGGTCCGCAACCGCGTGGTGGCGCTCGACGAGCCTTCTTCGCCCGACGAGTTGCTCTCCATCAAGAACTACGTCAATCGCAATTTCGCCGGCTGGCGTCTCGGAGACGCGCGGCGCGAACTGCTGCGCCGTATGCTGGCCGAGCGCGAACTCTACACTGCGGTACATCTCAAGCTGCAAGCCCTCTACCAGCAGGGCCTGCTGGACGTGGACGAATCGCCCGAAGTGCATATGGAAGGCGCGTCCAACCTGCTTGGCCAGGACCTGCACCTCACCCGAGAGCGGATGCGCGAACTGATGCGCGCCCTGGAAGAAAAGAAGCGGCTCATCGAACTGCTGGACCGTTTTCTGGAACAGCCCGCCGGCGAGTTGGAAGTCCACGTGGGGCTCGAACAGGCTCACCCCGCCATGAAGGACCTCGCGCTAATCGGCATGACCGTGCAATTGGCCAGCGGCATGCCCGCCAAAGTGGCCGTGCTCGGCCCCATGCGCATGCACTACGAGCGCGTGATGGCCGCCGTTCTGCAAACCAGCCGCGCCCTGGAAAGCGCCCGCTTCTAATTACGGTGACAGGCTACACAACCCCCGAATTCGGCACCGGGAGTTTCGAGGTTGTGTAGCCTGTCACCGTAATTACGGCTCGATCCCCATTTTGGCGGACACCTTCATGAGCGTGTCGATCAGCCGTCCGACGTGCGCTTCGGTGTGGCCGGCGGTCACGGAGATGCGGAGCAAATTCTGTGCGGCGGCGGGGCGCAGCACCGGGTTGACGTAGATGCCTTGCTCCAGCAAAGCCTTGCACAGCCGGCAGACATCCAACTCTTCGTCGATGACCACCGGGACGATGGCAGTCTCGCCGGGCAGCACCGAGAATCCACGCGTGCGCAGTTCGTCGCGCAGCATGTTGGCGATGCGCAGCAGGTGATGGCGGCGCTCGGGCTCGTCGCGCACGATCTGTAGCGCCTTACCGACGGCAGCCACCGAGGCGGGAGGCAAGCTGGCGGAAAACACGAACGACCGGGAGGTGTGTTTCAGATAGTCGATCACCGAGCGATCGCCGGCGATGAAACCGCCCACCGAAGCCAGCGACTTACTGAACGTGCCCATGACGATATCGACTTCGTCGAGAAGGCCCAGGTGTTCGGCCGCGCCTGCGCCGGTTGGTCCCAGAACGCCGATGCCGTGAGCTTCGTCCACGTATACGCGGGCGCCGTAGGGCTTGGCCAGTTTCATGATTCCGCGCAGGTCGGCGATGTCGCCTTCCATGCTGAAGACGCCTTCGGATACGATCAGAATCTTCTCATCGGGCGGGCAGTTCTCCAGGCAGCGCTCGAAGTGGTCCATGTCGTTGTGACGGAAGCGGACCGTACGCGCCGCCGACCGCAGGGCGCCCTCCACCAGGCTGGCGTGAAGGTTGTGGTCGCAGATCATCA